>Ga0335083_10003658_pt1 | contig 19809 bp, 16 predicted proteins | sample Lox_Sample_42_FD_206716 | JGI IMG/M metagenome (GOLD analysis project Ga0335083, IMG submission 206716) | Soil microbial communities from Loxahatchee National Wildlife Refuge, Florida, United States - Lox_Sample_4.2 | ecosystem: Environmental > Terrestrial > Soil > Wetlands | place: USA...
CGTCCGCGCGGATGTGGTTGACATCTGACTCCAACTTGCCGACACCTGCTTCCATCGTCATCTCCCAGAGCCTCTCTCGGGCGGGCAGTGCCATGTCGCAGCCTCTCTCCAGCCCTTGTCTGATGGATATAGTACTACGTGCCAGTGCGAAGCAATAGGGAATCGAGGCTCTGTTGACCGCGCCAATTCACTCAATCGATCAGCGAATTGCTGACGTTCCTTGAGCGTGTCACCCGCGCGCGGGCCGCGTCAGCTCGGCCCTGTCGCTGTCGCGCGTGGTGTCAACGTCCGATCACGCGTGTGCGCTAGACGCGTGACCGAAATCGACTCTCCGGGATCTCCCTGCGAGCGGGAAGAAATCCCAGGCGTGTCGCGCGCAAACTGTGACCCGCACCTGTTCTGCGCAACCACCGACCCAATGCCAGCCACCGAACGGATCGAAGGAGAGTTCCACGCCAGCCTGTTGCAGGATCTCGCGGCGGTGGTTCTCGTCACGGTCCTGTCCTCGCTGCTGGCCATCCATTTCGAGTGGACCGAGCGTTTCTTTCGCTGGTCGCGTCGCTGGGAGTCTCTCGAGCTGGACGAGATTGCGTTCGTCCTGCTCGCGCTGTCGTGCGGGCTCGTCTGGTTCTCCATCCGGCGCTGGCGGGAAGCACGGGGCGAGTTGCGGCGTCATCTTGGTGCGGTACCGCCGTCAGCTGCCAGTCACGCCGCGGACCGCGAAGCTGCGCCCGGCGAAGCGTCTCCATCTGGGCCGCCTCACGAGGAAGCCCTCGAGCGTATTCAGCGCCTGGCCGGGATTATTCGCGCCTCGGCCAGCGAAATCGCCGGCAGCGGGACTGTCGCCGGGCGGGCGCGGGACCTGGAGTTGCACCATACCCGCTCGATCATCGCCAGCACCGAACAGATCGACGCGTACCTGGAATCGCTCCGCCGTTCGCTTGCCGGGCAGACCGGCACGCCGGCCAGGTGTCAGGCCGGCCAGGGCAGGGAGTAGGTCTTGGTATTGGTGAAGAGCTTCATGGCCTCCTGCACACCTTCCTTGTAGCCGAGGCCGGAGTCCTTGATGCCGCCGAAAGGGGTCAGCTCCAGACGATAACCGGGCACTTCACGCACGTTGACACTGCCGACCTGCAACTCCGATACCAGGCGCGTGATGTAGTCCAGTCGGTTGGTGCAGACGGCGGAGGACAGGCCATAGGGCGTGGAATTGGCGATGCGGATCGCCTCGTCGAGGTTCGCGAAGCGGATGACCGGCGATACCGGTCCGAAAGTTTCGGTCCTGACGACATCCATCTCGGGCGTCACACGGTCCAGCACCGTGGGTGAGTACAACGCCCCGCGCCGCACGTTGCCGATCTTGAGCACCGCGCCTTGCGCGACCGCCGCAGCCACCTTTTCCTCGAAATGGCGCGCCGCCGCCTCATCGATCACGGTGCCCATGTCGGTGGCCGGATCCATCGGGTCACCGTACCTCACCGCCCGGGTCTTCTCGACCAGCAGATGCACGAATCGGTCGGCGACGGACTCCTGCACCAGCATCCGCTTGACGGCCGTGCAGCGCTGACCGGAATTCCGGTAGGACCCGGCCGCGGCCAGGGCGGCGGCTTCCTCGAGATCCGCATCCTCCATGACGATGATCGGATCGTTGCCACCCAGTTCCAGGATCTGGCGCTTGTACACCGCCTTGGCGGCGATGTACTTGCCGATGGCCACGCCGCCCGTGAAGGTGACCAGGTCCACATCCGCATGGGTGAGCATCTCATCGGCGATCTCCTTCGGATTGCCGGTGAGCACGCCGAACATCGCCGGCGGCAGGCCGCATTCATACAGAATGTCGGCCAGGCGCAGCGCCGTGAGCGGGGTCTTTTCGGAGGGTTTCAGCACCATCCGGTTGTTGGTTGCGATGCAGGGAGCGACTTTGTGAGCAACCTGGTTCAACGGATGGTTGAACGGCGTGATGGCGGTAATCACGCCCAGCAGCGGCTCGCGAAGCGTGTAGACCTTGCGTCGCTTGCCGTGTTCGCTGATGTCGCAGGAGAAGGTCTGGCCGTCATCCTGCAGGGCGGCATTCCCCGCGAACAGGAACACATCGCACGCCCGTCCCACTTCGTAGAGCGAGTCCCTCTTGCTGAGCCCGCTCTCCGCCGTGATCAGATCCGCGATTTCCTCGGTACGCGCCCGAAGTGTTTCAGCGGTCCGCTGGCAGATGCGGTAACGCTCGTAGCGGCTCAGAGTTGAACGGAAGGATTTGGCGTACCCGATCGCGCGGCGCACGTCCGCCATTCCGGCCATCGCTACCGTGCCGACGAGCGAGCCGTTGTAGGGATTGTGGATCTCGCTGGTGCGACCCGTTTCAACCCGTTCACCGCCGATGCGCAGGGCCTCCCGGAGCACCGGGCGTGCCTCCCGCGCCACCTGGCTGGCGGCTGGGCTAGGCATGGTTCAACACCCAGTCGAAGGCATCGAAGTTGCGCCAGCGACGGTTGGTGTCGGGCCAGGTGAAGCGCCGGTTCATGACCAGCGGCACGGCCTGCTCCGAGATCCCGCCGTGGGAGCGCAATGGCGCATCCAGCCCCGACAGGTCATGTCGGGATGCCGCGCTGCCGAGTGCCACCGAGTGGATCGATACCGCGACCAGATCACCGATCCGGTCGGGTGGCAGTTCGAAACGCTCCGCGGCCTGGCTGCGGGTCAGGACGACCTCCATGCCACGCAGCTGCGCGAGCCTCCGACCGACTGCCGTCGGATCGATATCCGCCGGCAGATAGATCGTCGCGTACGATCCCAGGGCGCCGTGATGAACCACGTAAGGGTCGGTAATCGGCAAGATCACGCGCGCGCGGCCGGCACCCAGCCACTCATCGAGCACGTCCTGCAGGTAGATCACATTCGGGGTGGCATCCAGCCGGGTCTTCGCGTTCATGCCGTGATCGGCGGTGAGTGCGATGGCGCAGCCCAGTTCGTCGAGTCGGGCGAGATAGCCGTCCATCATCTGATAGAACGCATTGGCTTCGGGCGAGCCCGGCGCGTGCTTGTGCTGGACGTAGTCGGTCGTGGACAGATACATCACATCGGGGCGTTGCCGCTCCATGAGTTTCACGCCGGCGGCGAACACGAATTCCGACAGCCCCGCGCTGTAGACGCTCGGCACGGGCAGGCCAACGAGTTCGAGGATGTTGTCGATGCCGTGCTCCGCCAGGGTCGCTTCATTGGCCTTCTCGGCCGAGAAACAGATCCCGCGCATGCGGTGGCCGAGCAGCTTGCGCAGCTTGTCCTTGGCGGTCACGACCGCGACGCTGCAGCCCGCATCGGCGAGCGCTGCCAGCAGGGTAGGGGCGCGCAGCCACTTCGGATCATTCATCATGACCTCGGAGTTGCTTTCCGGGTCATAGAGGAAGTTGCCACAGATGCCGTGCACGGCAGGAGGTGCGCCCGTCACGATCGACAGGTTGTTCGGATTGGTGAAGCTCGGCACCACGCAGTCCGCGATCACCGAGGAACCTTTTGCGAGAACCCGCAGCATCCACGGCATACAGCCGGCGGACACCGCCTGGGCGATGTAGTCAGGCTCGCAGCCATCCACGCACACCACCACTGAAGGCTGGGCCGGAAGGCGGTAGCGCCGGCCATTCACATCGACGTGGCCAACCTTGCGGACTGCGTTCATGCTGCCGCCCGCAGCTCGCCGAGCACTTGGGCGACTGCATCGATGGCGCCTGCAATGCCCCGGTCTCCCAGCTGGCCCATGCAGCCGACACGGAACGTTTCCAGCGTGGTCAGCTTGCCCGGGTACAGGATATAGCCACGCTGCTTGACCGCGTCATAGAACGATTTGAAGGCGTACCGGGGAGAATCGGGCGCGTGGAAGGTGACGATGATCGGCGCCTGGATGGTTTCCGGAAGGAAGCTGCGCAAGCCAAGCCGCGACATGCCGTCGATGAGGATGCGGCAGTTGCGTGCGTAACGCGCGCCGCGAGCGGCGAGTCCGCCTTCCTCCAGATACTGCTCGATGGCCGAGTCGAATGCGGCCACCACGTGTGTGGGCGGTGTGTAGCGCCACTGCGTGGTCTTCTGCATGTAGACCCACTGGTCATACAAATCCATCGCCAGGGAGTGGGAGTTGCCTTCGCTGCGCTCCAGAGTCTTGCGATTGGCCAGGACGAAGCCCATGCCCGGCGGACCCTCCAGGCATTTGCCGGAGGCGGCGATCACCGCATCGAACGGGGTGCGCCGGGCGTCAATTTCCAGCGCGCCGAAGGAACTCATCGCATCCACGATCAGTCCCTTTCCATGCTTCGCTACCACCTGCGCGATGTCGGCGAGCGGATTCAGGATCCCGGCACTGGTTTCGCAATGGACCAACGCAACATGCGTGAGAGAAGGGTCCTTGCGCAAGGCAGCGTCCACGTCATCGGCGCGCACGGCGGCATTTTCGGCGTAGTCGATCGTCGTGTGCTTTCGGCCGAGGATCCGGCAAATGCGTGCGATGCGCTGGCAGTAAGCGCCGTTCTGCGGGACCAGCACGTGTCCGTCGCGGGGAACCAGCGTGCCGATCGCCGCTTCGACTGCGAAAGTGCCACTGCCCTGAAGCGGGATGCACTCGTGAGTCCCTGAGGCAAACGCTATCTGCAGCAGCCGCTCGCGCACTCGCCCGGTGATGCGGTTGAAGTCGGCATCCCAGGAGCCCCAGTCGCGCAGCATGCTCTGCTTGGTGCGGGCAGAGATCGTCAGGGGTCCGGGGGTCAGCAGATAGGGATCGGTGTTCATCGCAAACCTTCTGGGAATACGCCCGCGGCGAGCCACTCCGGCAGCGGTTGCGATTATAGAATAGAGGGGCGAAGTGTCAACAGTTTGCTGATGACAGTTGCCGGCAGGGGCGCTATGCTAGGGCTCATGCCGAGCGTTCACGCACCCACGCCGCTGGAGATCCTGCAGGGACATTCGCTGCCTTCGCTGATCCAGGCCGAGATCGAGCAGATGATCCTCCGTGGTGAGCTGCGCCCGCGGCAGCGGATCAATGAAGTTGAACTGGCTGAGCGGTTCCGGACGAGCCGGGGCCCCGTGCGCGAGGCTCTGCGGGCGCTGGAGCAATGCGGTTTGGTTCGCGCCGAGAGAAACCGCGGCATGTTCGTCCGGGAGGTCTCGCTGGCCGAGGCCGATGAGGTCTATGACGTTCGCGAGGCGTTGGACGAGCTTATCGGACACCGCCTGGCCGAGCGCATCACGGCGCGGCAACTGGCGGAGCTGCGCCGACTTCTCGATGCAATGGATGCGGCGATGGGTGACCGCGATATCAAACGGTACCATCAGCTCAACCTGGACTTTCACGATGCCCTGGTGGAATTCACCGGCAACACGCGTCTGACCGAGACCTACCGCCGACTCACCAAGGAACTGCTGCTGTATCGGCTGCACGGCCTGCAGGAGGGCGGTGGATTCGAGGTGTCCAACGCCGAGCACAAGGCGATCGTGAAGGCGATCGCTTCCCGCGATCCGGAGCGGGCGGGTCGGGCGCTCCGCGCCCATGCGGTCGACAGCAGGGCGCGGATGCACAAGGCTTCCAGCGCCGGCGGTTCAGCCTCCGGTACCCAACTGCAGAAGGCGGGCTCCGGTGGCCGCCGGTAGATGCTCGTAGCGACCGGCAGCGACCGGCAGCGACCGGCAGCGACCGGTAGCGACCGGTAGCGAACGGCAGCGGCCGGTAGCAAGCCGGCTGCGGACTTCAGGGAACCCCGGCGGTCATCAGCGCGAACTCCTCGAACAGAATCTGCGCCGCCAGCTGACTCGTGTTGGTGGTGGGGTCATACTCGGGCGCGACTTCAACCACGTCGGCGCCAGCGATCTCAAGACCGGTCAGCCCGCGCAGCAGTGCCAGGCCCTCGCGCGCTTCCAGACCACCTGCTTCGGGCGTACCGGTGCCCGGTGCGTAGGCCGGATCGAATCCGTCAACGTCCACCGACACGTAGATCGGCTGGCTGCCGACAACTGCCCGCGCCTTGGCGATGACGCCCTCGAGGCCCATCCGCATGAAGTCTTCCATGTAGATGACCGTCATGCCCGAAGCGTGCGAAAACTCCCAGAACATGCTGGAGGCGCCGCGAATGCCGATCTGGATGGTGCGCTCGGGATCCAGCACTCCATCGAGCACGGCGAGACGGAACGGGCCACCGTGATGGAACTTGGAGCCGTCGTAGGCGCCCATCGTGTCGCAGTGCGCATCGATGTGTACCAGGCCGAGCGGCTTGTGCTTGCCGAGCGCCTTCAGGATCGGGTAGGTGATCGAATGATCTCCCCCAACCGATAGCGGTCGGACCCCGCGAGCCTGCAGGTCGGTGTAGAACAGTTCGATGTCCTGCAGCGACTGCTCGAGACTGTAGCGGCTGCGGAAGGGTACATCGCCGATATCGGCGGCCCGGGCAAGGCTCTTCGGTACCGAGCGCTGGGTCTGATGGTACGGCCCAATCCGTTCGATCGTGCGCACGGCGCGCGGACCGAAGCGCGCACCGGGCCGATTCGATACACCCAGATCCATGGGAACTCCCACCGCGGCGATGTCCAGATCCGCCGCACTGGTGGCGTAGGGCAGGCCCATGAAGGTGGGCACGCCGGAGTAGGGCAGCGATCGTTTGCCGTCCGGTGACTGCACGGCATGCGCCGCACGCGTCAGGACAGGATCGTCTCCGTCGAAGGCGCCACCATCCTGGTAGCGCTGCCGCAGTTTCTTGAGTTTCTCGGGATCCATGCTCGCTACGATGGCAGTGGTGATGTCCCGGGGTCGCCGCAGGTTGCCCGGCGGTACCCGCAGGCCCGGCTATTGTTCCTTGAACGAGTAGGCGACCGTCAAGCCCACCGTCCTGGGCCGGGACACGAGCGCCTGGTAGAACTTGCCCCACTGGACCGGGTCGGTGTACGAGTTCACACCCAGCCGATTGGTCAGGTTCTCGACGTACAGGGTTGTGGTCCAGTGCGGCAGGCTGTAGCTCGCGCGTGCGCCGATCATCGTGTAGCCGGGTACCGTGGGAATCGTTGCGGAGAATGCCGGCACCTGCGAGCTGCGATAGTAGGCATTCACGGCAAAGCGCAACTCCCCACCCGCCAGGGGCAGATGACCGTACTCAAGAGATGCCGCCGCCGTGTTCTTGGGTGTCCCCGGTAGTGGTGCGCCCGCGCCAGGCGGCGGAACCGACAGGCCGATCAACGCCAGCGGGTCGATCCTCGTGACCTCGGTCTTGTCGTAGGTGTAATTGAACTGCGCCGACCAATGGTCGGTGAGCAACGCGAACAGTTCCGCCTCGAGCCCGCGGCTGTAGGCTTCGCCGAGATTGATGGCACCGGGCAGTGCCAGCGGAGTCAGGAAGGCAGACTGCTGTACGTTGTGCCACTGGATGTCGTACACCGCCACCGTGTAACGCAGCCGGTTTTCCAGCGTTCCCTTGGCTCCGAGCTCGTAGTTGTCCGCGGTATCCGGAGTCACCTTGAACAGGCCGGGCGGAGTCACGTAACCCACGGCCGCCTCGTTCGGCGGCAAGGCGTTGACGGCGCCCCGGCGGAAGCCCTGTGACCACGTGGCATACACGAGGTTGGTGGCATCGACGTGATACGCCAGGTTGACCTTCCACAGCGCCTTGCGCCACGAGTCACTCTGGGTTTCGTTGGCGATGTAACCCGGCCCATCGAACAGCAGGCCGGTCTGCTGCGATTGGGAAACCGTCTGTCTGAACAGGCGCGCGCCGCCCGTCACGCTCCAGTCGGGCGCGAAGTGCCAGGTCAGCTCCCCGAATCCGGCCAGATCGGTGTAGCGGGTATGGAAATCGCCGATGTAGGCCTGGTCCTTGAGAATCGGGATTCCCTCGATCGTGGTCGGTGGCGAGCCGGGCGTGTAGGCGGTCTCGCCGATGCCGCACTGTGAGGGATTGATGCCATCGCCCGCGCCGTACACGGGCACGCAGGCGTTGTAGTAATCCAGGTAACCCGGATAGAAGTCGTGTTCCCTGATGTCGGTCTGTTCGTTCTTGTAGAACGCGCCGACCACCCAGTCCAGCTGACCCCCGGTCCTGGAGACGAAGCGCAGTTCCTGCGTCCAGGGTTCGTCGCGGAATCCCTGGTAGCCGGTCAGCAGCACGCGTGGGTTCATGCCGTAGAGGGAGGCATAGAACGGGAAGTAGTCGTACAGCGAGGTGACATCGCCCTGCGTGTCATTGTTGTGACGCGACCAGGAGGTGTCGGACGTCAGCGTCGCGAAGCCAAGGTCGTACTGCAGTGTCAGCGAGGCGAGATCCACCTTGTCGCTGCTGAGTGCGCGCGTGTAATCGGAGGAGTCCAGGGAGTCGAGGCCGTAGAATGGCGCCGCGTACGGATAGCCATCGGCGTCGGACTGCTGGCGATAGTAGGACAGGCGGGCTTCGAACGCATCGTTGGGACGCCATAGTCCGGAGATCCGAGCCGAGTTGTACCGATAGGTGTTGGTGCCATCCTGCGCATACGTCACCGGTGGGCTCAGCAGATTGCCCGGTTGCGCGGCGATTGGCGCGCCGTTGGCGTCGAGCTTGTACAGGCTCGGCTGGTTGATGAAGCCGGCATCGCGTGAATAGCCGGCGTTCAGGCGGAATGCCAACGTGTCGGAGACCGGCAGGTTGAGCATGCCGTTGGCGGAATAGTTCAGTGAACCGGTGTGCTCGGTCTTGCCGAAGCCCGCCTCAGCCCTCGCATCGAACGCACGCGTATCGGGTGGGTTCTGCACGAAGCGGATCGTCCCGCCCAGCGAGCCGGATCCGTACAGCGTTCCCTGTGGGCCGCGCAGGATCTCCACGCGGTCCAGATCCTGGATGCGCAGGCTGAAGAACAGCGGAGTGTCATCCAGGTAAATGGCTACCGGCTGCACGATCGGCGAGGACTGGATGAACTCCCCGGAGGTCGAGTCGCTGTTGAGGCCGCGTATGATCAGGGACGAGCCGTTCACGCCCCCGAACGCGCCCTTGTCGGTGACGTTGATGCCCGCAAGCGTACGTCCCAGATCAACCGTGTCATGAACTCCCGCATCCTCGAGGGCTGCCCCGGTGATGGCCGTGATGCTTGCCGGGATGTTCTGCGCCGACTCGGAGCGGCGCGTCGCGGTGACGATCACCTCCTGCAGGCCGGCTTCCTGGGCCAGGGTCGGCGCGGCATACAAGGCGCTGACGACGGCGGCGGCGATCGGTGATAGCCGACGCAAGGCGAGTGCGTCGCTGCGCTGGTTGTGACCTGTCCCGCGCACCGGCAACGATTTACGGACCATGGTGGATTCCCCCTGAGGCGCTCTCGTGTCGCCGGGTCCGGGTGCGCGCGCTGCTCCAGTTGACGAGTGCGCGGCGCGCGTCCGGAGCCGGAAGTTAACTCGATTAACCGCGAGGAAATCTAATGAACGCCGACAGTACTGTCAAACCGGACCGGAGCGGGCGTTGCGCCCGCGCGACGGCGCGCCGCAGCGGTCGCACCCGCCGCGTCAGCCGGCGGGCCGAGGCGCCAGATGGCCGCGGGCAATGTCCCAGAGCCAGCGCTTCGTGGCACGCACTTGCCGATCGGATGGGCGCCGCAACAACAAGGCATCGTCGGGAAAGACGAGCCTGATCAGCAATGCCGCCTTGATCAGGCGATAGAAGTCCGACGCATCCATGCGGCGGCATCCGCCTTCCGCAGCGCTCGAGCGCAACAGCGCGCGCAATCTCACATGCATCGCAGCCAGCGGGCCGCCCACGAAGTTGTCCTTGAAGGCCCCCCCGGCGGCGAGCTTCACGTACTCCATCCCGCCGCCAGGCGTTGCGAAATCCACCAGCGCCAGCCGGACATAGGCCGGGTGGCTGATCAACAGGTCCACGAAAGCGTCCAGTGCAGCCCGCAGCGCATCGGCCGGGCGCTTGCCGGGGTGCGGGTCGAACTGTCTGGCCAACAAGGTGATGTAGCGGCGCGAGACCTCGATCAGGACATCGTCGCGGCTTTTGTAGTGCTTGTAGATCGCCGGTACCTTGACACCCAGGGGTGCGGCGATGTCCTTGAGCGCGAAGCCATAGACTCCCTTCACGGCGATCAGCCGCTCGGCCTCGTCCAGGATCCGCTGGCGTGTGGGCGAGGGACTCCTGCGTGTGATCCGGCCTGGCATCGGCAACTCCGTCGGTGCGGTTCGTTGACTCTGGCAGACTCCGGCGGGCCTCACAACCCATTGCCTCCCAACCCGTCGCATCCCAACCCGCCGCATCCCAACCCGCCGCTCGTCCCAACCCCTCGCAAGCCTTGCCAGAGCGCCGCCCCTGGTTTAGCTTGCCGTCGGTTAACGGCATTAACCGGGTGCGGTGCTGTGGCAATCGAACACAGGTCCATCGATTACGTGACCGAGCACGAACGGCACGGCCGCGTCATCGACCAGGCGCCGTTCTGGTTCCTGGGCAACTTCCACTTCTTCACCATCGCCATCGGCTTCGTCGGGCCGAGCATGGGATTGAGCTTCGGGTATACCTCGCTGGCCGGGGCGCTGGGCATCCTGTTCGGCACGCTGTTCGTGGCGTTCCACGCCTCGCAGGGCGCCGAACTCGGACTGCCGCAGATGATCCAGTCACGCGCGCAGTTCGGCTACCGTGGTGTGGTCGTCGTGCTGGTGGGAACTCTGTTCACGTTCATCGGATTCAACGTAGCCGATTCCGTCCTGGTGGCGCGCGGTCTGAACGGCATGCTGGGCTGGAACGAAACCGCGGTTACGCTGATCGCGGCTGCCATCGCCACGGCGATTGCCGTTTACGGACACGACTGGCTGCATCGGATCTTTCGCTGGTGCTTCTGGGCCTGTCTGCCTCTCTATACGGTGCTGACGCTGGCGATCGCGACCGGTCATGTCCCGGCCACACACTTCACCCCGGGTGGATTCACGTGGACGGCCTTCATCGCCCAGTTTGCGGCCAGCGCCGCGTACAACATCACTTACGCGCCCTCCGTATCCGACTATTCGCGCTATCTGCCGCGCGATACACGACCCTCGCACATCATTGCCGCCGTATTTCTGGGGGCGACATCGGCGGCCATCTGGCTCATCTCGCTCGGCGCATGGCTTGCCAGCCGCATTGGAGCCTCGGATGGCCTGGTGGCCCTGCATGATGCCGGCAGCGCGCTCTTCGCGGGGTTTGGGGTCGCCATGGCGCTGGCCTCCGTGACCGCGCTCGTGGCGACCATGGGCCTGAATGCCTACAGCGGCATGCTGACGGTGGTCACCGCGCTGAATTCATTGTTTGCGGCGCGGCCCTCGCCCCGCCTGCGTATCGCCGCGATTGTCTTCGTGGGTGCGTGCTGGATCGGCGGTACGTTCGCGATCACGACCAACGCGATTGCGCTGCTGTTCGCCACACTCACGATCATGCTGTACCTGCTGGTGCCGTGGACATCGGTCAATCTCGTCGACTACTTCGTAGTGCGCAGAGGGCGCTACGCCATCACGGACCTGTTCGACCCGCACGGGATCTACGGTGCCTGGAGTGCCAGGGGGCTGACCGCCTACCTGCTTGGTTTCATCGTGACGCTGCCGTTCTTCGTGGTGCCCGATTTCTATACCGGACCCGCCGCACGGGCGCTCGGCGGTGTCGATGTCGGGTGGCTGGTGGGCCTCATCGCTTCCGGTGGCATCTACTGGCTGCTGTGCCGCTCGTTGGATCTCTCGCACGAGAAGGGAGCCATCCGCGCGAGCGATGAAGCGCTGCAACGCAAGCATCAGCCCGGCTGAGGGCCCGCGCCGTGTCAAATAGATGGTTCCGCCGCCACGCATCGCGCTAGGATGCCTATACGGGGTCTGATTCGCCTGAATGGGCGAGGGTGCCATTTGTGAGCAATGACCACGGCGCTGGAGCCGCAGTCCAGACGCCGGGCGAAGTCGGCTGCGAAAGTCGCGTTGCCGAGACCTCCGCTTGCGTGCGGTTACCGGCAACCACCGATTCCTCACTCGAGGCCATGGTAGAACGCCGGCGGCGGCTGGTGGCAGCCGGTTACCGGATCGATCAGATCAGCGGTGCGGGACCGGAAATCGATCCGTCCCAGCTGGCCGGCAGCATCGAGGGTTTGCTGGGGTTCGCCCGGGTACCGCTCGGCGTCGCAGGTCCGGTGCGGATCAACGGCCGGGCAGCGCATGGGGACTTCTTCATCCCGCTCGCCACCAGCGAGGGAACGCTCGTCGCCTCGTTCCAGCACTCCTTCAATGCCATGAACCGCTGCGGCGGGGCGGGTGCGATCTGCGCTGAGGAACAGGTGAGCCGCGCGCCGTGCTTCGAATTTGCTGGCCTGGCGGAAGCCGACGCCTTTGCCCGCTGGCTGCCCGCCTGTCTCGAGCAGTTGAAGGAAGTGGCGGCCTCCACTTCGCGGTACTGCCGGCTGCGCAGCCTCCAGGCCGCGGTAGTCGCCAACACGGTCTACACGCTGTTCGAATATTCGACCGGCGATGCCGCGGGCCAGAACATGGTCACGCTTGCCACCCAGGCCATTTGCGAACGAGTCCTGCACGACACGCCGCACAAACCGCGTTCCTGGCTGGTCGAGTCGATGCTCTCGGGCGACAAACGCGCTACGCCGATGGCGTTTCGCTCCGCGCGCGGACGCAACGTCAGCGCCGAGATCGTGCTGCCTCCCAAACAGATCGGGCGCTACTGGCGGACCGACCCGGAGAAGATGGAGCGGGCGTGGCGTCAGGCGGCCAACGCTGGCGCGCAAACGGGGGCCGTCGGATTACAGGGCAACGTTGCCAATGCGCTGGCTGCCCTGTTCATCGCGTGCGGCCAGGATGTGGCTTGTGTGACCGAGGCCGCGACTGCTCTGACTCGCGTCGAACGTACCCGTACGGGTGAGCTCTACTTCTCGATCACTCTGCCGAATCTGATCGTGGGCACGGTGGGCGGCGGCACCTATCTGCCCACCGCCGAAGAATGCCTGTCGATGCTGGGTTGCCGCGGCGGCGGGCTGGTCCAGAAGTTCGCGGAGATCTGCGCCGTGGTCGCCCTGGCCGGTGAGATCGCACTGGTGGGTGCCATGGCCGCTGGCCAGTTTGCCAGCGCGCATGCGGCGGGCGGGCGCAAGGGCATGACTTCCCAGAACGGCGGCGGCCAGGAATGACCGAGCGCAGCCCCGCTGCTGAACGAAGACGGCGTCTGCGCAAATCGCTGGTCCGCTGGCTCGGTCCTCCGATCGCGCGCAATGCTTATCGAGTGTTGGGCGCTTCGTGGCGCTATGTGACCGAGAACGAAGCCACCCTCACGCAGCTGCTGGCCGCCGACAGGCCGATCGTCGGCGCCTTCCTGCATGCCCGAACCTTCCAGCTCTTGTATTACTTCAGTCGTCCCTCGCGAGGTCGATGGATGTTGATGTGTTCGCGAAGCGGTGATGGTGACGTCATGACCAGCGTCGAGGAGGGCCTGGGCTACCGGGTGGCGCGCGGATCCTCCGGATCAGGTGGCGCGCGCGCTCTTGCCGAGATGATAAGAGCTCAACGCGAGGATCAAAAACTCAACTCCTGTCTGGCGGTGGATGGTTCACGTGGGCCACGGGGTGTCGCGCAGCTGGGGATCATGACGCTGGCGCGCAAGACCAACGGGGTCCTGCTGCCGGTGGCGGCCTCGACCTCCCGCTGCTGGGTCAATCCCCGTTCCTGGGACCGCACGACGATTCCGAAGTTTGGTGCGCAGATCCACGTGCTGGTGGGAGAGCCCATGGACGTCCCGCAGCAACTGGATGGGACGCAACTGGAAGACTTGCGTGTGAGCCTCGAGCAGCGGCTCCTGCGGATGCATGCCGAGCTGGATGCCCGGGTCGGCTTCGGGGATTCCCAGCCCTTGCAGGCTGGCCCGGATGCGCCCGTCGGCGCGGATCTGCCGGTTGCCGGTGCGGCCTCCTGACGAGACGCCTACCGAACCCGCCGCGCCAGGTCGCTGCCCGCAGGGTGGCGTTATGGAAAGTAAGCGCTTTGGGTTGCGATCCGCGGGGTCGATGACTCAAGCTCCGTGCGCATGCACGATGAGATCCTGAGCTCGCACGAACATCACTCCCACGGCCTGCACTCTGAGTTCCGCAAGCGGCTGCGCCCCGGCCTGAAGGTGCTCGACTGGGGGTGCGGGCGGGGGTCCGACGTCCTGCACCTTCGCAAGATGGGTGTCGATGCCTACGGAGCGGAGATATCTCAGGTCACCATCGATCGCGGCAAGCCGCTCTTCGAGGAGCTCGGCATCGATCATGGAGCGACCATCAAGCCGATCTCCCCGCAGAACCGCACCGGTTTTCCCGATGGTTACTTCGATCTGATCATCTCGTACCAGGTGCTCGAGCACGTCGCGGAACTGGACAGCGCGGCGGCCGAGATCGCCAGATTGTTGCGGCCGGGCGGAACGTCCGTGCACCTGTATCCGGCCCATCGGCGCCCCGTCGAGGGACACCTGCACATGCCGTTCGTGCATTGGCTGCCCAAGAACCGGCTCAGGTATTACGCCATCAAGGCGTGCGCAGGGCTCGGCTTCGAGCCCAAAGGCGGCTGGAGCAGTGTTGCAGACGCCGATTTGTCCGTCCGCGCGCGGAAGTATTTCGACTTCAGCGTCAGCGAAACGTACTACCGGCCGCCGCGTGCGGTGGCCCGCGCATTCCGCAACGCGGGCCTCTCGCCACGCTTCGAGTCCCACCTGCATGATCGTGTACGCGCATCGGTCCTGGCGCGCATTCCCGCGCCCATCCTGAATCGCCTGTTGTCCACTTTCGCCGGCTGCGTGTTCATCGCCTCCAGGGAAACCGCCTAGCTCCTGCCACCCGCGCGCGGAACGAATCCTGCTACTGGCAGGTCTCCATCGGCATCCGCAGCACGACCCCAGCGGCCGTGTCGGACTGCCGTATCCTCGACGTCGGCGACAGTGTGGTCGGCAGTCTTGTCCCATGCCAGAATCCGCGCACCTGGCGTGCGATCGGCAGCGTGGCCTGTCCGGGCTTGACCTGCGGCGAAGCTGCCTGGAGCGCTGTGCATGCTACAACCCCGACGCGATTTCCTTGTCTCGCTCCTGGGATCGGGATCGATCGCGCTCGTGCGGCCCTCCTGGAGTGCCCCTCGTCCTTTGCGCGTGGGGATAGTGGGCGCAGGCATCGTTGGCGCTTCGATCGCCTTCCACATGGCCCGAGCCGGTGCGCAGGTTTTCCTGTTCGAGAAGACGGGGCCGGCCATGGGGGCTACCCGCAACTCCTTCGCCTGGCTGAACGCCTTCACCGAGGACACGCATTACCGCGCGTTGCGGATCCAGAGCCTGCTCGCCTACAGGAAGCTCGACAGGCAGCTGGGACTGGGAATCATCTGGGGCGGTTACGTGAACTGGGCCAGCACCGCATCAGAGACCGCCGTGGTCCGCGCCAACGCTGCGCAGATCGCCGATACCATCCAGCCGGCCAGGAATCTGACACCGGAGGAGTTCGCGCGCCTCGATCCAAGTGTCTCGCCGGGCGAGATGGTGGACGCCATCTACTGTCCCTCCGATGGGCATCTGGATCCGGTTTTCGTCACGCAACGGTTCCTTGAAGCGGCCAGGCGAGCGGGGGCCGACGTCCAGTATCCCTGCGAGCTGACACAGATCCGCATGCGCGCCGGCCGCCTCGCCGGCGTTGTTACCAATCGCGGCGAATACCCGCTGGATCGGCTTGTGGTCGCCGCGGGTGTGGATACACCGCGCGTGCTCGCGATGGTGGATTACCCGCTGACACTCAAGCATGCCCCGGGGATCCTCGCGCACAGTGTGGGTGTTGCACCGTTGACGAGACTCGTGCACGACGCGCCCGGAAATCTGAGTTTCAAGCAGATGGCCGATGGTTCAGTCGTCGGCACGGACGCCCCCAGTCCCCCGGATATCCCCGCACACCAGGGTATTCGCCAGCGTGTCGAGGATTTCCCCAGCGCGGAACTGCGCAACCTGCATGGAAATCGCATTCTGGGCAAGATCGCGCGTTATCTGCCGGGTGCGCGCGAGGCGCAGCTGGAGCGCCTGACGTTGGGGTTCAGGCCCATGCCCACCGATGAGTTTCCGGTGATGGGCGCGCTTGCGGGTCTCAACGGCATCCATGTCGCCATCACTCACAGCGGCGTGACGCTGGCACCCATCATCGGCCGCCTGACGGCCGAGGAAGTACTCCACGGCACGCGTGCGTCCGTGTTCGCGCCGTACCGGCCGGAGCGATTCAGCGCCGCGGCCGCGCTGCGCAGCGCGTGACCGCGCCATCGCTTCGAACGCCTGGGCTCCGTGCAGGGCTGCGGTCACGCAAGAAGGCCCTGGGTCACTTCTACGCCTGCGCTCGATCCAGGAAAGCCTTGCTCGTTCGCAACACGGCACGAGCCCGCTCGTTCAGGTCCGGATAGGCATCACGTAGCGTCTTCGACCGCTCTTCCACGCCGATCGGTAAACCGTCAGGCAGGCGCTCGATGATTTCGCGCAGGGGAAGCCTGCCCTCGCCGAGAGCCACCCGCCCGTCGATGGCTTCCTCCAGGATCGCCGCCGCGTCAGCCGGATCGGCGCCCGGCAGCGGCGCATCGCATAGCTGGATGTAACTGAGCCATCGTTCCGGAATCGCTGCGATATCGGCGAGGGTTCCGCCGGAGCGCTGCCAATGCAGTGCATCGACCAGCAATCCGGCAGCCGGTCCGTCCACTTGCGACAGCAGCGCGCGCGCCTGATGGATCGTCTTCACTTGCGTGAACAGGCCGAATTCCAGGTTCACGCGGATACCGTTGCGCGTGCCGCGCTCGATCAGCATGCCCAGCTTGTCGCGAGTGGAGTTGCTGTCGGGATCGCTTGAAACGCACAGAACGTTGCGTGCCCCGAGTTCGGCGCCCACATCGACCATGCGCAAGTGATCGGGATCGGGCGCCCCGGGCTTGATCCACACGACTTCGATATCGAGAAGCCGGACACCGGTCGCGCGCAATGCGGCCGCGACGTCACGTGTGGTGGCAGTCGTCCATTGCGCCGGCTCCATCCACATGCCGCCGAAGTCGAATCCCGCACGCGCCGCGGCCTCGACCAGCTGCACGGGAGTGGCCTCGGGCATCACGCCGGAAGCCAGGGCCAGCGGGTGTGCGCGTCCCACGCTTTACTCCCAGGGAATGATCAAAGGTGTGCCGCTCCAGCGCAGGGGTGCCTCGCGCGCCTGCCGATACATGTCGCGAATGACGGCGTCTTCCGGATACAGCTCTATCATGTGCCCGAGACTCGCTCGTGTATCGATGTAGCAGATCTTCGGGCCCCAGCTCAGGGTGAATTCGCTGACGACCGGAAAGCCGGCCGCGACCAATGCATCGCGTCGCTGCCCGTAGTCTTCACAGAACTCCGCGGTGTGATGCAATCCTTCCTCGCCTGCGCAGAACATGTCGTGAAACGCACTGGGAGCTTTCGACAGGATCTGCACGAGTTCGACGTTGAGAGATCCGGACTGAACGAAGACACCGCGTACTGACACGGCATCCGCTGGTTGCCCGCGATAGACATGATTTGCGAGCTCGAACTGCGAGCCGCCCACGAAAGGGCCCAGGCCGAACAGCCGATGGAAGCGCCCACAGGCTTCCTCCAGATCCCGCACGACGTAGGCGTTCTGCACGACGGCCGAACGGGCCGGCAGCTTCATGCAGCGCTGCTCGCCGCCGTCCTCTTGAGACTCGCCGCCGCCGCGCGCCCGGCCCGGAAACCAAACACCATGCCCGGGCCGAGGGTGCCGCCACCTCCACCGTAGGTCATGCCCATCGGCGAGGCCATGACATTGCCGGCCGCATACAGCCCGGGAATTGGCGCGCCGTCGACGTCGAGCACCTGGGCATCCACGTTCGTCTGCGGGCCGCCCTTGGTTCCGAGCGCTCCGCTCTTCACTTCCACCGCGTAGTAAGGTCCCTTCTCCAGCGGCCCCAGCGTCGCCCGTTTGTCGCCCCGCCAGGCGGGATCGCCCCACCAGATATCGTTCGCGCTCTCGCCGCGGCGGAAATCCGGATCGTGGCCGGCACGCGCCTGCTGATTGAAGCGCTCGACCGTGTTCACCAGTTGCGCCGCGTCAATACCCAGCTGTTTGCCGAGGTCCTCCAGCGAGTCAGCCCTCGGGATCCAGCTGGGCGGATGCGCTGCGGTCGTGAACGTGTCGGACAGACCGCCCACGAACGGCCACTTGGCATAGAAGTCCTGGTTGAAGATCAGCCAGCAGGGCAGGTTGGCGTATTCGAAGCGGCTCACGTCCTGCTCGTGGAACGCGGCACCAAATGCGTTGTAGTTCGAAGCCTCGTTCGTGAAGCGTCGCCCGTGGCGATTGACCATCAACGTGCCCGGCATCGTGCGTTCGTACGTCAGCAGCTGGCGGCCCATGGAGTTGACATCGAGGGGCACCTCGATCACCGGCATCCACCACGCTTCCCGCATGTTGCCGAGCATGGCACCGGCGCGCATCGCCATCTTCAATCCATCGCCCGTGTTCGTCCTGATCGAAACGGGATGAGTCAGCGGCCCGCGGCTGAAGGCGCGGATCAGATCAGGGTTCCACTCGAAGCCACCCGTGCACAGGACGACGTTCGAAGCGCGTACCTCGAATGCACCGCGCGCGCCTTCGAATTTGACGCCTGCGACGGCACCGTTCTTCATGATCAGTTGCATGGCTCGTGACTGGCTGCGCGGCTCGATGCCGCGATCCAGGCAGCCCCGAAGGAGCCGTCCAATCAGCGCGAGCCCCATGCCGCGCTCGTCGTTCGCCTTGCGCTTGGCCTTCACCTCGGGAGTGGCCGGAGTAGGCACGGACTGGCCGAGCGTGGTCTCACTGATCGTGATCGTGAAATCCGGGTAGTAAGGGGAGGTACCGACGCGGTCGCGCCAAGCCCCCAGTTCTCCGTACGGAAAGGGCGGGCACTCGAGCGTGCGGCCGCCTTTGGGCATGCCGCCCGGAAATTCCGGGTGATAATCCGGGAAGTCCGGAACGCAATAGAAGCGCACCGGTGTACGCTCTTCCAGGTAGCGGATCATCTCCGGCCCCGTGTCGATGTAGGCGGCGGCCATCTTCGGATCGATCATTCCGTGCGAGAGGGACATCAGGTAGGTGAGCGCCTGCTCACGGCTGTCCTGCTTGCCAAGGGCGAGTTCGTGCGGGTTCGCCGGAATCCAGATCTGTCCACCGGACCACGCACTCGTGCCGCCGACCGTCTCGGCCTTCTCGAACACGCCCACGCGCGCGCCACCGTCATGCGCGGCAATTGCCGCGGTCAGGCCCGCGGCCCCCGTACCCAGAACGACGACGTCGTAAGTGTCGGCCACTGTATGTTCTCCGGACGATGGCAAGCCCACGCCACGCGTCATCGTGGGGGATGTGGCAGCGCCCGCGAAACTGCCAGTTTCGTCAGGTCCGCCCACAGCGCTTGCGGACCGGCTTCCCCTGCGATTTCCTTCATCAAATCAAAGATCTGGCAGACGTGCGGCACCATCGGCGGCGTGCTGGTCCAGGTAGCCGAAGTCCGGCTCCGCCTGAGCGGCAGCACTGCTGCGATACGGGCCCCCTCGGAAGCATAGGGAGAATCACCTACAGGCGTTCGGCGCCTCCTGATGATCCCCCAACGACCCTTGTGCGAGCCTTGCTCCACGAATCAGCAGCACCATGGAGCACGTCATGAATGTGGGCGAATTGTGCGGTCCAAGGGTCTTCACGGTACGCGAGTTCGATGAGTTGAGCACTGCCGCCAGGCTGATGCGCGAACGTCACGTGGGGTATCTCGTAGTGGTCGAACCACTGCCGCTGAATGCACTGGTGAGGCCTGTGGGCGTCATC
>Ga0335083_10003659_pt1 | contig 19805 bp, 15 predicted proteins | sample Lox_Sample_42_FD_206716 | JGI IMG/M metagenome (GOLD analysis project Ga0335083, IMG submission 206716) | Soil microbial communities from Loxahatchee National Wildlife Refuge, Florida, United States - Lox_Sample_4.2 | ecosystem: Environmental > Terrestrial > Soil > Wetlands | place: USA...
CCGCGCGCGCGAGCACCTGAGCCCGAGCGGCTTCGTCCTGCTCGACGACGCCTGGCGCACCGACTACGCGCGCTCGCTCGAGATCCTGCGTGGCTTCGAGCGCACCGTGTTCGAAGGAGCGGGACCGGCGCGCTGGGGCGTGACGCGGACGGACGTGTTCGAGCGGGTTTACACCCAAGCTCGCTTGGGTGTATCGAAACAAGAAAGCACCGACGAGACAGACCACGGCAAAAGCTAGTGAATTTTGCGGGCCTCACCCAAGTGGGGCTCCAAAATTCACGATCGATACGAGTGGTCTCCGGTGTAATCGGCGTCCTTTGCGGACGTGTTAGGACGAAGCCCGTCCGTGTCACATCCGCCGGGCCTCGCGGGTCTCACCTGCATGACCCTGCACGACGGAGGAACGTGACCGATGGACGAACGACAATGGCTGGCCGAACGCTTCGAGGGGGAACGCTCGCGCCTCTTGGCCGTCGCGTACCGCATGCTCGGCTCGCGCAACGAAGCGGAGGACGCCGTGCAAGAAGCCTGGCTGCGGCTGAGCGGCACGGCGAGCACCGAGATCGACAATCTCGGGGCGTGGCTCACGACGGTCGTCGGCCGCATCGCGCTCAACATGCTCCGCGCCCGCAAGACGCGCGGTGAAGCGCACGCCCCCGAACCGCTCGTCGACCCGACGGACGGCACGAGCCCCGAACACGCGGCGCTCCTCGCGAACGGCATCGGCCTCGCGCTCCTCGTCGTGCTCGAGACGCTCGAGCCGGCGGAGCGCGTCGCCTTCGTCCTGCACGACATCTTCGGTCTGCCCTTCGACCACATCGCGCCCATCGTCGAGCGCACGCCCGACGCTGCACGAAAGCTCGCGAGCCGCGCGCGCCGCCGCGTTCAGAGCCGCAACGCGACGCCGGAGGCGGACGTCGCCGTCAAGCGCAGCGTGGTCGAAGCGTTTTGCGCGGCCGCCGAAACAGGCGACTTCGCGGGCCTGCTGGCCGTCCTCGACCCGGACGTCGTCCTCCGCACGGAGCTCGGCGCGACGGGAGGCGCTCCGGTCGAAGTGCGCGGCGCCGAGCACGTCGCTCGGCGAGCCCGGGCGTTCTCGCGCACCGGCCTGATCAGGCTCCCGGCGCTCGTCAACGGCGAACCCGGCGTGCTCTGCCTGGTCGACGGCAAGCCGTTCTCCGTCATGGCTTTCACGGTACGCGCCGGCAAAATCGTGGAGATCCACATCGTGTCAGCGGGCTCGGGCTATGTTTGGCTCGCGCCGTGACACGCCACCTCGTTCTGTGCGCGCTCCTTCTCGGGTGCACTCGCTTCGGCCCGGTGTACCCGCCGCGGCCTCCCGAGCGTCCGTCGCCGCTCGTGCCCGAGTCGGTGCCGTCGCGCATCAGCCTGCACGCATCCGTGACGGCAGCCGGCCTGCGCCAAGCGCTCGACGCGGCGGTGCCGGCGACGGGCGACGGCAGCGTCAGCCTGCTCGCGGGGGATCGCGCCTACCACTGGCGGCGAGAGCCGCTCGACGTCTCGTTCGCGGGCGGTCGCGTGATCGCCCGGACGCGGGTCGCGGTCACGATCGAAATGCCGATCACGAACCTCGAAACGGCGTTCACGGTGGCCTCGTCCGCCGAGCCCGTCATCAACACGAGCTACGCGTTCAAGCTCCAGGGGACGGAGGTCAAAGTAGAGTCCGACGATCGTCGCTTGAAGGTGCTCGATCAGGTGGCGGGCGTCTTCGAGCGCGTCGGCGGCGAGATCGACGCGAAGCTCAAGACCTTCAGCTACGATTTGAAGCCGCTGCTCGAAGAAGCGTACGACCGCGTGCGCGCGCCGTTGCCGTTCTCGGTCGGCGACGCGACGGGCTGCGCGGAGCTCCGAGTGCTAGGCGTCGAAGCGGCGCCGCTCATCTTGGCGGACGGCGTCGAGAAGGACTTCGCGCTCATCGTCGCGCCGTCGGTGACGATTCCGTGCGCGCCGGCGGCGGAGCCGGAGCCGCTACCGCCGCTCGAGAACGTCGCGAGCGTGCCCACGGGGCCGTTCACCGTGACGGTGCCGCTCGTGGCGTCGTACGGCGAGCTCACGCGCGGTCTCGGCGCCGCCTTCACGGACGGCAAACTCTTCTTCTCGAAAGAGCACCCGTATCTCTACCTCGAGAAACCGGAAATCTACGAGTCGGACGGGAGCCTCGTGCTGCACCTCCACATCGGGGGCCCCGTGCACGAGCTCGGCATTCATGCGCTCATCGACGGCGAGCTCTACCTCACGGGCCACCCGACCATCGTCGATAACGAAATCGCGCTGCCCGATCTCGAACCGACCATCGAAACCAGCAATTTTCTCCTGTCGCTCAAGGCGCTCACGGGCGCCGACCGCATCAAGACCGAAGCCCGCCGCGCGCTCCGCGTCGATCTCACCGAACGGCTCGCGGCCGTGCGCCAAAAGCTCTCTTCCGATCTCAGCTTTCGCACGCCCGCCGGCTGTGTCACCGGTACCGTCGACCGGCTCGAGCTCGCCGATCTCCACCCGCACGGTTCCTACTTGCGTGCGCACGGCATCGTCACGGCGCGAGCGTCCGCGGCCATGCCGTGCCCCGATCCACGGCCCGATCCGCATTGACTCCGCCGCCGGCAGCGTCGTGACGCGTGCCGGCGGCGAGTCCGCGTTCCGTCAGGGTGTCGTGATCGCGACGTCGGCGGAGCGACCCAAGAGGCGCCCGTCACGCGCGAGCGCAACCACGGCGACGCGAGCGTCCTTCGTGCTCACGCCGAGCGAGGTGTCGAGGCCCTTCCACGCCGTCGACGCGATCGGCCAGAGCGAACGCTGGTCCTTGCCGGCGAGCACGATCCAATGCGCCACGTCGGTCGCGCCGTTCCAAATCGCGTGCACGGTCACGCTGCCGTCGGCGTTGCGCGACGCGGTCGCGGTCGGGCGCGTGTCCGGCGTCGCGTGCCAGACGAAGCGATACGCGCGGTACGTGTCCCAGCCGCCGGTGCTCGGCACGTTCGCGTCGAAGAGCAGATTGCCCGCGGCGTCGAACTCCGAGAAGCGCCCGGTCGCGCCCCAACCGACGAAGGTGTGCCCTTGTCCGAGCGCCTGCGCGTTCCCTTGCGAACCGGCCTGGATCTTGTCGGGGTGGATGAGCTCCTTCACGAGCGTCGAGCCGTGGTCGAACGGATCGCGGCGAATCCACACGACGCGCGAATAGGGGAGCACGCTCGGCGAGGCCTCGTTGTCGAAGATGCGGAGGGTGTCACGATCGACCGCTTCGGGATCGTGTTGCCAGGCGGTTTGCGTGCCGCCGTCGCCCGTCGTGAGGGCGAAGTTCGAGCTCTTGCCGCCCTGACGCCAGATGATGTCCTTCGTGCGGTAATCGATCTTGTAGGCCGTCCAGGTGTTGCGCGCGTCGACGAGCACGTTGCCGTCCACGTCCCAGTTCACCGCGTTGATGTGGAAGTAGTCGTAGGACGCGGTGGCCGACGTCGGCACGGGCGCCTGACTCTCCGAGAGCGGCACGTGATCGATGCTGTGCCATTCCCACACGACGACGCCGGTCGCGACGTTCACCTCTTGCGCCACGCCGTCCACGACGCTGCCGTTCGCCGGGCCGCCGACGGACGAAAGGTCGTAGGGAATGTGGTTATAGATGGTGATGAACGCCGTGCCGCGCGGCGTGATCCGGAATTCGTGAATGTCGGCCTGATAGCCGTTGCCGGCCGCGACCACCGCAATCTGACGATACGAGCGATCGTAGACATAATCGACTCCCTGCCCTTCACCGGGCCCCGTCGGACTATTCGAACCTTGCCACCAGGTGAGCACCGGTTCGCCCCGATACTCCTGCACGCGGAAATTCGCGGCTTGCTGATTGGCGCCGACGGCCTGAAACCACACCGGGCGCCCTTGCTCGTCGATGATCTCCGGACCCTGCTGAATCGACGCGCTCGGCGTCGTCTTCGGCGCGACGAAGACGAGGCCCGGCTCCGTTCCCGCTTTCGACGTGAGCACGGTGATCGGCGGCGGCGCGAGCGGCGCCGGAGCCGCTGCCACCGCCGGAGCCGTCGCGGCGGTGCGGCCCACCGACAGGGCCAAGAAGCCGCCGGCCAACCCGGCGAGAAGGAACCGCGAACGAGCGCTTACGTATTGATGATGCATGACTCACTCCTGGGCGCACCGGTCGATCCGGTGCGACAGGGGAGCGGCGCTTCGTCGGTCATCACGCGGGAGTAAGTGCCACCCCGCGCGGCGACGGTCAAGACATTTGTCTATTATGAAAGACAGGTGAAGGGCGCCCGCGCGCGCCGTGATAGCTTCGCCCCGGTGCTTTCCGGGTGGCGATACGTTCGGGCCTCGCTCATCACGCTCGTGCTCGGGCTCGCCTTCGTCGCCGGTTGGCCGGCTCGTATGGCGAAGCTCGTCCGCGACTGGCCGCCGTCCCTCGCCGCCCTGGCGCTGCGCTTACCGGACCTCCAACAAAAACTACTCGCGCCCTTCGCGCCCGTCGCCGGCGCGCTCGGCATCTACTCGGAAGACTGGCGCCTCTTCACCGGCACCGGCGGCACGCGTTACCGCATGTGGATCGAAGGCCGGCGCGCGAACGGAAGCTTCAAACTACTTTTTCGCGCCGCTGATCCGGCACACGCGCACCTCTCGGGCGTGCTCGAATACCGACGCGTTCTGAACCTCTGGAACCCACACCGCGATTGGATTTCGGACGGTTATCCAGCCTTCACGCGCTGGGTCGCGCGGAAGATTTTCGACGAGGACGAGCGCGTGCGCGCGGTGCGCGTTCGGATGGAAGAGGTCGCGATTCAGCCGCGAGGCGCCGGCTTCGTTCCGAGCGGTCGCTTCGTTTACGACGAGCTCGTGGAGCGCGACCAGCTCGGGCGATGATCGAACGCTGGGTGCGATTTTGGGATCGGCGTGAGGCGCCGTATTCGCTCGCGCTCGTGCGTATTCTGCTCGGCGGCGTGCTCCTCGCCGATCTGCTGCAAGCAGGGTACTTCGGCACCGTCACGCTGTTGTGGGCGCCGCCGCCCCTCGGCGCGGCTTCGGACGGAACGCCGGCGCTCGTGGTCCGCCTGCTCGGCGCGTCGGCGGAGACGGCGTGGCTGCTCTGGGCGTGCGCGGTGCTCTGCAGCGTACTCTTCGTGCTCGGCGCGGCGTACCGCGTCGCGAGCGTCGCGCTCGTCTTCGTGATGGTCGAGCTCGGCGCCTGCCAGCCCGTCGGTGACGGGATGGACTCGATCCTGCGCGTCGTGCTGCCCGTGCTGGCGGTCTCGGGCGCGAACGCCGCCTGGTCGGTGGACGCATGGTTCCGCCGGCGGAAGGGCGCGCCTCCACGCACGGTGACCGCCTGGCCGCGCTACCTCCTCTTTCTTCAAGTGATCTGGATCTACGTCTCCGCGGGACATCAGCGCGGCTACACCTGGGGTCCCCGTGGCGGTTTCTCGGCGATCGGCGACGTGCTCGGCGATCCGCACTGGGCGCGTTTCATGCCGGGTTCCCTCGCGCCGCTCTATCCGCTGCTCTGCCTCGCGACGCTCGTGACGATCGTCTTCGAGGTGAGCTCACCGCTGATTCTGCTCTGGACGTGGCTCGAGCGACATCCGGAGCGCGGGGGCCGCTTCGGTCGCTTCGCGCGCCGCTTTCGACTGCGCTGGGTCTGGCTCGGTGCGGGCGCGTCGCTGCACGCGGGCATCGCACTCTGCATGAAGCTCGGCATCTTCCCGTACGGCATGCTCGCGCTCTATCCGGTCTTCGTGCACCCGGACGAGCTCCTCGACGCGTTCGACCGTTCGGCGCGGTTCGTCAGCCGCATGCACCGCCGCGAGCCGAATGCGGGTTCTTTGCAGCCGCGCACGGCACGCCCGAGTCAGGGGTGACTGGCACACTTCGGCACCGCGCTTTCCCGCGTTTTCATGCCTTGCGAGGCGGCACGCTCCTTGCTCAAATCGGGCGCTATGCGCCGTCAACCTCGCATCGTGCCTAACATCGTCTTTGCGACGACGGTCGTCTCCGTCGTTCCGACTCTGGCCGCGACGGCGTGCGCGGGTTCTTCGGAAAACGACGGCGGCTCCGCGGCCCAGGGCGGTACGTCGGGCAAGGGCGGAAGCACGGGCGGTTCGAGCAACGCGGCGAGCGGCGGCTTCTCGGGCAGTGCCGCGACGGGCGGCTCGGCAACCGGCGGGCACGGCGGCAGCGGTGGTTCGAGCGGCACCGGTGGCACGTTCGGAACGGGCGGCTTCAGCGTGGCAGCGCCGGGTTTCGGCGGCGGCGGCGGGCGCGGCGGTGCGGGTGGAGCGAGCGGCACGGGCGGCGGCTTCGGCACGGGCGGGTTCAGCGTGGCGGCTCCGGCGTTCGGCGGCGGCGGCGGGCGCGGCGGCGCGGGCGGCTACAGCGGCACCTTCAGCGTCGGCGCGGGCGCGTTCGGCGGCATGACGGTTCCGGCGTTCGGCTTCGGCGGCGCGGGCGCGGGCGGTCGCGCGGGCGGCGGCGGCAAAGGAGGACGGTCGAGCGCGGGCTCGGGTGGTCGCGGGGTCTTCACCGTCGCGGCGATTGGCTTCGGCGGCGCCGGCAGCGGCGGCAAGGGCGGACGCAACTCGGGCGGCAGCTCCGGCTGAAGGAACGCGCGATGAGCACCCGCAGGACGAACACGCTCGAAGTGCACACCGCGCTCAGCGGCACGCCGCTCGCGCGCCGTCACGAGCGAACGGTGGGCGGCAAGCTCACGCGGATTCCGAAATCGCTTCCGTGGTCGGCGTTTCGCCGCTCGGGGCATCCACGCGCGGCGCTCGCCCTGGCGACGGATTTGTGGCTCGGGCTCGCGCGCGGTGAGTACGGCGCGGTCGGCTTGTTCTCCAAAATCGCGACCGCCATGACGGCGGCCGGTGCGCCGTTCGACCTCGTGTACGCAGCGACCGTGGCGAGCGGGGACGAAGCGCGTCACGCCGAGTACTGCCTGCGGATGGCAGCGTTGAGCCGCGGTGAAGACGCGTCGCTCGCGATCGATCCGGCCGAGTTCGGCCAGCACCTCGCGCCGATCGCGAGCGAAGAAGAGCTCGACGTCACGCTCGTGAACGCCGTCGCCGTTTCGGAGACGCTCGCGACGGCCCTCCTCACGGCCTGCCAGCGCCGCGCGAGCGATCGGCTGAGCCGCAGCTTGCTCACCGCGATTCTGAGCGACGAAGTGCACCACGCGCGTCTCGGCTGGTATTACCTCGCTCACCGCGCGCCGCGCTGGACGACCGCCGAGCGCCAGCGTCTCGCCGACGCCGCGGCCGACGTCGTCGTGGGCGTCGAAGAGGAATTTTGGGTCGGCCGCGACGCACCGGCGAGCGCTTCGGGCGCCGCGCGTGCGCTCGGCGTGCTCGACTCGAAGAGCCAGCGCGCCGTCATCCGCGACGTGATGGAAAACGAGATCGTGCCGGGGCTCGACGCGCTCGGCTTCGGCGCGTCACGCGTGTGGCCGCTCCGGCGCCGCGGCGGAAAACGCGCCCGGCGCTGACGCTCGTGAGGCGCGCGTCGACACCGCTCCCCGCGCTCGCTCGCCCGCTCACCGCCGCGGAACGGCGCGAACTCCAGCATTCGCTCGCCGGACTGCTCCGCTGGCAACGCGATTTACGCGCCTGGCCGCGCCTCTCGAAGGCGCCCGCCGCGACGCCCATCGTGTCGCTCTATCTCGACGGCGTGCTCCGCGGCTGCACGGGCATGACCGAGGGTTCGCCGCCGGAACGGCTCGCTCGCGCGTTCCTACAGTCGCTCGGTGATCCCCGGTTCGGCGGCGTGCCGAGCGAGGAGCGCGGGCGGCTCGTCGCGCAAGTGGCGTATCCGATTCACGTGCGGCGCGTCGCGGTCGAACGGGTCGAAACCGAGCTCGCTCCCGGCGCGCAGGGACTCGTGCTCGCTCGACGCGAACACCCGCCGAGCGTGCTCTTGCCCGACGTGGCGCGCGAACACGAGCTCGACGCCGCGGCTTTCTTGCAGGCGCTCGAGCACAAGGCGGGCGCCGAGCGCGCCGCGTGGGGCCCGCACGAGCTCTACGCCTTCGAAACCGAAACCGTCGTCGCGCGGCTCGACCCCGCGCGGGCCCCGGCACGCGACTTGGACCCGACGGCGGCGGCGGTGAGCTGGCTCGCGCAACTCGTCGCAGCGGACGGCTCGGTTGCGTTCGGCATCGACCCGCGGAGCGGCGAGCGCCACACCGAAGGACTCATGAGCCACGGGCGCGCGGCCGTCGTCGTGCAAGCACTCGCTCGGCACGCACGCGGCCGCGCGGCGTCGAAGCGTGCACGCGCGTGGCTCGAACGCGAACTCGCGCGCGGACTCGCGGGGCGCGCCGCCGGGTTCCCGCGTGAAGTGCCGCTCGTCGCCGGAACGCTCGCGCTCGCCAAGCTCGCCGGCATCGCGTGCGACGGGCCGCTCGCCGCAATCGCCGCGAGCCCCGAGCTCGAAGGCGCAGCGTGGCATGCCGCGCAAGTCGTCTGCGCGCTCGGCGCCGCGGCACCCGAACGACTCTATCGCGCTTGCGTGAACGCGCTCGAAAACGAGCCGCGCGCGCCTTGGACGGCACTCGCCGCCCGCGCCCGCGGCGACGAAGCAACGCACGCCCGCGTCGCGCGCACCCTCGCGAGGTGGCTTCCGAGCTCGGCTCCGTACGCAGGCGGCGCGCGCGCCGGCGCGCTGCCGGAAGTCGCGTTGACCGCGCTCGTCGTCGAAGCGCTCGAAGGCGCCACCGAGCGCTCCGCCCGCTCGGCCCGCACACGAGCCCTCCACTTCGTGAAAACACAGCAGCACCTCGCGCGCGTCCCGCCGGACGTCACCGATCCGGCGCTCGCGTTCGGCGCCTTTCCGCTCACGCCCGTGCACGCCTACTTGCGGAGTGACGTGACGGCGCACGCGGTGCTCGCGCTCGAGACGGCGCGGCGCGGCGACGATTAGCGTCAAGCTCTCGGCGGGCGAGTGGCTCGCGGACAAACTCCCACGCCGCAAACACTCACCGCCGGCGTCGCCTCGCCAGCTCGAAAAATGTTTTGCGAACGTCGAGCGAGACGGGCCGCTCAGCCCGCCGCGATATCGGGCAACGGCGTCTTCGCCGTGAGCCCCGGATCACCGAACCCCGTGTAGTTCGTGATACCCATCGATTCGCACAGATTCAAGAGCACGCGTTCGTGCCGCTCGGTGGATTTGATGTAGCGGCCGCCGGCGGCCGTCTTCAAGTAACCGCCGTTGCCGCTCGCGAGCACGAAGCGCATCGATTTTTGGTCGTGATTGACGGCGTCGCCCATGTCGCGGCACCACGCGACGAGCGTCGTGTCGAAGAGCGTCTTCGACGAATCCTGCGGATCGGCGAACGTCTTCAGTTGGTTCACGAGCGCGACGAACTGCCCGGCCAGGTACGCCTCGAACGCGACGAGGTTCTTGAAATTGGTCGAGGCGCCGCTGTGGATGTAGCCGCCGTGCTGGTCGTCGTACGGGAGGTTCGGCGCGTTCACTTTCAGGTACTGATCGTTGCCGTACTCGAGCGCGGCGACGCGCGTGATGTCGCAGGCAAACGCGTTCGCGATGATGCTCTGGTGCACGACGTTCATCGCGAGCGCGTCGGGGCTGCCCTGGAACGTGTAAGTGCCGTCCTGTTGCGGCTGGACCGGCTTCATACAAGCAGCCGCCGACACGGTGGCCGACAGCTTGTTTTCGAGCTGGCGAATCGAATCGAGATGCGCGTCGAGCTTCGCGCCCTCGGTCGCGCCGAGCTGCCCCTTGAGGCTCGTCGCCTCGGCCGTCACGAGATCGAGGATGCTCTTGCGCCGGGCGAGCAGCGTGTCGGCGGACATGCCCGTCGGGAGCGCGCCGCCGAACACGGTCGTGTACGCGGAGAGCGGCGAGCCGATGGTCGGCAGCATGTTGCCGCCGTTCGAGGAGCCGCCGTAAAAGAGCGTGCTGCCGCCGTTCGCGTTCGTCTCCCCGCCGAGCAAGAGCGACGCGATGGGGCGGTTGATGCCCTGGGCGACGAGCTGATTCGCGACGAACTGATCGACCGAGATCTTGAGCTGGCCGTTGTAATAGCCGTAGCCCATGCCCGTGAGGCCGTCGGGCGAGCCGTGGCCGTCGTTCGGGTTGCCGCTCGGCATGCCTTCGACGAGCACGACGTTGTCCGCGATGGCGCTCAGCGGCTGCGTCATCGCGCTCCACGAGCTGATGGTTTCGCCCGAGACGGTGGGCGTCCACATCGAGGGATTCGTGCCCATCGTGCAGAAAAGGAGCAGGCGCTTCACCGGCGTGACGGCGGCTTCCGCCTCGCGCCGCATGGCCAGGTTGAAGAACGGCGCGAGCAAAAGCCCGGCACCGGCGCCACCGAGGATTTGTCTGCGACTGAGTTTGCCCATCGTATGTTCCCGTTTCCTCAGGATCCTGCAGGTACCCTGTCCCCGCTCGGTGAACTTGGTCCGGATCGACGATTCCCGGATGCGTCCTGAGACGCTCGGGCGTCTGGAGCATCCGGCAGCGAACAACGCGCCGGCTTCGCCGGTAGTTCGCGTAGCTTGCGTCGGCTCTTGCCGATCGTGATCTGTTCTTCCAAGAGGTACATGTTCTTCCGGCTGGGGCTTTGCCCCAGCTACTGATCCTGCACGCGGCTCGTGAAGTTTTGGGCGTGAATGATGGCCTTGAGCACGCTCTTCAACGCGAAGTTGCCCTGCTGCGCCTCCTTGTAAATGGCGTCGTAGGTGCACGCGTCCTGCGTCCACGAGCTCGAACCGTACGCGTAGTACGTCCAGTAGCGTTGCATGCAGCGCTGAACGTCGTCGCTGCCGGCGAGATATTGCGAGAGGCCGGTCGTGCCGGAAAGGCCGCTGAGCGCGTCGTCGTTGCCCTCCGGATCGCCGTAGACGGTGGCGCTCGTGTCGATCGGCAAGCCGTTGTCCGTCGTGCGGTAGCGACCGAAGCCGTCGTACGCCTCGAACCCGAACCCAATCCAATCCATGTACTGGTGGCAGGATTTGCACACGCCGACCGAGTGCTCGTTCTCGAAGTGCTGGCGCGTGGTCTCCACCGTGGTCGCCGGCTTGAACATGGTGTCGAGACCGGGCGGCGGCGGGTCGATGTTTTGGCAGAGCATGCGGCTCCGCACGAGGTGGCCGCGCTGCGTCGGCGAGGAGGTGTCCGGCCGCGCGTAGCCGTTCAAAATGGTGCCCGTCGCGAGCAAGCCCGGGTCGCGCCCGCTGCCCGCCGTGAGCGGCACGCTCTTGAAGTCCGTGCCGAGACCCGAGCTGCTGAGCCCGTAGAAGGTCGCGAGCTCGGCGTTCAAGAAGGTGTGGTCTGCCGTGAGCAGGCTGCCGAGGCTGCCGCCGCCGTTGAACGCCTCGGCGATGAGGCTCTTCGACTCGTTCGCCATGTCGTCACGCAGCGACTGCGTGAGCATGAACACGGTGTCGTCCTTGGCCGTCGTGTACAGGCGATCGAGGCCGAGCCAGCCGTTCATGAAGCCCATCACCACGCTCGCGTCACCCGCGCCCGCGGCAATCAAGCGATCGGCTTGCTGGTCGATCATCGTGCTCTCGTCGAGCTGGCCGGACGCGACGGAGTCGGCCGCGGCGAGCAGCGTGTCGTCCGGCGTGTTGCCCGTGAGCAGGTACGCGAGCTCCGTTGCGACCTCGTACGGCGTGAGCGTGTAGGTGCCGCCGTTCGCGCTGCCGAGCTCGCTCCGATAGAGGAAGTACGGCGACTGCAGCATCGCGCTCACCACGGCTTGCGCCGCGTCCGAGAACGTCTTCTCCGCCGTGAAGATCGCCGAGTACGTCGCGATGCGCGGGTCGTTGCTCGCGAGCGTGGTTCGGAAGGCGCGCCGCCCGAAGCCTTGCACGAACTTCTGCGCGCACGTCGCGTCGACCGTGGTGCAGCTCGCGAACTGCGAAAGCTGATTGTTTTGCGCGGCCCATGCCGCCACCGCTTCCGCGCTGTCCATCAACTGAGACGCGTTCAGCCCCTGCACGACGAGGGCGCTCGCGTCGACCGAAAAGCCCAAGACGATGGGATCGCTGAAGACCTGGCCGACCGGCGCGCCGCCGCTCGTGTCGTTGAAAATGGCGTGGACGCTCGCGTCGAACTCGTCGGCGCTCAGGCGCCAGAGCTTACGCGGACCGGGCGCGTTGCTCGTGCACGTGTCGGGCGTGGGGAGCGCGCTCGGCAAGAGCGTCGCGCTCGACCCGGCGCTGCCCGCCGTCGAGCCACCCGAACCCGTGCCGCCCGTCGTGCTGCCGCCCGAGCTCGCGCTGCCGGAGCCCGAGCTCGTGCCCGCGGAAGCGCCGGAGCCGGTGCTGCCCGCGCCGCCCGTGCCGGTGCTCGAGCCGGAGCCCGTGGAGCCGCTGCCGACGCCGCCGCCTTGGGCGGTCGAACCACTGCCGCCGGACGCGCTGGTTCCCGCTGTGGATCCGGTTCCACCCGCCTCGTCGAGAACGCCGCCGGGAGCCTTGCCCGCCGAGCAACCGACGAGCAACGCGAGCGCGAGCGAAGCGGAGACGGTCGGGGCGAATGATGAGCGCGGCATGTGCTCTCCGAGTGCCGTTGGCGTGCAGTCGTCCACACGAACGAGTGCGGCTCACAACCATAGCACCCGCCGAGCGATATCAACCGCCGGAGTGACGAATCTTCGCGATCGTTTTTTCTCCGGCGCGCGTGTCCTACATGCGCCTCTGCAAGCCACTTCCACTCGCGCGGAGAATCTTTCAACGTCACCGCGCGCGGTGTGTGCGCGCGGCGGAGCGACACCTACAACCTGCGACGCGACGTGCGGCGAGCGCCCACGCCGCCGTCAACGGAGTTGACGTGCGCTCACGCTCGTTCGCCCGCGCGCTCGTCGTCGGCGGAGCTCGGCGGATCGCCCGCGACGCCGCTCGGCTCGACTTCACGCAGCGTCCAGCTGCCGTCGCCGTGAAGCTCGAGCACTTGGCGATGATGGCGCACCGGCGCTCCGCGGTGCGTGACGCTCACGAGCGTCGTGTCGAGCTCGGCGAGGAGCGCGTAGAGCGCCGCTTCGTTTTCGAGATCGAGCGCGCTCGTCGCCTCGTCGAGCACCGTGTAGCGCGGCTTCGCGAGGAGGACGCGCGCCACCGCGAGGCGCTGCTGCTCGCCGAGCGAGAGCACTTTGCCGAAGTCGAGCGGGGTGTCGAAGCCGCCGCAGCGTTCCACGATGTCCGGCAAATTCACCTTGGCGAGCACCTCGCGGAGCTCCGCGTCGCTCACTTCGCGGTCGACGCGCGGGTACAGGAGCTGGTGCCGCAACGTGTCGATGATCATGTAGGGACGCTGCGGCAAAAACAGCATGTCCTCGAGCCGGGGCCGCCGGATGACGCCGCTCCCCGCGCGCCAAAAGCCCGCCACGGCGCGCAAGAGCGAGCTTTTCCCGCCGCCGCTCGCCCCCACGATCGCGAGCCCCTCACCTTCGCCCACGCTCACGTTGAGCTCGGAGACGAGCGTTCGCTCCTGGCGCGGCACCTTCAACGTCACGTTTTCGAGCTCGAGCTTCGGGTGCTCGAGCCACTCGAGGTTCTCGTCGGGGCCTTTGCCGTCGTCGCTCAGCACCTTGGCGAAGCCGTGCAAGCGGTCGATGCCGGCGGCGAACGCGCTCAAGGTCTCGAACTTGTCGACGAACACGGTGAGCGCGCTCAGCATCGCGGTGAACGCCCCGCCGGCCGTGACGGCGCGCCCGACCTCGAGCTCGCCCGAGATGATGCGCGGCGCGATCACGACGCTCGGCAACGCATACGTCACGAACGTATACGCGTACTGCACGAGGTTCAGCCCCACCGTGCGCCGCAGGAGCCGCAGGTAGTTGTCGTAGAGCGCGCGAAAGCGCTCGCGCACGTGACGCCCCTCGCGGGCTTCACCGCGATAAAACGCGATGGCCTCCGCGTTCTCGCGGATGCGGATGAGTCCGAAGCGAAAATCGGCCTCGCGCCGCAGCTGCTGGTAATTGAGCCCGATGAGCGGCTTCGCGAAGAAGCCGAAGGTCACGACCGTGCCGAGCACCGCGTAAACGATCAAGATGCCGACGAGCGCGCGCGAAATCGACCAGAGGACGCCGCTGAAGGCGATGAGCTGGAGAATCGCCCCCACGATCTCGAGCAAAAACAGCAACGACCGCGCGCTGAACGAATTGATGTCCTCGGCGATGCGCTGATCGGGGTTGTCGACCGCGTCGTTCGTCGAGAGCGAATAAAACGCGCGGTTCTCGAGATACTTCGCGAGAAAGTGGTGCGTGAGCCAGCGCCGCCACGCGACGCCCAACCGGTCGCGCACGTAGTAGTAGTACGCGTAAATCGGCACGCCGCCGAGCAGCGTCAGCCCGAACCAGTGCATCGTCCGCCAAAAGCGCGCCGGCTCGTGCTCCGCGAGCGCCGAGGTGAAGTCACCCGACTGCTGATTGAAAAGGACGTTGAACTCCGTGCGTCCGACGAGCAGCACCACCAACAAACCGAGGAGTAGCCGCGCCTTCCATTTGTCTTCGCCGACCCAATAGGGCTTTGCGATTTGCCAAAAGCGCGTCCAGAGCCGCCGATCGAAGTTACGAACCTTCTTCGCCTTCGCCTTCGCCTTCGCCTTCAAGAACCTGCATCTCCACGCGCGAACGCGTCGCAAACCGCCTCGCGCTCGCACCCAAACCGTCCCGTTTTGCCGCAGCGCGCCCGCAATCCGACGTGGTCGCGCCGCTGAGCCGTCATCCCGAGCGGCATCGCAAGAAGCGCGCCGGGGCGGGCACGCGCGGAGCGATGCGAAATTACTTTCCCCGCTGCGCCTCGAACTGCTTCCGCATCTCCGGCACGCGGTCCTTCAGCGCGCAGCCGCGCGCCACGCCGAGGTCGCACGCGCGCGTCACGTCGGCGAGGGCTTCGTCGAAGCGGCCGACGTGCGTGTAGGCGCCGCCGCGCTCGACGAACCCAGCTCCGTCCGTCGGGTTCCGCGTGAGGTGATCGGTCCAATGGCGGATGATTTCGGCAAAACGGCCGCTCTTCGCGAGCGCGTCGTCGACGGCGAGGTAGGCGTCGAAGGAGTCTTCACGTTCGGCACGCGCGACGAGCGCGTCGATTTGCGCTTGGTTGGCGTTCGGATCGCCGTGCGCGAGCATTTGGGCACGCCAGCGCTTGGGTTCGGGGTAGTTCGGATCGAGCAGGAGCGCCTTGTCGAACGCGGCGAGCGCTTCACGCGGCTCACCCGCGGACCAATGCTTGCGTCCGGCGAACTCGAACGCGGTCGCGTACGTGTGCGCCTCGGAGAACCTCGTCGGATCGAGCTCGACGGCATGAAGATAAGCTTCGGCCGCTTGCTCGTGTTCCTTGAGGTACCAGCTCGCGAGCGCAAAAGCGCGATCGGTTTGCGCGTTTTGCGGTCGAATCGCGCGGGCGCGCCCGAGGTCGGCGAACGCACCCGCGTAATCGTGCAACCGATTTTTCGCGTCGCCGCGCGCGTCCAGATAAAGCCAGATTTCGCCGGAGCCGAGCGCCCGATCGTAGAACGGAATCGCGCCCGCGTAGTCCTTGGCCGTCGCCCTGTCCTCGCCGCGCGCGTAATCCGGAAAGCCGGCGAGCGCGCGGAGCTTCGTGTTCTTGGCGGCGACGGGCGCGGCCATGGCCGCGAGGCGTTCGAGCTCCTCATAAGAACCGCCCCAGCGCGGCGTGAGCCCGAGCATCCCGAAGTACCGCACGAGAAAGGAGTCCGGAAAAATCGCGATGCCGCGCGCAAGAGCGCTCCTCACGCTGCCGTCGGCGTGGGCCACCTCGATCAGATCGATATAGGCGGATATCGCATGTGGATTCAGCTTGAGCGCCTGCTCGAGATCCTCGCGCCCCCGAGCGAGCTCGTCGCGGAAGACCTGCTGTTGCCAGACGCTCGTGTCGCGTGCCCACGCGTTGCCCCGCCCGTTCCACCCCATCGCCAGGCGGTACGCGCCGCGACACAGATACGGCGCCGCGGAGCGCGGAACCGCCTTCACCCACGCGTCGAGCGGCGGCCCGAGCGCGGGATCGGCCACATCGAAGCTCGTCGTCGCGTCGTGCGCCCAATACTCCTTCTTCACGTCCGTCTCGGCGTCGCGCTCCACCTCTTCCACGTAACGCGTGAGCTCGTCGAAGCGACGCGCCAAGAGCAACGCGCGCATCCCCAGCATATCGACGCTCTTCTGCGGATACCCGTCCGCGTCCACCCCGTCCGACCCCAACCACGGCAACCCCGCCGTCACCGGCGCCGCCGGCAGCGCGAGCACCACCGGCGGCTTCGGCCTCCCGAGCGGAATATGCAACCACCGCCCCACCGGCACCGCAGCGGCCGCGAGCACGTACTCACTCCCGTACCCAATCGCCGCACGCGCCGCCGCAAGCACCAAAAGCCCGCCCACCACCAAACCCGCGCGCACCCAACCTCTCATTTTATCGGATTATGGCATTATCGAGGACGGAAGTATACGGCTCCTTACTACGCCAAGCCCTTCCGCGGGTCCTCGAGAAACGCCTTAGCAAGCCGGAAAGCATCGGTTTCTTCGTACGCGACCGGCATGATGCCGGCGCCATCGAGTCGATAGATGAGCGCTCCCGGCAAGGCCGTCAGCACCGGTGAGTGCGTTGCCACGATGATCTGAGATCCGTTCTCGGTCACGTGTTTGTAGAGCTCACCGAGCCGCGTTCGCGCGCATGCTGAGCATGCTACCCCCACCGTGCGGCCGCGATCTTGCATCGCACCGAAGGCGTGCAGGACGAGTCTGGCGTGCTTCCCTCGAAACCCGGGCGGGAGTCGATACCCCCGCCGCCGCTGTCGAAGTCGCGTCGTCGTTCGCGACGGTGGCTCGGCGCGCTTCTCGCGGCGATCGTCGGCGCTCTGATGATTGGCGGCACGGCGACGTGGGTGCACCGAGTGCAGAGTGCGCCGACGGGACGCTTGGTGCCGTAGCGTCGCTCGCGACGGCCGAGTTGCATTACCGCGCAGAGTTGCGACGCAGTGGTGTGCGGGCGAGGCGTTCCGCCGCGCGGTGCCGGCTAATACGCTCGCCGCTGTATTTCGAGAACGAGCGCGTCCGCGAGCGGCGGGTCGAATTGGACGCCGACGTCGAATTTCCAGATGGAGTCGTTGGCGCGAGCGGCGACGCGGACGACTTTGGCGTGGACGAGGGCTCCGTGATGGGGACCTTGGAGTTGGAGGCTCAAAGTGATGGTCTCGTCCGGATGGCAGCGGTGGCGCGTGGCAAGCAGGGCGCCGCGGCGACTGGCGTTGTGAATGAGGGCGGTGTGGCGAATGTCGCGGCGGCCATTGATACCGGCGGGGATGGACGAGGAGACGCGCGCGTCGCTGCGGCGCTCTTGGGGTTGACCGGGGAAGGTCTCGATTTCTAGGGTGCGTTCGTCGTCGGGGTCACCGCGACGGCGGGGGACGTTGCGAGCCGGGGATGGGCTCCAGTCGTTTTGAGGGCGTTGAAGGATGGGTTTGAGCGCGCTCACGAGGCCTTTGGCGCTTTGAAAGCGGCGATCGAGATCGCGGCTCGTGGCTCGGGCGAACCACGCGTCGAATGCGGGCGGCACGGATGCGACGGTCGAGGGGACGACGATGGGGTCGTAGCAAATGGAGCGCATCAGCGCTGGAAGCGAGGCGCCGTCGAAGGGGAGCTGTCCGGTGATGCACTCGAAGGCGATGATGCCGAGGGACCAGAGGTCGGAACGCGAGTCGACGTCGCGGCCTTCGGCTTGCTCGGGACTCATGTAGTGAGGAGTGCCGAGCACGGTGCCGCTTTGCGTGAGCACGCCGGCCGCCTTGGACGCGGGACTTTGCAGGGCTTTCGCGATGCCGAAGTCGAGCACTTTCACGAGGAAGTCCGGGTCGTCCTCCACGAGGAAGACGTTGTCGGGCTTCAGGTCTCGATGCACGAAGCCCTCGGCGTGAGCTCGCGTGATGGCACGGCACACCTGGCTCACGACGAGCCAAGTGTCGTGCGGGGTCAGTCGTCCGTCTCTCGCCAGTCGCGACCCGAGGCTCTCGCCTTCGAGGAATTCCATGACGAGGTAGGGAGTGTCGCCATCGACGCCGAAATCGAGCACCTGCACGACATGCTGACTTCTGAGTGACGCCGCCGCACGAGCTTCGCGCTCGAAGCGCCGCATGGCCTCGCGATTCATCTTTAAGCCTGGCTCGATCAATTTGACCGCCACGTGTGCGCGCAGCGTCAAATGGTCGGCGAGCCAGACCGCACCCATTCCGCCGCGCCCGAGCTCGTGAAGCAAGCAATACTTCGAGGCGATGATGCGCCCGGCGGACACGAAGAGACGAGCGTACGCCTCTGGTCTCAGTCAATCAATTGGATGGTCCTCAGCGCGAGGTTTCCGGACGTGAGTCGCCGTGCCGTCGCCTGGAAAAGTTATGACTATTGAGGTCTCGGCGCGGCGGTGTCGGTCTGGGGTCGATGGTAGCCGCTGTCCGCAAAGATTGGACGTTGGCATGGGCGAACTGCGTCGCGGCAATACAGATCATCGCTTGCTTCGCGCTGAGCTGCGCGGACACGCCTCCACCTCCGAAGGATCCGCATGGCCTGAGCGTACCGGTCGAACCGGCGCCCCAAGCCGAACCGATGGCTTCGGTCGAACCGGTGGCTTCGGTCGAACCGGTACCAACAATGGACGCTCCGCCTACCGACGGGGGACTCACACCACGGCAGATCAGCAGGACAATTCGCGCACGCATCGGTACTGTGTTTGCGTGTTTTGCTCTGCCCGGCCACACACCAGACGGGACGATTTTGGCGTCAGTACATGTCGAACCAGACGGTACGGTCTCAAGCGCAACGGCGATTTACACCGAACGCTGCGACCACGAAAAGCCAACAAGCTGTGCACTCGCGACGACGGTAAAGGACGCAAGTGTCGTGGAGTGCACCCTGAGCGTTTTCCGTCGTCTGCGCTTCCCCGCAGCCGAAAAGGCAACCGCATTTCGGTACCCGATGGTCTACAAGCGCAACTCGGACGTTGTTCCTTAGCCCGGCCCCGGGCGGGACCGCCGCTACTCCGACCACAAATCCGCGAGCCGGAGCGCGTGAAAGGCGTCGCAGCGACGGCGGCACGCACGCCTCCGGCCTTAGAACAACGATCGAATCGCCAAGTACACCGTGCCCACACGCGGTGAGACGCTGAAGGCTCGTTCGCGCAGGCGGCTCTTCCATTCGGTGCCGTAGCGGTTGGGGAGAAACTTGATTTTGCCGTCGTGAATTCGATATGGGTCGTCGGTGTCGGTGCCGCCGTCTTCCCAGGTGAAGGCGAGCATCGGGCGGGGTCGCGCGGTCTGGTTCGGCATGCCGCGATGCCAAAGCGTCGAGACGCGGACGAGGACGTCGCCCTGGTTCATGGCCAGGCGAAGGCGCTCGGGCCGGTCGAGCAAGAGTTTCCAGTACGGGAGCGTGCAGCGATGGGTCTTCGCGAGCACTTCCATCGCGCCGTTCGTGAGGTCGGTGTCGACGGCGGCGACGTTGACGACGAAAAAGGGACGCGCGGGGTCGCCGTCCACGTGGTCGTTCTGCTCGTGACTGCCGGGCAGGTTGAAGTTGCACCCGACGTTCGGCATGCGAAGCGGCGCCGGCGAGAGGGCGCGCACGATCTCGAAGATGCCCCGCGCCTCCAGCGCGTCGTACACGAAGCGCGAGGCCGCGCCCGGGAAGCAATTCAGATGACCGCTGACCGTCCCGCCGCCCTCGAAGAGGAGCCCGTGCGTTCGCTCCCATTCGTAAGCGTCGATGAGCTCGCGCGTGAGGTCCGTCAACTTCGCGCCGTCGACGACGCGCTTGAACACCA
>Ga0335083_10003660_pt1 | contig 19802 bp, 15 predicted proteins | sample Lox_Sample_42_FD_206716 | JGI IMG/M metagenome (GOLD analysis project Ga0335083, IMG submission 206716) | Soil microbial communities from Loxahatchee National Wildlife Refuge, Florida, United States - Lox_Sample_4.2 | ecosystem: Environmental > Terrestrial > Soil > Wetlands | place: USA...
GGGAGGATGCGATCCCGTCCATGCAGTCGCGGGCACCGCACCCGAGCTGACCTTGACGACGTCTGCAATGCTGTACCATTCGCGATAAAGTTGCCCGACCTGCTTTTGATTCACATCGAGTGCCAGCATGATCTGATGGTCGAGTTCGGCCGGTTCAGCGTGCACGACAGGCAGATCGAGAGCACGGCGTGAAGCCGCGTTCAGAATGCGCATCAAGGTTCCCTGCGTGTTGCGATAGCGAATGTGAAAAGTCTGCATAGTCAAGCTCCTGTAACGCCGGCGTCTCGCCGGCTGTCCAGCGGGCTACTTGCCCGCCGCCGTGCGAACTACTGAGTTGGTTCTTCTTCCAGCAACATCTCCGAAAGCGCAGCGCCTGCCGGAACCATCGGAAACACGTTGGCTTCCGGCGCACAATCGAACACCAGCAACTCCGGTTCTGGAGAATGCAGAAACCGGTCGATCTGATCCCCGGTGTCCTGCGACACCGGAAATTCACGCATGGCATCTTCGTTCAGCCGGAAGCTGCGAATCTTGTAGGCCTTGGCGATCTCCACGAAATCGGGATTGTCGCTGAGGTCGGTTTCGGCGTAGTTGCGCTGGTAAAACAGCTGCTGCCACTGCCGCACCATGCCGAGATATTTGTTGTCGATGATGACCATCTTCACAGGCAGGCCGAGGCGGTGAACTGTGGCGAGTTCCTGGATGTTCATCTGAAATCCGCCATCCCCGGAAACACAGAGCACACATGTGTCCGGCTTCGCGAGTTGCACGCCGACAGCGGCCGGGAGGGCGAAGCCCATCGCACCCAGTCCGCCCGACGTGATGAATCCACGTGGCGAGGAAGACCGGTAGCGCTGTGCCGCCCACATCTGGTGCTGTCCGACGTCCGCGAGAACTACGCTATCTTGCGGCAAGCGGCTGAACAGTTCGTCGAGGAATCGAATGGTTGGCTGAGCCAGGCCGCGCGGATCGAGTTCTGCGCGTTCAGGACCGCATGCAACCGCACGCCAACCGCTGAAGTCGGGGAGCGAGTGCCGCCGCAATTCCGCGTGGAAGGAAGGAATCGTATCCGCGAGGTTTCCAATCACCGGCAGATCGCAAGGACGCACGCGATCCAGTTGCGCCGGGTCAATTTCAAAGTGAACGATCTTGGCGTGCGGGGCAAACCGCGTGGGATCGCCCGTGACGCGATCATCGAGGCGGGCGCCAAAGACCATCAGCAGATCGGTTTCGTGGAGCGCAGTGTTCGCGGCACGCGTGCCATGCATGCCGACCATGCCCAGATAGTAGGAAGCTTCGGGTGGAACCGCGCCCAATCCATGCACAGTCGCAAAAGTGGGAACGTTGAGAGTGTCGAGCAAGCGCCGCAACTCCGGAATCGCTCCCGACAATTTGGCTCCCGCGCCCACCAGCGCGACGGGCTTCGAGGCCTGTTGCAGCATCGCCACGATCGTATCGGTGAACCCGCCTTCAGCTTTCGCGTCAGCAGGACGCGCATGCGGCGTGAATTTCACGGGGCCGGAAAATTCTTTCTTCGCCTTCAGCATGTCGGTGGGAATGTCGATCACCACCGGACCCGGACGCCCGCTGCGGGCCCAGTAGAAGCCCTCGGCAATCGCCTCGGGAATCTCGTCAATCGTGCGAACGAGACGGCTCCACTTGGTAAGCGAAAGCGTCACGCCAAAAACGTCGGTTTCCTGAAACGCGTCGGTGCCGATCAGAGCACTGCGCACCTGGCCGGTGATGCAGACCAGGGGAACGGAATCCATCTTCGCGTCGGCAATGCCGGTAACGAGGTTGGTAGCACCGGGACCGCTGGTCGCCATCGCGACGCCCACTTCTCCGGTGACCCGCGCATAGCCCTCGGCTGCGAACACCGCGCCCTGCTCATGGCGCGTGAGGATGTGCCGCACGCCGCTGCCCTCAAGCGCGTCGTACAAGGGCATGATCGCGCCGCCGGGATAGCCAAACACCAACTCCACCCCTTCGGCGCGCAGGCACCGCAGAACGATGTCGGCTCCCTTAAGCATTCACCACCTGTTTTGTGTCTTTGGGAGCTTCCGCCGGCTTCTTGCCTTCTTTCGGCAGCCAGCTCATCATGCCCCGCAGTTGTGCGCCAACGATTTCGATGGGGTGCTGCTTCTCTTTTTCGCGCAATTTGTTGAAATTCGGGCAGCCGGCCTTATTCTCGGCAATCCACTCGCGAGCGAACTGACCACTCTGAATATCGGCCAGCGTCTTCTTCATTGCCTGCCGCGTGGCGTCGCCGACGACCTGTTCGCCGCGGGTCAGATCGCCGTATTCGGCGGTATTCGAAATCGAGTAACGCATTCGATCCAATCCGCCTTCGTAAATCAGGTCAACGATCAGCTTCACCTCGTGCAGGCATTCGAAGTAGGCAATTTCCGGAGCGTATCCGGCTTCGACCAGGGTTTCGAATCCCTTCTTGATGAGCGACGTCAGCCCGCCGCACAGCACGGCCTGCTCGCCGAAGAGATCGCTCTCTGTCTCTTCCTTGAAGCTGGTCTGCAACACGCCGGCGCGGGTTGAACCAATGCCATGCGCATAAGCCAGTGCGAGTTCGTGCGCGTGACCGCTGGCATCCTGTTGAATTGCGATGAGCGACGGAACGCCGCGGCCTTCGGTGTATACGCGTCGCACCAGATGTCCGGGACTCTTGGGAGCGATCATCACCACGTCGACATCCGTGGGCGGAACAATCGTTTTGAAATGAATGCTAAAGCCGTGCGAGACGCCCAGAACTTTTCCGGGATGCAGGTAAGGTTTGATGAACTGTTCGTAGGTCTCCGCTTGGGTTTCATCGGGGGTCAGAATCTGAATCCAGTCGGCCCGCTTGGCGGCTTCGTCGGGCGCCACCACAACCATGCCATCGGCCCGCGCCTGCTGAGCGCTCTTGCGCGCCGGGTCGAGGCCAATGATGACTTTGAATCCGCTGTCGCGAAGATTCTGTGCCTGGGCGTGTCCCTGGCTGCCATAACCGATGATGGCGATCGTTTTGCCCTTCAGTACCTCGGGCTTGGCGTCGCGCTCATAAAAAATAGTAACCACCAGCGTGCTCCTCTCGGTCACAAGGGAGGGAAAGAAGCCCTTGCTTATTGGGGGAAGTCTGTCGCTACAGCAATACCGACCGGTCGGTCGGTATGTGGAAATGCTACCCGTCCCGGCCCCGAGGTGTCAAGGGAGAAGTCGGGTTCGCGCGCCTGTAGTTTTCGGTAGAGGCCGGACCAGGAATGGTTCGATGTTTTCAATTCTTGATAGGCTTAGCCTTGCTGGATGCCGAACACCCGCCGAGCAAGGGCTGAAGGAATCAGTCAGCGTCCGCGATCCTGCCATGAGGCCTCCCATGAATGACTTCGAATGTCTGGTCCCGATCTTGAATGTCAAGAATTTTGCCGCGTCAATGGACTACTACGTCAACCAGCTTGGATTCAGCAAGAAGTGGGACTGGGGCGATCCGCCGTCGTTCGGTTGCGTCGCCCGGGGCAAGATCGAGATTTTTCTCTCCGAGGGAGGCCAAGGACAGGCCGGCACATGGATGAGCATTTTCGTCGACGACGTAGACGCTCTGCACGAAGAGTACAAGAAAAGCGGAGCGATCATTCGCCAGCCGCCCACCAATATGCCGTGGGGCGTCCGCGAAATGAATGTGCAGGATCCGGACGGTCACCGATTTCGGATGGGGAGCCATTCCGAAGGTCCGGTCGATGAGGAAGGCTGGAAACGCTTCGGCGAGATACAGCAGTTCGGGGAGTAAAGCAAGCGTCCGGCACCGGCTAGAGTTCAGCGTGAACCGTTGGCTTTCCGGCCCGCAACTGTTTACCATGGCACGCGATGGCTCGCGAGACGTTAGTCGATTCCAGGCAGGAAATCCTGCGCACGGCGGCCCGCCTGTTCCAGCAGCGCGGGTACGATGCGACCTCGATGAACGACGTCGCGGCCGCGCTGAAACTCAGCAAGGGCGGCCTGTACCACCATTTTCAGAGCAAGGACGAAATCCTGTTCGAGATCATGGACCACGCCATGGAGATCACACAGGAGCGCGTGCTGACACCCGTGCGCGGCATTGCCGATCCCCAGGAGAGGCTGCGAGCCCTGATCCGGCTGCACATGGAGGTCGTGCTCAGCCCCCGCGACCGCGAAATCACTGTGATGCTGCACGAAAACCATCCTCTGCCGCCGGGGTTACGCAAGCGCATCAATCACCGTAAAAAAGAATATGTGCACTTTGTGGAGAACGTGATCGCCGACGTGCAGAAAGAAGCGCAACGCAGCCGGAACTTGAAGGGTGCGGTCAGCCCGCGCGCGGCGGCGTTCGCCCTGCTCGGCATGATCAACTGGATCTACCAGTGGTATAAGCCCGAGGGGGAACTGCAGGCGAATAACCTCATTCCCCAATTCACCGAGCTTCTGTTCGGAGGAATTCTCGCGTGAAGGCATGGTTCGGGACTATCGGGGAGATCGGCGAACAACGCGCACGAAGCGGCAAGCTGTACCGTGAATTTCTGCGCGTGCCAGCCCTGAGCGCGGGTCTCTATGTACTGCCCGCCGGGGCCGGCGATCCGCAGGGCCCCCATCATGAGGATGAGATGTACTATGTTGTCCGGGGGAAGGCGCGTTTTATTGCCGCGGGCGAAGACCGCGAAATTTCTGGCGGAAGCGTGCTTTTTGTCGCCGCGGAGGTGGAGCACCGCTTCTACAACATTCAAGAAGAACTGGTCGTGCTGGTTTTCTTTGCGCCCGCGGAGAGCTAGATCTCTGCCCGGACATTATTTATGCGCAGGGATCCAGTAAACCTCTTCCTTGACGGCACCCTTGTCGGTAAAGCCGCGGCGTTTCAGAATCGCCTTGCTGTGTTCAATCATGTCAGGATGCCCGCAGAGGTAGACCAGGGTGTTGCTGGGCTCCAGTTCCCAATGATCGGCGTATTTGCGGAGGATATCGTCGGCTCGCCCGATTTCACCCGGCCAGTCGGCGTGATCCCAGGGGCGGCTGACCGTCGGCACATACTTGAACCAGGGCAACTCTTTGTCGAAATGATTCAATTCGTCGAGGTACCCGAATTCCCAAGGGCGACTTGCTCCATTCAGCAAAAACAACTTCTGGGCCCCATCGAACCGGCCTTCTTTCCAGTCTTTGGATAGCGTGCGCACATAGCTGACAAAAGGCGCGACCCCGGTCACGGTAGAGATCAGCAGATGGTTGGTCTTCCCATTTTGCGTGTCCAGCGAGAATTTTCCCTTGGGGACTTTGCGCATGAGCAACTGGTCGCCCGGATGAAGCTTGTGCAGCAAGGGAGTGAGTGCGCCTTCCGGCACCAGTTCGAAGAAGAATTCAATTTCATTTTCGGCCGGCGACGACACGATCGAGTACGGACGTTCCACGCGCTTCCCGTTGGCTTCGACCCCCAGCGTCGCGTATTGTCCCGGCACAAAATGAAACTCGCCTCCGCTGCGGATGCGGAACATCCAAAGATCGGGCGCAAAATCGACGCGCTTGGTAACCTCCGCGTGGAAGAACTTCTCGTCGGGAATCGTCATCTCACCTGGCCTCGGTCAACCGTACTCGGGTTCAACGCTCCCGCAGCGCCCTAGGATCCGGACCGCGGCGGGCGCTCATTCAGCAGGATTTCTTCGTTTGAAATCGCAAGTCCGGCCTTTCCGGTGCACGCCAAAGTCCAACCGAACGGTCGTACGAGTTGCGATATCCTACCTGAAATGCTCCGCTCTGGGAAGTCCTCGGCGGCGCGGAATCATCTCAGTGGCTGTGGTGATGATGGTGTTCTTCGCTCTCGCTGACGGGGATGACGCAGCCGTGTGCCACTTCGCACACCACGTGCTCAAACTGAATGGTTGTGTGGTCGATGCGGAAGTCGTGCAGCAGGCGGTCCTTTACGTCGCGCAAAATGCGGTCGCTGACCGAAGGAGGAATGTCGGCGATGGAAATGTGGCAGGAGAGTGCGTGAGTCTCTGATCCGATGCTCCATACGTGCAGATCGTGCACGTCGTTGACTCCGCTGACCGAGCGAATGGCGGACTCAATTCTCTCCAGCTTCATGCCGCGCGGAGTACCTTCCAGCAAAATATTCAGCGTCTCGCGCACGATTCCGAAACCCGACCACAGGATCAGCACGCCGATCCCGAACGAAAGGGCGGAATCGATCCAGTAGTTGCCCGTGACCAGGATAGCCCAGCCGCCGGCGATCACGGCCGCGGTGGAAAGCGTGTCCCCGACTTCATGCAGCAGCGCGCTGCGGATATTCACGTCGCCGGAGCCGCGGCTCGAGCGATAGAGCAGCAGTGCGATCACGCCATTCATCACAACGCCGGCAGCCGCCACCCACATCATGACGCTGGCCTGCACGTGCTCCGGACGCTGCAGGCGGCGGAAGGCTTCGTAAAAGATGAAGAAGGAAACTGCAACCAGCGAACTGGCATTGACGAGTGCGGCCAGAACGCCGGCGCGATGATAGCCGTACGTTTTGGTGGAATTGGCTGGCCGGGCCTGGAAATAGACCGCAACGAGCGAGAGGAGCAGGGCCAGGAGATCGGAAAGGTTGTGTCCGGCTTCGGAAAGCAACGCCAGGGAGTGAGCACGGATGCCCGCCCCAACCAGCAGCACGATGTAGGCCAGCGTAACGGCGAGCGAGATTTTCAGAACCCGCGTCGGACCGCCCGCGCCATGAGCATGCACGTGCATGATTCCAGTGTAAGGGTGCGGAGGTCGGGCTTCAAGCCTGTCTGACGCCGATGCCAGGGTGATGATCATGCAGCGCAAAGACGCTTGGAAGATTTAAGTCGCCTCCGCAAATGCCGATCTGGGTAAAGACAGCAGGCAGCCAGTCGGTACGCACCTGCGTGCGGGAACCAACCCGCCGGCGGCTTACGACGTGCACCGCAAAACCTGGATTCGCATTTCGGACGAACCAAAATGGACGAAATCGTTAAGGACTTTCTTATCGAGAGCAACGAGAACCTGGACCGGCTCGACCAGGAACTGGTGAAGCTCGAGAGTGACCCTTCTTCCAAAGAATTGTTGGGCAGTGTTTTCCGGACGATCCATACCATCAAGGGGAGCTGCGGGTTTCTGGGGTTTGCGCGCTTGGAAAAACTGGCGCACGCGGGAGAGAACTTGCTGTCCCGATTGCGCGACGGCAAGCTCAGCCTGAACGCCGAGATTACAAGCGGGCTGCTCGCGATGGTGGACGCGGTTCGCCGCATGCTAGCGGCAATTCAAGCGACGGGTCAGGACGGCGAGGAAGATTACATCTCGCTCATCGAGCGGCTGGCGTTCTTGCAAGGCGATCCGGCCGTCTCGCCTCAAGGCGCGAACTCGGCTGTGCCTCCGGCCCCTCAGCTTTCACCCGAGTCTCAGGCCGAGGTCGAAGTTCCGTCAAACGACGAGATCGTCTTATTGGCTCCCGCCGCGCGGCCGTTCGAGAAACCTCCCGAGTGTGAGCCAGCGCCTCCGGCTTCGGCTGCGAAACTCGCTGGCGAGGCTCGGGAAAAAAATCCCCCCGCGACGGATGAGTTTGTGCGTGCGGAGAGCGCGGCGCGATCCGAGGACACCCCTGTGCCCGAGCCGACGGTCGAATCGCACAATCCGCAAGCCACCATGGAAACGATCCGGGTGGGGGTTACGCTGCTGGACCGGTTGATGAACCTGGTGGGCGAACTTGTGCTGGCACGGAATCAGCTGCTGCAGTTCTCCAACGGCACGCCGGATGCCGGCTTTCTTGCGGTTTCCCAGCGCATGAATCTCATCGCGACCGAGCTGCAGGAAGAAGTGATGAAGACGCGCATGCAGCCGATCGGCAATATCTGGAACAAATTTCCCCGTACGGTCCGCGACCTGGCGCACAGTTGCGGCAAGGAAGTCCGGCTCGTGATGGAAGGCCAGGATACCGAACTGGACCGGACCATCATCGAAGCGATCAAAGATCCTCTGACGCATCTTGTCCGCAATGCCATGGACCATGGCATTGAAGAGCCCGAAGTACGCAAGAGTTCCGGGAAAGAGCCAGTGGGAGTCCTCACCCTGCGCGCGTTTCATGAAGGCGGGCAGGTCAACATCGAGATCAGCGACGATGGCGCGGGACTGAATGGCGACCGCATCCGCCAGAAAGCGATCGAACGCGGCCTCATCCCGGCCCAGCAGGCCGGGCGCATGCCGGACCGGGATGTCTTCAATCTCATCTTTCTGCCCGGATTTTCCACCGCCGAAAAAATTACCAACGTGTCGGGGCGAGGGGTTGGCATGGACGTAGTCAAGACCAACGTGGAAAAAATCGGCGGTACGGTCGACATCCAATCGACGGCCGGCCGCGGAACCACGGTTCGCGTGAAGATTCCCCTGACTCTGGCTATCATTCCTGCCCTGATCGCGACCTGCGGCGGCGAGCGCTTCGCGATTCCCCAAGTCAGCCTCTCGGAGCTGGTACGGCTGGATGCCGAGGAAAATGGGAGAGGCATTGAACTGGTTCACGGTGCCCCCGTCTATCGCCTGCGCGGGCGATTGCTCCCGCTCGTGTGCCTCGATCGCGAACTCGGGCTGAAGGCCGCAGCAGACAATGCCGCCAGCCGCGAGGCTGCCATTAACATCGTTGTTCTGCAGGCGGAGGAACAGCAGTTTGGCCTGATCGTGGATGAAATTACCGACACCGAAGAGATCGTCGTGAAACCCCTGGGAAAACAGCTCAAGGGAATCAGCGCGTACTCGGGCGCGACCATCATGGGCGACGGAAGGGTGGCGCTGATACTGGACGTATCAGGACTGGCGCAGAAAGCCAGGGTCATCGCGGAAGCGCATGAATCGGCGCACGAGGAGGCCCGAAAAGAGGCTGGCAATGAACAGGCCCGCGACGAACACGCCCTGCTGCTCGCCGAGAACGGGTTGGAGGGCCGGGTCGCGATTCCTCTTTCCATGGTCGCGCGCCTCGAGGAATTTCCCCGAACCGTGATCGAGCACGCGGGCGCCCAGGAAGTCATGCAGTATCGCGGCCAGATCATTCCACTGATAAGGCTGTCCCAACTGATTCCCGCCACCAGCGACGCGGAGAAACTGGCGAGCGCGGCCTCCATCCAAGTGGTGGTCTACGCGGAAGGAAAGCGAACCGTGGGACTGATTGTCGACCGAATCGTCGACATCGTGGAGGAACGCGCTGCGGTCGAGCCGCTGGCCCCGCGCGCCGGAATCGTAGGTTCGTTCGTTACTCAGCGTCAGGTCACCGATCTGCTGGATGTGCCCGCCCTCGTACGCGCGGCGGTTCCCGGGCTGCTGGATGTGGTAGGGCCTGAAGCCGGGAGAGTTTAGGAGCGACTCGATGGCATCGCAACAGTTCTGCACATTCCTCTTGGACCGATATTTATTTGGCGTGCCCGTGCCCCAGGTGCAGGAAGTCATCCGGTCTCAACCCATGACGCCCGTGCCGCTCGCGCCGCCGGCGGTGCAGGGGCTGATCAACCTGCGCGGGCAGATCGTGCTGGCAATCGATCTACGGCGGCGGCTGTCGTTTGGCGAACGCGCCCAGGGCGAATTGCCGGTGAATGTGGTGGTGCGGACGCCCGACGGCGCCGTGAGCCTGCTGGTCGATGAAATCGGGGACGTGATTGAGGTGGAGGAGTCGACCTTTGAGGTGTCTCCGGAAACCCTTGACCATTCGGTTCGCGCAACGATTTTTGGCGTGTACAAACTCGATGGCCGTCTTTTGCACGTTCTGGACAAAGACAAGGCGTGCCAAGTGGGCGACCTCGAAATGGTCTCCCGGCACTAACGAGCGGCCTTGCCGCCGTCGTGGAGGAGTTCACGTCTTTCGCTGGAGAAGTATGGTTCTCAACTTTTGGTAACGGGGAGAAGAAAATGAGACTGACGGTGGGGAAAAAACTAGGCTTGAGCTTTTTCAGCGTTCTAGCGCTTATGGTCCTTAGCGCTGGTTTGATCTACACCAAGGTCAGTGCCATCAAGGCCACTCAGGATCGAGCCGTGAATGTGCGTTTCCCGACGACCCATGCTTGCGCGGAGTTGCAGAGAGACCTGAATCAGACGCAGAGCAAGGGACGCCAGGCAATTCTGGCCGGAAGGGATCGCGAACGCTGGGAGTCTGCAAAGAAGGTCTTCGATGCCAATTGGGACGAGATTGCTCAGGACGTCGGGAAGCTCGATGCGTGGGCCCCGCAGTGGACTCTACAGGCGAATCGTGACCGGCTCGCAGAGATAAAGAAACAACTCTCCTCGCTGCGCGAAGTGCAGGAAGCAGCGATGAAGCATGCTGCCGGGGGCGACCGCGATGCAGTAATTGCCGCCGGAAATGAATATGCCGACAACGCCACTCCACGCACCGAGGCCATCAAGAAACCTCTTGGCGAGATCTCGGATTCGATTAGCTCGTTATTGCAGCAGGACACTCAGGATTTGACGGCTGAAACTCGTTCGGTATACCTCACCATTCTCCTCACAACTCTGGGAGCGGTTGCCATCGGCTCCTCCGTCGCAGTTTTCCTGAGCCGGCGCATTTCCGGCGCGACCCACTCCATCCTGGCGCAAGCGGAGGCCATCGCGGTCGGAGACCTGACTCGCGAGGACACGACCGTATCCGGCGACGACGAACTCGGGGACCTTACGGCGGCGATCAATAAAGTGAATGACAGTTTGAAGTCGATGATTCACGCGATCATCGAGAATGCGCAGCATGTGGCAAGCGCCAGCGAAGAACTGTCGGTGAGCAGCCAGCAGATTTCCGCCAACTCGGAAGAGACCTCCGCCCAGGCGGGTACGGTCTCGCAGGCTTCGCAGCAGGTGAGCCAGAACCTGCAGAGCGTCTCAACCGGAGCCGAAGAGATGACGGCGACGATCCAGTCCATTGCGACGAACGCGCACGAGGCTGCCACCGTCGCTTCCAACGCAGTGCAGACCGCGCAGTCCGCCAATGCGACGGTCGCGAAGCTGGGTGCCTCCAGCGCCGAGATCGGGGAAGTGATCAAGGTGATCACCTCGATCGCACAGCAGACCAATCTGTTGGCCCTCAATGCAACCATCGAAGCGGCGCGCGCCGGAGAGGCGGGCAAGGGTTTTGCCGTCGTGGCCAACGAAGTCAAAGAACTGGCCAAGCAGACCGCGAAGGCGACCGAAGACATCAGCCGCAAGATCACCGCGATTCAGACCGACACGCAAGGGGCGGTGGAGGCGATTGGCACCATCAGCGGAGTCATCACCCAGATCAACGATATTTCGGGCACGATCGCGACGGCGGTGGAAGAGCAGAGCGCGACCACCAACGAAATGACGCGCAACGTGGCGGATGCGGCCAAGGGTGCGGGAGAGATCACGAACAACATCGAGGGCGTGTCCGAAGCGGCGCGGGGCACTTCGTCCAGCGCCCGGGAGTCGCAGAAGGCTGCGAACGAACTCGCGGGTATGGCGGCACAGCTGCACAACCTGGTGGGGCAGTTCAAGATTGATGGAACACGAACTGCGGCCGTCCGTACGGCGGTGGCAAGAGGTATGGCTGCTTCCGCAGGGCGGTGAAGGGCTTCGGGAAGAAAGGCCGGCCCATGTTTAGAGAGTGGAAGTTGTCCGCAAAGCTTGTCGGCGCCATCACGCTCGTTCTCGTAGTGACTTCGGGAATCAGCTTTTGGATTCTGCAGGGCCGAATCAACCAGCAGGAGGACGAGGCCTTCCGGGATAAGCTGCGGCAGATCACAGGTATGACCGCGGCAACGCGCACCTGGTTTGCCAGCAAGATCGACATCATGGTTCCAGACCGAAACTTCAAGCGTCTTGAACAAGTGCCGGTCGTGGTCGCCATGCGCACAGCGGAGGAGTATGCCAGCCGTGAAGGCATGACGTTTCGGACACCGTCGCTGCATCCGCGCAATCCCAGAAGTCAGGCAACCGAATTTGAGCGACGCGCCCTCGAAGCCTTCGACAAGAACGTGGCGCTTCAGGAATTTGTCGAGCGCCCTGTGGTTAATGGCCGGGAGGTGATGCGCTACGCCCAGCCGGTACGGCTGGTTCAGGACTGTCTGCAGTGCCACGGTGATCCGGCGGGAGAGAGAGATCCGTTCGGATATCCCAAGGAGGGGATGAAATTGGGGGAGTTGCGCGGCGCATTCGTCCTGGAAGCTCCAACCGACACCCTGGTGCAGCAGTCCCGCTCGAACATGATCGCCACCTTCCTCATCAGCTTCCTGACGCTTCTGGGAGCGATTGCGGTCACGTATTGGGTACTGCGCCACCTTGTGATCCGTCCCGTGAAGAAGTGCGCTCAATTTGCCGCGAGGATCGCCGGGAAAGACCTTACTCTGGAGAATCTGGAGGTTGGCGCCGCGGACGAAGTGGGAGATGCCATGAGCGCACTGAACGTCATGAAAAACAACCTGCACGAAGTGGTGCAGTCAATTGCCGATACGGCCGCTCATGTGGCCAGCGCCAGCGAGGAGCTTTCGGCAACCAGCCAGCAGATCTCCGCCAACTCCGAAGAGACATCGGCCCAGGCCAGCGTCGTTACGCAGGCCACGCAACATGTAAGCCGGAACCTGCAGAGCGTTTCCACCGGCGCGGGGGAGATGACCGCGACCATCCAGTCCATCGCAACGAATGCTCACGAGGCCGCGACCATCGCCTCAAACGCTGTCCAGACCGCTCAGGCGGCCAATACCAACGTCGCCAAACTCGGTGCTTCCAGCGCTGAGATCGGGGAAGTCATTAAGGTCATTACCTCCATCGCCCAGCAAACCAACCTGCTGGCCCTGAATGCCACCATTGAAGCCGCACGGGCGGGCGAAGCGGGCAAAGGTTTTGCCGTCGTGGCCAATGAGGTGAAAGAGCTGGCCAAGCAAACAGCCCAAGCGACCGAGGACATCAGCCGCAAGATCACGGCCATTCAGACCGACGCGCAGGGGGCGGTGGAGGCCATTGGAGCCATCTCCAGGGTGATCAGCCAGATCAATGACATTTCAGGCACGATCGCGACGGCGGTGGAAGAGCAGAGCGCGACCACGAACGAAATGACGCGCAACGTGGCAGACGCTGCCCAGGGGTCGGGAGAAATCACGCAGAACATTGAGGGGGTGGAGGAAGCGGCACGGGGGACATCGTCGAGCGCGCACGAATCACAGAAGGCCGCCAACGACCTGGCAGAAATGGCGACTCTGCTGCATAGCCTCGTAGGACAGTTCGAACTAGGTCGCACAACAGAAGGTAAGGCGGCAACTCCGGCGCAGGAACCCGTCAGAACCATGGCTGCCCACGCCGGAAGATGAAGATCTGGAGGAGGTCAGTCTGATTGCCGGAAGCCAGGAAAAAGCGGGTACTGCTGGTCGACGATGCGGTGGTCGTGCGCAAGGCATTGTCGCTGGCCATCGCCCAGGACCGCGACCTTGAGGTCGCAGGCACGGCGGTAAACGGACGCGTCGCGCTGGCGAAATTTCCCGCGGTGCAACCCGACATCGTTCTGCTCGACTTCGAGATGCCGGAGATGGACGGGCTGGCCACAGTCCGCGAGCTGCGCAAGATCGACGCCCACGTTCCCATCATCATGTTCAGCAGCCTGACGGAGCGCGGGGCTTCGGTCACACTGGAAGCTCTGTCTCTCGGTGCAACCGATTACGTGACCAAGCCGAGCAATGTCGACATGGCGGCGACGCTCGCTGCGATCTCGCGGGAACTCATTCCCAAGATTCGGGCGCTTTGCCGCCTGCCCGAGGTGCACTCTCCCGCGACGTCGGCCAGGACGGATGCACAGACTCCGCCGGTCGTTGTGACTGCACGGCCTCGCTTACTGGCACCAGTGCAGGTGGTGGCGATCGGAGTCTCCACCGGCGGCCCCGACGCGCTGGCGCGTGTCCTGCCAGCGTTGCCTGCCGATTTTCCGGTGCCTGTTGTCATCGCGCAGCACATGCCGCCCATCTTTACGTCGCTGCTGGCGGCGCGCCTTTCTGCGAAATCAGCGCTAGCCGTGCGGGAGTGCGTCTCCGGCCAGCCGCTCACCCCCGGTTGTGCAGTCATCGCTCCAGGAGACTTTCACATGGTTGTTGCCCAGGGTGATGGCGTGGTGCTGCTCAAGACGCATCAGGGTCCGAAGGAAAACTTCTGCCGCCCATCGGTCGATGTACTCTTCCAGTCAATTGCTCGCATCTACGGATCCCGCGCCTTGGCCGTGGTTCTTACCGGCATGGGACAAGACGGCTTGAAAGGATGCGAAACGCTGCGCGCCTTAGGTGCACGTATCTATGTGCAGGATGAAGCCAGCAGCGTCGTTTGGGGCATGCCCGGCTTCGTGGCCAGAAGCGGTTTGGCCGACAAGATACTCCCTCTCGAGCAGATCGGCGCTGAGATGATTCGAGCGACCGCCCTTCAGACCTCCGCGCGAACTCAATCTTGAATCGGATCCCGCGTCGGACGATCAGCTCTTGGTCAGACTGTCGAGGTAGCGGTTGTTATAGAAAGTCGTTGTCTTCTGCACAAACTCGAGAATCTTGAACATCCGCTCACGGCCTTCGCGGTTGACCTCCCGGAACTGAACCGCCACTCCCGTACCGGGGTCAAGCCGTGCCACGATGCCTTCGGCCGACAAGGTGGCATCATCCATCGAGAAGGCCAGCTTGATCTTGCTGCCCGGCGCAAGGATGGTGCTGGTTTCCACGAAGCATCCTCCCAGGCTCACGTCGGTCACGTTCGCGAACAGCGGAGCCTTTCCTTCCTCCGTCTGCAGTTCAATCGTCACCCGGCACTTCATGCGCGGGTGAGACCGGCGGTCTTTATAGGAGAGGTGTTTCTGCTTCTCCAGATACATGCGGCGGTCGGCTTCGGCCAGCAGTTGTTCGGCATCGTTGCCGTCTTCCGGATACATCGCACGTCCCACGCTGAGTGAAAGCAAATCTTCGCCGCAGACTTCGTTTCCCGCCTGACGCGCCAGAGCCCGCATCTGCTCTGCCTTCTTGCCGGCGGCGTCGGCGGTGAGTCCCGGCGCAATCACCACGAACTCGTCTCCGCCCATGCGCGCGACGTAGTCATACTCGCGAGAACTGTCTTTGAGCGCCTGAGCGAAGAGGCGCAACACGCGATTGCCCTCCAAATGGCCGAAGCGGTCATTAATCTGCTTGAATCCGTCCATGTCGGAAACCATGACGGTCAAAGTCGAATTGTCGCGCTTGCACCGGGCCAGTTCCCGCTCGAGTTGCAGGAAGAGCGAGCGGGCATTGGGCAGGCCCGTCAAGTAATCCGTGATGGCCGAATTCTCCGCCTGCTGGAATTTGAGTGCGTTTTCGATGGACAGCGCCATCTTGCCGCTGACCGCCAGCAATATGCGCAAGTGGTCGGAAGTAAAGGCGTCGCGTTCCCCTCGATAGAGTGCGAGAACGCCGATGACTCCGGTTACGCCCTCCAGTGGCACGGCCAGAGCAGAACGCAATGTGCTGAATTTCGAAGGATCGTTCAGATATCCCGGTTCCACCGACGGGTTGCCATTGATGATTGGCTTCCGGTTATGCGCCACCCAGCCGGAAAGTCCCTGCCCGATCGGAATCCGCAATGAGGAGAACAGCCGGTAATTGTCTCCGTTCACATATTCCGGAATGAGTTCGTCCTCGCGTTTGATGTAAATGGCGATGGCGTCGTAGGGCACCATCGGTTTGAGCTTGACGGAGAATACCGACAGAGTTTCGGTCAAGCTGAGCGAAGCGCCGAGATCCTGGCTGAGTTCGAACAGCGATTGTGCCTCTTGGCGAGCTGCGGCGATCGAGGACAAAAACGTGGTTTCGCGCCCTGCATAGTCTTGTACGGTCGCGTTCTCGAATCCAGCCGCTGGCTCCAGGCCGCGCTCGATCTTGATGGACGTGGATAGCGGGCCATTGGGATCCTGTGCCGACTTCGCCACGGCAAGCCGCTCCAAATGCTGATAGCGCTTTTGCAGAATGTCGACGACTCTCGGATCGAACGACTTGCCCGATTCGGCACCCAGCTTCTGCATCACGTCACGCATGGGCAACGCGCGGCGGTACTGGCGGTCGGACGCCAGGGCGTCGAGATAGTCGACTGCCGACAGAATGCGCGCGCCGATTGGAATTTCAGCGCCCTTCAATCCCATCGGGTAGCCGGAACCATCCCACTTCTCGTGGTGGGCACGCACGATGGGCACGACCGGATAAGGAAAGCGCACGCGCTCGAGAATCTCGGCGCCGACCAGAGTGTGAATCTTCATCTTCTCGAATTCTTCTGGCGTGAGGCGGCCGGGCTTCGAGATGATGTGCTCCGGTACCGCAAGTTTTCCGATATCGTGCAGCAGTGAAGCGGCGTGCAGAGCTTCCAGTTCGGCGCCGGTCACGCCCAATTCCTTCGCGACTTCGATGGCATAGACGCGAACGCGCTGCAGGTGCTCGTGGGTAGTATGGTCTTTGGCTTCAATCGCCAGCGCCAGGGCCTCGATGGTCCGCAGGTGCAGATTCGCCATCTCTTCAACGTGGCGTTTCTCATCTTCCAGCTTGCCGAGATAGAGACGATACGATCGGTAGATCAGGTAAACCGCGGGCACGAGCAACAGCGACGTTTCCCAGTTGAATGTCTGGTTGAGCCACGCCACCGCCCCGGCGATTCCGGCTCCGACCAGATAGTAAGGGAACGACCAGAAATAGCAGTCCACCAGAATCCGGATGAGAGGCCGGCGCTCGGTCAGCGAAATGACGGCTGCGATCGAGCCTGCGTTTGCAATGAAGTAAACGGTCGCCGCCAGTCCCAGCAGGATCGGGCGGCTGCCTACCAGCACATTCGACAGCGGCTGGTGATACACCATGTACGCCAGCGCCGTTGACACGCAGCCGGCGCAGACGTTGAACGTTACCTGCAGCGCCTTGGGCCGCTCCGGATACAGGCACTGGGCCAGCATGGAGACCGCGCCCAGAATCAGGGTTTCGCTGAAACTGAGCTCCAGGATGCCGATCAGAATGAACAGGAAGTTGACGGAGAGCGTTCCGGTAATGCCGGGCAGGTTCACCTTGAGGCGCGAGGCCAGAATCGCAATGCCCAAATAGCAGATGAACTCGGCAATGTTCTTGCTGCTCTGATGAACGCCGCCATACAGTAGCGTGGCCAGGCCTGCGATCACCACCAGGCTGATGAACAGCTTGGCGGGGATGGACAGTCCTCTCCAAGAGCGCGAGTGCGTAGGCAGACCTATAACAACGCTGGTTGCACCAGTCATTTGTGTAGACACACGGCGGCGGGGGGGTGGCGCCCTGTCACTCTTAGAAATAACAGTTAAGATGTTTAGAAACAATGGCTTAGGGGAATTTTGGGAAACTTCGGTAACTTGCAGACGTTACAAAGTGGGGATACCGACGGGCAGGTGCTGAAGGCGAATCGTGGCAAATCCAACAGCCGATTAGGGTTCGGTCCTGGCAAGGGCCTGCCGGGCATTTTCTCAACCGAAAATGGCGGGGGGATTCGGGGGAACTACACCGAATGCGAAACATCCTCTTCCGGCGCATCCTGGTTCGCGCCGGTCGCCGCCGCCGTAGTCGAGGATTTCCCGCGGCGCATGGCTACAATTCCGGTCCTTACCATCTCAAGAACTCCGTAGGGACGTAGCACCTCCAGCAAACCGTCGATTTTGTCTTCGGCTCCAGTGATTTCAATGGTGAGCGACTCGGGAGCTACATCGACAACCCGTGCCCGGAAGACGCTGGCCAGTTCCAGCACGTGCGACCGCGCTTCGTGCGTGGCCGCAACTTTGATCATTGCCAGGTCGCGGACGATGGCGGGTTCCTTCGTGATGTTCTCGACCAAGAGCACGTTGACGAGCTTATAAAGATTGGCTTCGATGCGGCGGGCCTGGTCGTGGTCGGCGTCGACGGTGATCGTCATGCGCGAGACTTCCGGTCTCTCCGTGCGGCCCACGGTCAGCGAATCGATATTGAAAGCGCGCCGGCGAAACAACGACGCCACGCGCGTGAGCACCCCCGGCTTATTTTCTACGTACACCACGTATGTGTTCAGCATGTTTTTCTACTCGCTGTTCCTATTCATCCTCAGCGGTCTCAACAATCTTGCTCGGCCGCCGGATCATCTCGTGCAACGATGCCCCTGCCGCCACCATCGGATACACCGTGTCTTCCTGTTCTACACGGAAGTTAATGAGTACCGGCCCGTCATGCTGCCGCGCCGCCCGTACCGAGGGCACGACCTGTGAACGTTCTGTGACGGTCATGCTGCGAATGCCATAGGCCTCGCCGAGTTTGGCGAAATCCGGATTCAGCAGTGGCGTCGCGGCGTAGTTGCGCTCGTAGAAAAATTCCTGCCACTGCCGCACCATGCCAAGAAATCCGTTGTTGATGATGGCGATGTTGATCTTCAGATTCTCCTGCACGATGGTCGCAAGTTCGCACAGGGTCATCTGGAAACCGCCATCGCCGACCACCACCCATACGTCTGCTTCCGGCCGCGCGACTTTGGCGCCGATCGCCGCCGGCAAGGCGAACCCCATCGTGCCCAGGCCTCCGGAGGTGATCAGGCTGCGCGCCTTTTCGTGCTTGTAGTATTGCGCCTCCCACATCTGATGCTGGCCCACGTCCGTCACGACGATGGTGTCGCCATCGCGAGTCTCCCGCCAAAGATCGTTGATCACGTGTGCCGCATAGAGATGTCCGCTGTCAGGCAGGTTCTGAATATCACGGACGGCCGCATCGCCTTTCAGTTTGTCGATGGAGTCGAGCCACTCGCTGCGATCGATCGATTCGATCTTCGGCAGCAACTCATGCAGCACTTCGCGCAGGTCGCCAACCAAGGGAACATCGACTTTGACGTTCTTGTTGATCTCCGCCGGATCGATCTCGATGTGAATTTTCTTCGCGTTCGACGCGTAGGTTTTCAGGTTGCCCGTTACCCGGTCGTCGAAGCGCATGCCGAATGCCAAGAGGAGATCCGCTTCCTGAATGGTGTGGTTCACCCATGCTTCGCCGTGCATTCCCATCATGCCCAGGTTCAGAGGATGTGCCGCAGGGAAAGAACCGATGCCCAGCAAAGTAAGCGCGACCGGAATGCCCGCCCGTTCGGCAAACTCGCGTACTTCCGCCATCGCTCCGGAGATGATGATGCCATGACCAGCGAGAATCACGGGTCGCTTGGAGTTGTGAATCAGTTCAAGAGCCTGCGCGTATTCCTTCGGTTCCGGCGACAAGTCTGGACGATATCCCGGCAATTGAGGCTTCGCGGCTTCCCAATCGAATTCGCAGGTCGTTTGCTGCGCGTCTTTCGTGATGTCCACCAGCACCGGCCCCGGGCGTCCGGAACGCGCAACGTAAAACGCTTCGCGAATGGTTCGCGCCACCTCGCTGGCATGCGTCACCAGATAATTGTGCTTGGTGATGGGAAGCGTTACGCCGGTGATGTCCGTTTCCTGAAATGCGTCGGAGCCGATCAGCTTGCTCCCGACTTGTCCGGTGATGCAGACAATCGGCGAAGAATCGAGCATCGCCGTGGCAATCCCCGTAACCATATTGGTGGCGCCAGGCCCGGAGGTAGCGACGGCAACTCCAACCTGCCCGCTGGCTCGCGCGAATCCATCGGCCATGTGTGTCGCGCCTTGCTCGTGCCGCACCAGAATGTGATGGATCTTGCTGTGCTTGAGAGCGTCATAAGCCGGCAGAATCGCGCCTCCGGGGTATCCGAAGACGACTTTCACGCCCTCGCGTTCCAGGCATTCCCAGAGAATGCCGGCGCCGGTCATGCTCTTTCCATGCATCGATGTTTTATCGTTCATACCGCCCTTCCTGCGTTCCTAAAAAGCAAAACCC
>Ga0335083_10003661_pt1 | contig 19797 bp, 17 predicted proteins | sample Lox_Sample_42_FD_206716 | JGI IMG/M metagenome (GOLD analysis project Ga0335083, IMG submission 206716) | Soil microbial communities from Loxahatchee National Wildlife Refuge, Florida, United States - Lox_Sample_4.2 | ecosystem: Environmental > Terrestrial > Soil > Wetlands | place: USA...
TTCGACCCGATGCCGACCATCGCGTGATCCCAAGCGTTCAGCGTAATTTCCACTTTGTGCAAGAACCGTTCCTGCGCCAGGATGACGTGCGCTTCTTTTTCTCCCCGGCGGTCGATCATCTTGGAAAGCTTCTGCAGCTTAGTCTCGAACTTTGCGCGTGCCTTGGGAGGAAATGCTTCGTGCCTACCGGTATAGCTGATTTTCATGGAATGTACCTCTCTCCTGAACGCGCACAACGGAACCCACGGCAGCGCGTTTTAGCCGAATTGGAATGCCGTGATGTCCTGTGCGCTTTGAACGAGAAGTTCTTCAGTTACGAACCCGCCGCTGGTGCGTTGACGGGATTTTCATGTCTTCGCGGTATTTGGCAACCGTTCTGCGAGTGACGTCGATACCTTCCTCCTTTAGCCGCGCCGTGATCTGCTCGTCGGTCAGCGGATGCTGGGTATCCTCCTCCTCGATCATTTTCTTGACCCTGCGCTTCAGGATCAGCAGCGGCGTTGCGCTGCCTGCGATACCCTGCACGGCTTCCGAGAAGAAATAGCGGAGTTCGAATACGCCCTGCGGCGTGTCGGCGTATTTGCTGGCCACCGCGCGACTGACGGTGGAGGGATGCACACCAATCTCCTCGGCCACTTCCTTGATCATCATCGGCTTGAGCTGGTCGATACCATGCTCCAGAAATTCCAACTGGCGGCGAACAATGGATTGGCAAACTTTGAGAATGGTCTGCTTGCGCTGCTCGATGTTTTTGATAAGTTGAATGGCAGCCGCATAGCGGTCCTTGACGTAATTCCTGATTTCCTTGCTGGGCTCCTGATCGCGATCCAGCATCTTGCGGTATTGCGCGTTCAAGCGCAGTTGCGGCAAATCGTCGTCGTTCAACTGGATGATATATTCGTCGCCTTCTTTAAAAATATAAACATCCGGTTCCACCTGGCGCGCGCCCGGACCGGAGTAGCGCAGGCCGGGATAGGGATCCAGATGGCGGATGAGACCCACCGCGATCTGCACGTGCTCCAGCGGCCGCCCCAGTTGTTTGGCGATTTCCTTGAGTTGCCGGGTCTCCAGCAGCTTCAAGTGATTGGAGACGATTTGCCACGCCACGCCGCCGCGGCCATTGCGGCTTTCCAGTTGCAAAAGCAGGCATTCGCGGACGTCGGTGGCTCCCACTCCAGCCGGATCGAGCGACTGTACAACCCGCAGCCCGTCCTTTACTTCCTGAATGGTGTGCTCGCCGGATTCCGCGATTTCTTCGAGCGTTGCAGTCAGGTACCCGTTCTCATCCAGATTTCCAATGATATTGGCCGCCGCATCGCGCACTTCTTCCGGCATCACCAACACGCTCAATTGCGAATGCAGATGGTCGGCTAGAGTGACGGGCGAGGATAGGAAGGTTTCAAAGGATGGTTTTTCGACCGACTCCGAAGCGGGACTCTTATAACCGGGATCCAGGTATTCATCGAAAAAGGTCCCGAAATCGATTTCATCAAAAGGGTCCTTATCGGTCTTTTGCTCGGTGGTTTCGGCCTCTGGCGCAGGCGTGGCAGCGGCGACTTCCGCCGAGACTGGAGCTGTGCCATCCAGATCAAAATCGCCAACGTGGTCTCTGAAGTCTACAGCTTCGCCCGGCGTCTCGGCTTCCGGGGCTTCAACCTCCGGCGCTGACGCCCCATTCATCGTCTCCAGAATCGGCTGATCCGACGGTTCGGACTCGCGCTCCCGCTCCAGAATCGCCTGAACTTCTTCAGGAGTCAGCTCTTCCACGCCGTCGGCAGTTTCCTCCAGCACGGGATTCGCCGCGATCTCCTGGGTGATCATGTCTTTCAACTCCAGGCGATTCAACTGGAGGACCGTCACCATCTGCACCAGGCCCGGCGTCAGAATCTGCTTCTGAGAGACCTTCAGTTGCAGTCTGGGCGAAAGCATGGACATCTGTAGTCATGATAACACCGGTTCTTACGGCTTTTTCCAGCAATTTCTGCAATTCGAAGCCAGGGGGCAACTCCTTCCGTATCAATCTGATGACAGGATGGATGAAACTGCATTGAACGGCCGGCCAGCACGCGGCTGCTAGAATGGCGGGTTAAATGCTCAACAACAGCGAGCGCTTGGAAATCGAGCGGCTGTGGACACGGAAGCTCGAACAAGATGCAAGCGGCCTTCCACAAAGCCTTCGCCATCGCAATCTTGAACCGCCTAGCGCGGAGTTCTTGCACGCTCTGGCCACCGGAACAGGTACCCGGCGAATGGTCGAGATCGGAGGCTCCAGCGGAATCTCCACCATCGCGCTGGCGGCCGCCGCGCGCGACACCTCCGGGCATCTCCTTTCAATAGAGATCGAGCCCGCGCGGCAAAGCGAAGCGCGGGAGACGCTGGCGCGGCTTGGCCTGGGTTCGTTTGTGGATTTTGTGCTCGCCGGCGCAGCCCAGGTTCTTCCCCGACAGCCGGCCTTCGATCTGGCGCTCATTGACTGCGAGAAAGAAGACTACATCCGTTTCTTTGACATGCTTACGATGCGGGAAGGCGGAATCGTCGTGGCCGACAACATCATTTCGCATGCGCTCGACGGCTACGTCGGGCACGTGCGAGGCCGCGTCGGCGTGGAATCCATCACGCTAGCCATCGGCAAGGGGCTGGAAGTGACCCGCTTCGTTCGTGGTCGCACCTAAGCCAAGCGATTTTACTTTCTTCTTACAACCCTGCAACGTCGCGAGCAGTTAAGCCAGCGTCCAATTGAACATGAAGAGAATCTTTCTCGCTGTTCTTGTGCTCGCACTCCGCGCCAGCGCCCAGGATCCGCAAACCGCGGGACCTCGCGCCACATATACCGATGCCGCGCACAACACCGTTCTACTGGAGTTGAACGGGAAACAGTATTTGGTCGATGTGGCCGCGCACAGCGTACGCGAGACTGGTTCACAATCCCCGGCCGCGCCGTCATCCGCCGCCGATCTCTTTGGGCAGAACTGCGCAAGCTGTCATGGCGCCGACGGCAAAGGCATCCGGGAACGCGGCACTCCCGACTTTACCAGCCGATCGATTCAGACCAGCCTGAGCGACCGCCAGATCGTCGAAACCATCCGCAATGGCAAAGGAGCGATGCCGGGCTGGTCCGGCAAGCTCTCCGATTCGCAGATCTCGGAGTTGGCTGCGTACGTCCGTTCCTTCGCGACTAGCAGTTCTGGCGTCGGCTCTTCGGCGCAACAGACTGCCTCCGGAGTCTACGATTCCGGTGATGACGTCCTAGTCACGTTGCCAACCGGCCGCCCGGTGGACCGGCACGGCCTCTACTTGAATTTCTCCCACCGCTTTGCCTATGACTCCGCCGTCTCCGGCCCGGCCCGCGGCGCGGAATTGTTTGGTCTGGACAACTTCGCGCTGTCGTCGTTCGGCTTTCGATATGGTGTAACAGACAAGCTTTCGGTCGATGTGTGGCGATCACCGTCGTTCATCGATCGCCCCATCCAATTGATGGCGGCGTACAACCTGCTCGATGAGCACCACGCTGCGCCGTTCAATCTGGCGGTGCGCGCTTCCATCGAAGGACAAGATAATTTCCGCAAGAATTACACCGAGAACCTGGAGGCCATCTTCTCGCGCAGCCTGACATCGCACGCGCAGTTTTATGTCGTGCCAACCATGTCCTTCAATGACCGGGAACTGCTGATGGGATCTCTGAAGTCCAGTCAGATCCGCGACGTGCCCGGCATCAATGCCTTTTCAACCGGCTTTGGCATCGCGGTGGACATTCGCCCCACCGTCGCATTGCTGCTGGAAGCCATTCCAACGCTGGTGAACAGCGAGGAATTGGGCATCCACCGCCCGGCCTTCTCGTTCGGAATCCAGAAGAAAATCTACCGGCACGCATTTACGCTGGCTCTAACCAATAGTCCCGGCACAACAGTTTCGCAGCGCGCCGGAACAAACGCGACATTCCTGGGCGAGCCAAGCGCCGACACGTTCTCCGGCCTATTCATCGGTTTCAACATCACGCGCCAGATTCACTGAGATTCTTAGCGCGCACGCGGCCGATCGCTAGTCGATAATCGACTGATACACCAGGCTCCGCGACAACGCATGGATCGGCAGCGTGGTCCCTAGACTTTGGTGCTGCAGCATCCCGACGAACGCCAGATCTTTCACCGGATCGATCCAGAACCAGGTGCCGGCGATCCCGAACCAACTGAACGTGCCGGTGGGAACCGGCTCGCCCGCGGCCGCGGCGTCGGTCACGATCTGAAAATCCATGCCCCAGCCCGTGCCCGGCGGCATGGTCTTGAGCGGCTCGGGATTGACATAATTGGTGCGCATCATCTCTACCGTGCGCGGCGCCAGCAGGCGGACGCCATTGAACTGCCCGCCTTCGAGCAGCATCTCGCAGAGGCGCGCGTAGTCCATGGCCGTGGAATACAGGCCGCCGCCTCCGGACGGTCCTTGGGGAATCACGGTCGGATCTGCGCGGGCTGCATCAATGGCGAGGCTGGTTTCAGCGAGACTCGCACCTGCGCCGCTGTGGATCTGCGCCAGGCGCGCCAGCTTCTCCTTCGGCACGTAGAACGCAGTGTCCTTCATCCCCAGCGGATCGAAGATTCGCTTCTTCGCAAATTCCGCGAACGGCATCCCCGAGAATTTCTCGATCAGGTATCCCTGCACGTCGACGGCGATGCTATAGGACCAGCGCGTGCCAGGCTGGGCCAGCAGCGGAACCTTCGCCAACCCGTCGATCATGGTCTGTAGCGGCGCGTTCGGGTTCAGCAGATTCTGCTCGATGATCATTTTGTCCACCGGATTATTCGGGCTCAGCACGTAGCCCAGGCCGGCCGTGTGCGTCATCAGCTCGCGCATGGTCATGGAGCGCTTGGCGTCTTCGAGCTTGGGTGAGCCATCCTCGTTCTTGCCCGTGTAGACCTTCAGCCGGGCGAATTCGGGGATGTAGCGCGACACCGGATCGTTGATCTGCCACTTGCCCTCTTCGTAGAGCATCATCATCGCGACGCCGGTGACCGGCTTGCTCATGGAGTAGATACGAAAAATGGAGTCCTTCTGCACGGCATCCGGCTTGCGCACGTCCAGCACGCCGTCGCCGTTGAAGTCCACCACCTTGCCGTGCCGCTCCAGCAGCCAAACCAGCCCCGCGACCTTCTTGCCCTCGACTTGTTGTTTCAGTCCGGCATCCAGCCGGCTCAACCTCTCCGCGGATATGCCTTCCGATTCAGCCGGCGCAGACCCGAGATCGCGAGCCCGTGTTTCCGCGACTTTTGCAGCCGCCGAAATAGCGCGGTGCGGCGCCTGAGCCAATGATGTAATCGTGAGCGCTGCCGCGCCGAACAACGCGAGCAAGCCAACCGCGACGGGGCGAAAATGTCGAGTCATAGATCTCCTTCTGTTTCTCGATTTTGGTTTCAATCATAACACTGAAGATCCGCGGGTTTGGCGGAGTCTCCAACCCAGCTTCAGTCTGGCATGAGCACCGGAATCACCCTGTTTCCATGCCGGCGATAAATCCGAAAATCCGAGTCCAGCGTGAAGACCTCTCCCGATGGGTGGAGCTCTGACAGTCTTACCAGACACGCATCGGCCAAAGACATCGGCCGGTTCCGATAGCGCTGCATGAGCGCTCGCAAATCCGTCTGCTCCTTCTCAACTGAAAGCACGACGCGAATCGCTCCCCGCTCTAGCAAGTCAAAAATAGCGTCCGCATCGCTGCCTTCCCGGCCCAGGAGAAACGCCGCCTCGGTAAGGACCGGCTCGCACGTGAGAAGGGGAGGTTTGAGCTGTTTCCACTGCTCGACAGCCCATGCATGGTGCCTAAGCCCCCTAGCCAGAAAGCTGACCAGCGGGCCGGTATCAAGTAGTCCCGGGCCTCCGCTCACTTACCAAAATCTTTCATGTATTTCGGATTCTCCGCCAGATCTTTAGGCAGCCCCTTCACGGAACCGGCAAGATCGCGCGCCAGATCGTAACACGAAGCTCCACGCCGGCCCGACCGCTGGCGCAACACGATCTGCAGGCCTTCGCGAATCAGCCGCGATTTCGTCACTCGCCTGGCCTTAGCCTCTCCTTCGAGCTGCGTAAGAAGATCGTCAGGCAGCTTTAGAGATATGGTCCGCATATCGACATGGTATTACGTCCGGTTTCGGAGCGCAATACCGCAGTCTGCGCGAGCTCCAAGGGGCACCACCGCCCCGGCTCCAGCTCCCTGTCTCCCCGCGCCTCACCTGTCACAATAGAAATACATGACCGGCAACGAAATACGCCAGAAGTTTCTCGATTACTTCGCCTCGCACGGCCACCGGATCGTCCGCAGCTCCTCGTTGGTGCCCGCCAACGACCCCACGCTGCTGTTCGCCAATGCCGGCATGAACCAGTTCAAGGACGTTTTCACCGGCCTCGAGAAACGCGACTATTCGCGCGCCACTTCCGCCCAGAAGTGCGTCCGTGCGGGCGGCAAGCACAACGATCTCGACAACGTCGGCTACACGCGCCGTCACCACACCTTCTTCGAGATGTTGGGCAATTTTTCCTTCGGCGACTATTTCAAAAAGGAGGCCATTGCGTTCGCCTGGGAACTTCTGACCAAGGAATTCGGCCTGCCCAAAGACAAGCTCTACGCCACCGTCTTCCGCGAGGACGACGATGCCGAGCGCCTCTGGCAGGAAGTTGCGGGAATGCCGAAAACCCGCATCGTCCGCTTAGGCGAAGAGGACAACTTCTGGCAGATGGGCGACACCGGGCCGTGCGGCCCCTGCTCGGAAATCCACTACGATCTCGGACCCGATGCCGGTCCGGCTGAGTTTCCCAACGGCGAACGATATCTGGAAATCTGGAACCTGGTCTTCATGCAGTTCGAGCGCTTCGCCGACGGAAAAATGACGCCGTTGCCGCGGCCATCCGTCGACACCGGCATGGGACTGGAGCGCATGGCCTGCGCGATGCAAGGCGTGATCTCCAACTACGACACCGATCTTTTCCGGCCCCTCATCCATCGCGCTGCCGAGCTGGTCGGTGTCAGCTACGGCGAGAACGAACGCACCGACGTCGCGTTGCGCATCAATGCCGACCACTCCCGCGCCACCACGTTCCTGATCCACGACGGCGTTGTTCCATCCAACGAAGGACGCGGCTACGTGCTTCGAAAAATCATGCGCCGGGCGATTCGCAACGCCCGCATGATCGGGCGGCAGGAGCCGTATCTCTACCAGCTCACCGGATTCGTAGCCGAGCTGATGAAGCCGGGCTATTCGGAATTGATGGAAAGCGTCCAGCGCGTCGCTCGCGTGGTCAAGGATGAAGAGCATCGCTACGCCACGACGTTCCAGGTGGCCGAAAAGGTCTTCGTTGATGAAGCCAAGTCCGCGGCCAACGGCGTGATCCCAGGTCCGGCCGCGTTCAAACTTTACGACACCTACGGGCTGGCTCTGGACGAGCAGGATGAAATGGCTCGAGAGCGCGGGCTTAGTATCGACCATCCCGGCTTCGAAGCCGAGATGGAAAAGCAGCGCACCCGTGCGCGCGCCAGTTGGAAGGGTGCCGAAAAGGCACAGATCAATCCGATTTTCCAGAGCTTGCCGAAAACTGATTTTGTCGGCCGAGAGACGCTCAGCGCCGACGCCACGGTGTTGGCGGTGGTTGACGACCAGATCATCCTCGACCGCACGCCATTCTACGCCGAGTCAGGCGGGCAGGTAGGCGACACTGGTTTCTTGGTCTCGGACGAAACCGGTGCCAGCATTCGCGTGGATACTGCTGCCTACGGAGCCCCAGGTGTCATCGCTCACAAATCCGCTGCCCCCATCGCATTCAAGAAGGGGGACACGGTTCGGGCCCTCGTCGACGCCGAAACACGTGCCGCCACCATGCGCAACCACACCGCTACGCATCTGCTTCACGCCGCCCTGCGCACCGTCCTGGGCACCCACGTCAAGCAGGCTGGCAGCGTGGTGGACCCCAATCGCCTGCGCTTCGACTTTACGCACTACGCGCACACCGATCCCGAAGAGCTGGCCGAAATCCAAAAGCTCATCAACGACGAAATCCTCAAGAACATCGAAGTCCACACCGATGTCATGGACCTGGACCAGGCCATCAACACCGGCGCCATGGCTCTGTTCGGAGAAAAATACGGGGACCGCGTGCGGGTGGTTCAAGTCCCCGGATTTAGCAAGGAACTCTGCGGAGGCACGCACGTCCATCGCACCGGCGATATCGGCCTGTGCCTGATCACGCACGAAGCCAGCATCTCGGCCGGAGTCCGCCGTATCGAAGCGGTCACCGGCGAAACAGTTCTGGACAAGCTGCGCGAAGAAGAGCGCTTGTCGCGCGAAGCACAAGAAAAAATCGCCGAAGAAAAGCGTGCGCTTGAAAAGCAGCTCGAACAAATGAAAGAGAAGCTCGCGCATGCTCAAGTAGCCGGCGTCGAGGGCGGTTTCAAAGAAATTAAGGGCGTCAAGGTTTTGGCCGCCGAAGTCCCGGGTATGGATCGCGCACAGCTGCGTATTATGGTCGACTCGCTGCGCGTCCGATGGAAGACCACGGTGGTTGTGCTCGCTTCTGCCGAGGATTCCAACGTCTCCATCGTTTCCGGCGTCACCAAGGATCTGACATCCAAAGTCCACGCCGGCAAACTGGTGGGCGCCGTCGCTCAAGCCGTCGGAGGAAAAGGCGGCGGCCGGCCCGACATGGCGGAAGCCGGCGGCAAGAATCCGGCCGCGCTGGCTGGCGCGCTCGACGCGGTCTACAGCGCCGTCGAGGGGATGCTCTGACCGTGCAAACGTACGACGCCATCGTGGTCGGCGCGGGCCCTACCGGGCTGGCCTGTGGAATCGAGCTTAAGCAGCGCGGCGTCAATTCGCTGCTCATCGAAAAAGGCTGCCTGGTGAACTCGCTCTACAACTATCCGACCCACATGGTCTTCTTCACCACGCCGGAACTGCTCGAAATCGGCGGCCTCCCCATGACCTCGCTCAACGAAAAACCCGGCCGCACCGAAGCGCTGAAATATTATCGCCGTGCCGCCGAGTACTATCAGCTCAGCATCAATCAATACGAGCGCGTACTCGCCATCCTCGGCGACAACGGCAACTTCCTTGTCACCACCAGCAAAACCGAATACCGCGCGCGCAAGATCGTGCTGGCCACCGGCTATTACGATCTACCAAATAAGTTGAACGTGCCAGGCGAAGAGCTCGAAAAGGTCATCCACTACTACAAAGAACCGCATCCTTACTATAACCACGACGTGCTGGTCGCCGGCGCCAAGAATTCCGCCGCCATTGCCGCGCTGGAATTGCACTGGACCGGCGCGCGCGTCACTTTAGTCCACCGCGGCAAGGGCATTTCCGATCGCGTCAAGTACTGGATCAGACCCAACATCGAGAATCGCATCAAGAGCGGAGAGATCCCCGCTTATTTCAATACCAACATCGTCGAGATTCAACCGCACTCAGTTGTACTGAATACCCCGGACGGCCTGGTCACTCTGAAAAATGATTTCGTGTTCGCCATGACAGGCTACCGGCCGGATCTGGAATTCCTGGCCTCGCTCGGCATCCGGCTGGATCCGGAATCGCAGCGGCCGCGCACCAATCCCGAGACGCTCGAAAGCGACCGGCCCGGCATTTTTCTCGCCGGGGTAATCGTGGCAGGCATGCACACCAACGAAATCTTCATCGAAAACGGGCGCTTTCACGGCAAGAAAATCGCCGAAGCTATCGCCGAATCTCTTTCTTCCACGCAACTGTTATCATCGACCACATGACACGCAGAGACTTTGCTAAGTTAGCCGCCGCCGCGCCGCTGGCCTGCGCGGGACCGGCGTTTGCAAAGATCAACTCCAAAATCGACGGCGTCATGATCGGCGCCCAAACCTACAGCTTCCGCGACCTCTCTCTGGATCAATGCATCAACGGCATGAAGGACATCGGTCTCGGTTACGCCGAGTTTTGGATCGACAAGATCGAGCCTTCCAATCCCGAGCAATTGAACGCCTGGCGCAGCAACCCGCCCATGGACGAAATCAAGACCGTCCGCAAGAAGTTCGAAGATGCCGGCATTGAAATTTACGCCGTCAACATCAGCTTCCGCGACGACTTTACCGACCAGCAGATCGACAAAGGCTTCGAAATGGCCAAGGCGCTCGGGACGAACCGCATTACCGCATCCTCAAACGTCGACATTAGCCCGCGCGTCGACAAATTCGCGCAGCAGCATCAAGTCTACGTCGGCTTTCACAACCACGACAGCATGCGTCCCAACGAGTTCTCTACTCCCGACGATTGGAAAAAGGCCATGGAAGGGCGCTCCAAGTACATCTGCATCAACCTCGATATCGGCCACTTCACCGCCGCCAATTTCGATCCGGTCAGTTTCCTCGAAGAGCATCACAGCCAGATTCTGACGGTGCACTTGAAGGACCGGAAGAAAAACCACGGCGCCAACATGCCCTGGGGCCAAGGCGAAACCGACATTCGCGGCGTGCTGCAATTGCTCAAGCTCAAGAAATATCCGATTCCCGCCATGATCGAGTACGAGTACAACAAACCCGGACTCGATACAATCGCCGAAGTTACAAAATGTTTTAACTACTGCAAGCAGCAACTCGCCGTTTAGTCGCGCGCCTTGGGGCCGTGCAGGACGGTTGATTCTTTCAACTTGGCTAGCTCGCGCCGGGCGATCTGAGCCCAGGAACTGCCGGGGTCCAGCTTCAGATACAACTTCCAATGCTGGACCGCCTTGAGCGGCTGTCCGGTGGCCTGGTAGAGCAGCGCGACGTTATAGTGCGCATCGGCGTAATTGGCGTGAATCTTGATGGCCGCCAGATAATGGCTCAACGCGCGGGGACGATCGCCGCGCTCGTCATACAAATTCCCCAGATTGAAATGCGCCAGGGCATATTGGGGATCCACTTCGAGCGCCTTGCGATAGTGCTGTTCGGCCTGCCGCCAGTCGTGCAGATTGAAGTACACTGTGCCCAAGTTCACCAGTGCGCCGGCCGATCCGGGATCGATCTCGGACGCCTTGGAATAGGCCGCGATGATTTCCTGCACCGGAGCGCCGGTCTGCTCCAGCTCCAACCCGCGTTCGAACCAGTGTTCGGCCTCGCGCCGGGACTTGATCGCCTGCGCCATGTTCTGTTCAGCACGGCCGGGAAACGCTGCCAGCTTGTTGATCTCGGCTTGGTCGAAATCGAGCAGCAACTGCCCCGAGATCGGCTCCATTTTCTGTCCCGCAAACTGAACTTGAATCTTTCGCCCTTGCGAGTAGATTTTGACTTCAGTGAGCGGATTGTGGACGTCCTTGAGCTTGGTTCTCAGCGCGTGCAGGGCCTGCCGGATCTGAGCCGCCGGAATCTTGCTGGCCCGCAAAGCGATCAGCGTCCGCAGCGCCAGAATGTCGGAAAAACTGAACGATCCGGTGGACGATATCAGATTCTGCCGCTCCCAGGCGCGCAGTTGTTGAGCGGAAACACCGAATTTCCTGCAAACTTCTGCGCGCGAATACGCCTGCTTGGTCGCGGAAGCTGGCACGGTGAAAGTGTAACACTTGCGGTTTCGCGCCGACTGCTGAACCGCAAGTACCAGTACGCGCACCTCAGACCGGCCATCTGAATTTTTGCGACCCTGTGTTACACTTCGATGGAAAGCTGAGACTGGGCTCATTGTTGGTTTTGCGGCCCTCGCTGGAAACCGGGGTAACGGCGGAAAAGCTTGTCTAGAAAAACGGCCATCATCATTGGCGCGGGTCCAGCCGGTCTTACCGCCGCCTTGGAACTGTGCACCCGCACGGGCATCCATCCGGTGGTGCTCGAAAAGAGCCACGCGGTGGGTGGGCTGGCGCGCACCGTAAATTATAAGGGCAACCGCATCGACATCGGCGGGCACCGATTTTTTTCAAAATCGGATCGCGTGATGGACTGGTGGCTGCGAATTCTCCCCGTCGAAGCGACCCGGCGCGACGAAGTCCACCTTGTTTATCATCACCAGACGCACACCATTGCCGGACGCAACGGAGGTCCCGATCCCGGAGCCGCCGACAAGGTCATGCTGATCCGACCGCGCTTGTCTCGCATTTATTTCATGCGGAAGTTTTTCGACTACCCGCTGGAGCTTAGCGTGGAGACGCTGTGGAAACTGGGGCCCTTCCGGACCGCGCGAATCGCCCTGAGCTATTTGCGCGCCGCCATGTTCCAACGCCAGGAGCGCACACTCGAAGACTTCTTCATCAATCGTTTCGGAACCGAGCTGTATCGCACTTTCTTTAAGTCTTATACCGAAAAAGTGTGGGGCGTGCCATGCGATCAGATCAGCGCGGCTTGGGGTGCGCAGCGCGTCAAAGGGCTTTCGATTTCCAAGACCCTGCTCGACGCCGCCAAGCGGAAACTGGGCGGTTCCAACGGAAACGGCAGGCTTTCCCAAAAGTCCGGCGAAACTTCTTTGATCCAGGAATTCCTGTATCCGAAGTATGGAGCCGGCCAGATGTGGGAGGAGGCGGCCTGTCAGGTTCGCAGGCAACAGGGCGAAATTCTGCACGGCTGGTCAGTTGAGCGCATCGAACAATCCGGGCAAAGTCGCATCACCGCCGTTTGGGCGCGTCATTCTGAAAGCGGAGAGTTGCGCCGCTTCGCCGGCGACTATTACTTCTCCACCATGCCGGTCAAAGAGCTGGTGGAAGCGATGCAGCCGGAGGCGCCGGGGGAAATCCGCAATGTGGCGTCAGGTTTGCTGTACCGCGATTTCATCATGGTCGGATTGCTGTGCCGGCGTTTGGCGCTCTCAAACGGCGCCCAGAACAGAGTTCAGGACAATTGGATTTATATCCACGACCCGGGCGTGCGAGCGGGCCGGCTGCAGATCTTCAATAACTGGAGTCCCTACATGGCAGCGGATCCATCCCAAGTCTGGATCGGGCTGGAATACTTCTGCTACCAGAGCGACCCCTTCTGGCGCCAGCCTGATGCCGAGATCATGGAACTGGCCAAGCGCGAACTCGCCGCCATCGGGGTGCTCGATCCCGACGATATCCTGGATGCCACGGTGGTCCGCGTGCCTAAGGCCTACCCGGCCTATTTCGGATCTTACGATCAGTTTCCTCGGATCGTCGAATGGGCCGATCAATTTGAAAATCTCTTTTTGATCGGGCGCAACGGGATGCATAAATACAATAACCAGGATCACTCCATGCTGGCCGCCATGACTGCCGTGGACAACATCATCGGCGGCATCGATTCGCGGGAGAATCTCTGGTCGCTCAATACCGAAGAAGAGCACCACGAGGAGCGAAAGGCGCGGGCGGCCAGCGCCGGCCGGTAGCTGGTAGCGCAAATCGCGGGGCGGGCGGCTGCTGGCAACGACGAACGGCGCTGCGGTGTTTAGCGTACTTCTTTGGCCGCCGCTGATTTCTTTCTATCACCGGGCCGGCCGGGCCACTCAAGACGAGCTAGCGGACACAACGGGACCCTTCGATCACTTGGTGAAGTCCAGCGCTGAAGGTTCGTACCGAGTTCGATTGCGCCTGCAATTGTGCGGCAGCACTGGCCGTCTCCTCGCAACTAGCAGCCTGCGACTGTGCAACTTCGTTGAGCTGAGCGACGGCGACATTAATCTGGGCAATGCTTTCGGTCTGCGATTCCGTCGAGCCTGTGATTTCAGATATTCCGCCGTTTGCGTCGGCAATTTTGCTGGCGATATCGGCCAAGGCTGTTGTCAGCTTTGATTCGTTCGCCGCGCCCTGATCGCTACTAGCAAGGGAACGGTGGATGAGCGTCGCGGTCTCTTGCGCCGCGCTGGAGGCACGTTGCGCCAGATTCCTCACCTCGTCGGCTACGACGCTAAATCCCGCTCCGGCTTCGCCAGCTCGCGCCGCTTCCACGGCTGCATTCAGGGCGAGGATATTGGTTTGAAATGCGATCTCCTCGATAGATTTGATGATCTTAGTGACGTCACGGGAAGCCCGATTCATTTGTTGAATTGCCGCGTTCATATCGTGCATTTCGCGAGTGCCTTGCTGTACGGCTTGGCTGACTTCGGCCATGCGCTGGCGCACATCCTTTGCGCTCGTAGCGTTGCGCCGGCAAGACGCCTGAAGCTGCTCCAACGACGCGCTGGTCTGTTCCAGTGAAGCTGCCTGCTGCGAAGTGCGTGATGCGATCTCTTGACTTGCGGACGCTACCTGATCCGCCGCGCTGGTTGTTTCGTTAGCCACCCGATTCAGTTCGGCAGCGGTGCGGCGAATCGGGGCTGTTAACGAGCGGGTCGTGAGATAGCAGAATGCCAGGGAACACATCAGATCAAACGCCGTGAACAGAAGGATGAGATTGCGTGAATGTCCGACAATCGCTTCCACGTCGTCCACATAGACGCCCGAGCCGATGACCCATCCCCACTCCGGATACAGCTTCACATAGGAAATTTTTGGGGAAGCTTCCTTTTCTCCCGGTTTGGGCCACATATAGCGCACCACACCGTCGCCATGCTCCTTACAAATCCTGGCAGCCTCCACGAATAAGGCGAGCCCATTGGGGTCCACAATATCGGAGAGGTCCTTACCCTCCAGGGCGGGATTGGTCGGATGCATGATCATTACCGGACGTTCATCATTGATCCACACGTAGTTGCCATTCCCATAACGAGCTTTCCGCAGCACTTCCTTTGCGGCTGATTTCGCTTGGGCAAGCGATATCGCGCCCGAAGCGGCTTGTTGCCCGTAATATTGGACAATCCCCCAACTGGCCTCGACAATCTGGCGAGTCGCTTCTGTCTTCATCTCATAGCTCTTGGTCCGTTGCGCTGGCAGCAGCCAAGTCAACAAAAAGACCGGGAATGCCACGGTGAGTGCTGCGCCCATGGCCAGCACTTTGGTCGAAAACTTCAACTGTCCTAATCTTTCTTGGATTCCGGCCATTCGTGAATTCCTACCACACGTCCATCCGAGCCCTTCCGTAACACTTATCGTCTGAAACGACACTCCTTTTGAGGCGCTTTGAATTGCAGACGCAGCGGTAACCGTCTTTCTTTTCGATTGAAACGGGTTCTCTTGAAGCGGAACGCTAGACCTGGCGAGAGTGCGCCAGCCGGTAAATACGAACGGCGCTCGCGCGTCGGGCATCGCTGCGAATCAGAAAATTCCGAATCCCGCCACCAGACGTTTCGAGCCCAGCAGAATGGCGAGCACGCACAGAATAATCGCCACCAGGGAATTCTGGCGAGTCGGTCCGCGGCCCGTCAGGTGCGCCACCACGCTGAAGATGAATCCGGCGAACGCGAACGGGATGTTCAACCAGTTGAGCCAGCCGAAACACGGAATAAAACCAACCAGCATTCCACCCAAAGCCAGGATGCCCCAGGCCAGGCTCAGCGCTTGCATATGACACCTTTCCGCCGCACGAAGGCCAGCACTCCGACTTCGTTAGTCATGAACATCAGGTAGAGAGGGATGCCGGCATGGTTGGCGCGCTGCGCATTGCCAAACTGGCCCTCGGAAATATCCAGAAAGCTGGTGGTCATGCCGCAAAACGCGCATTCGCGGTGGTATTTTACTTTCCATTCGCAGGGCGGGAGCAGGTGCGCCAGCCGCTCGCGGCCGAGCGCGAAAGGCGCAGCCAGCGTGGCCAGAATGATGAGGCTCACCACCAGCCAGACAATCCGCAGCGCCGGTCTGAGATCTGCCGCTAAAATTCGCATCCGCTCATTCTATACGATAGAGTGGTAAATTAAGTTCACGGTATGTTGTCGGTTGTAATTCCTATTCACAACGAAGAACCGTCCATACTGCCGTTGTATGACCGTCTCACGGCAGTGCTGGAGCCGCTGCAAAAACCCTACGAGATTATCGTCGTGGACGACGCCTCCACGGACCGCAGTTTCGACTTGCTGGCGAATCTGGTGGAGACGGACACGCATCTGAAAGTGATCCGGCTGCGGCGCAATTTCGGCCAGACCGCGGCGCTATCGGCCGGCTTCGACGAGGCGCAGGGAAGCGTGATCGTGTCGCTGGATGGCGATTTGCAGCATGCACCGGAGGACATCCCCGTGCTGCTCGCAAAAATCGAAGAGGGCTACGACATCGCCAGCGGCTGGCGCAAGGAGCGCGTCGACAACGCCATCACGCGTAAGCTGCCGTCGCGCGTGGCCAACTGGCTGATGGCCAAGGCGTCCGGCATCGAGCTGCGCGATTTCGGCACTACCTTCAAAGCCTACCGCGCCGAGATTCTTAAAGAGATCAACCTGTACGGTGAGCTGCACCGCTTCATCCCGGCGCTGGCCAGTTTCTACGGAGCGCGCATTGTGGAGGTGCCCATCCGCAATACGCCGCGTCTGGCGGGCGGTTCACACTACGGCCTGGGCCGCGTCTTCAACGTGATGTTCGACATTGTGACCATCAAATTTCTGCTCAAGTATTTCACGCGCCCCATGCATTTCTTCGGACGCGTGGGATTGCTGGGCGTGACGCTGGGGAGCGCCATCCTGGGCTGGCTCGCGATGTACAAGCTGCTGGGACACGAGTTGGTGAGCGAACATGGCCCGCTGATGATCGCCGGAGGATTGCTGCTTCTCGCCGGCCTGATGATGTTCAGCACAGGTCTGCTGGGAGAAGTTCTGATGCGCACTTACTTCGAAAGCCAGGGCCGTCGCATTTACGCGGTGCGCGAGATCCGTTGCCGGCGCGAACCAGTGGCGCCCGCCTAGGCGTTAAGTCCGTTCATCCGCGGTTAAGACCAGCCGGTCGACCATGCGCATCAGCCAATAATTAGCAAACAGGCCCTTCATCGCTTCTCCCATTCCGGCGTGCTCGAAGACCACCGCGGTCCAGGTGGGGCGCGTAATCACCGGATCGAGCAGCGCCAGCAGCCCGCGCTTGCCGTCAAAGACCGCCAGCTTCATGGGCAGCGAGTCGATCTGAGCAACTTCCACGCCCGCGGCCGCGTAGTCCTCCAGGCGCTGGCGGTGGGCCGCATCCAGCGTTCCGGCCTCGATCAGCAGGCGGCAAGTGACGCCGCGCTGTCGCGCCTTCTTCACCAGTTGCTCGTCCAGAGGATCCACAGCGTAAGGGGGCCGCGAGAATTCCAGATACTCGCTCGAGACCTCCGACAGCATGCGCCGGTATTGGATCGCGGTCTGCTCGGGGTCGCTCACGATACGCAGGTAATCCAGCGTTCCACGCTCGCCTCGGCCTTCCGAATAGGCATCGGTCAGGTCCGTCACCAGCGTGTCGGCCATGCGGGTTTGATCGCTGAGTTCCCGCTGCAGGACTTGGGAGCGGCGCGAAAGGTAGCTAGGCAACGCCAGGCTGGGCTCAACGGCGGAGAACAGCTTGGTTTTTTCCTGGATCACCTGCGCGAAACCCTTCTCCACCAGGCTGTCCAGAACTTCGTAGATTTTTTGCCGCGGCACATGCGCGCGTGCCGCCAGCTCCAGCGCCTTGAAGCGTGGATGGCCGATCAGCACCAAATAGGAGCGCGCTTCATACGCGTTCAGGCCAAGTTGCTGCAGGCGGCGCCAGAACCGCTGGAAGTCCATCTCGGGCAGCTCAGGGGTCATCGAATTTCCATTCCAGGTAGCGTGCTTGGCTTCAGAAAAGCTTCACCGGAACACCACTGAGGCGCGCCACGCATGATGTGTCCTTGAGCATATCAGATGCCCGCAGCCGTTTGCTGTTAGAATCGCGGTAGATCGAGTTTTTCTCTTATGCCTGACCTACCTGCCACTCTCGGCGCCTTAAAAGATAGTCATTATTCGGAAGAGCGCATTAGCGGCCGCAGCGTCAAAGAAGAGCTGCGCCAGAATTTGATCTGCAAGCTGCAACGCGGCGAGGACTTGTTTCCCGGCGTGGTGGGCTATGAAGATACGGTGATCCCGCAGATCGTCAATGCGATTCTGTCGCGGCACAACTTCATCCTGCTGGGCTTGCGCGGGCAAGCCAAGACGCGCATCATCCGCATGCTGACGGCTCTGCTGGACGAGCGGTTGCCCTACGTCGACGGATGCGAGATTCGCGACAACCCCTACCGCCCCATCTGCCGGCGCTGCCGCGATCTGATCGCCGAGCAGGGAGGCGAGACGCCCATCGCCTGGCTAGAACGTGAGGAGCGCTACGTGGAGAAGCTGGCCACGCCGGACGTGACCATCGCCGACATGATCGGAGACATCGATCCCATTAAGGCCGCGCGCGGCGGGCACGACCTATCGCATGAGTTGACGGTGCACTACGGCCTGTTGCCGCGCGCCAACCGCGGCATCTTCGCCATCAATGAGCTGCCCGACTTGGCCGGAAAGATCCAAGTGGGGCTGTTCAACATCATGCAGGAAGGCGACGTGCAGATCAAAGGCTATCCGGTGCGCCTGCCGCTGGACATCATGCTGGTGTTCACCGCCAATCCGGAAGACTACACGGCCCGCGGGAAGATCATCACGCCGCTGAAGGATCGCATCGGCAGCGAGATCCGCACGCACTATCCGATTACACTCGATCAGGGACTTTCCATCACCAGGCAGGAATCCTGGACCGAGCGCACCTCGCCCATCGGCCTGGAAACACCCAAGTACATCCGCGAGATCGTGGAGCAACTGGCGTTTCTGGCGCGCGAGGACAAGAAAGTGGACAAACGCTCCGGCGTTTCGCAGCGGCTGCCGATTTCCGTGCTCGAAAATGTGGTCTCCAATGCGGAGCGTCGCGCGCTGCGGGCGAGCGAAAACATGGCTGTTCCGCGCGTGCTGGATATCTACGCCGCGCTTCCGTCCATCACCGGCAAGCTGGAGCTGGAGTACGAAGGCGAGCTGAAGGGCGGCGACAACGTAGCGCGCGAGCTGATCCGGATGGCCGTCGGGAAGATCTACAGCAATTATTTCGAAGGCGTCAACGTCTCACAGATCGTGCAGTGGTTCGAACTGGGCGGTTCGCTGAAACTGGACGAGACCATGGACTCGGCTCGCATGGTCAAGCAACTCGCGGGCATTCAAGGTCTGATGGAAAAGACCGCGGCGCTGGGACTGGGCGCCAGTGAGCCGGACGCGATACGCGCGTCGGCGGCTGAATTTATTCTGGAGGGCCTGTACGCTCATCGCCGCATCAGCCGCAATGAAGAAGCGGGGTTCACCGCGGGCGAACGCAAGCGCGAACCACCACCGGAGGGCGGGGAAAGCCGCCGGCCGCCGCGGAGACAGTTCAATTAGCAGGATCGAGAGTGTAGTCCCATGAGATCGATTCGATATTCCCGTTACACCGGCGATGACTTCGGTCTGAGCGCCGAAGATCTGCTCAAGGCGCTGTCCGATTTTTTCCTGCAGAGCGGTTTTCAGAATCAGTACATGGGCTTCAGCGAGTGGAACCAGCACACGCTGGAAGACTTGAAGAACGCCATTCAGCGCGCGCTGGAGCAAGGCGAGATGTTCGATCAGGACCAGGCGCAGCGCATCCAGCAAGCGCTCGAAAACATGACGCCCGAGCAAATGGACGATATGCTCAACCGGCTGGCTCAGAAACTCGTCGACGAAGGCTACATCACCGAGCAGAAACAGGACAACGAAACCGGGCCGGGCGGCACCGGGAACGCCGACCGCAAAGTAAACGTCGAAATAACGGACAAATCCATCGATTTTTTGGGCTTCAAGACGTTAAAAGATCTGCTGGGGTCGCTGGGCAAGTCCAGCTTCGGTGCGCATGACACGCGCGATCTCGCCACCGGAGTCGAAACCAGCGGCGCCGCGAAACCCTACGAGTTCGGCGACACCTTGAACCTGGACATCAGCCAGACGCTTTTCTCCGCCATCCAGCGCGAAGGTCTGAAGGTCCCGCTGAACC
>Ga0335083_10003662_pt1 | contig 19795 bp, 19 predicted proteins | sample Lox_Sample_42_FD_206716 | JGI IMG/M metagenome (GOLD analysis project Ga0335083, IMG submission 206716) | Soil microbial communities from Loxahatchee National Wildlife Refuge, Florida, United States - Lox_Sample_4.2 | ecosystem: Environmental > Terrestrial > Soil > Wetlands | place: USA...
GTCCCCTGTCTTGACCGGCGCCAGGGCGGCGGGCGCGGACTGGCCTTTAGAGGCCGAGGCGGCGGGACAGGTCGGAGGCCAGGGTGCCCTTCGGGTCGAGTTCGGCGCGGAGCTTGCGGAACTCGGGCAGCCGCGGGTACATCTCCTCAAGCGTCGTGGCGCTCACCCGGGAATCCTTGGCCAGGTAGACGCGGCCGCCGTTCGCGACGACGAGTTCGTCGAGCTGGTCGAGGAGCGGGCCGAGGCCCGGCGTGCGGGCGGGGAAGTCGAGCGCGAGCGTCCAGCCGGGCGCCGGGAAGGACAGCGGGCCCGGGTCGGCCTGGCCGAACCGCTTCAGCACGGTGACGAAGCTCGGCGCGCGGTGCGCGCTGACCATCTCGAAGCTGCGGCGGACCGCTTCCTCGGCGCCGAACGGCAGCACGTACTGGTACTGGCGGAAGCCGCCGGGGCCGTAGACCCGGTTCCAGTTCCTGATCCCGTCGAGCGGGTGGAAGAACTGGCTGATCGTCTGCAGCTCGTGCTCCCTGTGCCGCGGCGCCTTGGCGTACCAGGCCGCGTTGGCCAGCCGGATCGAGTGGCGGTTCATCAGGCCAGGCGGGAAGAATTTCGGTGCGCCGATTCGCGCCCGCGGGTCGAAGGGGAACGGGTCGCTGCGCTGCCTGTCGTCAAGGTCGGCCAGCGTGGCGAAGTCGCCGCTGGTGATGACCGACCGGCCGAGGCTGCCGCCAGTGGCCAGGTCGTCGGCCCAGGCGACGGTGTAGCCGTACTTCTTGTCATGCTCGGCGAGCACCGCCATCGTCTCGTCGACGTCCCTGGTCTTGACCGTGTCGACCCTGACCAGCGAGCTCTCGACCCGCTTGAGCTGGATCGTGGCCCTGGTGATGAACCCGGTGAGGCCCATGCCGCCTGCCGTCGCCCAGAACAGCTCCGGATCGGCCTGCCGGGTCACCGTGTGCGGCTCGTCCTGCTCCGCGCTGGGAAACAGGATGTCGAAGCTCGTGACGTGGCTGGCGAACGAGCCGGCCACGTGATGGTTCTTGCCGTGCACGTCCGCCGCGATGGCGCCGCCGACGGTCACCTGACGGGTGCCCGGCGAGACGGGAACGAACCAGCCGTGCGGCAGCCCGGCGACCATCAGCTGCTCTAGGGAGACGCCGGCCTCGGCGACCACGACGCCGGCGGCGGGGTCGAGGCTTACGATCCGGTTGAGATTGCCGGTGGAGATGACCAGGCCGCCGGCGGACTGCGCGGCGTTGTTGTAGCTGCGGCCGAGGCCGCGGGCGATCACGCCTGGCCGGCCTGCGTCCCGTGCGACCCGGTGGAGCAGCGCGGCGGCCTCGGCGTCGGTCGCCGGCGCCGCGAGCTCCGCGGTGGTGGGCGCGATCCTGCCCCAGCCGGTCAGCCTGACCTGCCTGCTAGGCACCGGGTCGGGCGACGCTTGGCCTGGGGACGTGGGAATGCTCGGCATGGCACGAATCCTACTGGGCCGACCGCCGCGAGCCCGGGCGTCAGCCGGCCGGGTTAGTTCATTGACGATAAATGCCGGAATATGCGGACGAACTGCTTCATATGCCTGTCACGTAGCGGCCCTATAGTGCATCAGGTGCACCTTCGCCCGGTCATTCCCTTTCGCCCCGTTTTCCGCGTGCTCGGGGTGCCGGCTTCCGCGCAGGTAGCGGCTTCGGCGCGGGTGGCGGCGGCCGGCCTGGCGGTCGCGTGCCTGACTTCGGGCTGCACGGCAGGCACGGGGACGGAGCAGGCCACGACTCCCGCCGCCGCGACCAGTTCCCTGCGGGGCACGGCCACGACAGGGACGCCGGGAGCGTCCGCTTCGGCCAGCGCATCGCCGACCCCCTCACCGAGCCGTAAACCCAAGCCAAGGCCGAAGCCGAGCGTCCGGGTCAGCAGCATACGGACCGCGGACGGTTCGAAGATCACGGTGGCGATCTTCCGCGGTCCTGTCACCTACGTGCTGCACAACGGCGCGACCGATCCCGGGGCGCTGGCGGCGGAGAAGGGCGTCAAGGCGGGCCCGGCGGTCGGGCACGGCGAGCGGCGCAGGCTGCTCGCCGCCTTCAACGGCGGCTTCAAGCTCGCCGTCGGAGCCGGCGGGTACGAGCAGGAGGGGAAGGTGATCAGCCCGCTGCTCAAGGGCTACGCCAGCCTGATCATCGACCGTTCGGGCCGGGCGCACATCGCCGACTGGGGCTACGGCGCGCCCGCCAAGGGCGAGCGGGTCTACAGCGTCAGGCAGAACCTCCCGCTGCTGGTCTCGCACGGCAGGCCCACGGCGACCGCCGCCAACTGGTGGGCCTGGGGCGGCACCGTCGGCGGACTAGAGTACGTCGCGCGCAGCGCGGTCGGCCAGAATGCCGCGGGCGACCTGATCTACCTGGCGTCCATGTCAGCCGTGCCAGCAGACTTGGCCGCTGCCCTGGTGGAGGCGGGCGCGCGGATCGGCATGGAACTGGACATCAACCCGAACTGGGTGCAGTTCGACGCGGCGTCCCGTCCAGGCGGACCGCTGCGGGCCGAGGTGCCCGGCCAGTGGCGGCCAGCCGACCAGTTCCTGGTCGGCTGGGACCGCGACTTCATCACCGTTCTCGGCTAGGCGGCCTGGGCGCTCGCCATGCCGGTACAGGTGCGTGGCGCCGGAGGTGAGGCCACGAAACCGTTCGGCAGGCGATTGATCTTTGCCTTAGAAGGACAGGGACTCGGTGACCAGAGCCTGCCAGGTGGCCTTGCCCACCACGCCGTCCGCCTTGAAGCCCTCGGCCTTCTGGAACCCGGTCACCCAGGCCTGGGTCTTCTTGCCGTAGATGCCGTCCACGTTGAGCGAGTGGCCGTTCTTGCCATTGCGGAAGTTGGCCTGGTCCTGGACCGCGCGGACGGCGGGACCCTTGCTGCCGAGCTTGAGCGTGACGATCAGCGCGTTCCAGGTCTTCGCGCCGACCACGCCGTCGGGAGTGAGGTGGTGCGCCTTCTGGAACTTGATCACTGCCGCGTGCGTCCGGACGCCGAATACGCCGCTGACGGGGATCTTCGCCCCGTGCTGCACGAGCAGGTACTGGAGCGAGCGGACGGTGACGAGCGGCCAGGCACTGTTCTTGCCCTGGCGGAGCACCGGCCACGGCTGGAGCTTGGCGGCCGTGACCGACACGGCCGCGATGGGCGCGCGCGGTGCGGCTGCCGCGGTGGACGCGGGGATCGCGATGCCGGCGGCGATGGTTCCCGCGGCCAGCACGACCGCGCCGATTGTCTTCTTGGTGGTCATCGTTGACACCTCCACGGGATCCCTCCCCGGGCCTCCCGTCCTAAGAATAGTTAAGAAATAGCTAACTGGGCATCCCTGGCTGCGCACAAGTGCCACTCGTTGAGACGAAGAAGGTTAAGAAAAGGTTGGCGTGAAGTTGCGCAGCCGCAGGCTGCTCGTCACCACGAAGACCGAACTGAACGCCATCGCGGCGGCCGCGATCATCGGGTTGAGCAGGCCGCAGGCGGCAAGCGGTATGGCCGCCGCGTTGTAGCCGAACGCCCAGGCGAGGTTGCGCTTGATGGTGCCGAGCGTCCTGCGGGACAGCGCGATGGCGTCGGGCACCGCGCGCAGGTCGCCGCTGACCAAGGTCAGGTCGCTGGCCTCGATGGCGACGTCGGCGCCGGTTCCCATCGCGAGGCCGAGGTCGGCCTGGGCGAGCGCGGCGGCGTCGTTGACACCGTCGCCGGCCATCGCGACGGTGCGGCCCTGGTCCTGCAGCCGCTTGATCACGTCGACCTTCTCGCTCGGCAGCACGCCGGCGATCACCCGCTCGATCCCGGCCGCGCGGGCCACGGAGCTCGCCGCCCGCTCGTTGTCGCCGGTGAGCAGGACGGGGGCGAGGCCCATGGCCTTGAGCCTGGCGATGGTTTCCGCGGCGGCCGGCTTGACGGTGTCGGCCACCACGAGGACGCCGCGGACCTGCCCGTCCCAGGCGATGAAGACCGGGGTCTGGCCGGCCTCCTCGGCCCGGTCGGCGTGTGCGGCCAGGGTTTCCGGCACGGCGGGCGCCGACTCGGCGGCGAGCCACGTCGCGCGGCCCGCGAGGACGGCGCGGCCGTGCACGAGTCCGGAGACGCCAAGGCCGGCGTGCGCGGAGAAGCCGGTGACGGCGGGGAGCGGGGCGTCGTCTGCTTGCGTTGCCTCGAGCCTGGTGCGCGCGCCGACGGTGATGGCCGCCGCGATCGGGTGCTCAGAGCCGGATTCCACGGCCGCGGCGAGACGCAGCAGTTCGCTCTCGGTCACGCCGCGGGCGGGGTGGACGCCGGCCAGGGCCATGACGCCGGTGGTGATCGTGCCTGTCTTGTCGAGCACGATGGTGTCGGCCCTGCGGGTGTTCTCCAGGACCTCGGGTCCCTTGATCAGGATGCCGAGCTGCGCGCCGCGGCCGGTGCCGACCAGGATCGCGGTCGGGGTCGCAAGTCCCATCGCACAGGGACAGGCGATGATCAGCACGGCGACCGCCGCGGTGAACGCGCTCGCGGCCGGCTGTCCCGCCGCGAGCCAGCCAGCGAGCGTCGCGATCGCGATCGCGAGCACGACAGGGACGAAGACGGCGGAGACCCGGTCGGCGAGCCGCTGCACCGGCGCCTTGCCCGCCTGGGCCTGGGTGACGAGCCTGGCAAGCTGGGCGAGCTGGGTGTCCGCGCCGACCCGGGTGGCGCGGACGAGCAGCCGGCCGCTCGCGTTCACGCTGCCGCCGGTCACCGCATCGCCCTGGCCCACCTCGACGGGGACGGGCTCGCCGGTCAGCAGCGAGATGTCCACCGCGGAGCCCCCGTCGACGACGACGCCGTCGGTGGCGACCTTCTCCCCCGGCCTGACAACGAACTGGTCGCCCACCGCGAGTCCGGCCGCGGGCACGCTGACCTCGCGGCCGTCGCGGAGCACGGACGCCCGCTTCGCGCCGAGATCAAGCAAGGCGGTGAGTGCGGCGCCCGCGGCGCGGCGCGATCGCGCCTCCAGGAACTTGCCGAGCAGGATCAGCGCGGTGACCCCCGCGGCCACCTCGAGATAGCTGTCCTCGCCTCCGGTGCACAGGGCGTAGAGGGACCACAGCGTCGCGGCGGCCACCCCGAGCGAGACGAGCGTGTCCATGGTCGCGGCGCCGTGCCGCGCGTTCACCGCCGCCGCCCGGTGGAACGGCCAGGCGCCCCAGGTAGCGACGGGAACGGTGAGGGCGAGCGACACCCACTGCCAGGACGGGAACCGCAGGGCAGGGACCATGGCGAGCACCGTGACCGGGACGGCGAGGGCCGCGGAGACGAGCAGCCGGCGGCGTAGCGATGCGGTTCCGCTGGCGGGCGTGCCGTTCGTCGCGTCCTGGCCCGGTGCGGTCACGTCCGGTGCCGACTCGTTCCGCGTCCGGGCAGCGGTTGCGGCCGCGGGCAGCGCCGCGGTGTACCCCGTCTTCTCGACGACCGCGATCAGGTCGCCGATGGTCAGCGGCTCGGGGAAGCTCACCTGGGCGGTCTCGGTCGCCAGGTTGACGGTCGCGGTCACGCCGTCCAGCCTGTTCAGCTTCTTCTCGACCCGCGTCGCGCACGAGGCGCAGGTCATCCCGCCGATGAGGAGGTCGGCGGTGCTCATGCCCCGTCGGTGGCCAGGCGATAGCCGCCGGCCTCGTCGAGGGCGGCAGCGAGCGAGTCGGTGCCGAGCGGCGCGCCGGCGGTCACCGTCACGTCCGAGGTGCCTCCGCGAACCAGCCGCACCGTCACCGCGGTGACGCCGTCCATGCTCTCGATCTCGTCGGTGACCGCGCGGGCGCAATGCTCGCAGGTCATGCCTGTGACCTGGTAGGTCGTGGATGTCATCGTCGTCATCTCCCTGCGATCAGGACTTCACGAGGCGCGCGATCGCCTCGGACGCCTCGCGGACCTTCGCGGCTGCGACGTCGCCGCCCTCCGCGGTTGCCTGCGCCACGCAGTGCCCCAGGTGGTCCTCGAGCAGCCCGAGCGCGACCGACTGCAGCGCGCTCGTGACCGCGGAGACCTGGGTGAGGATGTCGATGCAGTACTTGTCGTCCTCGACCATCTTCTGCAGGCCGCGGACCTGCCCCTCGATCCGGCGCAGCCGCGTCAGGTACCGGTCTTTCTCTGGCGTGTATCCGTGCACGTCTCACCTCCAGGCGCTCATCGTCACCATACCATACCCCCGCAGGGTATCGATCTGGGCGACGGCGCAAGAATGCGGGCATGAAGGCGGCCGCGCCTGAATACTGGGATGGAGGGGGGAGATCGAAAATGCCCTTGTCATTTCCGGTGTGATAGCACCGGAAATGACAAGGGATTCGAAAAGATGATCTTAACGGCCGGCTGGTTCCCTGTCTTGCCGGCTTTCGACGGCGGGGCGGCCGGCGGCGAGCCGGCGGCTGAGGCGCCGCCGGTAGGCCAGCGTGCCCAGGCCCGCCAGGATGGCCGCGCCGCCCGCGCCGAACAGGACGCCGTCCTGAAGGCCTGCCGTGCCGCCGCCGCCGGTCTCCGGCGCCGTGGTCGGGTACGGGCGAGTCGACGGGATGACGGTGTGCGAGCTGGCCGGGTGTGTCGCGGCCGTCTGCGTCGGGTGCGTCGCCGGGTGTGAAGCGTGCGACGCGGATGACGTGCGCGACGCGGATGACGTGCGCGACGCCGACGGCGTGCGCGACGCGGACGACGTGCGCGACGCCGACGGCATACCGGACGCCGACGCGCGGGCGGAGGTCTTCGCGGTGCCTGACGATCTGGCGGCCGATCCCGTCGAAGCCTTGCTAGTGGCTCCCTGGCCGGTCGGCGACGGGGTGCGCGCGCCAGTGCTGGCTGCCGACGAGCCCGACGTTTGCGGGGACGGCGTGAAGATGGTCGGAGTGGCCGACCCGGTACCGCCGATGCACCCGGAGACGGTCACCGCGAGGAGCACCGCCCCCGCGGCTGAACGTCCCGCCAATAGCCATCCGGTATGCGCGTCCGAGGTGGTCAGGCGCATCTTCATGAACCCTCCTCCGATATGAAAAAGGTTCAGCGCACGGGTTCTCCGCCCGCCCGAGAGCATCTCGGGCGGCGCATTTCCCGCGGCCCCTGACCGCCGCATAGACGACCCTATATAGCGACGCCTGTGAACGGCTTGGCCGGGCAATGGCGTGTTTTTCATTTCGACATTAGGCTACGCGAGTAGCACGCATTGCGGAAGAGAACGGAAAGGCACCCGCCTTTGGGAAGCTGGCCGCGGATCGCCGGGTTGCGCGTGGTCATGTCATGGCCGGACAGCGAGTTCGCTCCCCCGCAGTCGCCGCGCGGCCAGGCCAGGATCCGGCTGGCGGGACTGCTCGGAATGAGCCTGATCGCGGGCGGCGTGCTGGCCATCGTGGTGGCCCTGGCCGCACAGGTGCACGCGCCCGTACCCGCAGCATCGGCCGCGGGCACCACCGGGCGGGGCACCGCGACGGCGACGGCGCTGCGCCAGTCGCTCCCGGTTTCCGTCGCGATTCCCGCGATCGGCGTCCGTTCCCGCCTGCTCCGCCTCGGGCTCAACCCCGACGGCACGATCCAGGTGCCCTCGCTGGTCACGAGCGCCGACGAGGCGGCCTGGTACAAGTACTCGGCGACGCCCGGCCAGCCCGGTACTGCCGTGATCGAAGGCCACGTGGACAGCTATCACGGGCCTGCGGTGTTCTTCCGCCTCGGCGCGCTCCGGCCGGGCAATCGCATCGAGGTGACGCTGTCCGACGGGGTCACCGCCGTCTTCCTGGTGACCGGCGTGCGGCAGTACGCCAAGGACGAATTCCCCGCGAAAACCGTCTACGCCCAGGCCAGTTACCCGGCCCTCCGGCTGATCACCTGCGGCGGCGACTTCGACCCGGCCACTGGTCATTACCTCAGCTCGGTCGTGGTGTTCGCGACCCTGTCGACGGCGAAGTCTTAGCCCAGCCCACCTGGCCTCCGTATGGTTGCGGCAACCATACGGCCAGGGGCGTATCGATGCCACACCCATCGGCGCGGGCCGGGCATGCAGCGGCGGCGGGCAGGCGCCCGGCAGTCAGGGTCATGGTGAGCCGCGCGGCGATGGCACGAACCCGTTCGGGATGACCTCGGACAGTGCCGGGGGCAGACCCTCGGCTAATTGCATAAGCATATGATATAAATGTCTTATGGATAGCTCACCGGGAGACGCGACGGGCGACGCCCTCGCGGCGGCGCTCGCGGCCGACCTCGAGCGCATCGTCGGGCTGTACCGCTCGCTGAGCCCAGCGAGCGGCCTGTCGATGACCGCGGCCGCGACCCTGGCGAGCGTGGAGCGCTTCGGGCCGCAGCGGCTCACCGTGCTCGCCGTCCGCGAGGGCGTGACCCAGCCGGCCATGACTCAGCTGATCAGCAGGCTCGAGGAGTCGGGGCTTGCGCGCAGGGAGCCGAGCCCAGAGGACGGGCGGGTCGTCCTGGTGGTCATCACCGACGACGGCCGCGCGACGCTGGCGCGCCGCCGGGCCGTGCGGGCGGAACGGCTGGCAGGCATCATCGCGCAGCTCGACCCGGACCACCGGGCCGCACTGGCCGGCGCACTGCCCGCGCTCGACGCACTGGCGAACGTCCCCCGCGCCGACGACCCGCCCGCGCCCGTCGGGAGCGGGCCCGCCGGTTCAGCCGCGCGCTGACCACCGCAAATGCACAGTAATCGCCGTACCGAGGAGTTCAGCTTCAGATGAGTGGCGCCAGTCACGGCTCAGCAGCGAGCCCATTCAAGCAGCCAAAGGCCGTGTTCGCGGTCGCGTTCGCCTGCGTCGTGTCCTTCATGGGCATCGGCCTGGTGGACCCGATCCTGCCGGCGATCTCCAGCCAGCTGAACGCCTCGCCGAGCGAGACCACGCTGCTGTTCACTTCGTACCTGGTCGTGACGGCGGTCGCGATGCTGATCACCAACTGGGTGTCGAGCAGGATCGGCGCGAAGCGAACGCTCATCGCCGGCCTCGTGCTCATCGTGATCTTCGCGGCGCTCGCCGGGTCGTCCGGCTCGATCAGCGACATCGTCGGCTTCCGCGCTGGCTGGGGCGTCGGCAACGCGCTGTTCATCGCCACTTCGCTCGCGGTCATCGTCGCGTCGGCGAGCGGCGGGTTCGCCGGCGCGATCGTCCTTTACGAGACGGCGCTCGGCTTCGGCATCGCGATCGGCCCGCTGCTCGGCGGCACGCTCGGCAACATCTCCTGGCGCGGCCCGTTCTACGGAGTGTCCGCGCTGATGGCGATCGCCCTCATCGCCACCGTGATCCTGGTCGAGCCCACCCCGGTGCCGGCCGTCAAGACCAGCCTGACCGCGCCGCTCAAGGCGCTGCGGCACCGCGGCCTGCTCACCATGGGCCTCACCGCGCTCTGCTACAACTGGGGCTTCTTCACCATCCTCGGCTACGCCCCGTTCCCGATGGAGCTGTCGCCGATCAGGCTTGGCTTCGTGTTCTTCGGCTGGGGCATCTGCGTCGCGCTGTTCTCGGTGTTCGGCGCCCCGTGGCTGCAGGCACGGCTGGGCATCGCCCGCACGATGTACCTGAACCTGTCGATCTTCGCGCTGATCTCGCTCGGCATCGCGATCTGGGTGATGAACACGCCGGTGCTGATCACCCTGGTGATCCTGTCCGGCGTCGTGTGCGGCGTGAACAACACGGTCACCACGCAGGCCGTGATGACCGTCTCCCCGGTCGAACGGCCGGTCGCGTCGGCGGCCTACAGCTTCGTCCGGTTCATCGGCGGCGGCCTCGCGCCCTATGTGGCCGGCCGGCTCGTCGCGGACATCAATATCCACGTGCCGTTCTATGTCGGTGCCTTTGTCATCGTGCTCGGGATCGGAATCCTGACCACCGGCCACAAGCTGCTCGGTGACGCCGAGCGCGTCCAGGCCGAGGCCGCCTCCGCCGCCCTGCACGGATCCGCGGCGCAGGCCACGGCGGAGCAGGAGTCCGAGGCCGAGGAGAAGGCCGAGGCCCTGGCCGGCGACGCCGACTAACACCATCCGCCCGAACGGGTGCGGCTGACTCTGGCCGGCCGATCGATCCTGTCACGAAGGCCCGGGAACGTCGCGTTCCCGGGCCTTTGTGCGCAGGCCCGCTTTGCATAGCCGGTGACCACGTTTTCTCGTCTTCGCATAGCTGGCGCCCACTTTCACGTCCGATTCGCGGCAAATGTCTGATAATGAGCCTATGCAAAGGCGTCGTGGAGGCCTGCCGTGGGGGGTGGGCGGGGCGGCGGGGCCTGCCGTCGGGCGTTTGTGAGGTGGCGGGCCAGGAAGGCGAGAGACGGGGGCTCCTGGGCGGTGAAGAACGGGGTGGTGTGGCAGCCGTTGCCGAAGTAGAGCTCGGCCGGGGTGCCGCCCGGGTTCTTCGGCAGGGTCCCGGCCAGGGTCCGCACGCCCTGGTAGAAGGGGTCGCCGTAGCCGGAGGCGATGCGGACAGGGACTGTGGCGAGGGCGGCGGCGTGGGTGACCGCGTCGTCGGCCGCGAAGTCCGCCGCGCTCGCGTACGCGCCACGGTTCGCGGCCTTGGCCTGGGCGTAGCTGGTCCAGATCGCCGGGGAGATCGCGGCGGCGGCGCCGATCAGGCCCGGGTGCTTCTCGGCGACCAGCAGGGCGCCGTACCCGCCCATCGAGATGCCTAGCAGGCCGATACGGCGCTTGCCCGTGCCGAGTTTCTTGCGCTGGCACAGCGGTATCAGCTCGTCGGTGAGCATGGCCAGCGGGTTGTCGCCGGGATGCGGGTTCCAGTAGCCGCCGCCGCCATCCACGGTGACCATAGCCATCGGGCGGAGCGGGCGGCCGGCCACGCGCAGGGCCAGGGCCTTGGCGGGTGTCATGCCGGAGAGCGTGGTCGTGTGATTGCGGCCGAAGCCGTGCAGCGCGATGACGAGCGGCAGCCGGTCGCCTGGCCCGTGGCCGGGTGGGTAGGCGATGGTGTAGCCGACAGTTCTGCGCCTGGCGGCCGAGTGGAAGGTGCCGTCGTACTGCGGGCCAGGCTCCGCGTACGTGGCGAGGTCCGGGGCCGCCACGTCGCAGGCGCCGTCGAGCTGGTCGAGTTCGCTCTTGCCGGGCAGCACGCCGCGCTCGACGAGCTCGAACCCCGCGGCCCCGGCCACCGCGAGCGCCGCGATCCCGGCGAGGCTGTAGGTGAGGACCCGGCGGCGGGCGAGGTGACCGTGTCGGGCCGGGGGCCTGGCCTGAGGCTCGGTCTGGTACCCAGGCGACCCGCCTCGCTGTTGCGTCATGGCCCGACTATATCGGATTCCGGTACATCGGAAAGCGATATAGTGAAGGGTGGGCGGCCCGGCTGGGTCTTCGCGGAGTCTTCGCCGAGTCTTCGCGGGGAGGCCTGATGCCCGAGAGGCTCACGCGTCTCGCGGGGTCACCGTGGCGGAGAGAAAGCGCCGGACATCGGCATGTGGCCAGAGCCGGCCTGACGGTACTCGCTCAGCCGCGGTTGGCTAGGGCGCGGCGGCGGGTTGGCTAGGCCGTGGTGGACGGGTTGGCTAGGGTGCGGCGCGCGGTGCGGACGGCGGCGACGGCGACGGTCAGGGTCAGGGCGAGGACTCCGGTGCTCGCGACATTGATCCAGCCGGCGTGGAACAGGGCGGTACCGCTAGCCAGCGGTCCGTCGGCCGCAAGCCAGGCCGCGCACAGTGCCAGGAAGGCGGTCATCACGACGCAGCAGGCCAGGCCGAGGCGGGCCTCGAACCGGGCCAGGCACGGCGACAGGCCGGCCCTCCTGACCAGGATCACGGCGCTGGCCACCGCGACGGCGAGCAGCAGCGGGCTCAGCTCCATCCAGGCGAGCTCCGCGCCGGGGAAGGTGTTCAGTACGCCGGGGTGCGCCCAGTAGGCGCTGACGAACAGGGTGACCGCCCAGATGAACGCGGCGAGCCCGCCGGGGACCGGGCTGTGCAGGCCGCCAGTGCCGATCCAGTTGTTCTCCATCGACCGGCCGCCGATGACGAGCCCGGTCAGCGCGCCGATCAGGGTGACCGCGGGGACCGCGAGCCGGGCGCGCTGCGCCGCGGACCTCGGCGCGACGAGCCTGGCAGCCACCGTGACCAGGACAGGCAGCGCGGCGAGAACGCCGATCGCGAGCAGCGCGATGACGGCCGCCGAGATGCCAAAAGTGGCGTTCCTGCCGGCGGTGAGCAGAGGCGCGGCTGCTCCCGGCTGCTGCCGCCTGGCGGCCCACACCCAGCCGATGAGCAGCTGGGACCACTGGGCGGCGCCGACGATGAGGAACACCGCGCTGGCCGCGCCGAGCGAGCCGAGGCTCGCGGCCACCTGCCTGCGCCTGGCCGCGGCCGGGTCGCCGGGCTGCACGGCGAGGCCGGCGCCGGTCAGGCCCGCGCCGGCCAGCCGGGCGAGCAGGCCGCCCTTGGCCACGTCCAGTGTGCGGCCAACCGAGCCGGGCCGTTCCGCGATGTCGCTGACCAGCAGTTCGGTGAACTCCTCGGCGTACCGTTCCCGCCACTGGCGCGGGTACCAGAGCAGCAGCCGGGCGGCCCGTAGCCGGGCGGCCGCCTCTGCGGCGGCGTCGGCGTCGGCGTCGGTGACGTCCGCGTGGCTGCCGGAAGGGGCTGCTGCCCCTACGCCCGCAGGGGTCACGCACTCCCCCAGTTGGCGGCGAGGCGGCGCAGCCCGGTGTCGGTCACCCGGCGCTGCGCGGCGAGGTGCGCCCGCAGCGCTGCTGCGCCCGCCGCGGTCAGCCGGTAGGGCCGTCGCCTGTCCTCCGCCTCGAGCGCCTCGATCATCCCCTGCGACTCCAGCCGCGCGAGCGCCTCGTAGAGCGTGCCCGGCGCGAGCCGCACCCCGGCGAACTCCTCCACGTCCTTGGTCAGCGCGTACCCGTGCTTCGCGCCCTCGGCCAGGCTGGACAGGATCAGCGTGGCGGGCCCGGCATAGCGGCCGAAGCCGGCCAGGCCGGCGTCATCGGCGGCGTCACGGTTAGCCATGCCGCCAGGCTATATCGTCTCTCGGTAGATCGCTAGCCGATACATGGAAGCCGCGGACCGGAGGCCGGCGCACGGACCGGGATGAGGTGGCTGGCGACAGAGGCCAGGTGCCGGCCGCTCAGATGAGAGTGAGCTGACCCTCGACCGCGGGGCGGTGGATGCGCAGGTGACGCCACCGCGGCAGGTCGTCGAGGTAGGCCCAGGAGAGCCGGTGGTACGGGGTCGGGCCGTGCTCGGCCAGGGCCTGCTGGTGCACCGGGGCCGGGTAGCCGGCGTTGTCCGCGAAGGCGAACTCCGGGTGCTCCGCGCCGAGGCCTGCCATCAGGCCGTCCCTGTGCACCTTGGCGATGACGGACGCCGCCGCGACGGACACGGAACGCAGGTCGGCCTTGACCGCCGTGCGCACCCGCCACGGCCGGCCGATGTAATCGTGCTTGCCGTCGAGGAGCACAACGTCCGGGCGGAGCGGCAGCGCGCCGAGCGCGCGGCGGGCGGCGAGGCGCAGCGCCGCGGTCATGCCGAGGGCGTCGATCTCCTCGTGGCTTGCCGCGCCGATCGCGTGCGCGGCGAGCCAGCCGGGCAGCACCGCCGCGAGTTCCTCCCGCCTGCGCTGCGTCAGCAGCTTGGAGTCGGTGAGCCCGTCCGGTGGCTCGGGAAATCCGGGACGCGCGACCGCGGCGCAGACCGCGACGGGACCCGCCCACGCGCCGCGGCCCACCTCGTCCACGCCGGCGACCACGGCGCGTCCGCTGGCGGCGAGCTCACGCTCGATCTGGTAGCCGGGCAGCTCTCCCATGAGCGACCATGATGCCGCGCGGCGTGCCCGGGCGCGGCGGAATCGCCGCGATCGCGCCGGCCCGGCCCTGCACACCAGACCTAGGCCAGGCAGCTCAGACCTGGGCTCGGCTTTGCACGGCGGCGACGATCTCCTCGATTGCCTCCGCGATCGGGACGCCGTTCTTCTGCGCGCCGGAGCGGTAGCGGAACGAGACGGCGTTCGCCGCTACATCCTCGTCGCCGGCCAGCAGCATGAACGGGATCTTCTGCCGCTGCGCGGTGCGGATCTTCTTCTGCATCCGGTCGTCGCTGTCGTCGACCTCAACCCGGATCCTGCGCTCCGCCAGGCGGGCCGCGACCTCAGCCAGGTACGGCACGTGGGCGTCGCCGATCGGGATGCCTACCACCTGGACAGGCGCCAGCCACGGGGGCAGCGCGCCGGCGTAGTGCTCGATCAGCACTCCCATGAAGCGCTCGATGGAGCCGAACAGCGCCCGGTGGATCATGATCGGCTGCTGCTTGCTGCCGTCGGCCGCGGTGTACTCGAGGCCGAACCGCTTGGGCTGGTTGAAGTCGAGCTGGACGGTGGACATCTGCCAGGTCCGGCCGATCGCGTCGCGCGCCTGGACGGAAATCTTCGGCCCGTAGAACGCCGCGCCGCCCGGGTCGGGCACCAGCTCGAGACCGGACTCCTCGGCGACGGTGCGCAGGGTGCTGGTCGCCGACTCCCACTCCTCGTCGGAGCCGATGAACTTGTCCGAGTCACCGCGGGTGGACAGCTCCAGGTAGAAGTCGTCAAGACCGTAGTCGCGCAGCAGGTCGAGTATAAAGGCGAGCACCGACTTGAGCTCGTCCTCCATCTGCTCCCTGGTGCAGTAGATGTGCGAGTCGTCCATGGTCAGGCCGCGCACCCGGGTCAGCCCGTGCACCACGCCGGACTTCTCGTAGCGGTACACGGCGCCGAACTCGAACAGCCGCAGCGGCAGCTCCCGGTAGGACCGGCCGCGCGACCGGAACACCAGGTTGTGCATCGGGCAGTTCATCGCCTTGAGGTAGTACTCGCTGCCCTCGAGCTCCATCGGCGGGAACATCGTGTCCGCGTAGTACGGCAGGTGCCCCGAGGTCTCGAACAGGTGCCCCTTGGTGATGTGCGGGGTGGCGACGAACGAGTAGCCCGCGTCCTCGTGCCGCAGGCGCGAGTAGTTCTCGAGCTCGCGGCGGATGATGCCGCCCTTCGGGTGGAAGACCGGCAGGCCCGAGCCGATCTCCTCAGGGAAGGAGAACAGGTCGAGCTCCGCGCCGAGCTTACGGTGATCGCGCCGCTCGGCCTCCTCAAGCATCTTCAGGTAGTCGTCCTGCGCGGCCCTGGTCTCCCATGCGGTGCCGTAGATCCGCTGCAGCTGCGGGTTCTTCTCACTGCCCCGCCAGTACGCGCCCGCGTTGCGCATCAGCTTGAACGCGGGGATGTGCCTGGTGGAGGGCACGTGCGGGCCGCGGCACAGGTCCTTCCAGCGCAGCTCGCCTGTCTTGGCGTCCACGTTGTCGTAGATGGTGAGCACGCCCGCGCCGACCTCTGTCGAGGCCTCGTCGTCGCTGCCGGTATTGCCCTTGATGCCGATCAGCTCGAGCTTGAACGGCTCGTCCGCAAGCTCCTGGCGGGCGTCGGCGTCGGTGACCTCACGGCGGACGAACCGCTGTCCCTGCTTGACGATGTCGCGCATCCGCGACTCGACCGACTTCAGGTCCTCGGGGGTGAACGCGCGGTCCACCTGGAAGTCGTAGTAGAAGCCGTTCTCCACCGGCGGGCCGATGCCCAGCTTCGCCTCAGGGAACGCCTGTTGCACCGCCTGCGCCATGACGTGCGCGGTCGAGTGCCTGATGACGGCGCGGCCGTCGGGCGAGTCCGCGGCGACCGGCTCCACCGCGTCACCGTCGCCGAGCACCCAGGCGAGGTCGCGGAGCTGCCCGTTGACCCGGGCGACGACGACATCCCGCTCACCGTCGAAGAGGTCGCCGGCGGTAGTCCCCGTCGTCACCTCGCGCTCACTCCGCTGAGCATTGCGGTCGAGCACTTGGATCTTGATCTGGGACACGGCGCTGCCTCACGTTACGTCGGAATCGGATGACGGACCTCGGATAACCGGGACCGGGTTCGGATGACCAGGTTGTGCTGGCGAACCTGACTCGATGCTACCCGTGGACGGCACGCGACCCGAAGGCAATTACCCGCTAGTCGCCGGGCTTGCCCTCACCACCGTGAACGGCCTGCTCGCCCAGGTAGCTGCTGAGCACGACCTCCGGATTGGCCTTGAGCGTCGCGGCGTCGCCGTGGGTGGTGATCTCGCCGTGCGAGAGCACGAAGCCCCGGTCGGCCACGGTCAGCGCCAGTTCCACGTGCTGCTCGACGAGGAGGACGCCGCAGCCGCTGTCCTTGGCGTAGTTGCGGACGACGGGGAGCAGCCGCTCGACGATGATCGGCGCGAGGCCGAGCGAGAGCTCGTCGGTCATCAGCAGCTTCGGCCGCCTGGCGAGGGCCCTGCCGAGCGCGAGCATCTGCTGCTCGCCGCCGGACAGCAGGCTTCTGACACGAAGAAACGCGTCGATTTCTGGGACACCGCCCAATGACGTTACGCTCCGCGCGGTCATGTGGACCGTGCGGAGCGCATCGCGTTACGGATTTCTAAAGGCGGTACCGCGGTCAGCGGCTCGCCGTGCGGTGCCTGAAGAGCCAGCTGGCGAGCGACGCGGCGGCCACCAGGATGGCGCCGAAGTAGACGACGGCGAGCAGCGCCTCGTGCCCGGTGGCGGCGCCGGTCGAGGTGTGCCCCATCCACAGCCCGCGCATGGTCTCGATGACCGGCGTGAACGGCTGGTTCGCCGCGATCGGGCGCAGCCCGGAGGCCATCGTGCTGGCCGGGACGAAGGCGCTGCTCAGGTACGGAATGAACATCAGCGCGAAGGTGGCGCCGTTGGCCGCCTCCGGGCTGCCCACCAGCAGGCCGAAGCAGGCCGCGAGCCAGGACATGGCGCTGATGAACAGCACGATCATCGCGATCGCGCCCAGCCAGTCGAGCGGGCTCGCCACCGGGCGCCAGCCGACGCCGAGGCCGACCGCGATCACCAGCGCGGTGGCCAGCAGGTTGCGCGCCAGGCTGGCCGTGATCTGCGCGGCGAGCACCGACCAGGCGGCGATCGGCATGGACCGGAAGCGGTCGACGATGCCGCTGCTCATGTCGGTGGCGACGGCGACCGCGGTGGTGCCCGCGCCGAAGCCGGCGCACAGCACGATCAGCCCGGGCACCACGTAGTTGACGTAGCCGCCGCGGGAGCCGACGCCGGCCTCGAAGGCGCCGCCGAAGACGTACACGAACAGCAGCATCAGGGTGACCGGCAAGGCAAGCGCCGTGATGAACGCCTCCGGGTCGCGGACCGAACGGCGCAGGCTGCGGCCGACCATCACCGCGGTGTCTGACAGGAAATAGGCGGGGCTCGTGGCGGGCTGGTACACGGCGGTCATCGGATCTCTCCCCTGGCGTAGTAGGTCGCGTTGTCTTGTGCAGCAGGGCTGTCCTCTGAGGCGGTCAGGGCGAGGAAGACCTCGTCCAGGCTCGCCACGCCGAGGCCCGACTTGAGCTGGCCCGCGGTCCCCTCGGCGACGATCCGGCCCTGGTGCAGCACGGCGACGTGATCGGCGAGCTGCTCGGCCTCGGCGAGGTACTGGGTGGTGAGCAGCACGGTCACCCCGTCGTCCGCCAGGCCCTTGACGGCCGACCAGAGCTGGTCCCTGCTGCGCGGGTCGAGCCCGGTGGTCGGCTCGTCGAGGAACAGCAGCTCCGGCCGGACGATCATGCTGGCCGCCAGGTCGAGGCGGCGGCGCATGCCGCCCGAGTAGGTCTTGACCAGGCGGCGGCGGGCGTCGGCGAGGTCGAACGCGGCGAGCAGCTGGGTCACCCGCTCCCGCGCCGCGCGCGGCGGCAGGTGGCGCAGCCTGGCCATCATCCGCAGGTTCTCCTCGCCGGTCAGCATGTCGTCCACCGCGGCGTACTGGCCGGTGAGGCTGATCGCGCGGCGCACTCCCGCCGGGTCGGCGAGCAGGTCATGGCCGGCCACGGCGGCGCTGCCGCCGTCCGGGCGGAGCAGCGTGGCGAGGATGCGGATCAGCGTGGTCTTGCCCGCGCCATTCGGCCCGAGCAGGGCGACGATCTGCCCCGCGGGGACGGCCAGGTCGACCCCGTCGAGGACGGTCTTGGACCGGAAGGCCTTGCGGATGCCCACCGCGTTCACTGTTGGCACCGCATTAACTGTGTACGTCATACATGGAATAGTATGTGCCGTACACAGTTTGTCAAGGCGTTTCGGTGACGCGGGGCGGATGAGGGGCACGCCGCACCCGTTCGGGCAAAGGATTTTGATCTTGGCGTACCGTGAAACGCCTGACGTGAAGGGAGGACGCGGGATGGCGGAGGAGACACCGGGGCAGGCCGCGCCACGGCCGCTGCCTCCCGGGCTCGACCTGCTGTGGGGACGGCGCGAGCGCGGCAAGCGCGGGCCGCGGCCCGGGCTGTCGGCGGACGCGATCGTCGGCGCCGCGGTCCGGCTCGCCGACGCCGAGGGCCTGGAGGCCGTCTCCATGGCCAAGGTGGCGGCCGAACTCGGCTTCACCACGATGTCGCTGTACCGCTACGTGGCGAGCAAGGAAGAACTGCTCCAGCTGATGTGGAACGCGAGCGCGACCGGCGCGGAGGACCTTGTCATCGAGGGGCCCGACTGGCGGACCCGGCTGCGCGGCTGGGTGGGCATCCAGTGGGACATGCTCGGCCGCCATCCGTGGATCACCCAGATGCCGATGGCCGTTCCCCCCGCGGCGCCGAACTCACTGCACTTCGTCGAGCGCGGCCTGGAGACGCTGGACGGAACCGGGCTGTCCGACATGGACAAGCTCAGGATCATCGGCTTGCTCAGCTCCTACACGCTCAGCGAGGCGCGGATGGCGGCCGACGCGAAGCGCGCCATGAAGGCGGCGATGGAGGCGGCCGCCCACGCCGAGCCCGCCCCGGCGGACGCGAGTGCGCCGCCGGATGGCGGGATGCCGGACAGCTACGAGGCGCTGCTGCGGGAACTCGTCGACGAGAAGACCTACCCGCACCTCTACCGCCTCGCCTGGGAGCCGGCGCCGCAAGAGCAGCCGAGCGAGCGGGAGCAGTTCCTGTGGGGCCTGGACACCATCCTGGACGGGGTAGCGGCGCTGATCGAGCGGGCCGGCTAGCTTGGCGGCATGGCCACGGAGAACACTGCACGGCTCGCGGTGCTCATTGACGCGGACAACGCACAGCCGTCCATCACCACGGGACTGCTCGCCGAGGTCGCCAAGTACGGCACCGCGCACGTCAAGCGCGCCTACGGCGACTGGACCGGACCGAACCTGCGCGGGTGGAAAGAGCAGCTGCTCGCGCAGTCGATCCAGCCGATCCAGCAGTTCGCGTACACCAAGGGCAAGAACGCCACCGACGCGGCCATGGTGATCGACGCCATGGACCTGCTGTACTCGGGACGGTTCGACGGGTTCTGCATCGTGTCGAGCGACAGCGACTTCACCAGGCTCGCCCAGCGGCTGCGCGAATCCGGCCAGATCGTGTACGGGTTCGGCGAGCACAAGACGCCCAAGTCGTTCGTCGCCGCGTGCGACAAGTTCATCTACGTCGAGAACCTCCAGTTCGACGAGGACGACGAGATCCCGGGCGCCGAGGTCAAGCCGACCAGGCGCACGGCCATGACAGCCGAGCAGCTCAAGCGGGACAGCGACCTGGTCGGCCTGCTGCGCGGCGCCGTCGAGGCGGCGTCGGACGACGACGGCCTCGCGCCGTTGTCGTCCATCGGCAACATCATCACCAACCGGCGCCCCGACTTCGACTCGCGCAGCTACGGCTACGCCAAGCTGAGCGACCTGATCAAGGCCACCGCGCTGTTCACCATCGAACGGCATGCCCCGGCAGGCGGAAAGCAGGCGATCGTCTACGCGCGGGAGAAGCGGCGGGCGCCAGCCGCGAAGACG
>Ga0335083_10003663_pt1 | contig 19792 bp, 17 predicted proteins | sample Lox_Sample_42_FD_206716 | JGI IMG/M metagenome (GOLD analysis project Ga0335083, IMG submission 206716) | Soil microbial communities from Loxahatchee National Wildlife Refuge, Florida, United States - Lox_Sample_4.2 | ecosystem: Environmental > Terrestrial > Soil > Wetlands | place: USA...
CGTCGCGGCGGCGCCCGCGCGCGGTCAGGACGACCCCGCCGAGATCGCGGCCCGCTGGCGCCGGGAGGCGGCCGGCGAGCAAGACCCGGCGACTGGTGACCCTGCGTGGCGGCCAGAGGACCGCCTGGCCGCTCGGCTAGATTAGCCACGTGACGCAGGAGAACCTGCCAGCTATTCCGGAGACGCCGGTACAACAGGCACGGTACGACCGGGTGATCGCCGCCGCGACCCAGATCCTGTCCGCCGGCGGGCAGGAAGCCGTGCAGATGAAGGACCTGGCGCAGCGTGCTGGGGTGTCGCTCGCGACGCTCTACCGCTACTTCCCCGCCAAGGAGTACGTGCTGCTCGCCGTGTCGCTGTCCAGGTACCAGGCGGCCTGGCGCCTGGTGTCCGCGGAGGAACCGTCGGGTGACACGGTCCGCGACCGGGTCGCCGCCCACCTCAAGCGCGAGTTCCGCGCCCAGCAGCGTGACCAGCGGCTCACCGCGGCGCTGGCCTCCGCGCTGACCGGCGGCGGCCGCAGCTACAGCTCCATCATCGAGGCGGTCGAGCACACCCACTGGCAGATCATCAGGCACGTGGCGGCGGGCGGCGGCACGCTCAGCGACCAGCAGGAGAAGCTGCTGCTGGTGGTCCGCGATATCGCGCGCGCGGCGACGCGGCGCTGGCTGGCGGGCAGCTACTCCGCCGCCGACGCGGAGGCGGTCATCGAAATCGGCTGCGAACTGCTCGAGCTCCCCGACGCGGTGATCGATGAGGAGCTCGCGCGGGTGGTGCCGGACGTGGCGATCACGTCGGCGGTTTAGGACTCAGGCGAGCAGCGCGGCGAGACGGTCGAGCTGCTCGTCTGCCCCGCCGAACAGGGCATGCTGCGACATGGCGTTCTTCTGATACAGGTGCGCGTCGTGCTCCCAGGTGAAGCCGATGCCGCCGTGCAGCTGGACGGTCGCGACCGCGGCGTCGACATAGCTCGCGGACACCGCGATCCGCGCGACAGCCGCGGCGCGCGGGAAATCCGCGGGCCGCTCGTCGGCGGCGCGTGCGGCGTCGCGCAGCGCGGCATGCGCAAGCTCCCAGGTGGTGTGCAGCTCCGCGAGCCGGTGCTTGACCCCCTGGAACGCGCCGATCGGCCGGCCGAAGGCAGCGCGGATCTTGGCGTACTCGGTGGTCATCGCCACACAGGTGGCCATGCCGCCTACCTGCTCCGACGCGATCGCCAGGTTCGCCAGGTCCGCGGCGAAGCCGAGCGCGGCGGCCGCGTCGCCGTCCAGTCTGGTGCCAGCTGCGCCGTCGAGACGCACCCGCGCAAGCGAGCGGCTGTGGTCCAGGGCGGGTAGCGGCGTGACCTCGAGTCCCGGCGTGCCCGCCGCGACCTCGAACAGCTCGGTGCGTCCTCCGCTGTCGGCGGGAATGAGCAGCACGTCGGCCTGTGCCGCGTTGAGCACTGGCGCGAACTCGCCACTGAGCACGCCACCGTCGGCACGTGCCGACCCCGCGCCGCCAGCGGCCAGTGTCACGATCAGCTCGCCGCCTGCGATGCCAGGCAGCAGCCGGCCCGCGGCCGCCTCGTTGCCGAGCCGCGTCAGGGCGCCCGCCGCCAGCGTCCCGGCGAGCAGCGGTGACGCCACGAGCCCGGCGCCGAGCTCGGTCAGGGCGACGGAAAGCACCGAGTAGCCCGCCTCGGCGCCGCCGTGCTCCGCCGGGATGATCAGGCCGGTCAGCCCGAGCTCCGACATCTGCTTCCACACGTCCGCGTCGAACGGCTGGCCCGAGCTCATCAGCTCGCGCAGCTTGGGAAGCGGGCTGCGCTCCGTGACGAAGCGCCGTACCGACTGCCTGAACTGCTCTTCGTCCGCGTTAAGTATCAGCGCCATCGCCGGTCCTCAATTCTTCCGCAGAGTGCCCACGCGGAGCTGGTTGAACGGTGTCTCGCGGTCGACGCCTGGGTCTTTGGGCAGGCCGAGGACGCGCTCGCCGATGATGTTGCGCTGGATCTCGTTGGTTCCGCCGGCGACCGACGAGCCCGGGGCGCTGAGCGCCGCGTTGAGCACCTCCCTGACCTCCTCGCTGTCGGACGCGGCGACCGCCGGGCCGAGCACCTCGGCGGCGACCAGGGACGCGAAGGTGCCGAGCTCCGCGCCGGCCAGCTTGGCGACCGAGCCGCGCGGGCCAGGATCGCGCCCGGCCATCGCCTCCTCCCGCAGCAGCTGGCCGAAGAGCCGCACGGACCGCTCGCGCACGTACAGTTCTGCGAGCTTCCTGCTGAGCCCGGCGTCGGCGGCGTCGCCGTGCTTGGCCGCGAGTGAGCTCAGCGAGTGGTAGGACAGCGGGCTCGTCCGCGGCGCCCCCATGGTGCCGATGTTCACCCGCTCGTTGCGCAGCATGACAACGGCCGCCCGCCAGCCGTCGTTGACCTCACCGATCACCGAGTCCGCGGGCAGTCGCACCTGGTCGAAGTAGACCTCGTTGAACGGGGTCGCGCCGGTCGCGACCTTCAGCGGCCGCACGGTCACCCCGGGGGAGTGCATGTCGACGATGAACATCGTGATGCCGTTGTGCTTGGGCACCGTCGGATCGGTCCGCGCGATGACCGCGCCGTAGTCGCTGTACTGAGCGCCGGACGTCCACACCTTCTGCCCGTTGAGCACCCACTCATCGCCGTCGCGCACCGCACTGGTGGTCAGCGACGCGACGTCAGACCCGGCGGCCGGCTCGGAGAACAGCTGGCACCAGATCTCCTCGCCGCGCAGCATCTTCGGCAGGTAGCGCTTCTTCTGCTCCTCGGTGCCAAGCTCAAGGATCGTCGGCCCGGGCATGCCGAGCCCGATGAAGAACACGCCGACCGGGAGCGCGTAATTGCGTGCCTCCTGGCCGAACACGAGCTGCTCGGCGCCGGTCAGGCCTTGGCCGCCGTATTCCTTCGGCCAGGTGATGCCGGCGAACCCGGCGTCGTACAGCTTCGCCTGGAACGCCTGCTGTGCGGCGATGTCAGCGCGTCCCGCTTCCCCGGCCTCGTCGTCGCTGCCACGCCGTGGGGCGTTGGCCTCGAGCCACGCTCGGGCCCGGTTCCGGAAATCAGTCACTGATTGCTCGCTCATGCCGGTCCATCTCCTGCAAAACCGCAGTTCAGTCTGCTCTTTGCGAGAGTTTCCTAAGAACTGAAATCGGTTATGATTATCTCGATATTGAGCGAATCACACCCCCGATGTTGGTGTCAACAGAGTGCGGGTGTCAACAGAACGCGGGTGGCTACAGACCCGGCGGCGAGAGGAATGAGCGGCGGATGCGGGTGACCGGGACGCTCCAGCAAGAGGCGTGGCTGCGCAAGGAGATGCCGCCGGCGGAACGGGTCGTTCCCGGCGTCTGGTCGATCCCCGTGCCGATTCCCGACAACCCGCTGCGCTACGTGCTGAGCTACCTGATCGAGCACTCCGCGGGGTTCGTTCTCGTTGACCCCGGCTGGAACGCGCCGGCGAGCTGGCAGGCGCTGACCGACGGCCTCGGCGCCTGCGGCGTCCCGCTGAGCGCGGTCACCGCCGTGCTCGTCACGCACGTTCATCCGGACCACCACGGCCTCTCCGGTGCGGTACGGGAGGCGTCCGGAGCGTGGATCGGCATGCACGAAGGCGAAGACGCGCTGCTCGCGAGGTTCTCCCGGCCGGACATGCCCGGCTCGATGGCGGGCTACCTGCGCTGGTGCGGTGCCCCCGATGAGCACGTCGGGCAGATGACGGACGGGGGACAGCGCACCCCCAACGCGGCCATGGCCCGGGGCGCGATGGTCAGGGCCGACCGGCTGATCGGGCACGGCGAGCTGATCGACGCGCCCGGCCTGCGGCTGCGCGCGGTGTGGACGCCCGGCCACTCGCCCGGGCACTTGTGCTTCCACGACGAGACCCATGGGCTCCTGCTCACCGGCGACCACGTGCTGCCGCGCATCACGCCTAACATCTCCGCCTGGGACCTGGAGTCCGAGCCGCTCGCCGCGTACCTGGACTCCCTGGAGAAGCTGCGCCCGCTCGCTCCCGGCGAGGTTCTCCCCGCGCACGAGTACCGGTTCGCCGGCCTCGAGGACCGGCTTGACACGTTGCGGGAGCATCACCTGGAGCGGCTCAAGGAGGCGGCGGACATCGTCGGGTCAGGCCCTGCCAGGCACACCGCCTGGCAGGTGGCCAGGCAGGTTACCTGGTCCCGCCCGTGGAGCACGCTGTCGCCGTTCCAGCATCAGGCGGCGCTCGGCGAGGTGGTCGCGCACCTGCGCCACCTGCGGTCGCTGCGGGCCGTGAGCTGCGCCGCCGTCGGCGGGGTCGGGCTGTGGCGCCCGGGCGGCCAGCTGACCTGACGAATGCCGCCCGACCGTGCAATTCGATAAGAACAAGTTCTGCTTATTGAAATGAGGACCGCTCATGGGCGTCATCGATGGACGGGTAGCGATCATCACCGGCGGTGCGCGCGGCATCGGCGCCTCCATCAGCCGGCTGTTCGCCGCGGAGGGCGGCAAACTGGTGATCAACGACCTCGGCGGCAACGCCGACGGGTCGGGCGGCGACGAGGGCCCGGCCAGGCAGATCGCCGACGAGATCGTCGCGGCGGGCGGCACGGCGGTGTCCGACGGCGGCGACATCGGCGACGTCGCGACCGGCGAGCGGCTCGTGCGGACCGCCGTAGAGCAGTACGGCAGGCTCGACATCGTCGTCAACGTGGCCGGCATCCTGCGCGACCGGATGATCTTCAACCTGGCCGAGCAGGACTGGGACGAGGTGATCCGGGTGCACCTGAAGGGGCACTACTCCACCGTTCGTCCCGCCTCCGCGTACTGGCGTGAACAGCGCAACCCCCAAGGCCACTACCGTGTCATCAACTTCACCTCGGTCTCCGGGCTTGACGGGTCGCCCGGCCAGCCGAACTACGCGGCGGCCAAGATGGGCATAGTCGGCCTCACCTACTCCCTCGCCCAGGGCCTCGCCCGCTACGGCGTCACCGCCAACGCGATCGCACCCGGTGCGGCCACCAGGCTCACCGCGACCATCCCCGACGACAAGCGGGTGCGTCGCGACGAGCGGCCATCGGATGAGGACCTGCGGATGTCGCCGGACAACATCGCGCCCGTCGCGCTGTACCTGGCGAGCGAGCGCTCGGACTGGCTGACCGGCCGGGTCATCTCCTCCGCGGGCTTCGAGGTCGGCCTGTACGAGAACCCGCAGATCATCAGGCAGCTCAGCGCGCCGGCGCCGTGGGAGTACGACAGGCTCGCCGCGGCGATGGAGTCCAGCTTCCGCCCGGCGGCCAACGGGCTCCCGCGCAGCCTCTTCTCCAGCCAGCTCGGCACCAGCTGACGGCAGGGCCAGTGCGACAGCTCATGACTCCGGCGACCCCCTCCACCCGGGCGCAGCACGACCGCTATCAGCGGATGCTGCAGATGGCCGCGGCGATGCTGGCCAGCGGTGGTGAGGACGCGCTGCAGATGAAGGAACTCGCGGAGCGCGCGGCGGTCTCGCTGGCCACGCTCTACCGTTATTTCCCGTCCAAGGATCACCTGCTGCTGGCGATATCGCGGGGCAGATACGAGACCGCGTTGCGGCGGGTGGCTGGCGAGCAGCCGCGCGGCGACACGGTACAGGAGCGGGTCACCGCCCACCTGCTGCGCGAGTTCCGCGCCGAGCAGCGCGACCAGCGGCTCACCGCCGCGCTCGTCCGGGTGGTCACCGACACCAGGCCCGAATACCAGCAGGTCATCGAGGAGATCCACCAGATACACATGCGGGTGCTCGAGCACGTGGCGACGGCCGGCGGTCCCGTCGACGCAGAGCTGCGCCGCAGGCTGCTGATCGTGCTCGACGTCCTCGGCGCCGCCACCGGCCGCTGGCTGGCCGGGGTGTCCTCGGCAGCGGAGGCGCGGTTCGAGATCCGGGTGGGCTGCTACCTGCTCCGCGAGAGAGAAGAGGCCGCCTGTTGACTACTCCCCGCTCTTAGGGACGGGGATTCCGCCCCTCACGGGCCGGGGTTCCTGTTTCATTGCCGACCGCATCCGGGAGGTCCCGGGGTGTCTGACATCAGCTCCGCAGGCAGTAACGGCAAGACCTGCCGCCAGGATGTTCTTGGCGGCGTTGACGTCCCGGTCGTGCCGGGTGCTGAAGCGCCGCTACGGCGACATCGTGGACCGGGTCACCGTGCCCAAGTCGGGCGGCATACCGCCGGAGCAGCTGCGCGACCTGATGGCCGGGCTCGGCTAAATACCTCGCCAGGCAGCGCGCCGCCAGGGAACAGCAGCTGCAACGGCTCACGGTGGCCGAACAGCGTGCCCAGGAGGGCGCGCAAGCCAAGGTGGCCAGGCTGAAGCAGTTGCTTGCCACGCTGGCGGGTCAGCAGCGGCAGGTTAGCCGCCTGCTGGCCCAGTTCCGGCCGCAGTCGCCGACCATTGGGGACAACATCACGCCCCGCATGCGCGAGGTCAGAGACGAGATCGACCGGCGGTTCGGCCCGTTCATTGCCATCGGCTGCTACCGGCCCGGCAACGACGGCGAGCATCCACTCGGCCGGGCATGCGATTTCATGCTCAGTTCCGGCGGTGTCATGCCAACCGCCGCCAAAATCCAGCTGGGCTACGACATCACCGCGTGGGCTCAGGCGAACGCCCTGCGGCTCGGGATCATGTACGTCATCTACCGGCAGCGCATATGGGACGTCCGCATGGCGTCCGCCGGCTGGGTCCCGATGGAGGACCGCGGCAGCATCACCGCGAACCACTTCGACCACGTGCACATCTCGGTGTTCTAGACGCGAGGCCGGCGGGGCCACATGGATGTGCCTGGCCGGGGTACACCGCATCACACAAAGAACGTGGATGTTGAAGTCGCGAGGCGCCGCAGCGCGGGAGCGGCAGGAGCCGGTCATGAGCACATTCGATTCGGGAGTCGCCAAGGACCCAGCCGTGAGCTCGTTCGAGTCGGAAATCGGCGAGACTGCCAGACGGCTTGCCGGTCCTCGGTTCGAGGGCATCACCCGGTTGTACTCGGCACGTCAGGTCGTAGAGCAGCAGGGCACTATCGCGACCGACTACACCGTGGCGAGAGTGGCGGCCGAGCAGTTCTACGATCGGCTTCGTCAGCTTTTCGCCGAGCGCAAGCAGATCACCACCTTCGGTCCCTACTCGCCGAGTCAGGCCGTGACCCTGAAGCGGATGGGCATCGAGGGTATTTACCTGGGGGGCTGGGCCACATCGGCCAAGGGGTCCGTCACCGAGGACCCTGGTCCCGACCTGGCCAGCTACCCGCTGTCGCAGGTGCCCGAGGAGGCCGCGCCGATCGTACGCGCCCTGCTCACGGCGGACCGCAACCAGCGCTTCGCCCGCTCGCGGCTGAGCGAAGCGGAACGTGCCGCCGCCACCGAGGTCGACTACCGGCCGTTTATCATCGCCGACGCCGATACGGGACACGGCGGCGACGCTCATGTCCGGAACCTGGTCCGCCGGTTCGTCGAGGCGGGTATCCCCGGGTACCACATCGAGGACCAGAAGCCCGGGACGAAGAAGTGCGGGCATCAGGGCGGGAAGGTGCTCGTCGGCGTGGACGAGCAGATCCGGCGGCTGAACGCCGCCCGCTTGCAGCTCGACGTCATGCGGGTGCCCGGCATCATTGTGGCCAGGACCGACGCCGAGGCGGCCACTTTCCTGGAGGGGCGCGGTGATGAGCGCGACCATCCGTTCATCCTGGGTGGCACCAACGCTGACCTGCCGGCCTACAAGGCCGGCTACCTCGCCTTGGTCCGGAAGCTCCACGAGCTGGGGGTCGGCGACGCGCGCGGTCACCTGCTGTACAAGATCTCCGACGCCGAGTACGACGAGGGCAGCGCCTGGCTCGCCCAGACGGGGGTGCTACCCGAGCTCGAGGAGATGGCCAGGGCGTTCCAGCGAGGCGGCGGGTCGTCGGCGGAGGAACTGCTGGACAGGGCCGAGACGCTATACCTCGATGCCTGGCTGTCCGAGGCCGGCCTCAAGAGCTATCCCGAGGCGGTCGCGGACGTGATCGAGTTTCGCGCCGGTGAGGGTCAGTCCTTCGACATGACCGCCGGTGAGTGGCTGGCTTTCGCGAACCGCACGTCCTTCCCCGCCGCCCGGCGCAAGGCCAGGTCCATGGGCATTGACATCTTCTGGGACTGCGAGGCCGCCAAGACTCCCGAAGGCTACTACCAGGTGCAGGGCGGAATCGAGTACGCGATCGCCCGGTCCCTGGCGGTCGCCCCGTTCGCCGACATCCTCTGGATGGAAACCAAGACGGCGGACCTGGCGGACGCCCGGCGCTTCGCCGAGGCCATCCACGCCGAGTTCCCCGCCAAGATGCTCGCGTACAACCTGTCCCCGTCGTTCAACTGGGACACGACCGGGATGAGCGAGGAGGAAATGCGGCGATTCCCCGAGGAGCTCGGCAAGCTGGGGTTCGTCTTCAACTTCATCACCTACGGCGGGCACCAGATCGACGGCCTGGCCGCGGAAGAGTTCGCCGCCGCTCTCAAGGAGGACGGCATGCTCGCCCTGGCCCGGCTGCAGCGGAAGTTCCGCCTGGTCGAATCGCCCTACCGGACGCCCCAGACGCTTGTGGGCGGGCCGCGGCTGGATGCGGCCCTCATGGCATCCTCCGGCGGCACCGCCGCCACCAAGGCAATGGGGAAGGGGTCGACGCAGCACCAGCACCTGGTCCAGACCGAGGTACAAGTCAAGCTGCTCGAGGGATGGCTCGCGATGTGGGCCAAGCACCACCAGATCCCGTATTCGCTGACTGCCGGGCTGCGGCCGCACACGGCGGGCTCGGAATTGCTCGAGCTCACCCTCTCAACGGCAGGCGGGGAAAAGGTCGCCAACATCGTCTTCGACGTGATCGTGGATCGCCGTGGGCGCAGCATCCTGTCGGTCCGGGACCAGAACACCTTCGACAGCGATTTGCGCAAGAAGCGCCTGATGACGCTGAACCACCTCTTCCTGATCCACCGCTACAAGATCTGGTCGGTCCACTACGTCAGCCCGACCGACGACAACCGCTACCAGGCCCAGAAGATGAAGACGCACGGCCTCTTCAGCGACGTCCACGACGAGGTTGGCGATGTCATCGTCGCCGATGTCAGCCCGGACGGCGTCAAGGCCCTGCTCGCCCCCGATCAGGAGCGCCTGAATGCCCTGATCCAGCGGCGGTACCCATACGCGCCGGTCGACATCGCCACGCAAGTCCCGGAAACGATCAGTCGGAGCGCGAGGACCTGAACCTCCGCGTCTGGTCCAACAGCCCGCGCCACGCTGGCCGGAAGTAACCGCCGGCCGCGGGCCCTTCCCGTAGCCGCCGGAGACGTCAGCCCGCGGCGCAGTGGCCCGGCGGCGCGGGCACGTCAAGCGTCGGGTTGCGGTCGAAGAAGCCCGTCGGGCGCAGCATGAACCCGGTCCTGGCGACCGGCATCACCGGCCAGTCCTCGGTCCGCACCACGTGCGTCGGGCCGAACGTGTGCCACACGACGATGTCCTGCCCGTCGATGTCCCTGTCGGCCGCGGCGTAGGCGGGCAGCCCGCCGCCGCCCGGGCTCTGGTTCACGAAGTCGCCCGCCGGATAGCGCTGAGAAGGGTCGTAACGGGTCACCCACAGCGCGCGGGTGGCGAAGCCCGCCCGCGCCGCGAGCGGCGAGTCCGGATGCGCGAGCAGCGCCGGGTGCGGCTCCGGGTGCAGCGTGAACGCGGTCGGCCTGCCGAACCGGTTCGTCCGCTCGGTGCTGACCACCCGCCACACCCGGCCGCGCGACGCGTCGCCGTGCCGTCCCGCAGAAGCCTCCGACGTCAGCCGGGTCACCGTCTGCGCGATCGCGTTGCCGAACGGGTTGTCCGGGCCGACGGGCAGCCCGTGCACGTCGACCTCCTCGACCGCGTTGGCAAGACCGTCCACTGACATGTCGAGCCGTGCGCTGAACAGGTGCTGGTGCACCGGCGCGCCCAGCCCGGGCGCCACCTCGGTCGAGTAGGGGTACGCGCCGCCCGGATGGCCGGCGGTGAACACGATCCCGGTCATCTTGACCTCGCACTCGATCGTGCCGTCGAGGTAGAAGTACCAGTAGAAGCCGTAGTCGTAGTTGCCGACGGTGGTGAAGAACGACACGACGAGGCGCCGCTGCCGCCGCGACTGCGCCGAGCCGTTGAAGATGTCGGTGTGCTTCCACAGGATGCCGAAGTCTTCCTCGTGGATGCAGATCGCGTTGCGTACCTCGCGCGGCTCGCCGGTCTCCCCGCAGATCACCGCGTCCAGGTAAGTGATCTCGCCCAGGCAGTCGCAGCCGAGTTCGAGCGAGTTGACCCACTTGCCGACCAGGTACTCCCCGGTGTCGAAGTAGGCCTGCCAGTAGCGGAACCGCGGGTCGCCGTACGGCACCACCATCTCCGGCACAGAAGCACGGTAGATCACCGGCCGCCCGGCCAGCTCGATCTGGTGCAGGGTGAGCCCCTCGCGCGCGTCGAAGCCCACCCGCAGCGACCAGTCCTGCCAGCGCAGCAGGCCGCCCTCCACGGTGAAGCTCGGGCCCTCCGGCTGGGTGATCTCGACCGGCCGCAGCCCCGTGCGGAGCGGCCCGCGCACCGCCGGGTCGTCGTAGTCGCCCGACTCGCGCGGCACCGGCAGCAGGAACTCGTCGCTGACCCGCAGCACCTTCTTCTCGATCAGGTCCACGTGCGCGGTCACGCCGTCGACCGGGTGCGCCCAGGCCAGGTCGTGCTCCCCCTCCTGGAGGAAGGCGAGCACTCGCACCATCCGCCGCGCGTCGTCCTCGGCGGGCGCGCGATAGGCGCCCGCCGTGATCGGCGCGATCCTGATCTTGCTCATGTCGGTGAGACCGCGCCGCTCCAGCGCCGCCCGCCACTCCGGGTCGGCGGCCATGATCTCCTCGACCAGGTGGTACTCGGAGTCGACGATCGGCAACTGCCCCTCCGCCGCGGTGTCGACCACCCGGGCGCTGACCACGCTGCCCTGGGTGAGCGACACCACGACGTCGACGGACTCGCCGGTCTTCACGTTGAGCAGGAACGCCCGCAGCCGCCGGTCGGCGGGGACAGCGCCGCCGGAGAGCACCTCCTCCTTGGACGGCTCGTCGAGCCCGTAGTAGGCGAACCGGACCGGGTCCGCGAGCAGCCCGGCGGCCGCCATGATCTCCCGTCCGGCGAGGTACTCGCCGGACGTCGCCGGGTCAAGCGGGTGCGGATGGCCGGTCATCGGCTGCCTCCCATTTACTAGGTACGGAACGGGTTGTGGTGCTTGCTGGTCGCTGCCCGCTACTCGTCGGCGACGATCGAGCCGACCCGCTCGCCGAGCCCGGGGTCACGGCGGCTCAGGAAGAAGGCGTACAGGACCGACACCACGACCACGCCGAGCGCCGCGTACGGGAACCAGTCGTACGGGGTCGGCTGTCCCGGCTTGACAAGGTAGTACACCGGTACGCCGATGGCGATCATGCCGAGTATCGGTAGCACCGCGTGCTTGACGACGTTGAACTCCTGCGGCCGGAATTTGCGGTAGTAGAACGGCAGCGCCAGGTTGGACAGGAAGTACACCACGAGCACCAGGATGGTGCCCATCGTGGACGACTCGACGAAGAAGTTCAGCGCGCTCATCGAGCCGCTGTCGCCGCCGATGAGGTGCAGCAGGGCCCAGACCGCGATGATCACGGTGGCGATGGCGACGAAGGCGGACATCGCGTTGACCGGCGTGCGCCGCACCGGGTGAACCCGGCCGAGCCAGCGCGGCAGCAGCCCCTCGCGGCCGGCGTTGAAGATGAGCCGGGCCTGGGAGTTCACCGCGGAGATGAGCACGCCGAGGGTCGACGTGATGCCGGCGATCCAGGCGAACATGGACAGCCACGCGGCGATGTTGTGTGACACGTTGATGAACGGGATGGCGGCGCCGCTGAGCGCGGTGACATTGTACTTGAAATCGGTGGCGGTGGCGTACGCGTACAGCACGTAGCCCACCACCATCAGCGCGATGGACAGGAACACCGCGCGCGGCACGTTACGCCGCGGTTCGCCGGTTTCCTCGGCCAGCGCGGCGGAGTTCTCCCAGCCGATGAACAGGTAGACGGCGAGCGGGAACCCGGCCGCGAGGCCGCTGAAGCCGTTGGTGATGTGGCTGGGCTCGAACGGCACCGCCGACAGGTGCCCGCCGTTCTTGATGATCGCGGCGACCGACACCACGATCAGCACCAGCATCTCGAAGCCGAAGAACAGCCCGGCCAGCTTGGTGGACACCGCCACGCCGCGGAACATCATGTACATCGCGCCCGCGGTGAAGATCACCGAGAAGATAACCCACGGCACGTTCCAGCCGAAGTAGTAATTCAGCACCATCGAGATGTAGCCGCCGCAGATGGCGAGGACCGAGGAGATCGCGACGATGTACCCGGCGCCGCACAGCAACGCGGTGGTCACGGCACTGGTGCCGCCGAAGGTCTTACCCACGTAGGAGATGAACCCGCCGGTGGACGGGTGCGCCCGGGAGAACTCCGACAGCGTGTTGCCGAGCAGCGCGATCGCGATGCCGGCCACGATGATCGTCAGCGGCGCTGCGACTCCCGCGGTGAGGAACAGGAAGCCGGCCCCGAAGTAGAAGCTGTACGCCGGGCCGATGTTCGCCATCGTCGAGGCGGAGATGTCGACTAGCCGCAGCGCGCCCTTGTTCAGCCGATCCGCTGATTCAGGCGCCTTGGTTTCCGAAAACGGAACAGATGCCGCTTCGCTCATCGCGACCTCCCGGAGAGTTGCCACTACCGGCACGCTTGTCACCTTTGGCAAGCGCTTTCCGGTTTTCCGTGAAAATATCGAATCACGCGGCCGGCGCGCAAGACTCAACGGGGCGGGTGGGGCCTCGTACTGTCCCGGAGGACCACCTCGCCAGGCACCGGCACGACCCGCGGCCTGGCCGGCGCGTCGTGGCTGAGCACCAGCCGGGCGGCGATCTGGCCCAGCCGCTTGAGCGGCAGCCGCACGGTGGTGAGCGGCGGGTAGACGTCGCGCAGCGTCGGGATGTCGTCGAAGCCCGCCAGGGCGATGTCGCCAGGCACGTCGATGCCCGCGGCCCGCAGCCGGGCGAGCGCGCCGACCGCCATGATGTCGCTGACCGCGAACACGCAGTCGGGCAGCGGCTCGCCGGCCGCGAGTATCTCGCTCATCGCGGCGTACCCGCCGTCGCGCGACAGTTCGCCGTGCACCACCCTGGCCGCCTCGAGCGGCACCGACCAGGCGCTGAGCCCGGCCATGAAGCCGTCGGCCCTGTCCTGCACAGTCAGCAGCGAGCGGGGGCCCGCGAGCACCGCGAACCGCCGGTGCCCGAGCGCCGCGAGGGCCCTGGCCAGCGCCTGGGCGCCGGCTCTGTTGTCCGGCAGCACGGTGTCCACGCCAAGCAGGTCCTGGCCGATGCAGGCGGCGCGGCCGCCCGACCTGGTGAACGCCTCGAGTTCGGCGCGCAGCGCCTGCCTGGCGGCGGTGTTGTCCGACCTGCTGCCGACGAGGACGACGGCCCGCGCCCGCTGCGCGCGCATCAGGGCGACGTACTCGCGCTCGGCATCCTCGTTGGCCGCCGTGCTCGTCATGCAAAGCAGCAGCCGTCCTCCGCTGGTGAGTTCGGTGTCGGCGACCTCGATGAGCCCGGCGGCGATCTCCGAGAAGTAGGGGTCGGAGATGTCGCGCAGCGCCACGCCCACCATCGTGCTCTGGCCGGTGGCGACCGCCCTCGCCTGGAGGTTGGCGGTGTAGCCGAGTTCGGCGACCGCCTTGTTCACCCGGTCCGCGAGCGCCTTGCCGACCTTGCGCGACCTACCGCTCACAGCACCGGCGTTCACCACGCGGGACGCGGTGGTCAGCGACACCCCGGCCCGGTCGGCGACATCCTGCAGCGTCACCCGCTGCTGCCCGTCGGGACGTGCGTCCGGCACCGGACCTCCTAGTCATGCGCTTCTCGCGCGGCCGCCTGCCTGCTTGACCGGCCGTGCCGTCAAGCCTATTCTCGGGAAAGCCCTTTCCCAAACAGTCTCTTAACGACGTCAATATCCCGCTCGCGGAAGGCTGCTCGATGGCGCGCAAGGTCATTCACGTCGCACTGAACGGAGTCACCGGCCGGATGGGATACCGGCAGCACCTGGTGCGGTCGCTGCTGGCCATCAGAGAACAGGGCGGGATCGCGCTCGGCAACGGAACCGTTCTGTATCCCGAGCCTGTGCTTGTCGGCCGCAGCGAGGAGCGGCTGCGCGCCATCGCCGAGCGGCACGGCCTGTCCCGGTGGACCACGCACCTGGATGAGGTGCTCGGCGACCCGGACATCGACGTGTACTTCGACACCCAGGTGACGAGCGCCCGGGAGGAGGCGCTGCGCCGCGCGATCGCGGCGGGCAAGCACGTCTACACGGAAAAGCCGGTGGCCGCCTCGGCCGCGGCCGCGTTCACGCTCGCCGGGTCGGCGCACGCGGCGGGCATCACGCACGGCGTCGTGCAGGACAAGCTGTTCCTGCCCGGCATGATCAAGCTGCGCCGGCTGGTCCGCGAGGGCTTCTTCGGCCGGGTGCTTTCCGTCCGGGTCGAGTTCGGCTACTGGGTGTTCGAGGGAGACGGCATCCCGGCGCAGCGCCCGTCGTGGAACTACCGCGCGGAAGACGGCGGCGGCATCGTGCTCGACATGTTCCCGCACTGGGCGTACCTGCTCGAGGAGCTGTTCGGCCCGGTCCTCGCGGTCTACGCGCGGCGCGTCACCCACCTGCCGCGGCGCTGGGACGAGGCGGGCGAGCCGTATGAGGTGACCGCCGACGACGCCGCCTACGCGGTGCTCGAATTCGACGGCGGCGCCGTCGGCTCGGTGAACTCCTCCTGGGCGGTCCGCGTCAACCGCCGCGAGCTGCTCGAGGTACAGGTCGACGGCACGCACGGCAGCGCGGTGGCCGGGCTGCGCAACTGCGCCGTCCAGCACAAGGTGTCCACCCCGATGCCAGTGTGGAACCCTGACCTGCCCGACCCGCTCGACTATCAGGCGATGTGGACCGAGGTGCCGGACAACATGGCGATCGACAACGGGTTCAAGGCGCAGTGGGAGCAATTCCTGCGCGCGGCGGCTTGCGGCGAACCGTTCCGCCGGGACCTGTTCGCCGGCGCCAGGGGCGTACAGCTTGCCGAGCTCGCGATGCGCTCGTCGGATGAGGGCCGCCGGGTCGAGATCCCCGCAGTTGTGTCGGGGGGGTAGAACATGACCGCCACCATCGAGCTGCCAGGGCGCGCAGAACCCCTGGAGATCACCACGCCCGGCTGGGCGCCTTGTTACCCGCCGCCTGTGTCGCGGCGCGCCTACGCCGCGGCGCACGTCGCCTCCGTGGACAGCGGCGATCTCATCGACTGGCAGGCGACGCTGCGGTTCCGCGACCACCTGTGGGATTACGGCTTCGCGGTCGCGGAGGCGATGGACACCGCGCAGCGCGGCATGGGCCTGCCCTGGGGGCTGGCGCGTGAGCTGATCGCCAGCACCGCGGAACGCGCCGCGGCCCGCCGCGCGGCCGGCCACTTCGCGGACCTCGCCTGCGGGGCGGGCACCGACCATCTGCCGGCCGGCGAGCGCCACTCGCTGACCGCGATCATCGACGGCTACGCGGCGCAGCTCGCCTTCGTCCAGTCGGCCGGCGCCCAGGTGATCCTGATGGCGAGCCGGGCGCTCGCCGCGGCCGCCACCGGGCCGCGCGACTACCTGAAGGTCTACGAGACGCTGCTGAAGCAGGCGAGCGGGCCGGTCATCCTGCACTGGCTCGGCGAGGCGTTCGACCCGGCGCTGGCCGGCTACTGGGGCGGCGCCGACTTCGAGTCCGCGGCGGCGACCGTGCTTGAACTGATCGACCTGGCAGGGGACAAGGTGGACGGGATCAAGCTGTCGGTGCTCAACGCGGGCCACGAGGTCGCGCTGCGCCGCAGGCTCCCGGCGGGCATCCGGCTCTACACCGGGGATGACTTCGGCTACGCCGGGCTGATCGAGGGCGACGACCACGGGCACAGCGACGCGCTGCTCGGCGCGTTCGCCGCGGTCACCGCGCCGGCCGCGGCCGCGCTGCACGCCCTGGACGCGGGTGACATCGCCGGATACCGGGCGGCGATCGGGCCGACGGTACCGCTCAGCCGGCTGGTCTTCGAGGAGCCGACCTACTACTACAAGACAGGCGTCGCCTTCCTCGCCTGGCTCAACGGCCACCAGCCGCGGTTTTCCATGCTCGACGGCCAGGAGTGGAACCGGCCGCCGAGCCACCTGGTCAAGGTGTTCGAGCTGGCGGCGGCGGCCGGGGCACTGGCGGAACCGGACATGGCGGTCACCCGGATGACCGCGTTGCTCAAGGAGCGCACATGAGCGAGCTTGCGAGCGAATCGGTAAGTACAGTGCGTCCGCGAATGCGGACTCCGAGCGCCAGCGAGGTGTCCTCATGAGCGAGCTTGCGAGCGAATCGGCAAGTACAGTGAGCGAGCTCGGGCGCCTGTCACTCAACCAGGCGACGGTCAAGCCGCTGAGCGTCGCCGACGCGGCGGCCCTGTGCGTCAAGCACGAGATCCCCGCGATCGGACTGTGGCGCGAGCAGGTCGCCGACGCCGGACTTGACGCCGCCGCGAAGACGGTGCGGTCGGCCGGGCTGCGCGTGTCCAGCCTCTGCCGCGGCGGGTTCTTCACGCACGCTTACGCCGACTCCCGGCGCGCGGCGATCGCGGACAACAAGGCGGCGATCGCCGAGGCCTCCGCGCTCGGCACCGGCACCCTCGTCCTCGTCTCCGGCGGCCTGGTGCCGGGCAGCCGCGACATCGGACTGGCCAGGCGGATGATCGCCGACGCCATCGGGGAACTTGTCCCCGTCGCCCAGGCGCACGGGGTCCGCCTGGGCGTCGAGGCGCTGCACCCGATGTTCGCCGCCGACCGCTGCGTGATCACCCGCCTCGGCGAGGCGCTCGACCTGGCACTCGCGTTCCCCGCCGACGCCGTCGGCGTCGTGGTGGACACCTACCACCTGTGGTGGGACGCAACGCTGCTCGCGGACATCGCGCGGGCGGGGGAGCGGATCGTCAGCTACCAGGTCTGCGACTGGATCCTGCCGCTGCCGGCCGACACCCTGCTCGGCCGCGGCCATGTCGGCGACGGCCACATCGACTTCCCGCCGATCACCGCCGCGGTGGCGGCGGCCGGCTACGCCGGCGACATCGAGGTGGAGATCTTCAACGAGGCCGTCTGGTCCGCGCCGCCCGACGAAACCGCGGCCCGCCTGCGCGCCACCTTCCCGCTGGCCTTTTAGCCGATGAATATGCCTCCGGTAACCATGCCAAGTGAGTCCCCTTGAGCCGGCTCTGGCCCAATGCCACTTAGTTAGGCTGCTGCGGAACAGTCAAATGCCACAATTCGGGCTCCTCGCTCCGCAGGACGTCCTGCAGTCTCAGCCGCGCCAGCAAGATGTACTGATTTCGGGTGGGATAAAGCGGTCAAACAGGCAGGAAATTTGCCCCAAACACGGTATACGTTGCTTCGAGAGGACTTGGCGGGATCACCTGCTGATGATCAACTTACGCTGGCATTGGGCTCTGGCCGGCCCTACGGGACTCACGCAATGAGGTCGCGGGTCCGCTGGCACACCTCGTGGGGCGGGTGGTGCCCCCGGAATGCTGCGGGGTTTGAGCTGATCATCCACCCTTATCGTTCACCGGGGGCGGCTTGGTGAGGCACGGGCGGTCCTGATGAAGTGTCTGACGGCTGGGGGCGGGGCACCGAGATGACACCCACGGTCATTACCGCCCGCACCGACCCGGATTCTGCCGGTGTCCGCGCGGTCGCGTTCAGCCCGGATGGAGGCACGATTGCCGCTGGCGACAGCAACGGCACCACGTACCTGTGGAACGCTGCCTAACGCCGGAGGCGGTGTAAAGCACTCCGCTCGGGTAGCAGTTTCCGCATGCTGAAAATCAGGCGGTCACTTGTGGGGAAGGGTGCTGTCCCAGGTCAGCCCGACGACGGTGCCGCCCAGCCGCTCCAGTTGGCAGCCCGGGAACAGGGTGGCACAGCACTGGTTCAGCTCCTCGCGGCTGAAGAACCGGTCACTCACGCGGTGATCGAGCCACTCCCTGCGGGTGTGCAGCCGGTAGATCTCCCAGGCGGTGGCCGGGCCGCGCCGGATCAGGTTCGTGCCGAAACGCAGGACGGCCATCGCGTGCAGCCGCGGCCGGAGCGGGACCAAGCGGTGCAGGATCCGTAGCACCGGGTGCAGTGCGGACCCCGCCGGATACGGGTCCACCACCACGATCCGCCCTCCCGGCGCCAGCAGTCCCCTGATGTGGGCCAGTGCTGACTGCAGGTCTGGCACATGGTGCAGCGTCATCACGCTGAGCACCAGGTCATACTCGCCCGAGCCAGTTGCGTCAAGCAAGTTCGCCTGCTGGTAGGCGACGTTCGGCCGTGAGCGCCTCGCCCTGGCGATGTCGATCATCGGCAGCGACAGGTCAATCGCGTCGACGTGCGTGAACCGCTCGGCCAGCAGGACGGCATGCCGCCCGGAACCACAGCCCAGGTCCAGAGCCCGCCCACCGGCGGGCCGGAGCACGCTCACGAGCCAGCTCGTGATGCTGTCGTTCTCGCTGAGGTCGCCCAGACGATCGTAATCGGCGGCGGTGCGATCGAACGACTGGGCCGCAGACCTGGCGGCCGCACTGAGTCCCATGACCCAGCACCCTAACGCGGCTCTTGGCACCGCCGGTGCCCGATGAGCTCGGCCATGCCGGACAACAGTCAGTATGGCTACGTCGCGGCGGGGACGAAGACGGGGACCGTCTCGCTGTCCGGGGCGGGGAGCCGGTAGGCGATGCGCAGCGGGGCGCCGATGCTGAGTTCCTCCGGCGTGACGTCCTCGATGCGCGCCCACCACCAGGGGCCCTCGGCGAGTTCCGCGATGCACAAGATCACCGGCTCGGTGCCCGGCTTGCCGTGCGAGACGGTCCAGCTGATGAGGGTCGCGTCGCCGCTGGCCGGCCGCCAGTCGAGGTCAGTCGCGGCGCACCGCTCGCACTGGGCGGACTGCGGCGAAGAGATCGCCCCGCACGCGGGGCAGTGGCGGAGCAGGAACTGTCCGGACGCTGCTGCGTCGAAGAACGCGGCGGTGTCCGCGTCGCGGGCCACGGGGCCGAGTGTCATCGTGGTCGCCCTTCGTGTCAGCTCGCCGCGGCGAGGATCAGCGTCGAGTGGTGGTCCAGGATGCCGCCGTTGCCCGACACCAGGACCAGGTCGTGGCGGGGCACCTGGCGCTCGCCCGCCTGGCCGCGGGCCTGGATGATCGCCTCCGACAGTGGGGTCATGCCCCACATGTAGTACGAGGACAGCTGCCCGCCGCCGGTGTTGAGCTTGAGCTTGCCGTCCGGCCCTAGCACGCCTGAGGCGGCGAACGGTCCGCCCTCGCCCTTGCCGCAGAAACCGTAGTCCTCCAGCGACACGAGCACCGTGTAGGTGTAGCAGTCGTACAGCTCGACCACGTCGATGTCGGCCAGGTCGACGCCGGCCATGCGCAGTGCGGCCGGGCCGGCGGTCGCGGCCCCGGTGACGAGCCCGAAGGCGTCGTGGCGGCGGCCGGAGTGGCCCGGGTGCGCCTGGGCCCAGCCGCGGACCCAGACCGGCGGCTGCCGCAGGCCGGCCGCGCGGTCCGCGGTGGTGACGATCACCGCGATGCCGCCGTTGGAAACCAGGCAGCAGTCGAGCAGGTGGAACGGTTCGGCGATCCACCGCGATGCGTGGTA
>Ga0335083_10003664_pt1 | contig 19790 bp, 16 predicted proteins | sample Lox_Sample_42_FD_206716 | JGI IMG/M metagenome (GOLD analysis project Ga0335083, IMG submission 206716) | Soil microbial communities from Loxahatchee National Wildlife Refuge, Florida, United States - Lox_Sample_4.2 | ecosystem: Environmental > Terrestrial > Soil > Wetlands | place: USA...
CACCGTCTCGATGCGCTCGGCGATCGCGAACATGCTCGTGTCGCCGGCCGCCTCGGAGAGCTTGCGGGCAACCTCCTTGATGATGCGGTTACGCGGGTCGCTGACGGTGTACACCGGGTGCCCGAAGCCGATGACGACTTCCTTCGCAGCAATACGGCGTCGGATGTCGGCCTCGGCCTCGTCGGGAGCCGAGTAGCGCCGCTGCACCTCGAAGGAGAACTCGTTCGCGCCGCCGTGCTTCGGGCCACGCAGCGCGCCGATCGCGCCGGTGATCGCGGAATAGATGTCCGAGCCTGTGCCGGCGATCACCCGCGCGGTGAACGTCGAGGCGTTGAACTCGTGCTCGGCGTAGAGGTTGAGCGAGGTGTGCATCGCGCGCACCCACAGCGCGGAGGGGCGCTTGCCATGCCGGAGATGGAGGAAATGGCCGCCGATCGAATCGTCGTCGGTCTCGACCTCGATGCGCTTTCCGCTCTGCGTCCAGTGGTGCCAGTACAGGAGCATCGAGCCGAGGGAGGCCATGAGCCGGTCGGCCGCGTCGCGCGCTCCCTCGGTGTCGTGCGCATCGCGCTCGGGGAGGACGCCCCCTAGCGCAGAGACCGCGGTGCGCATGACGTCCATTGGATGCGCGGCCGCGGGAATGCGCTCCAGCGTCTCGCGCACCGGCTCGGGAATCGCGCGCAATCCGCGCAGCTTGGTCTTGTATTCGGAAAGCTCGGCAGCCGTGGGCAGCTTCTCATGCACGAGCAGGTGGGCGATCTCCTCGAACTCGCAGCTGTCGGCGATGTCGAGAATGTCGTAGCCGCGGTAGTGCAGATCGTTGCCGGTGCGGCCGACCGTGCAGAGCGCGGTGTTGCCGGCGACCACGCCGGAGAGCGCGACCGACTTCTTCGGTTTCGGATCGGCCTGAGCCGACTCGCTGTCGTTCATGATTTTCTCCTGTCGAACAGCTCGTCGAGCTTCGCCTCGTAGCGGTGGTAATCGAGCACGTCGTAGAGCTCGGCGCGGGTCTGCATCGCATCGACGGCGGCCTTCTGCGTGCCGTCGCGGCGAAGCGTCTGGTAGACGTTGAGCGCAGCCTTGTTCATCGCGCGGAACGCCGAGAGTGGATAGAGCGCGACGGCGACGTTGACGCTGCGCAGCTCATCGAGCGTGAAAAGAGGCGTCGCGCCGAACTCGGTGATGTTGGCGAGCACCGGCACGCGCACTGCTTCGGCGAACTGGCGGTACATGCCGAGCTCGGTCATCGCTTCCGGAAAGATCATGTCGGCACCCGCCTCGACGCAGGCTCGGGCGCGATCGATCGCGGCGGGCAGGCCCTCGACCGCGAGCGCGTCGGTGCGCGCCATGATGACGAAGCCGGGATCGGTGCGCGCGTCCACCGCGGCCTTGATGCGATCGACCATCTCCTCCTTGGGAACGAGCTCCTTGCCCGGACGATGGCCGCAACGCTTGGCGCCGACCTGATCCTCGATGTGCATCGCGGCGGCGCCGAACTTGATCAGGCTCTTCACAGTGCGCGCGATGTTGAACGCTGAAGCGCCGAACCCCGTGTCGACGTCGACCAGCAACGGCAGCGCGCAGGCGTCGGTGATCCGGCGCACGTCGGTGAGCACGTCGTCGAGCGTGGAGATGCCGAGATCGGGCACGCCGAGCGAGCCGGCGGCAACGCCGCCGCCCGAAAGGTAGATCGCCCGGTAACCGCAGCGCTCGGCGAGCAGCGCGTGGTACGCGCAGATCGCTCCCGGAACCTGCAGCGGCTTCTCCGCGGCGAGCGCGGCGCGAAAGCGTGCGCCTGGCGAGAGCGAAGTCATTGCCTGGCTTCGACCTGCAGCGGCGTCGACGACGATTCCTCCGCCGGCGCGAAGAACGATGTCGCGGCCGCGGGGATGGCCGCGCCCGCGGCGTGCGCCCGCTGCAGTACGTCCCAGAAGTAACGGTACGACGCCCGATCGTAGAGCTTGTCCCCGTGCCGGATCGGCGCCCAATCCGCGGCCTGCGCCGCGGCGAGCACCGTTGCCGCCGTCGCCAGCTCAGCGTCATCCGGCTGGAACGCGCGCACGATTGGGTCGATCTGCGCCGGATGGATGCTCCACATGCGCAGGAAGCCGAATTCCTCTCGTGCGCGCCTGGCGTCGGAGGCGACCACGCCGGTGTCCTCGAGCGCCAATGTCACTCCGTGCGCCGGCACGACCGCGTGCGCGAGAGCCGCCTCGGCGACTTCGCATTTCGCGCGCCGCAGGAGCGGATGATCGAACTGGCCGGGGCTCTGCATGGCCGAGGAGGGTATCGCGCCGTGATGCGCGCTCACGAAGTCCAGCGTCCCGAAGTCGAGGCTGATCACGCCCGGCAGCGCCGCGATCGACCACGCTTCCCGGACCGCGCCGGGCGTCTCGATCATCACGCTGACCTGAATCGCCCGATTGAGTCGGCAGCGCATCCCTTCCGCGCGCAGCACGTGCAGAAAGCGCGAGACATCGGCCGCGGATTCCGCTTTCGGCAGCGTCACGAAGGCGATGCGATCACCCGCGGCACCGAGCAGCGTGGCAAGATCGCTGCGCCACGACGGGTGCGAGAGGCCGTGGATGCGGGCCCCGACGCGCCCGTGCGCGTTTTCCGTGCTGGCGATGAGCGCGCCCATGGCCTTGGCGTGCTCGCGCTCCTTGCCGACCGGTGCACCATCCTCGCAATCGCAGGCGACGTCGAACACCGGGCCGAGTTCACGCTGCAGGGCGAGCGCCTTGCGGATGTAACGCTCGCTGCCGGCATAGTGCACGCAGGGCGGCAGCGCGGGCAATGCCCGCTCGGCGCCGTACAGTGCTACCGAAGGATGCAGCCGGCCACTCATCGTCTGAGTCCGCGCCTCACCGGCCTCAGGCGAGGAGTGCGGCGACGCCGGCGCGTTCCTCCTGCAGCTCCTTCAAGGTCGTGTCCATGCGTTCGCGCGAAAAGGCGTCGATCTCGAGTCCCTGGACCCGCTGATATTCGCCGCTTGACGTGGTGACCGGCACGCCGTACATCACATCGGCGGGAATCCCGTAGCTGCCGTCGGAAGCCACTCCCATGGTGACCCATTTCCCGCCGCTGCCGCCGAGCCAATCGCGCACGTGGTCGATCGCCGCATTGGCCGCCGAGGCGGCCGAGGACAATCCGCGCGCTTCGATGATCGCCGCACCGCGCTTGCCGACGGTGGGGATGAATACAGTCCGGTTCCAGTTCTCGTCGTTGATGCGGCTCTTCAACGATTGTCCGCCCGAGGTTGCGAACCGATAGTCGGGATACATCGTCGGCGAATGGTTGCCCCAGACGATGAGTTTCTCGATCGAGTCGACCGCCACGCCGGCCTTGGCCGCGAGCTGCGAGAGAGAGCGATTGTGATCGAGGCGCAGCATCGCCGTGAAGTTCTGCTTCGGCAGCGAAGGGGCGGACTTCATCGCGATGTAGGCATTGGTGTTGGCCGGATTGCCGACGACAAGCACCTTGACGCTGCGGCTCGCCACCGCGTCGAGCGCCTTGCCCTGTTCGATGAAGATCTTGGCGTTCTCGAGCAGCAGGTCCTTGCGCTCCATGCCGGGGCCGCGCGGGCGCGCTCCAACCAGCAGGGCGACTTCCGCATCCTTGAACGCGATTTTGGGGTCGCCGGTGCCGCTCATGCCGGCAAGCAGCGGAAAGGCGCAGTCCTCGAGCTCCATCATGACGCCCTTGAGAGCCGCCTGAACCTTGTCGAGGGGCAGCTCGAGGAGCTGCAGGACGATCGGCTGATCGTTGCCGAGCATCTGGCCGCTGGCGATCCGGAACAGCAGGCTGTAACCGATCTGACCGGCGGCGCCGGTGACCGCTACGCGGATGGGCTTCTTCATGGATGGGGCTCCTGGCGAGCGTTGTCTCGAGCTGGGCGGGCGCGACTTGCAACTGGCTCGAAGACGGCAGGGGTGCCGCGGGCCTCCGTCCAGCAGCACGCCCATGGTAAGGGGCGGGCCCCGGGGTGTCAACAACTCTTATATATGTTATATGATATATGGGGCCAAGGCCCATCCGGAGGATTTTCTGCGCCCGACATCGACCCGCACCTCGCCCTCGCCCGCACGGCACGCCCGCACCGCGCGCCCGCCGGCCTTCCGTCCGCTGTATCTGCAGATCAAGGACCTGCTGGTCGAGCGGCTCGATGCGGGACACTGGCGGCCCGGTGAGGCGATCCCGAGCGAGCTCGAGCTCGCCGCACAGTATCGCGTATCGCAGGGCACGGTGCGCAAGGCGATCGACGCGCTGGCCGCCGACAACCTCCTCGTCCGGCGACAGGGCAAGGGAACCTTTGTCGCCACGCACACCGAAGAGCGATCCTCGATGTTCCGCTTCCTGCGCATCCGCCGCAACGACGAACGCGAAGAGTATCCGGCGAGTCGCCTGCTCGACGTCCGCCGGAGCAAGGCGACCGCCGAGATGGCGCGCGCGCTCGAGATGAAGCCCGGAGATGCGGTATTCGTGCTGCGGCGGCTCCTCGAATACGAGGGTGAGCCGGCGGTGCTCGACGAGATCGTCCTCCCCGCCGCGCTGTTCAAGGGGATGACGCGGGCACGGGTGCAAGCCTATCGCGGATCGATGTACAGTCTGTTCGAAACGCAGTTTGGCGTGCGTATCGTCAAGGCACAGGAGAAATTGCGCGCCATCGCGGCCGATGCGACAAGCGCGGCGCTGCTCAAGGTTCAGCCCGGCAACCCTCTGCTCGCGGTCGAGCGCGTCACCCGCACGTACGGCGACCGTGCCGTGGAATGGCGGCGCGGGCTGTGCAGCACCCGGCGACATCATTATCTGAACGATCTCGGCTGACGCGCCGCATAGCGAGGCACGCATCGCGACCGGCACGCGGGTGGCGGCGGCGCGAGGCTTGCCTGTATAATTTTGATCGTGCACCAGCCACCGGGCGTACCCACCGCCTAGCCATGCCCGCCGTAGAGCGACCCATGACCCGGACGCGCCCGGTCTACCTCGACCTCGTTCGCATCCGGCTGCCGTTGCCGGGTCTCGTGTCCATCCTCCACCGCGTGAGCGGGGCGGCCCTGTTCCTGGTAGGAATCCCACTCGCTCTGGTCGGACTGCAATCGAGCCTCGGGCCGGATGATGCGTTTGCCGGAGTGCAGGCGCTGCTCGCGCAGCCGCTCGTCAAGCTGCTATTGCTGGGACTTATCTGGGCTTATCTGCACCATTTTTGCGCGGGCATTCGATTTCTCCTCCTCGACGTGCAGAGAGGCATCGAGCTGGCGCCGGCACGGCGGTCGAGCATCGTCGTGCTCCTGGTGAGCCTCGCGCTGACCGTCCTGGTCGGAGTGCGCCTGTGGTGAAACGCCCTGTCGTCGGCGCGCATTACGGGCTGAAGGACTGGGTCGCACAGCGCATCACCGCCGTGCTCATGGCGGTCTACACGCTGCTCTGGCTCGCGATCGCGCTCGTTCACGGCGGCATCGACGAGCCTCTGTGGCGTGCGCTGTTCGCGAGCGTCGCGTTCCGGGTCGCGACGCTGCTGTTCGGGCTGGCTTTGCTGTGGCACGCCTGGATCGGCATGCGCGACATCTGGATGGATTACATCAAGCCGACCGCGGTGCGGTTCTCGCTGGAAGTCATCACCGTGGTCGTGCTGGCAGGCTACGCGGCCTGGCTGGTTGACATCCTTTGGGGACCGCGATGAGCCTGCCGGTGCGCCGGTTCGACGCCATCGTGGTGGGAGCCGGTGGCGCCGGCATGCGCGCCTCGCTGCAGCTCGCCGAGGCGGGGCTGTCGGTGGCGGTGCTGTCGAAAGTGTTTCCGACCCGCTCGCATACGGTCGCTGCGCAAGGCGGCATCGGCGCGTCGCTCGGCAACATGAGCGAGGATAGCTGGCTGTGGCACATGTACGACACCATCAAGGGCTCCGACTGGCTCGGCGACCAGGATGCAATCGAGTACATGTGCAAGACGGCGGCCGAGGTCGTTTACGAGCTGGAGCACTTCGGCATGCCGTTCGACCGCAATCCCGACGGGACGATCTGGCAGCGGCCCTTTGGCGGACATTCGATGAACTTCGGCGAGCGTCCGGTGCAGCGGGCGTGCGCGGCGGCGGACCGCACCGGGCACGCTCTGCTGCACACGCTCTATCAGCGGAATAGCCGCGCGCGTACGCAGTTCTTCGTCGAATGGATGGCGCTCGATCTCATCCGGGACGCGGACGGCGAAGTGCTTGGGGTCACCGCGCTGGAGATGGAGACCGGCGAGCCAATGATCCTGCAGGCGAAAGCGACGCTCTTCGCGACCGGCGGTGCGGGCCGGATCTTCGCGCAGTCCACCAATGCGTTCATCAATACCGGCGACGGTCTGGGAATGGCGGCGCGCGCCGGCGTGCCGCTCGAGGACATGGAGTTCTATCAGTTCCATCCGACCGGAGTCTATGGCGCGGGCGTGCTGATCACCGAGGGCGTGCGCGGCGAAGGCGGCATCCTGCTCAACTCCAACGGCGAGCGCTTCATGGAGCGCTACGCGCCCAACCTCAAGGATCTTGCTTCGCGCGACGTGGTCTCGCGCTCGATGGACCAGGAAATCAAGGAAGGCCGCGGCTGCGGCCCGCACAAGGATTACGTGCTCCTCAAGCTCGATCATCTTGGTCCCGAGGTGATCATGAAGCGCTTGCCGTCGATCCGCGAGATCGCGATCAAGTTCGCCAACGTCGATCCGATCCGCGAGCCGATTCCGGTCGTGCCGACAATCCACTACATGATGGGCGGCATTCCAACCAATGTGCACGGCCAGGTCGTCGCGCCGAGCGGGGGCGATCCCAACGCGGTGGTACCCGGCTTTTACGCCATCGGCGAGTGCGCCTGCGTTTCGGTGCATGGCGCCAACCGGCTCGGCACCAACTCGCTGCTCGACATCATCGTGTTCGGGCGCGCCGCGGGCGATCACGTGGTCGAGCAGAACCTGGCGCGGCGCGCGCACAAGCCATTGCCCAGAAACGCGGGGGAAGGCGCGCTCGCCCGCCTGGCGCGGCTCGACAGCGCTTCGTCAGGCGACCAGGTTGCCGAGGTTGCCGCCACCGTGCGCAAGACGATGCAGGACCATTGCGGGGTCTTCCGCAACCAGCAGCTTCTTTCCGAGGGCGTGCAGCGCGTGCTCGAGCTCGAGCGTCAGACGCAGAGGGTCGCGATCAAGGATAAGAGCAAGGTCTTCAATACCGCGCGGGTCGAGGCTCTGGAGCTTGAGAACCTGATCGAGGTTGCCAAGGCGACCATCGTGTCCGCCGAGGCGCGCCGGGAATCGCGCGGGGCGCAGGCGCGCAGCGACTATCCCTCTCGCGATGACGTCAACTGGCTTAAACATACGCTTTGGTATCGCGACGGCAATCGGCTCGACTACAAGCCGGTGAACATGAAGCCGCTGTCCGTGGACGCCTTCCCGCCCAAGGTGCGGACGTACTGATGAAATTCCGGATCTACCGCTATGACCCAGAGCAGGGCGGCGCGCCGCGCATGCAGGATTACGACGTCGCGCTAGATCCGCACGACCGGATGCTGCTCGACGCGCTGATCCGGCTCAAGGCACACGACGATACGCTCGCCTTCCGCCGCTCGTGCCGCGAGGGCGTCTGCGGCTCGGACGCGATGAACATCAACGGGAAGAACGGGCTCGCCTGCGTCACCAACCTGAGGGAGCTGAAGGAACCGGTCGAACTGCGCCCGCTTCCTGGGCTGCCGGTGATCCGCGACCTGATCGTCGACATGAGCCAGTTCTTCAAGCAGTATCACTCGATCCGCCCGTATCTGGTCAACGACACCCCGCCGCCGGAGAAGGAGCGTCTCCAGTCGCCTGCGGAGCGCGAAGAGCTGGACGGCCTTTACGAATGCATCCTGTGTGCGTGCTGCTCGACCGCGTGCCCGTCGTTCTGGTGGAACCCGGACAAGTTCGTGGGACCGGCTGGGCTCCTCGCGGCCTACCGCTTCATCGCCGATTCGCGCGACCAGGCGATCAACCAGCGCCTCGACAACCTCGAGGACCCGTACCGGCTGTTCCGCTGCCACACGATCATGAACTGCGTGGACGTTTGCCCGAAGGGGCTCAACCCGACCAAGGCGATCGGGAAGATCAAGGAGCTGATGGTCAAGCGGGCGGTGTGAATTTGCCACACCCGACCGCATATTGATGGATGACCGGGGCGATGGCGCGCGGCCGTGGCAACCGTGATCACGAGTCGTGAGCTGAACCGCCTGCGCTGGCGGTGCCGGCGCGGGATGCTGGAAAATGACTTGATCCTGGCGCGGTTTCTCGACGCGCGAGGCGAAGCGATCAGCGAGCCGGAGCTGGCCGGTCTGGACCGGTTGCTGGATTTGAGCGATAACCAACTGTGGGACCTGCTGTCGGGCCGGCAAGAGCCGGACGATGCGGCCATCAAGCCTCTGCTGGAAGCGCTTCGAAAGATTTGAGAAGGATGATCGGAGCGGCCAACCGGCCGCACCGGTTCCTGCGTCCGCCTGGAGTAAGACAACATGACCACTAACCACAGCGCCACCCTCACTTTCGACGACGGCTCGCCGTCGGTGAACTTCCCGATCCTGTCGGGCTCCATCGGGCCCGATGTCGTGGATATCCGCACCCTCTATGGCAAGACGGGCAAGTTCACCTACGACCCGGGCTTCCTTTCGACGGCGTCGTGCGCCTCGACCATCACCTACATCGACGGCGACAAGGGAGAGCTCCTCTACCGCGGCTACCCGATCGAGCAGCTTGCGGTGCAGTGCGACTTCCTCGAAGTGTGCTACCTGCTGCTGAAGGGCGAGCTGCCGAACGCCCAGGAGAAGGCCGAATTCTTGCACACGGTGACGCAGCACACGATGGTGCACGAGCAGATGAGCTCGTTCTTCCGCGGCTTCCGCCGGGACTCGCATCCGATGGCGATGCTCGTGGGCGTGGTCGGATCGCTGTCCGCGTTCTATCACGACTCGCTCGACATTACCGATCCCTATCACCGGCACGTGTCCGCGATCCGGCTCATCGCCAAGCTGCCGACGCTGGTCGCGATGTGCCACAAGTACACCATCGGGCAGCCGTTCGTTTATCCGAAAAACGAGCTCTATTACACGGCGAACTTCATGCGCATGATGTTCTCGGTGCCGTGCGAGGAATACAAGATCAACGACGTGCTGGTGCGCGCGCTCGACCGCATCTTCATTCTGCACGCCGATCACGAGCAGAATGCGTCGACCTCGACGGTGCGGCTGGCGGGCTCGTCCGGGGCGAATCCCTTCGCCTGCATCGCGGCCGGCATCGCCTGCCTGTGGGGGCCGGCGCATGGCGGCGCCAACGAGGCGGCGCTTAACATGCTCGAGGAGATCGGCGACGTATCGAAGGTCGGCGAGTTCATCAAGAAGGCGAAGGACAAGAACTCGGGCGTGAAGCTGATGGGCTTCGGCCACCGCGTGTACAAGAACTACGATCCGCGGGCCAAGCTCATGCGCGAGACCTGCCACGAAGTGCTCGAGGCGCTCGGGCTCCACGACGATCGCGTCTTCAAGCTCGCGATGGCGCTGGAAAAGATCGCGCTGGAAGACGACTACTTCGTGCAGCGCAAGCTCTATCCCAACGTGGACTTCTATTCCGGCATCGTGCAGCGCGCGCTGGGCATTCCGGTGAGCCTGTTCACGGCGATCTTCGTGCTTGCACGGACGGTGGGCTGGATCGCCCAATGGAACGAGATGATCTCCGACCCCGAGCAGAAGATCGGCCGGCCGCGGCAGCTTTTCACCGGCGCCAAGCGGCGCGACGTCAGGCCCATCCTGGAGCGCTAGGCATTTGAAGCAAGGGTCAAGATCATGAGCACGATGCAGCAATACGAATCGACGAGCGCGCTCTTCGGCAGCAACGCGCCGTTCATCGAGGAGCAGTACGAGACCTACCTAGCCGATCCGGGTGCGGTCGGAGCCGACTGGAGGGCGTACTTCGACAGCGTGCGCGGAGGCGCGGCGGATGTCGCGCACGCGCCGGTGGTGGAGTCCTTCATCCAGCTCGCGAAGAATCGCAAGCTCGCGGCGCCGATGGTGGATGCGCAGGCGATGCACAAGCTCACGCTCGTGCTGCGCCTGATCAGCAAGTTCCGTACGCTCGGCGTCTTCCATGCCGACCTCGATCCGCTCGAGCGCCAGGAAAAGCCCTACATCGCCGATCTCGACATGTCGACCTATGGCTTCACGGAGGCCGATCTCGATGCGGAGTTCGACGTCGGCTCGTTCAAGGGCGCGCCCGGCGGCGCGACCCGCATGCGGCTGCGCGATCTCATGGCCGCGCTCCAGGAAACCTATTGCCGCAGCTTCGGCGCCGAATACATGCACATGTCCGACACGGCGCAGAAGCGCTTCATCCAGCAGCGCCTCGAGCCGCTGCGCTCGCGGCCGAGCTATGCGCCGGAGTTCCGCAGGCACATTCTCGAGCGCCTGACGGCCGCGGAGACGCTCGAGAAATATCTCGGAAAGAAATATGTCGGTCAGAAGCGTTTCTCCGGCGAAGGCGGTGACTCGATGATCCCCATGCTCGATCACCTCATCCAGAAGGCGGGGGCGGCGGGCGTGCAGGAAATGGTGATCGGGATGGCGCACCGCGGGCGGCTGAACGTGCTCGTCAACACGCTCGGCAAGATGCCGAAGGATCTCTTCGCCGAGTTCGAAGGCAAGCACGCCACCGAGCAGGAGCTCTCTGCCGGCGACGTGAAGTACCACCAGGGCTTCTCCTCCGACGTCGTGACGCCTGGCGGCCCGATGCATGTCACGCTGGCGTTCAACCCGTCGCACCTCGAGATCGTCAATCCCGTTGTGGAAGGCTCGGTGCGGGCGCGACAGCACCGTCGCAAGGACCCTACCTTCGACCAGGTGATGCCGGTGCTTCTGCACGGCGACGCCGCGATCGCCGGGCAGGGCGTCGTGCAGGAAACGCTGAACCTGTCGCAGACGCGAGGCTACCGTACCGGCGGCACGATCCACCTCGTGATCAACAACCAGATCGGCTTCACGACCTCCGATCCGCGCGACACCCGCGGCACGCTGTATTGCACCGACGTCGCCAAGATGGTCGAGGCGCCGATCTTCCACGTCAACGGCGACGACCCCGAAGCCTGCCTCCTTGCGGTGGAGATCGCCGTCGATTTCCGGCAGAAGTTCGACCGCGACGTGTTCATCGACCTCGTCTGCTACCGCCGGCAAGGGCATAACGAGGCCGATGAACCGATGATCACCCAGCCGCTGATGTACAAGCGCATCGCGCAGCATCCGGGCACGCGGTCGCTGTACGCCAGGCGTTTGGCGGCCGACGGAGTCGTCAAGCCCGAAGACGCCGAGGCGATGATCGAGACCTATCGCGCGGCGATGGACAAGGGCCTGCACACCAACACGACCATCCTGTCGAACTACAAGCCGCCGTTTGCGGTCGACTGGAGGCCGTTCCTGGGCAAGCATTGGACCGATGCGGCCGAGACGGCGGTACCGATGCAGGCGGTGAAAGCGCTGGCGAAGAAAGTCACCGACGTTCCCGCGGACTTCAAGCTGCATCCGCGCGTGGAAAAGGTGATCGCCGACCGCCGCGCGATGGGTGAAGGCAAGCTCCCGCTCGACTGGGGCATGGGCGAGACCCTCGCCTACGCAGCGCTCCTCGACCAGGGTTTTGGCGTGCGCCTCTCCGGCCAGGATTCGGCGCGGGGAACCTTCTCGCACCGTCATGCGGTGCTGCACGACCAGAACCGCGAGAAATGGGATGCGGGCATCTGGGTCCCGTTGCAGCACGTCAAGGAAGGTCAGCCCGACTTCGAGGTGATCGATTCGGTGCTCTCGGAAGAGGCGGTGCTCGGCTTCGAGTACGGTTATGCGACCTCGGAACCGAACCGGCTGGTGATCTGGGAGGCACAGTTCGGCGACTTCGCCAACGGAGCGCAGGTCGTCATCGATCAGTTCATCGCGGCGGGCGAGGTGAAGTGGGGCCGCATCTGCGGACTCACGCTGCTGCTGCCGCACGGCTACGAGGGACAGGGGCCCGAGCACTCGTCGGCGCGCCCCGAGCGCTATCTGCAGCTGTGCGCCGAACACAACATGCAAGTATGCGTGCCGACGACTCCGGCGCAGATCTTCCACCTGCTGCGCCGGCAGATGGTGCGGCAGTTCCGGAAGCCGCTCGTCGTGATGAGCCCGAAGAGCCTGCTCCGGCACAAGGCTGCGGTGTCGACGCTGGAAGATCTCGCCGAGGGCAAGTTCTACACCGTCATCGGCGACACCGAAAAGCTCGTCGCGAAGGACGTGCGGCGCGTGATCGCATGCAGCGGCAAGGTCTATTACGACCTCGCGGACTATCGGCGCGAAAACAAGATCACCGAAATGGCGATCATCCGGCTCGAGCAGCAGTACCCGTTCCCGCACGCGGACTTCAAGGCCGAGATCGCCAAGTATCCGCAAGCGAAGGAAGTGGTGTGGTGTCAGGAAGAGCCGCAGAACCAGGGGGCCTGGTATCGCCTGCGCGCGTACTTGCGCGGCGACATCGAAGATCGGCAGCTGCTGGCCTATGCCGGCCGCCCGATCTCGGCATCGCCCGCGGTGGGCTACATGTCGAAGCACCTCGCGCAGCAGCAGCAGCTCGTGCGCGACGCATTCGCCGCCGTGCTCGGGTCGGGCGAGATGGTCACCGCGCACTAGGAGCCTCTGACGCATGCTGATCGAAGTCAAAGTGCCGGTGCTGCCGGAATCGGTCGCGGAGGCCACGCTCGTCAACTGGCACAAGAAGGCCGGCGATCCGGTCAAGCGCGACGAGAACCTGATCGACATCGAGACCGACAAGGTCGTGCTCGAGCTGCCGGCGCCCAGCGCGGGTGTGCTCGCCGAAGTGCGCAAGGCGGATGGATCAACGGTGACCGCGCAGGAAGTGATCGCGGTCATCGACACCGAGGCCAAGGGGGCGGCCGCAGGCACGAGCGCACCGGCGGCCGCGGCGCCGCAGCCGAGCAAACCTCAGCCGAGCGCGCCTGCGCCCGCAGCGCCGAAAGCCGCGTCGCTGGCTCCCAACCCGCGAGCAGCTCGCCCGGACGGCGGAGGCGCGGGCGCACTTCCGGCAGCGCGGAAGATCCTCGCCGAAGCGGGGGTGTCCGCCGCCGAGGTTGCCGGGACGGGGCGCGGCGGCCGCGTGACCAAGGGCGATGCCCTCGCGGCTGTCGAGGCGCGTGGCGAGGCCCCGACGCCCGCGCCGCCGGCAGCCAAGGCGCCGCCCGCGCCGGCGGTGAAGCTGCCCGCCAATCTCGGTTCCCGGCCCGAGCAGCGCGTGCCGATGTCGCGGCTGCGCCAGCGTGTGGCCGAGCGACTTGTTCAGTCGCAATCGACCGCGGCGATCCTCACGACCTTCAACGAAGTGAACATGGCGCCCGTGCTCGAGCTGCGCAATCGCTACAAGGACCGCTTCGAGAAGGAGAACGGCGTCAAGCTCGGGTTCATGGGCTTCTTCGTCAAGGCCACGGTGCACGCGTTGAAGAAATACCCCATCGTCAACGCCTCGATCGACGGCACCGACATCGTCTATCACGGCTATTTCGACATCGGCATCGCGGTCGGCAGCCCGCGCGGACTCGTGGTGCCGATCCTGCGCGACGCGGATCTGATGTCGATCGCCGAGATCGAAAAGCAGATCGCGGACTTCGGCAAGCGGGCGCAGGAAGGCAAGCTCACGGTCGAGGAGCTGACCGGCGGCACATACACGATTTCAAACGGCGGCGTGTTCGGCTCGATGCTCTCGACGCCGATCATCAACCCGCCGCAGTCGGCGATCCTCGGCGTGCACGCGACGCGCGAGCGCGCGGTCGTGGAGAACGGGCAGGTCGTCGTGCGGCCGATCAACTATCTCGCGCAGTCGTACGATCACCGCATCATCGACGGGCGCGAAGCTGTGCTGTCGCTCGTCGCGATCAAGGAAGCACTGGAAGACCCCGCACGAATGCTTCTCGACTTGTGAGCCCGGCGGCAAGGGGGAGTGCGTGGCTGATCAGTTCGACGTCGCGGTCATCGGAGGAGGCCCGGGCGGCTATGTCGCGGCCATCCGCGCCGCGCAACTTGGCTTCAGGACCGCCTGCATCGACGACTGGAAAGCCGGCGACGGCAAGCCTGCGCTCGGCGGCACCTGCACCAACGTCGGCTGCATCCCGTCGAAGGCGCTCTTGCAATCCTCGGAGAATTACGAGCACGCCGGACACGCGTTTCGCGACCACGGCATCGACGTCAAAGGACTCACGATCGACGTCGCGCGGATGCTCGCGCGCAAGGACAAGGTCGTGCGCCAGAACAACGACGGGATCGCCTACCTGTTCAAGAAGAACAAGATCGCATTTTTTCACGGTGTGGCCAGCTTCGCCGGCGGCGGTCCGAACGCATGGCAGATCAAGGTCGAGGGGCCTGGCGCGACGTCGTTCACGGCGAAGCACGTGATCGTTGCGACCGGATCGAAGCCGCGTGAACTGCCCGGCGCTCCATTCGACAACAAGCTCATTCTCGACAACGACGGCGCGCTGGCGATTCCCGACGTGCCGAACCGCCTGGGCGTGGTCGGCGCAGGCGTGATCGGCCTGGAGATGGGCAGCGTGTGGCGGCGGCTGGGAGCGGAGGTCACGATCCTCGAAGTGCTGCCGGTGTTTCTCGGCGCGGCTGACGAGCAGGTGGCGAAGGAAGCGTGGAAGCTCTTCACGCAGCAGGGCCTGGCGATCCAGCTCGGCGTGAACATTACGAAAGTCAGTGTGGGCAAGGGGGTAAGCGTCGACTATCGCGACGCGGACGGCAAAGCGCAGAGCGCGAGCTTCGACAAGCTGATCGTGTCGATCGGGCGCGTTCCGCATACTGCCGGACTCAATGCCGAGGGCGTCGGGCTTAAGCTCGACCCGCGCGGCTTCGTCGAGGTCGACGACGAATGCCGCACGAATCTGGAGGGCGTGTGGGCGATCGGCGACGTCGTGCGCGGGCCCATGCTCGCCCACAAGGCGGAGGAGGAGGGGGTCGCGGTGGCCGAGCGCATCGCGGGCCAGCACGGGCACGTCGACTTCAACACCGTGCCGTGGGTGATCTACACCTCGCCCGAGATCGCCTGGGTCGGACAGACGGAGCAGCAGCTCAAGGCCGCCGGGGTCGCGTATCGCTCCGGCTCGTTCCCGTTCATGGCTAACGGACGCGCGCGAGCGCTGGGCGACACGCGTGGGTTCGTCAAGTTTCTCGCCGATGCGAAAACCGACCGCATCCTCGGCATGCACGCGATCGGTCCGTTGGTCTCGGAGCTCGTTGCGGAAGGCGTCGTGGCGATGGAATTCGGGGCCGCGAGCGAGGACATCGCACGCATCTGCCACGCTCATCCGTCGCTGTCGGAGGCCGTCAAGGAGGCGGCGCTCGCAGTCGACAAGCGGACCCTCAATATCTGATCGGGCGCGACGCGGTCGAGCGAAACATGAACGACGCCCATCCGACCGCAACGATCTCGAGTCACGGCTGGCTCTACATGCAGCTCGGGTCGCAGCTCGCGGAGCGCACGATCCTCCTCGACGCTGCTCAGGAAGCCGCCCTTGAGCGGCTGCAGCGCCTGTACGACGAGCTAATCGCGTTCAAGCGCGCGCGAGCCTCGCCGCTGCGGCGCTGGCTCAGTCCTCCGGTGCCGCCGACGGGCGTGTACTTCTGGGGCGGCGTAGGGAGGGGCAAAAGCTTCCTTATGGACGCGTTTTACGCGGCGTTGCCATACCGCCGCAAGACGCGCGTGCACTTCCATCCCTTCATGAAGGGGGTGCACGATGATCTGCGGCAGCATGCGCACGTGGTCGATCCGCTCGTCGCCGTGGCGGCGCGGATCGCGCGCCGGCATCGGGTGATCTGCTTCGACGAGTTCCACGTCTCCGACGTGGCTGACGCGATGATCCTTGGCCGCCTCCTCACGGCGCTCTTCGAGCGCGGCCTGGTCTTCGTGATGACCTCGAACTACCGGCCGGACGACCTCTATCCGAACGGACTGCAGCGGCAGAACCTCCTGCCTACGATCGCGCTGCTCAAGCAGTGGCTCGACGTGGTCGAGGTCGACGGGGGCACCGACTATCGACTGCGCGAGCTGGGGCACGCTGCCTGCTATTACTCGCCGCTCTCGGACGCGGTCGAAGCCGAGCTCGCCGAGCGCTTCGAGCGCATGCGCCCCGGCCCGGACGAGGATCCGCGTCTCGTGATCGAAGGGCGCACGCTGAAGTCGCGCAAGCGCGCTGGAAGCCTGGTGTGGTTCGACTTCGCGACGCTTTGCGAGGGCCCGCGCTCGCAGCTCGATTACCTGGAACTGGCGCGACGGTTTGCGGTCGTGATGGTATCCGGCGTGCCTCGCCTTACTCCGGACATGGGCAATGCGGCGCGCCGCTTTACCTGGCTCGTCGACGTGCTCTACGATCATCGGGTAAAGTTATTGCTGTCGGCCGCGGTTCCGACGGATGATCTCTACCGAGAAGGGCCGAACAGCCAGGAGTTTTTGCGCACCGTCAGCCGCTTGATCGAGATGCGCACGTACGAATACATGGCATTGCCGCACCAGGCGGGCGAACCCGCGCGGGTGACGGCATGAATGACGAGGAGGACCCCACCGATGCAGAAATTCAAGGCTTACCGCACTTTCGAGGACGATCACGTCGTTACGAGCCGCTTCGTGGAGATGACCGCCGAGGAGCTCGATCCGGGCGAAGTGCTCGTGCGCACGAAGTACTCGACCATCAACTACAAGGACGCGCTCTCATACAACGGCACCGGCAAGATCATGCGCAAGTTTCCCACCGTGGGCGGGATCGACATGGCCGGCACGGTGGAGAGCTCGGTCGACCCGCGCTTCAAGCGGGGCGACAAGGTGATCGTGCACGCCTACGATTTCGGCGTGGCGCACGACGGCGGCTACGCCGAATACGTCCGCGCCCCTGCCGAATGGATCGTGCGGCGGCCCGAAGGCATGACCGCATTCGATGCCATGACCCTCGGCACCGCGGGGTTCACCGCGGCGCAGGCGATCATGCTGATGGAGCATAACGGGCTCAAGCCGGCAAAGGGTCCCGTCGCCGTCACTGGAGCGACCGGCGGCGTCGGCAGCGTGGCGATCGAAATCCTTGCCAAGCTCGGCTACCACGTCGTGGCGATCACCGGCAAGGAAGAGGAGTCGCAGTACCTGCGCGGGCTCGGCGCGAAGGAAGTGCGGCTGCGCCAGTCGATCGACCTCGCCAATATCCGCCCGCTCGACAAGGCGACCTGGGCCGGCGCAATCGACAATCTCGGCGGCGAGATGCTCGCGTGGCTGTTGTCGACGGTGGCGATCGGCGGCAGCGTCGCTTCGGTCGGGCTGGCGGCGGGGCCGAAGCTCAATACGACCGTGATGCCCTTCATCCTGCGCGGCGCGCACCTGCTCGGCGTGGACAGCGCGAACTGCCCGATGGATGTCCGGCAGATGATCTGGAACAAGCTGGCCATGGCCTGGCGGCCGGATCGCGTGCACGATCAGGCGCGCACCATCGACTTTCAGGACCTGCCCACCCACTTCGACGCGTATCTGAAGGGGCTCGTCCGCGGACGGACGGTCGTGCGGATCGGCCCGGATGCTCACCCCTGAGGGGGCGGCAAGAAACTTGACGCTGCGCAAACCGCTTGCCCGGGCGGGCGGCTAAGCTCGGGTCAAACCGACAGCTTCGGGGTTCCGATGGGTGCTTACACCGATAGCCACGCGCGGTCGCTGCACGACCACGATGCCTTCTGGCGCGAGCGTGCCCGGCTCGTCGACTGGCAGACGCCCTTTTCGCAGGTTCTCGACTACAGCCGGCCGCCGTTCGCGCGCTGGTTTGTCGGCGGTCGGATCAATCTCTGTCACAACGCGATCGACCGGCACCTCGCCGCGCGCGGCACACAGCCGGCTCTCATCTTCATTTCCACAGAAACGGATCAACGGCGCAGCTACAGCTATCGTGAGCTCGCCGCCGAGGTGAACCGCTTCGCCGCGATGCTGCGCGCGCAAGGTGTGACCAAGGGCGACCGCGTGCTGATCTACTTGCCGATGATTCCCGAGGCGGTGTTCGCCATGCTTGCCACAGTGCGCCTCGGCGCGATCCATTCGGTGGTCTTCGGCGGCTTCGCCGCAACAAGCCTCGCCACGCGCATCGACGACGCCAAGCCGAAAGTGATGGTGACCGCGGACGCCGGGATGCGCGGCGGCAAGTCGGTGCCTTACAAGCATCTCGTTGACGAAGCGCTGCGCGTAGCGAAGCACCCGCCGTCAAAGGTAATCATTGTCGATCGCAAGCTCGATCCCGCGATGAGCCGCACGCCGGGGCGCGACCTCGACTATGCGGCGCTCGCGCGCGAGCACCAGGGCGCGAGCGTGCCTTGCGTCTGGCTGGAGTCTTCCGAGCCGTCGTACATCCTCTACACCTCCGGCACGACCGGGAAGCCCAAAGGCGTGCAGCGCGACACGGGCGGCTACGCGGTCTCGCTCGCCGCATCGATGCGCGACATCTTCTGCGTGGGGGCGGGCGACACCATGTTCACCACCAGCGACATCGGCTGGGTGGTTGGTCACTCGTACATCGTGTACGCGCCGCTCCTCGTCGGAGCGACCACGATCATGTACGAGGGTCTGCCGATCCGGCCCGACCCGTCGATCTGGTGGCAGATCGTCGCCGAGCACAAGGTGTGCACGATGTTCAGCTCGCCGACCGCGATCCGCGTGCTCAAGAAGCAGGATCCGGCGTACATGAAGAAGCACGACCTGTCGCGGCTGCGCTATCTCTTCCTCGCCGGCGAGCCGCTCGACGAGCCGACGGCGCGTTGGGCCGCCGACTCACTCGGTGTGGCGATCGTCGATCACTACTGGCAGACCGAAAGCGGCTGGCCGATCCTGTCGGCGTCTCCGGGCATCGAGGAGACGCCGCGCAAGTTCGGCAGTCCGTCGTTTCCGGTGTGCGGCTACGACGTGCGGCTGCTCGACGAGGCCACCGGTGCGGAGGTCGGCACCGACCAGAAAGGCGTGCTTGCCATCGTGCCGCCGCTGCCGCCCGGATGCATGACGACCGTCTGGGGGGATGACGACCGGTTCGTCAAGACGTACTTCACGACGGTGCCGGGCAAGATGGTGTACTCGACCTTCGATTGGGCCACCCGCGACGCGGATGGCTACTACTTCGTTCTCGGAAGGACCGACGATGTGATCAACGTTGCCGGGCACCGCCTCGGCACGCGCGAGATCGAGGAGGCGGTGCAGGCGCATCCGGGCATCGCCGAAGTGGCCGTCGTCGGCGTGTCCGACCAACTCAAGGGTCAGATTCCGGTGGCGTTCGCAGTGGTCAAGGATCCATCGAAGGTCGGCACCGCCGCCGGGGCGGCTGCGATCCGCAAGGAAGTAATGGATACGGTCGACCGCGAGCTCGGCGCCATCGCGCGCCCGGGTGCGGTGCACTTCGTCACCCTGCTGCCGAAGACGCGGTCGGGAAAGCTCTTGCGGCGCTCGATCCAGGCGCTCGCCGAAGGACGTGATCCCGGAGACCTCACGACCATCGAAGACGCGGGCGCGCTGGAGCAGATCCGCGACGCGTTGGCCGCTGCGGCGCGGTAGAATAACTACTTTCCCGCTCGATCCCCTGGTCGTTGCCGAACACCCGCCGCGCGGCTCCGCCGCACGTTCCGCTTTCCATCGTCACGCGCGGTGATGCAACCGACAGCGTGCACTACGGCTCGGTCGCGGTCGTCGATGCTGCCGGGTGGCTGCTCTTCGCAGCGGGC
>Ga0335083_10003665_pt1 | contig 19786 bp, 12 predicted proteins | sample Lox_Sample_42_FD_206716 | JGI IMG/M metagenome (GOLD analysis project Ga0335083, IMG submission 206716) | Soil microbial communities from Loxahatchee National Wildlife Refuge, Florida, United States - Lox_Sample_4.2 | ecosystem: Environmental > Terrestrial > Soil > Wetlands | place: USA...
GTCGAAGAGCCGCTGAGCGGCGGCTTCGTCGGCACCCCAGCCCCATTCGGTGCCGAACGTCATCGTGCCAAGGGCGATAGGGCTGACGCGCAGCCCCGAGCGGCCGAGCAGGGTATAGCTGTTGAGCTTCATGCTTGTCTCCAAAAGACGTCGGTGGTGAACACGAGGCCATCTTGCGCTTTTCCTTTTTGTGGAAAAATCGTGTTCACCTGAAATGACTGTGAAGCCGCACTTCACAATGGAGATGGCATGGAGTCGGTTTCCGCCGCAGCAACCGCCGGGCAGGGCCTTGCTGGGCGCTTACCCGCACTGCTGGCGGTCGCGGCCGTGGCGCGCCATGGCAGCTTCACGCGGGCGGCGTCCGCTGCGGGCGTCTCGACTTCGGCGCTATCACAAACCGTCCGCGCACTCGAAGCCCAACTCGGCGTGAGGCTTTTCAACCGCACGACGCGCCGCGTCGCGCTGACCGAGGCCGGCGCGCAGTTCCTCGCGCGCGTGCATCCGGCGCTCGCGGAGATCGAGGCGGCGTTCGACGCGCTCGACGCCTCGCGCGACGAGCCGGCCGGCACGCTGCGCATCAACCTGCCGCGTGTGGCGAGCGAGCTGCTCGTGCTGCCGCATCTCGCGGAATTCATGGAGCGTCATCCGCAGATCAGGCTCGAACTCGCGCTCGACGATGGCTTTGCCGATCTCGTGGGCGAGGGCTTCGACGCGGGCATCCGGCTCGGCGAATCGGTTGCGCCGGGCATGGTTGCGGTGCCGATCGGCGGGCCGATTCGCATTGTCGTGGTGGGGGCGCCGCGCTATTTCAGACGCCGCGCGCGGCCCGCCACGCCCGACGACCTGGCCGCGCACGACTGCCTGCACTATCGCTTCGCAACCGGGGGAGTCTATCGGTGGGAGTTCGCGCAGCCCGACGATCCGCAGCGTGTCTTCGACGTGCTCACCGAGGGCCGCTTCGTCACCAACGACCTGCGCACGATGGTGCGAGCCGCGGAGCAGGGCGTGGGCCTGCTGCATGTGGTCGAGGACTACGTGCGCGCGTCGCTCGACGACGGCCGGCTCGTGCCGGTGCTCGAGTCGTGGTGCCCTTCGTTTCCGGGTTTCTATTTGTATACGGCGGGGCGGGCGCAATTGCCGCCCAAGCTGCGGGCATTCATCGATTTTTTGCGCGAGAAGCGTGAAGGCGCTTGATTGCTTTCGATCAGCCGCTTCCAGAGACGACCGTTTGGGTTGCGCAGCGATCGAGGGGCATCGACGAAAAACTCACAAGCGCGTTTTGCGCGCCGCCGCAGGCGATTATCTGCGGACATCGCTCGCAACAGGCGCCGAGTGCGGCCTTCCGGGCAGAAGGCGGCGCTGTGTGAACGCAGGCAACGGCACAAAGCAAAAAGCCCAGCCGGTTAGGGCTGGGCTTTTGCTTGAATCTTTTGGTGCCGGAAAGAGGAATCGAACCCCCGACCTTCGCATTACGAATGCGCTGCTCTACCGTCTGAGCTATTCCGGCGTCACATCAGAGAAGAAAGATTATAGAAAAGAACCTCTGAGTGCGCAAGTCTTTTCCGATCTCTTTTTATTTCTTCGCTTCATGGTGGTAGCGGGTCACACGCTCGACTTCGTTCTTCGAGCCGAGGAACACGGCAACGCGCTCATGCAGGCTCTTCGGCTGAATGTCGAGAATGCGTTGCTCGCCGTTGGTCGCCACGCCGCCCGCCTGTTCGACGATGAACGACATCGGGTTTGCTTCGTACATCAGGCGCAGCTTGCCGGGCTTCGACGGGTCGCGCTTGTCGGCGGGGTACATGAAGATGCCGCCGCGATTCAGGATGCGGTGCACGTCGGCGACCATCGAGGCGATCCAGCGCATGTTGAAGTTTTCGCCGCGCGGGCCGTCCTTGCCGGCGTTCAGTTCCCCGATGTACTGTTGCACCGGCTCGTACCAGTGGCGCGCATTCGAAGCGTTGATCGCATATTCGCGCGTGTCTTCCGGAATGCGCATGTTGCTTTGCGTGAGCACCCACGAGCCCAGTTCGCGGTCGAGCGTGAAGCAGTTCACACCGTGGCCGGTCGTGAGCACGAGCACGGTTTGCGGTCCATATACGGCGTAGCCTGCGGCGACCTGTTGCGTGCCGGCCTGCAGGAACGATTCTTCGGTCGGCTGCTGGCCGTCCGGGCAACGCAGCACCGAGAAGATCGTACCGATCGACACGTTCACATCGATGTTCGACGAGCCGTCGAGCGGATCGAACACGAGCAGATATTCGCCCTTCGGATAGTTGGCCGGGATCGGGAAGAACGTTTCCATTTCCTCCGAGGCCATTGCAGCGAGGTTGCCGCCCCATTCGTTGGCGTCGAGCAGGATTTCGTTCGAGAGGATGTCGAGGTTCTTCTGCACTTCGCCCTGGACGTTCTCGCTGCCGGCCGTGCCAAGCGCGTCGCCGAGCGCGCCCTTGCTGACGTTGAAGCTGATCGCCTTGCACGCGCGCGCGACGACTTCGATCAACAGACGCAGGTCGGCGGGCAGGTTACGGTGCTCGCGCTGCTGCTCGATCAGGTACTTCGTGAGAGTGGTACGACGTTGCAAAGGCATTGCAGTACTCCAGATAGGCTTGGGAATAGCGCAATTCTACCCGCTCGACCATGACGGGCCGCCGCAAGGCCTGGGAAAATAAAGTGCCGGGCCGCGGCGTGGCTTGCCGGGCGGGCGTTCGCACGGCGCAGACAACTCCGGCGCCGTCAAAAATAACGCCCGGGAAAATACGTAAAAAAAGCCGGCCAGAAGGCCGGCTGGCGGGTAAGCGGTTGCGGCGCGGCGCCATGCAGCCGCCGCGCGTTTCGTCTGATCAAGCCAGCGCTTTTTCCACGATCTCGCGCACGTCGCGCGATTTCGCCTCGCCGGCGACTTTTTCGAGCGCCGCGCGCATCGCATCGCGCAGCGCCGGCGTGAAGCGGCGCCACAGTTCGAGATTGCGTGCGAGGCGCGCCGCGACCTGCGGGTTGAGCGCGTCGAGCGCGATCACCTGTTCGGCCCAGAACGCGTAGCCCGAGCCGTCGGCGGCGTGGAATTGCGCGGGATTCGCGGCGCAGAAGCTGAAGATCAGCGAGCGCGCACGGTTCGGGTTCCTGAGGTTGAACGCGGGATGGCTCATCAGCGCGCGCACGGTCTCGATCGTCGGGCGCTGCGACGTGCCGCGCTGCGTGGCCTGCAGCGCGAACCACTTGTCGATCACGAGCGGCTCTTTCTCGAAGCGCGCGTAGAAGTCTTCGAGCGCGGCGCGTGCCGGGTCGTCAACCGCGCCGCCGGCGGCCGCCTGGGCGTTCAGCAGTGCCGAGAGTGCCGCCGAGCGGTCGGTCATGTTGTTCGCGGCCTCGTACTGTGCCGTGGCGAGGCGCACGCCGTCGGTGGGGGCGTCGAGTTCCGAAAGATACGAGAGCGCGAGGTTCTTCAGCCCACGTCGGCCGGCCGCCTCGGGCGTCGGCTCGTATGCGCCCGGCGTGCGATTGCGCTCGTAGGCCGCGAGCCATTCCGGCTTGAGCGCCGTCGCCAGTTGCTTGCGCACGAACTGGCGCGCCGTGTGTACGGCGGCGGGATCGGACTCCGTCATCTGCTCGGCGAGATAGGTTTCCGAAGGCAGCATCAGCGCGAGCTCGCGGAACGACGGCGAGAGCGATTCGTCGGTCAGCACGCGGCGGAACGCTTCGACGAGCGCGCCGGTCAGTTCCAGCGGTTCGCCCGCGACGGCCCGTGTGGCCAGCGCGAGCAATTCGCGGGTGGCGAGGCGCTGGCCCGCTTCCCAGCGGTTGAACGGGTCGCTGTCGTGCGCGAGCAGGAACGCGAGTTCGTCGCTGCCGTAGTCGTAATCCACGATGACAGGCGCGGAGAAGTTGCGCAGCAGCGAGGGCAGGGGCTTTGCGCTCACATCGGCGAACGTGAAGGTTTGCTGCGTTTCGGTCAGCTCCAGCACGCGTGTCGTGCCCTGAGCCGCCGCCTCGCCTTCGAGACGCAGCGGCAGATCGGCGCCGTCCGGGCCGATCAGGCCGATGGCGAACGGAATGTGCAGCGGGCCCTTCTGCGTTTCGCGCGCGGCCGGCGAGCCGTTGGCGTAGCCCTGCACGAGCGTCACGCTGTAGCAGCGCGCGCCTTCGTCATAGCTCGTCGTCACTCTCACGCGCGGCGTGCCCGCCTGGCTGTACCAACGTTCGAACTGCGCGAGATCGCGGCCGTTGGCGTCCGCCATTGCGAGGCGGAAGTCGTCGCAGGTCACGGCGTGGCCGTCGTGGCGCTGGAAGTACAGGTCCATGCCCTTCCGGAAGCCATCGCGGCCGAGCAGCGTCTGATACATCCGCACGACTTCCGAGCCTTTCTCGTAGACGGTCATCGTGTAGAAGTTGTTGATCTCGACATAGCTCTCCGGGCGCACCGGGTGCGCCATGGGGCCTGCGTCTTCCGCGAACTGCATCTGCCGCAGCACGCGCACGTCCTCGATACGTTTGGTGGCGCGCGCCGCTTCGTTCTCGTCGCCGCCCGACATCGCCGCCGAGAACTCCTGGTCGCGGAACACGGTGAGGCCTTCCTTCAGGCTCAGCTGGAACCAGTCGCGGCAGGTCACGCGGTTGCCGGTCCAGTTGTGGAAGTACTCATGACCCACCACGGCTTCGATATTGGCGAAGTCGACGTCGGTGGCCGTTTCCGGATTCGCCAGCACGTACTTCGTGTTGAAGATGTTGAGCCCCTTGTTCTCCATCGCGCCCATGTTGAAGTCGCTGACCGCGACGATCATGAAGCGCTCGAGGTCGAGTTCGAGGCCGAAGCGCTGCTCATCCCAGCGGATCGAGTGGATGAGCGAGTCCATCGCGTGGCGCGTCTTGTCGAGATCGTGCGGTTCGACCCACACCTGCAGCAGCTTTTCCTTGCCCGAGCCCGTCTTGATGCGCTCTTCGAGCGCGACGAGCTTGCCGGCCACGAGCGCGAACAGATAGCTCGGCTTGCGGAACGGGTCTTCCCACTTCGCATAGTGGCGGCCGTCGGGCAGCTCGCCTTCCTCGATCAGATTGCCGTTCGAGAGCAGGACCGGGTAAGCGGTCTTGTCGGCGCGCAGCGTGACCATGTAGGTCGCCATCACGTCCGGGCGGTCGAGGAACCAGGTGATGCGGCGAAAGCCTTCGGCCTCGCACTGCGTGAAGAAGTTGCCGCTCGACACGTAGAGGCCCGAGAGCGTGGTGTTGGCGGCCGGATCGCACGCGCCGGTGAGCGTGAGCTCGAAGGTGTCGGGCACGTTCTCGATCGTGAGGCCGTGCTCGTGCGCGCGCACGTTCGCGTACGGTTTGCCGTCGATCTCCGCGCCCATGAATTCGAGCTGCTCGCCCATCAGTTCCAGATGCGCGGTATGCGCGGCCGATGGATTGCGGCGCACGCGCAGCGTGCTCTTGACCACGGTGCGTTCGGGCACGAGGTCGAATTCGAGATCGACGGTATCGATCAGAAAAGCGGGCGGCGCGTAGTCTTCGCGGCGGATCACAGTGGGCGTGGCGGTATCGGACATGGTCTGGATAGGGGCGAGCGGATCGGTATGGATCGGTATGGCCGGCTGCGGCGACGCCCGGCGGGCGGCGCCAGCCCATGATGGGAGCGCGGCGGTTCGCCCCATTGTACAAAGGCTCGGGCCGCTTGTCCGGCCGCGGCCGGAGCCACACGCGCGGCCCGGAGACGGCCAGGCGGGCGAGTGGCCCCCGAACTTCCGCGCGGCGTCGCGAGTCAGTATGATCGGGCTGCCGCGCGGGGCGGACGCGTGCCAGGCGGCCCGCAACTCCAGACATGACCGGCGTGAAACGCGCAGGCAACGAGCAAGGAACCAGCACGCAACGAGTGCGGCGGCAGGATCGTATCGGAGGGGGCGGCCCCACGACTCGCGCTTTTCCAACTGAGGCAACACTGCTACGAGAAGACCATGAAGCACGACCGATGGACCCGCCGCGCCCTCCTGATACTGGCGGCATTCGCTGTCACCCTTTCCGGTTGCACGACCTACGTGACGAGTCAGGTGACCGCTTTCTCCGCCTGGGACGGCGGCAGCGACGCCACGCGCACCTATACGTTCGCACGCGGCCCCGATCAGCGCGAGAGCATCGAGCAGAGCACCTATGAGCAGTTCGTCGCCGATGGGCTCGCCACGCACGCGTTCCGGCAGGTGGATGCACCGCAGGCGCACTATCTGGTCGCGCTGGCCTACGGCAGCCGTATGGATACCGTCACGGTCGCGCAGCCCGTCTTCTACAACCCATGGCCGGCGCCGTACTGGGGGCCGTGGAACCCATGGGGTCCGTGGGGACCGTATGCGCCCGCCTACGTGAACCAGACATATCCGGTCTATTCGCATGCGCTCGGCGTACGCATCACCGACAGGGCGAGCGGCAAGGAGGTCTACAACGTGACGGCCCGCACCTCGGGCGACGAGCCTTCGCTTGTGCGCGCGATGCCTTATCTCGTGCGCAGCGCGCTGGCGAATTTCCCGCTCGCCAACGGTACCGTGACGGAGGTCAAGCTGCCGGTGGACAAGAACGGAAGCGCTTCGAACGAGACGGGCGCGGTTCAGGCCGGTGCAGCGCAGGGCGGTTCGGCAGCGCCGCAGTCGGCGACGGGGAACACACCGACGAAGTAGCAGGCATCGTCTCGCTTCGAAAACGAAAAGACGCGTCGGCCCCAGGTCCGGCGCGTCTTTTTCATGCGGGTCGTTGTTAGCGCGAGGCGCTCAGAACCCCGCGCCCAGAATCGACAGCACGCCGAGCACGACGAACAGCACCGCGGCGATGCCATGCACGAGCTTCGTCGGCAGCTTGTGGGCGAAACGGTCGCCGAGCAGGATCGCGGGCACGTTCGCGATCATCATGCCGAGCGTCGTGCCGGCCACCACGCCGAAGAAGTCGTGAAAGCGCGCGGCGAGCGCGACGGTCGCGATCTGCGTCTTGTCGCCCATTTCTGCGAGAAAGAAGGCCACGACGGTCGCGCCGAACACGCCGAGCTGCGAGCGGTTCACGTTCGCTTCGCCTTCGTCGAGCTTGTCCGGCACGAGTATCCACAGCCCCATGGCGACGAACGAGGCGGCGAGCGCCCAGCGCATCACGCTGGGGGTGACGAGCGCGCCGAGCCACGCACCGAGCGCGCCCGCGCCGGCGTGGTTGACGAGTGTGGCGACGAGCACCCCGAGGATGATCGGCAGGGGTTTGCGGTAGCGCGCCGCGAGCACGAGCGAGAGCAACTGCGTCTTGTCGCCGATTTCAGCGAGCGCGACCGCACCGGTTGAGACCAGAAAGGCTTGATTCACTTTTTGATGGATCCTCGGGCCGAGATGAGTGCGAGCGACGACCCACGATCCGCCGGGCCCTGTTGCGGCGGTCATGGGTCATCGGTCTCGCCAGGCCTGAGCTGCAAACTGAGTTGCAAAGATGGCTGCGTCCGCCATGGCCGCGCAGGCCAAGTTTGTTGACGGACGCCCCCGCATGTTCGCGCGCGGGCAGTGGGTCCAAAGACCGGCGCTGCGGCGCGATGCGGGGCGGCTACTCCCCAATGAGCGGCGGATTATAGCATGCGCTTTTCCCCGGTCCGCCGGTGCGCCGGCGCACCGGGTTGCCCGAATCAGCGGCGAGCGCCGTCGCGGCGATGCACGCGCTGGCCAGCCGCCCAGGTCTCGAACACGGCGCGGTCGTCGCCGAGGAGGGCGAGCGCGAACAGCAGCTCTTCGAGCGATTCGGCGCGCGCCGTGCGCCGCGCGAGCAGCGGCGTGGCCTGCGGATCGAGCACGACGAAGTCCGCTTCGCTCCCGGGCGCGAGCGTGCCGATCTTGTCGGCGAGATCGAGTGCCTGCGCCGCGCCGGCTGTCGCCAGCCAGAACATGCGCGTGGCCGTGAGGTGATGCCCGCCCATGCGCGCGACCTTGTGCGCCTCGTTCATCGTCTGCAGCATCGAGAACGAGGTGCCGCCGCCGACGTCGGTGGCGAGCGTCACGGGCATCGACGTTTCGCCCGCTCTTTCGAAATCGAACAGCCCGCTGCCGAGAAAGAGGTTCGAGGTCGGGCAGTGTGCGGCAACGGTGCCCGTCTGCGCCATGCGGCGGCGATCTTCGTCGTCGAGCCAGATGCAATGGCCGTACACCGCGCGCTTGCGCAGGAGTCCGTACTGATCGTACACGTCGAGGTAGCTGCGATGGCCCGGAAACAGCTCCTTGACCCACTTCACCTCGTCGGGGTTCTCGGCCACGTGGCTCTGGATGAAGACGTCGCCATGCGCTTTCGCGAGCGCGCCGCAGGCTTCGAGCTGCGCCTCGGTCGAGGTGGGCGCGAAGCGGGGCGTGAGCGCGTACATCTGGCGTCCACGGTTGTGCCAGCGGCCTATCAGCTCGGCGCTATCGTCGTAGCCCGTTTGCGGCGTGTCGCGCAGGAACTCGGGACAGTGGCGGTCCATCAGCACCTTGCCTGCCACCATGCGCAGGTTCTTCGCTTCGCTCGCGGTGAAGAGCGCATCGGCGGACTGCTTGTGCACCGTGCAGTAGACGAGCGCCGTGGTCGTGCCGCAGGCGAGCAGCTCATCGACGAAAAAGCGCGCCGTGTCCTGCGCCACCGCTTCGTCTGCGAAGCCGCGCTCGGTCGGGAACGTGTAGGTATTCAGCCACGGCAGGAGGCCAGGCGCCGGCGAGGCGATCATGTCCGTCTGCGGATAGTGGATGTGCGTGTCGATGAAGCCTGGCACGATCAGCTTGTCGCGCAGGTCGTGAACCGTCGCGCTTTCGCTCACACGCGACTTGAGCGCGGACCACGCGCCCGATGCGACCACGAGGCCGTCTTCGACGATCACGACGCCGTCCTGATCGAAGGCGGCGGCGCTGGACGATTGCGCAGGGTCGCCGGTGAACGTCAACAGTTTTGCGCGGTAAGCCGATTGAGTCATGGGAACATCGTCTCCGAAAAAATCAGGTATTGATCTAATGCTTGCCCCGGTCGCGGCGAGCCGCTCCTGAAAACGCGGCGCACGGGGGCCCGCGGTCCGGCGCTTGCGCGCCGGGCCGGATTCGCTTCAAGCCCGGGCTGGGGCGGGTTGGGGCGTGTTCTTGCTGGCTGGGGCTGCTTGTGCCTCTGCTTTTGCCTGCTTGTGCCTCGTCCGCGCGGTTCAGTTCACGCGTTTCGCCGGCGCTCCACCCCAGGAAGCGTCGAGTTTCGCGATCAGCGCGGCGCGCTCCGCGGGCGTCACGAACGACGCCTCGAAGCCGTTGCGCAGGATCGTGTAGACCTCGCTGTCGTCGAGCTTGAGCGCCGCGATGATCGCGCGGTAGTTCTCGTTGACGTAGCCGCCGAAGTAGGCGGGGTCGTCGGAGTTGACGGTCACCGCCACGCCCTTGTCGAGCAGATCCTTCAGCGTGTGCTGCGTCATGTCGTCGAACACGCACAGCTTGATGTTCGAGAGCGGGCATACGGTGAGCGCCACGCGCGTATCGGCGAGGCGCGTGACGAGCGCCGCGTCTTCGATGCTGCGCACGCCGTGATCGACGCGATCGACCTTGAGCAGATCCAGCGCTTCATAGATGTACGAGGGCGGGCCTTCCTCGCCCGCGTGCGCGACGAGTTTGAGGCCCATCGCGCGTGCCTGCTCGAACACGCGCTCGAACTTCGAGGGCGGATGGCCGCGCTCGGACGAGTCGAGGCCCACGCCGATCAGGCGCGCGTGGCGCCCGAAGAGCGGGCGCGCGGCTTCGAACGTGGCGAGCGCATCGGCCTCGCTCAGGTGGCGCAGGAAGCACAGGATCAGCTTGCTCGTGAGGCCGCGCTTTTCGGCGTCGGCGAGTGCGCGGTCGATGCCCGCCACCACCGTTTCGATCGGCACGCCGCGCTCGGTGTGCGTTTGCGGATCGAAGAAGATTTCGGCGTGCACGACGTTGTCGGCGAGCGCGCGCTCGCAATAGGCCATCGTCATGTCGTAGAAGTCCTGCTCGGTGAGCAGCACGCTCGCGCCCGCGTAGTAGATGTCGAGGAAGGACTGCAGGTCGGTGAACGCGTAGGCCGCGCGCAGCGCTTCGATCGACTCGTAGGCGAGCTTGACGTGGTTGCGCTGCGCGAGCGCGAAGATCAGTTCCGGTTCGAGCGAGCCTTCGATATGGATGTGCAGCTCGGCCTTCGGGGCATGTTCAGCCTTCTCGACGAGCGCTTTTGCAGTGGCGGCGGTGTCGGCGGTGGTCGTGATCGTCATGGTCGGTTCGATTCGCTTATGGGTTCGTTCAGTGTTTGACATCACGCACAATGGGTTGCCGGGGCATGCGCGGCGGGGCTCGCCAGCCGTGCTGCTTCGATGGCCTGCAGCAGTTGCGCGGCGGCCGAGATCGCGATGACTTCGGGCGACTTGTCGACGATGCCCTCCACGCCGAGCGGGCAGTGCATGCGCGCGATCTGCAGCGGGTCGATGCCGCGTGCGGCGAGCCGGTGCTCGAACTGCTTGCGCTTCGTGTGCGAGCCGATCATGCCGAAGAACAGGAAGTCGCCGCGGCGCAGGATGCGCTCGGCGAGATCGAGGTCGCGCGAATGATCGTGCGTCATCACGATGAAGCTCGTGCCCGGCGGGGCGGTGTCGATCGCTTCGTCGGGGGCATCGTTGGCGTCGATCGCGACATTGGGCGCGCCCAGCAACGCGAACGCCTCGGGCGTCGGAAACGCTGCGTCGCGCTCGTCGACCCACAGCACGCGGCAAGGCAGCGTGCCGAGCACGCGCACGAGCGCCGCGCCCACGTGGCCGGCACCGAACAGCACGACGGGAAAGTCGTTGGGCGCAATCGTCTCGGTGAGAAGCATCGTGCCCGTGGTATCTGCCGTACCCGTCGTAACGTTAGGGCCGCCCGTGTCCCACAACAGGCAATCGGGCGCTTCGACGCCCGGTTCGGGCTCGCTCAGCATGACGGGATCGGCCGCGGCGGCGTCGCCTTGCGGGCTCCCATTGCGCGAGGAGCGGAATGATACGCTACGCACGGTCGACGCGCCCGCCGCAAGCCGGCGCGCGAGTGTGGACAGCCAGCCGAGGTCCGCCACGTCGAGGCGCTCGAACGCGAGCACCACGGCGCCGCCGCAGCATTGGCCGAGACTGGGCCCGAGCGCGAGGCGCTCCAGACGCCGCGCGTGCGGTGCGCGCATGCCGTCGCGCAGCACCTGGCGCGCGATCTCGATGGCCTTCCATTCGAGGTGGCCGCCGCCTATCGTATGGCGGGCCGCTTCGCGCGTGACGATCATCTTCGTGCCGGCCTCGCGCGGCGCCGATCCCTCGACGCGCGCAACGGTGACCAGCACGGCGGCGTCGCCGTGCGCGAGCAGTTGCTGCAGATCGGAAAGCCAGGCTTGCATCTGGCGGTTCTCCCTACGGGGCGGCACCTACATGCAGGTGCCGCCGGTTGATCTTCGTGGCCTCGCGCGGGCCTGGCCTATCCTTGCATGCCGCTTCGGCGTTGCCGCGCTCCACGGTTGGAGGGCGCCAGGCGATGGCAGTTTCGCGCGCTCAGTCCATCTTGCGGTTTCGCGCCGCCGCGGGCAGTGCGGCTTCGGCGCCTTGTATGCCTTGTATGCCTTGGGGGCCTGCGGCCACTGGGCTTTCGTGCGGTGCCAAAGCCTGCCCCGGCGGCGCGACGCGCGTTCGCAGTGCATCGAGCGCATCCAGAATCGCCTCGGGCGTGGCGGGCGCGCGCAACGGGGCGGCCTCGCGCGCCTCGGGCACGGCCGCGCCGATGGCATCGCGGATCGCAAGCAACACCGAAAACGGCAGCAGCAACGGCGGCTCGCCCACCGCCTTCGAACGGAACACGGTCGGCTCCGCGTTGCCATTGCGATAGAGCCGCGCGTGGAACGCGGCCGGCGTGTCGCTGATCGCCGGAATCTTGTAGGTGGACGGCGCGTGCGTCATCAGCCGCCCGTCACCATTCCACCAGAGCTCCTCGGTCGTGAGCCAGCCCATTCCCTGGATGAAGCCGCCTTCCACCTGGCCGAGATCGATGGCCGGATTGATCGATTGGCCCGCATCGTGCAACAGGTCGGCGCGCACGAGCTTCCATTCTCCCGTGAGCGTGTCGACGACCACCTCCGACACAGCCGCGCCGTAGGCGAAGTAGTAGAAGGGATGGCCCGTGAGCGTGCGCGCATCCCAGTGCACCTTGGGCGTGGCGTAGAAGCCGTCGGACCAAAGTTGCACGCGCTTCAGATACGCGAGTTCGACGAAGTCGGCGAACGCGACCGACTTTCCGTTCGCGCTCACCATGCTGTCTTCGAATGTCACGTCTGCGCTCGCGCCGCCGTATTGCTCCGCGGCGAGCGCCGAGAGGCGCGCACGGATTGCGAGCGCGGCGTCTTCGGCGGCCTTGCCGTTCAGGTCGCTGCCCGTGGAGGCGGCCGTGGCCGAGGTGTTGGCCACCTTCGAGGTGTCGGCGGCGCTCACGCGCACGCGCGTGAGCGGCAGGCCGAGCGTGCCGGCCACCACTTGCGCGACCTTGGTGTTGAGTCCCTGGCCCATCTCGGTGCCGCCGTGGTTCACGAGCACCGAGCCGTCGCGGTAGACGTGCACGAGCGCGCCCGCCTGGTTCAGGTGCGGCACGTTGAACGAGATGCCGAACTTGACCGGCGTGAGCGCGATGCCGCGCTTGAGCACCGGGCTCGTGCGGTTCCAGGCGGCGATCGCGGCGCGGCGCTCGCGATAGCGGCTCGACGCGAGCAGCTCGTCGGTGAGCGGCGCGAGCACGTTGTCCTCCACGCGCTGGCCGTACGGCGTGACATCGCGCTCGCCGATGCCGTAGTAGTTCGCGCGCCGCACGTCGAGCGGATCGCGCCCGAGCGCCTTCGCGATTTCGTCGAGCATCACCTCCATCACGAGCGCGCCTTGCGGGCCGCCAAAGCCGCGAAACGCGGTGTTCGACTGCGTATTCGTCTTGCAGCAGAGCGCGACGATTTCGACGTCCGAAAGATAGTAGGCGTTGTCGAAGTGGCAGACGGCGCGCGTGGCGACCGCGCCCGAAAGATCCGCGGAATAGCCCGCGCGTAGCGCGATCTCGACGCGCGCGCCCGCGAGCCGCCCTTCCTCGTCGTAGCCTGCCTCGTAGGTATAGAGCGCGTCGTGGCGCTTGCCGGTGATCATGAAGTCGTCGTCGCGATCGGCGCGCAGCTTCACGGGGCGCTGCAGCCGATGCGCCGCCAGCGCCGCCACGCACGCGAACAGCGCCGACTGCGATTCCTTGCCGCCGAAGCCGCCGCCCATGCGCCGGCATTCGCAGCTGACACGGTGCGCGGGCCAGCCGAGCAGATGCGCGATCACTTGCTGCATTTCGCTCGGGTGCTGCGTCGAGGTGTAGACGAGCATGCCCGTCTGCTCCTGCGGCAGCGCGTAGGCGACCTGGCCTTCAAGATAGAACTGCTCCTGCCCGCCCACGGCGAACGTGCCGGCGAGGCGGTGCGGCGCCGCGGCAATGCGCTCGTTGGGCGCACCGCGCACGAGGCGCAGCGGCGGCAGCACGTAATGCTGGCGCTTGCGCGCCTCGTCGATGGAGAGAACCGGCTCGAGCGGCTCGTAGCGCACGACGTCATCGCTTGCGGCCAGCGCGGCGGCGCGGCGCGCGAGTTCGTGGCTCGTCGCGATGACCGCGAAAACGGGCTGTCCGAGGTATTGCACGACGTCGCTGGCCAATACCGGATCGTCGTGCACGACCGGGCCGCAGTTGTTCTCGCCGGGGATGTCGGTGGCCGTGAACACGGCCAACACGCCCGGCGACGAGCGCACGCGTTCGAGATCGAGCGCGACGATGCGCGCGTGCGCATGGCGCGAGAGGCCGAGCGCCGCGTGCGCGGTGCCGTGCAGTTCGGGGATGTCGTCGGTGTAGCGTGCTTCGCCGCTCACGTGCGCCTCGGCCGATTCGTGCGGCAGCGGCGCGCCGAGCGCGCCTTCATGAGCGTGCTGCGAGCGCATCACGAGCGGATCGGCTTGATCGTTCATGGCGCATCTCTGGTGAGCGCCGTTTCGGTTTCATCGTCGCTGAAGGAGAACGCATTGACGTCGCACAGCGCGAGCGGCGCGTCGTCGCGCGTTTCGAGCCAGCAGCGCCACAGCAGATTGCGCGCAACCTTCAGGCGATACGCGCTGCTCGCGCGCATGTCCGTGAGCGGCTGATAGTCGGTGGCGAGCGCATCCATCGCGCGCTGCGCGGCGGCTTCGTCCCAGCGCGCGCCGTCGAGCAGCGCTTCGGCATGCGCGGCGCGCTGCGGGATCGCGGCCATGCCGCCGAAGGCGATGCGGGCGCGCGCAATCGTGCCGTCTTCGCCGACATAGAGCGCAAACGCCGCGCATACCGCAGAGATATCCTGGTCGTAGCGCTTCGAGACCTTGTAGGTGCGAAAGCGCAGCGTCGGCGCGGGGCGCGGTACGTGGATCGCCTCGACGAATTCGCCCGCTTCGAGCGCGTTCTTCTGATAGCCGGTATAGAACGCCGCGAGCGGCAGCGTGCGCACGCGCGCCTCGCGCCGCAATACGAGCGTGGCGTCGAGCGCGAGCAGTGCGGGCATGGAATCGCCGATCGGCGAGCCGTTCGCGATGTTGCCGCCGAGCGTGCCCGCGTTGCGGATGGGCAGCGAGGCGAAGCGCGCCCACAGCTCGGCCAGTTCGGGGTAGTCGACGGCGAGCGCCGCGTACGCCTCTTCGAGCGGGACGGCGGCGCCGATCGCGATGGTCTGGGCGTCGCGCGAAAGGGTCTTCATTTGCGCGACGTTGCCCGTATAGATGAGGTCGCCCAGATCGCGGAACTGCTTCGTGACCCACAGGCCGATATCGGTACTGCCTGCGAGCACGCGCGCGTCGGGGTGAGCCGCGCGCAGCGCCGCGAAGGCTTCGAGCGTGCGTGGTGCGTAGAACGTGCTCTCGCCGTGCCCGGCGCCGCGCACGTCGGGACCGCGATATTCGAAGGTGCCGGGGCGCTGCAACGCGCGTAGTTGCGCTTCAACGCGCGTGCGATCGAGCGCGACGCGCGGATGGCAGGTTCCGTCGAACATGCGCAGGGCGGCTTCGACGATCGGGCGGTAGCCGGTGCAGCGACACAGGTTTCCCGAAAGCGCCTGGTCAATCTCGTCGCGGCTGGGCAACCCCGCACCCGCGGGCTGGTTCTCGTAGAGCGCCCACAGCGACATCACGAAGCCCGGCGTGCAAAAGCCGCACTGCGAGCCATGGCAATCGACCATCGCCTGCTGGACGGGGTGCAGCGCGCCATCCGGCTGGCGCAGGTCCTCCACGGTGTAGAGCGCGCGGCCGTCGAGGGTGGGCAGGAACTGGATGCAGGCGTTGACGGCATTGAGGGCGAGATGTCCGTCGCCGTCGAGCTCCCCCACGACGACCGTGCACGCGCCGCAGTCGCCCTCCGCGCAGCCTTCCTTGGTGCCGCAGGCGCGCAGATCCTCGCGCAGGTACTGCAGCACCGTGCGTGTGGGAGGCACATCGCGTACTTCGCGCACTGAGCCTCGGTGGAGGAATCGGATGGTTTGCGTTGTCATGGTGAACCGGGGGACATTGCGGATCAGGCGCGCGTTACGCAGGGGCCATGCCAAAACCAGCCTCGCGCACGTAGATCGCCATCCAGTTCCGAAGATATCACCGCTCGCGTCAGGAAAGTATTCCCCCCGCAAGATGGGGGTTATGCGACTCGAGTCATGACGCTGCAATGGCGCGACTCACGGCGCCGAGCCGTCCGGCGCGGCGATCGCGCGTGAGGGAGGGGGGAATATGCGGATGCCGTGCGCAATTTCGCAGTGCCATGCGAGGCATGTGCGCACGCAGGGGCGCTGCCCGGCGGGCAGGCGGTGGATGCAGGGGATCGGGGCGGCGCATGCGCCGCCCCGGCTACTGGGTCAGCGGCGGATCCCGGGCCAGGACACCTGGCGGCGACGGTTGCGCCACAGGCTTACCACAACCGCGAAAAACGCGATGACGAACGCGAGCAGCGACCAAATGGGCATGGTCAGGCCAAGCGTGGGTGCATAGGTGGTTTCGCACAGGCCCTGCACCTTGAACACGCCGGGCAGCCAGTGCGCGGGCGGCAATCCGTCGACGATGGGCTGCAGCGTGTCGAAGCCGCAGCTGAAATTCGGGAACGCCTGCACCCAGGCGAGCCGCGCAGACGCGACAGCACCGCCGAGCGCCGACAGCGCCACGAGCCCTTCGAGCACGCGCACGCCGCGCCAGCTCGTCATGCGCGCGCCGAGGAAGGAAAACACCGAGATCAGGATGAGCGAGTAGCGCCCGAGGATACACAGCGGGCAGGGGTCCTGGTGCTCGACATACTGGAAGTACAGGGCGCCGCCCAGCAGCGCGAGGCAGATCACGCCAAGCAGGACAAGCAGGCCGCGCTCGCGGCGCAACAGCGCGTTATCGTCGTTCATGTGGCTCGTTCATTCGGGTTGTCTGACGCAGCCGGGGGGCTGCTATGGGGTGACGGGATTCTAGCGCGAAGGTTGCGTGCGGCGCGCAGGTGTCCTTGTTCGCGCGCAAGGCCGCGCCGCGCTGGCGCACGTCAGCGCAGCGGCGCAAGCACGGCCTCGACGCCGCGCCCGATGGCGAGCAGGGCGTCGTCGGCCCAGGGCGCGCCTGCGAGCATGAGCCCGACTGGCGCTGCGCCGTAGTGGTGGCACGGCAGCGAGAGCGCGCAGGCATCGAGGAAGTTGAACGCGCTGGGGTTGCGCAGCACGAGCGCGTTGGTGCGGGCGAAGACTTCGTCGTCGGCGGCGAGCGAGGCAACGGGCGGCGGCACGATCGGCACGGTCGGCGCGATCACGGCGTCAAAGCGCGACCAGAGCATGGCCTGCGCCTCTTCCATCACGGCGGCGCGCGCGGCGATCAGGTCCAGGTAGTCCGTCGCGCTGGCGGGCTCGCCCTTCAGGATACGCACGAGCACGCGCGGATCGTACTGGTCGCGATGTTTCGCGATCAGCCCGCGATGCCATGCGTACGCCTCCATCGGCGAAAAGCCGATGCGGTTGATCTCGGCGAAGCGTTCGAAGGCGGAAAAGCGCACTTCGCTCACGATCGCGCCGGCTGCATCGAGGTGCTTGAGCGCCGTATCGACGGTCTCGGCGACTTCGGGGTCGACGCCTTCCGTCACGTAGTTGGTCAGCACGCCAAGACGCACGCCTTCGAGGTGGCGCGCGGCCGGCACGCGCGGCTCGAGCCCGGCGAGTATGCGGTCCACGAGCGCGCAGCATGCCACCGTGTTGCCGATCGGACCAAACGAGTCGAGCGTGGTCGAGAGCGGCACGCCGCCCGTTTTCGGGATGCGCGCAGCCGTGGGCTTGAAGCCCGTCAGGCCGCAGAACGCGGCCGGAATGCGGATGGACCCACCCGTGTCGGTGCCGAGCGCGATGGCGGCCATGCCGTCGGCGACCGAGGCCGCCGCGCCCGAGGACGAGCCGCCCGCGACGCGCGCGTCGCCCGCCACGCCGCGGTGGTAGGGCGAGAGCGGCGTGCCGTAGTGCGGATTCAGGCCCAGCCCCGAGAACGCGAACTCGCTCATGTTGGTGCGGCCGACGAGCACCGCGCCCGCATGGCGCAGACGCGCGACAGCGGCGGCATCCGCCGTGGCAGGCGCCGCGTTCGCGAGCGCCGTGGAACCCGCGCGCGTGACTTCGCCCGCCACGTCGAACAGATCCTTCACCGAAACGGGAATGCCCGCGAGCGGCGAGAGCACCGTGCCGGCGGCTCGCAGGCGGTCGTGCGCATCGGCGGCGGCGCGCACGCGATCCGGGTCGACGTGCGTGAAGACGGTCACACCCTGGCCAGCCGGGTCGGCGATGCGCTCGAGCGCGGCTTCGGCGAGCGCGCGGCTCGTCGTGCGGCCGGCGGCCAGATCGGCGGCGAGCTGGGCGAGGGGGGGAAACGGAGCGAAGGCGGTGGATGAGGTGGTCATGGCGGCAGAAGAATCGGTCATTACATGGTGAATGCGCGGGCTGCGCGTAGGTGCGCCAGACGGGCGAGTGGCGGGGCGAACGGCACCTGCAAGGGTCGCATCATTGTAGGGCGGCTTTTTCTTCGCGGGGCAATCTGCCTTGCGCATCGGGTAACATGCGGGAAATCGATAGCTTTTTGTAAGGAAACCTTCATGCACCACGGAATCGGCTTCATTCAGGATCTGGCCGTCGTGATGGCGCTCGCGGGCGTCGTCACCGTCCTGTTTCATCGCCTGAAGCAGCCGGTCGTGCTCGGCTATATCGCTGCGGGCGTGATCATCGGGCCGTACACGCCGCCGTTCCAGCTCATCCACGACGAGCAGACCATCCAGACGATGGGCGAACTGGGCGTGGTCTTCCTGATGTTCTCGCTTGGCCTCGAGTTCAGCCTGCGCAAGCTCTTCCAGGTGGGCGCGACGGCCATCGTCGCGGCGCTTTCGGAAATCGTCCTGATGCTGTGGCTCGGCTACGAGATCGGCCGCGCGTTCGGCTGGGCGACGATGGACTCGCTGTTCCTCGGCGCGATCCTCGCCATCTCCTCGACGACCATCATCGTCAAGGCGCTCTCCGATCTCGGCGTGAAGCGCGAGCCGTTCGCGCAGCTCGTGTTCGGCATCCTGATCGTCGAAGACATACTCGGCATCGCGATGCTGGTGCTGCTGGGCGGCATCGCACAGACGGGCGAGCTCTCGCCCGCCATCGCGTTCGTCACGCTCGGCAAGCTGCTGCTCTTCATGGTGGTCTCGCTGCTGGCGGGCATCCTGATCGTGCCGCGCGCGCTCGGCTACGTGGCGCGCGTGGGCAGCGACGAGATGCTGCTCGTTTCGGTGCTGGGTTTTTGCTTCGGCTTTTGCCTGCTCGTCGTGAAGCTCGACTATTCGATCGCGCTCGGTGCGTTCCTGATCGGCGCGATCATGGCCGAGTCGCGTCATCTGCATCGCATCGAGCATCTGATCGCGCCGCTGCGCGACGCGTTTTCGGCCATTTTCTTCGTGACGATCGGGCTCATGCTCAATCCGCTCGTCCTGGTCGACTACGCCTGGCCGATCGCCGTGATCTCGCTTGCCGTCGTGCTCGGCAAGCTTGTGTCGTGCGGGCTCGGCACGTTCCTCGCGGGCCGCGACGGACGCACCGCGATGCGCGTGGGCATGACCGTCTCGCAGATCGGCGAGTTCTCCTTCATCATCGCCTCGCTCGGTCTCACGCTGAAGGTGACGAGCGGGTTTCTGTATCCGATCGCCGTGACCGTCTCGGCCATCACGACACTCACCACGCCGTACCTCATCCGTATCGCCGATCCGCTTTCGCAGCGTGTGGCGCGCGCGATGCCGCCCGCCGTCGCGAACGTGTTCGGCATGTACAGCCAGTGGCTGCGCTGCCTCATGCCGCGTTCCGACGGGCCGACGCTCTTTTCGCTCACGAAGCGCATCGTCTTGCAGATCGCGGTGAATCTCGCGCTCGTGTCGGCGATTTTCATCGGCGTCTCGTATGGCGCGCGCTACGCGGAACCCCTGCTCGCGCACTGGGTCAGCGATGAGCGCATCCAGCGCGTCGTGCTCTGGAGCGTCGCGCTCGTGCTTGCGATCCCCTTTCTCGTGGCGGTGTGGCGCAAGACGCAGTCGCTCGCGCTCCTGCTCGCCGAGGTGAGCGTGCAGCCGGAGAAGGCGGGGAGGTTCACGCGCGCGATTCGTCATCTGATTGCGGAACTCGTGCCGGTGGTTTCGATGATCGGCGTATTCTTGCTCGTGGCCGCGCTCTCGGGGACGATCCTGCCGCCCACGGGTTTCCTCGTCGGCGT
>Ga0335083_10003666_pt1 | contig 19786 bp, 17 predicted proteins | sample Lox_Sample_42_FD_206716 | JGI IMG/M metagenome (GOLD analysis project Ga0335083, IMG submission 206716) | Soil microbial communities from Loxahatchee National Wildlife Refuge, Florida, United States - Lox_Sample_4.2 | ecosystem: Environmental > Terrestrial > Soil > Wetlands | place: USA...
GTCTGGAGACGATGTGCATCGGCGGCGGCCAGGGTCTCGCGGCGGTGTTCGAGCGGGTGGAAGGATAGCGGGAACGCCGACCCCGTTTGTTATGTAAGTCTTTGATCTCGGCTTTGATGGCGTCGGTGTGCTCGCCCAGGGCCGGCACCCGGCCGCTGAGCACCGGCCAGCCGGTCGCGAGCGCGGGCGGCAGCAGGGCGGGGACCGGGCCGACCTCGGAGCCGACCTCGCGCCAGCGGCCGCGGCTTTTCAGCTGCTCGTGCTCGGCCAGGTCGGTGACGCCGTTCAGGCGGGCGTTGCCGATGCCGGCCTGGTCGGCGCGGCGCTGGATCTCGGCCAGGTCGCGCTGGGCGCACCACTCCCCCACGATCCGGTCAAGCTCGGCCCGGTGCCGGACCCGGTCCTCGTTGCGCGCGTACCGCGGGTCCTCGGCCAGGTCCGGCCGCTCCAGCAGGTCTTTAGTGAGCCGCCGCCACTCGCGGTCGCTGGTGGTGCCGAGCACGGCCGTCTGCCCGTCGGCGGTCGGGTAGGCGCCGTAGGGCGCGACGATCGGCGAGCCCATCCCGACCGGCTGGGGCTCTCCGCCGCCGTGCAGCACCTGGTTGAGCGAGGAGCCCATCATCTCCGCGGCCACGTCCAGCATCGCGACCGGAATGACCGCGCCGCGGCCGGTCCGCTCGCGTTCGTACAGGGCGGCCAGCACGCTGGAGTAGGCGTACAAGGCGGTGCCGATGTCGGCGACGGGGATGCCGGATTTGGCCGGCTGGCCGGGCAGGCCGGTGATGGCGCAAGAGCCGGCTTCGGCCTGGACCAGCAGGTCGTAGGCGCGCTTGTGGTCGAGCGGGCCGCCGCGGCCGTAGCCGGAGATGTCGACGATGATCAGCCGGGGGTAGCGTTCGGCGAGCGTGTCCGGGTTCAGGCCGAGCCGGTCCAGGGCGCCGGGAGCCAGGTTGCTGACCAGGACGTCGGCGCGCTCCAGGAGTCTGGTGAAGACGTTCCGGTCGGACGGTTCGGTCAGGTCGAGGGCGGCGGACTGCTTGCCGTGGTTCAGCCAGACGAAGTGGGCGGCCAGGCCGCGGACCACGCCGTCGTAGTGGCGGCTGGCGTCCCCGGTACCCGGCTGCTCGACCTTGATGACCCGGGCGCCGAGGTCGGCGAGGTGCCGGGTGCACAGCGGGGCGGCGATGGCCTGCTCGAGGGCCAGGACGGTGATGCCGGACAGGGGGGACTTGGCCGGCGGCGCGGTGGTCATGGGCCCTATGATCCCCGGCGAGGCCGGACTTAGCTGGTGAAGGGGTTGAGGACCGGGATTCCGGCGGGTTCGAAGTCCTTGACGTTGCGGGTGACCATGGTCAGGCCGTGAACCCGGGCCGTGGCGGCGATGAGCGCGTCGATTGGAGACAGGGGTTGCTTCTGTGGCTGGCGTCCCCAGGCGGTGGCGACCGGGAGGGAGACCGGGAGAATCCTGGCCTCGAACCCGGCCTGGAGGTGTTGGAGCCAGCGTTCCAGGGCAGCAACCTGGTCCCGGTCTCCCCGGCTGCGGCCCCTCGCGATCCCCCGCTCGATCTCGCCCAGGGTCAGCACAGAGATGTGCATCCGGTCGGGCGGCGTGGCAGCGATCCATTCGGCGACACCGACCGCCGGCTGGCGCTTGCGCGTCTCCGACAGCACGTTGGTGTCGAGCAGGTAGGTCATGCGCTCGCCTCGAGATCGCCTGCGCTCCCAAGGTCAATTGGGCGCTCGAGGTCGGCTTTACGCTCGGCCTCGATCTCAGCGAAGACGTCGATGATGCTGTCGTCGACCTTGGGACCGCCGAGCAAGACGTCCGTGAGGTTTACCGCCGCCCGGGTCAGCCGGTGAAATTCGCTGACGTCGATGACTATCGCGATGTCCTCACCATGGCGGGTGATGACCTGTGGTCCCTTGCTGGTAACCGCGCGGATCATCTCGCTGAAGCGCTGCTTGGCTTCCTGGATTTGCCAATGATCGGGAAGTGGTTCCGCCATGAGCGCCTCCAAATCTGTCTAGGCCTGTCTAGACAGATTACCAGGGGCCGCGGCGCTCGGGGACTAGCGATGGCCGGTTACGGGACGAGGACGCTGCGGTGCTTGGCGCCGGTGGCGGCCCAGGCTTCTTCGACCTGGGCGAGGGGGACGGCGCGGGCGTCGACGCTAATGGTGCCGGCGGTTATCTCCTGGGCCAGGGTGTCCAGTTCGGCGAGGTACTCGCGGGTGCTGACCGAGCCCTGGCCGCTGCCGACGAGCTGGAGACGGGCCGCGCGGAGGGCGGCCGAGGGGATCTCGGCGGTGCGCCCGGCCACCGAGCCGATCTCGATCCAGGTCAGCGGCTGGCTGCGGTCGGCGCGGTTGGTGACGATGGCGACCATGGCGTCGGTGGTGGGCGGACCCCACAGGTAGTCGAGCACGACATCGACGTCGGCCGCGGCCTTGGCCAGGCGGTTGGCAGTATCGCTGGCGCCGAGGGTCACGGTGGCGGTGGCGCCGAGGGCGGGCAGGGCCGCGAGCCGACCTGGGTCACGCCCGGCCGCGACGATCTGGTCCGCGCCGAGGTGCTTGGCGATCTGGACAGCCATCTGCCCGGCGTTGCCGGTGGCCCCGAGGACGAGCACGTCCTGGCCCGCCTGGAAGGACACCCGCTGACGCAGTGCTACCCACGACGACATGGCCGGGTTCATCGCCGCGGCCACCGCGACCGGGTCGGTGCCCTCGGGCAGGACGATGCTGCGGCGGGGGTCGATGACCGTCTGCTCGGCCATCGCGCCCATGGCGGTGTCCGGCAGGACGAAGTAGCGGAGCCGCCCGTCGGGACCGCGGCCCACGCCGTCGACACCTGGCACGAGCGGCAGTTCGCCGGTGCTGGTGTAGTGCGACCCGTCGGCCTGCGACCGGATCCGCGGGTGCAGCCCGGCGGCGAGCACGTCGACGAGCATCTCGTCTTCCCCGGCCGCGGCCGGGGAAGGGAAGTCCTGGTAGCGGGGGGCGGAGTCGAACGAGGAGACGACAGCGGCCTTCATGATGACCCTCCATATAGTTGGTATTACAAACTATATTAGTTGCTAGTACCAACTAAATCAACTAGGCTTCCGGCATGGCGGCTGAGCAGGGGGAGGAGGGAGAGCTGGCGGCTGAGCAGGGGGAGCTGGTCGACGCGCTCGTTCGTTCGTCGTTCGCGGTGATGGCCGTGCTGAGCAGGATCGGGGCCGAGCATGACCTGTCCCTGACCCAGCTGCGGATGCTCGGCATCCTCCGGGACCGGCGGGTCACGATGAGCGAGCTGGCCGAACATCTGGGGCTGGACAAGTCGACGATCTCCGGGCTTGTCAGCCGGGCCGAGAAGCGGCGCCTGATCGAGCGGGCGCCGAACCCGGCCGACGGGCGGGCCGTCGACGTGTTCCTCACCGCGGAAGGCTCCGAGCTGGCCGGGCGCGGCGCCGCTCAGGTCGCGCGCGCCCTGTCCCCCATGACCGGCACGCTCGCCCCCGATCAGGCCCGCCAGCTGACCGCGCTGCTCGGGCGGTTCATTGGCGGCGGACCGTGACCGGGACCGGCGCGGACCAGCGCCACGGCGACGCCGGGGAACCGTCGGGCTCGCGGCCGAACGGGTAGTCAGCGCGGTTTTCTTTCAGGTGGAACAGCCCGGCATCGGCGGCCCGCTCGGCCAGCGCCTGGGCCGCTTGGGCGGCCCCGGCCGCGCGCAGCGCGGCCAGCAGCCGGGCGACGCCCCGAGCCTGGTCCGGGCCGAGAACGACCTGACGCGCGGGGTCGCGGGCGAGCAAGGCCCTGATGGCGTCACCGGCCCGCGCCGCGAGGAGTTCCTCCAGCAGCCGAGCCGCGCCTAGGGGCTCCCCGAGCCTGGCGCCCTCGGCTGCGCGGGCGGCCAGCGATCTGGTGCCGTCGCTGGCTCCGGCGGTACGCAGCGCGCGCAGGAGCCTGGCGATGTCAGCGGGATCACCACCGAGGCGGACCTGCCCGGCCGGGTCACGAGCGAGCAGGACCCGGACTTGGTCATCAGCCCCGGCCACGCGCAATTCCGCGAGGAGCCAGGCCACGTTGCCGGGGTCGTCGAGGACGGCCTGGCCGGCCGGGTCGCGGTCCAGCAGGACCTGGACGGCCGGGGCGGCACCGCCGGTGCGGACCTCTTCCAGGCGTTCGGCGAGGTAGCCGGGGTCGTCTGCGTCGGCGGCGGCGTCGGCCATCCGGGTGGCCAGCGTACGCACGGCCTCGATGTCGCCAACCGCGTGCAGTTCCGCCGCCAGCCGGCCCACCGCCTGGAGATCGTAGAAGTCGGCGTGGCGAGCCGGGTCGCGGGCGAGCACGGCCTGGATCGCCTCGCTGGCTCCGGCCGCGCGCAGTTCCGCCAGCAGCCAGGCGACGGAATCGGTGTGGTCGACCCGGGCGAGGCCGGCCGTGATCCGGGCCAGCAAGGCCTGGACGGCACCGTCGGCGCCCGCCGCGCCGTCGGTGCCTGCCGCGCCGTCGGCGCCCGTTATGCCGTCGGTGGCCGCCATGCCGTCGGTGGCCGCCATGCGCAGTTCGACCAGGAGCGCGGCGGCTTCCCAGGGGTCGTCGAACTGGCCGTGGCCGACCGGGTCGCGGGCCAGCAGGACCTGATAGGCGCCGTGGGCGCCGACCGTGCGGAGCGCCTTGAGCAGCCGGGCCAGGACCTGCGGGCGCTCGAGGCTGACGTCGTTGGCAGCCCAGCTGGCCAGCGACCGGACCGCGTCCGCGGCACCGGCCGCGTGCAGCGCCTCGAGCAGCACCGCGATCTCTTCCGGTTCCTCGGGAATGGCGTGGCGGGCGGGGTCCCGGGTAACGAGGGCACTGATCGCGTCCGCGGCACCGGCCGCGGACAGCGCCGTCAGCAGCGAGGCGACCGAGGGCAGGTGCTCGAGGCTGACGTCCGCCACGATCCGGGCGGCCAGGACGCTGGCCTGCTGGGCGGCTGCGGCCGGGTGGAGAGCCGCGGCGGCGTGCAGGGCCCCGAGCAACTCGACGGCGTCCCAGCAGTGGCCGATGCCCGCCTGGCTGGCCGGGTCACGAGCGAGCAGGGCCTTGACCGCGTCACCGGCGTCGGCGGCGAGCAGTTCTTCCAGTAGCCGGGCGAGGCCCCAGGGGTCATCGAGACGGACGCGGCCGACGGCCCACCGGGCGGCGGGCGCGGTGTCCGCCGGGTTCACCTCGCGCAGGTGAGCGACGAGCCGGCGGGCAGCGGCGGCGCTCCCGGCACCGGCGGCGGCGGTCCACAAGGTAGCGGCGTGACGGTAGAGGCCACGGTCCCTGGCCGCCTGGGCGAGCCGGATCAGGTCGGCGGGGCTGCTCCCGGTGGCCTGCGCGGCCAGCGCGTTCCAGAGCGAGGCCGGCCCCAGCTGGTCCCGGCGGGTGCGGCGCCCATGCTGGTCGAGGTAACCGGCGATCCGGTAGGCGACGGCCGCGGGGACCGGCTCGAGTGGGCGGGGCTTGCCTTCGAGTTCGGTGCTGGCCCAGGCCAGGGCGGCGGCACGGTCGCTGGCGGCGTCCGCCGCGAGCGCGGCGGGCAGGTAGCCGAGGGCGGCGTCCGGCAGGAGCGCGGCGGGCAGCGGGCCGACGTGACCGAGGCGGGACGCGTCCATGGCCGCGGCGATCATCGCCTGGCCGTAGCGGTCACCGGCCGGGTCCTGGTACCGGCGCAGCAGAGCCGGGCCGCCGGCCAGGCACTGGGTGACCCGCCCGTCAGGACCGGCGGCAGCCGCCGCGGCGGCCAGCACGGGGTCGCCGCGGACGGCGGCGGCCGTGACCTCCTCGGCGGTGAACCGGGCCGGGACGTCGATAACCCCGCCGCGGGCGGGATCGGGCTCGTAGAACATCGCCAGTTCGTCAAGCCCGGCCACCAGCCGTCCGGCTGCCCGGAGCGGATCGCCCTCGCCGCGCCTGGCCCCCGCCGCGGTCACGTAGGCGTCCCAGTGCTCGGGCCAGGCGGTCGTGATGACCAGACGACCTTCGCCGTCCAGGAGCCCGGCCAGCCGGCTCAGGGCCGCCACGCCGCCGTCGGCGTCGACATACCGGCACAGGTCGCCCAGCCACAGCACGGTCCAGGGCGGGACGCCGTCGTCGAGCCGGGCGGCCAGCGCCGCGGCGGTCGGCGGGTATTCAAGCCGCCAGTCCGCGAGCCGGCTCGTGACCGCCTCGTAAGCGGCGCGGGACTTGCCGGCGTACGCCTCGCCGCGAACCACGATCAGCCGGCTGGCGGTCACTTCCGGGTCCAGCATCCGGCGCAGCAGCGCGTCATGCGGCCGGTGGATATACGGGGGGGCGGACACCCCGGGTCGATGCTGGCCGCCGCTCACGGCCGGGTGCACGCCCAGCTCGGCTGGCTCCCACTGCCCGGCCGGGCGGGCATCTGACGACATGAGCACATTGTGGGGCCGAGCGGTGCCGCGGGCTAGCCGAGCAGGGCCGCGCCTCCCCCGTTACCATCGGAGAAACGTCGCAGGAATCAGGCGCGCTGGGAGGACGACGGTCTCGCCGCAGGTCGTTCCCACGATCCAGGAGCCACGATGATCATCGATTGCCACGGTCACTACACGACCGCGCCACAGGCTCACACGGACTGGCGCAAAGCGCAGAAGGAGGCCTTCGCGGCCGGGGTCGCGCCGCCGCCGTACCCGGATATAGCCGACGATGACATCCGCGGGTCCGTCGAGGGCAGCCAGCTCAAGATGATGACCGAACGGGGCATCGACCTCACCATCTTCTCCCCGCGTGCCTCGGCGATGGAACACCATGTCGGCGACGAGGCGGTCAGCCGGCGGTGGGCCGAGGTCAGCAACAACCTGATCGCCCGCGTCGTGGCGCAGTATCCGGGCAGCTTCGCCGGAGTGTGCCAGCTGCCCCAGTCCCCCGGCGTCCCGATCGAAGGGTCCGTCCCCGAGCTGCGCCGCTGCGTCGAAGAGCTCGGCTTCGTCGGCTGCAACCTCAACCCCGACCCCAGCGGCGGCCACTGGACCGCGCCGCCGCTGACCGACCGGTCCTGGTACCCGTTCTACGAGGCGATGTGCGAGCTCCGCGTACCCGCCATGGTGCACGTGTCCGGGGTGGACAACCCGGTCTTCCACGCCACCGGCTCGCACTACCTCAACGCCGACACCACCGCGTTCATGCAGTTCCTGCAGGCGGACCTGTTCAAGGACTTCCCTGATCTGCAGCTGGTCATCCCGCACGGCGGCGGCGCGGTCCCCTACCACTGGGGGCGCTTCCGCGGCCTGGCCGACATGCTCGGCCGGCCGCCGCTGGCCGAATCGGTGATGGGCAACGTGTCCTTCGACACCTGCGTGTACCACCAGCCCGGCATCGACCTGCTGTTCACCGTCATCGACACCAGCCGCATCCTGTTCGGCTCGGAGATGATCGGGGCGGTGCGCGGTATCGATCCGCAGACCGGCCACTACTTCGACGACACCCGCCGCTACATCGACGCGCTCGGCCTGTCCCCCGAGGTCCGCGCCCAGGTCGACGAGCTCAACGCCCGCCGGATCTACCCGCGCCTCGGCGCGGCGAGCGGGCGGGCCGCCGGGTCCTAGCCCGGGTAGGTCAGGTGGGCGAGGGTGCCTGCTTCGAGGGCGACCCAGACCGTCTGGTCCGGGGCCAGCGCGATTCCGTGCGGCTCGGCCCCGGGCGGGAAGCTGATCTCCTCGGCCACCCGCCCGTCACCGTCGAGCCTGACGGCCGCGGTCCGGCTTGGACACTGGCACCGACGAGACGGCCCCGACCGCGTCGGCCCGGCCCAACTGCCCGTCGCCCCGGCTGAACCAGATCGCGCCGTCCGGCCCGGGTGCCAGCACCATCGGCCGGCTCTGGGCGTCTGGAAGGCTGATCCGACGGCCGGCGGCCTTGCCCGCGCGACGTCGGCTTCCCGCTGCACGCCTGCTGCAGCGCAACCTGGGCGTCTCGTTCCGCGAGGCGCTGTGGCTGGAGGACTGGGCCGCCGATTGCGCGCGGGACAAAATATTCGACGCTTTTTACGTAGCGGCGCCGCTGCGTATTGCGCGTGGGAGCGGTGCCCCGATGAATCCGATCGTGATCAAGTTAGGTTGGTGACATGAGCTACGACGTCTCGGCGGTCCGCACCCACTTCCCGGCCCTGAAGCAGGGCGCCGCGCACTTCGACGGTCCCGGCGGCTCGCAGGTGCCGGACGTGGTCGGCGACGCGGTCCGCGCCACCCTGGTCGCGGCGATCGCGAACCGGGGCGCGGTAACCGAGGCCGAGCGGACGGCGGAGGACACCGTGCTGGCCGCCCGCCAGGCGGTGGCCGACCTGCTCGGCGGGGAGCCGCGGGGCATCGTGTTCGGCCGCAGCATGACCCAGCTCACCTTCGACTTCTCCCGGGCCCTGGCCAAGACCTGGCGACCCGGGGACGAGGTGGTGGTCACCCGGCTCGACCACGACGCCAACGTCCGGCCCTGGGTCTACGCGGCCGAGGCGGCCGGCGCGACGCTGCGCTGGGCCGAGTTCGACCCGGCCACCGGCGAACTGAGCCCGCAGGCGGTGGCCGCGGTGCTGAGCGACCGCACCCGCCTGGTCGCCCTCACCGGCGCGTCCAACCTCATCGGCACCCGGCCCGACGTGCGCGCCGTGTCCGACCTGGTACACGCGGCCGGCGGACTGCTGTACGTGGACGGAGTGCACCTGACCGCGCACGTGCCGATCGACATCGGCGCGCTCGGCGCGGACTTCTTCGGCTGCTCGCCGTACAAGTTCCTCGGCCCGCACTGCGGCGTGGTCGGCGCCCGCCCCGACCTGCTCGAGCAGGTGCACCCGGACAAGCTGCTGCCCGCCACCGAGGTGGTCCCCGAGCGCTTCGAGTTCGGCACGCTGCCGTACGAACTGCTGGCGGGCACGACGGCCGCGATCGACTTCCTGGCCGGCCTGGCGCCGTCGCCCTCCGGCGACCGGCGGCAGGACCTGGCCGGCGCGATGACCGCTATCGAGGAACACGAGGACCGGCTCAGGGACCGGATCGAGCAGCACGTCAGGGCCCTGCCCGGCGTCACCGTCTGGTCCCGGGCCGCGCGGCGCACCCCGACCCTGCTGCTGACCTTCGACGGCCGTGACGCCGCGGACGCGTACCGGCACCTGGCCACGCTGGGCGTGAACGCGCCGGCCGGTTCCTTCTACGCCCTCGAGGCGTCGCGCTGGCTGGGCCTGGGCGACGACGGCGGCCTGCGGATCGGCCTGGCGCCCTACAACAACGACGATGACGCCGACCGGCTGCTCGACGGTCTCGACCAGTTCACGCGGGCCAGCCAGGGCGTCGGGCGCCCAGGAAGCTCCTGGGCGGGAGTGATGACACGCACTCAGCCCCGTTCGTTATAAAAGGTCTTCAGGCCGAACGGGTCCTGGTGCTTGCCTAAGTCCTGGCTCAGGGCGGCGTCGAGGAGGGTGGCGGCCGCGGTGCGGGCGGCGGCGGCGGTGCCGGGCTCGCGGTCCAGGCGGGCGGACTGGCCGCTGCCGTCGTAGAGCAGGTGAAGCTGGCGGGCCAGGACGGCGGGCTCGGGCGCGCCGGCCCGCCCGGCCAGCTCGGTCAGCAGGCCGCGCACCCAGCGGCGGTAGGCCTCGGTGGCCTGCTCGGCCGGGTCGCCGGGCCGGGATTCCGCGCTGGCCCTGAGGAACGCGCAGCCGTGGTAGTCCGGCTGGTCGTACAGCTCTCCCTGGCCTTCGAACACGGCCAGCAGGCGCTCGCGCGGGGTGTCGTAACGGTCCACCGCCGCCATGATGCGCCGGGCGACGCTGTCGTGGCGGGTCTGGAGGTAGGCCCGGATCAGTTCGTCCTTGCTGCCGAACGTGTTGTACAGCGACGCCTTGGCCACCCCAGCCTGCTCGATGATGCGGTCGATGCCGACCGTGTGGATGCCCTCGTCGTAGAACAGCTCGTTGGCCGCGGCCAGCAGCCGCTCGCGGGCCGATGGCCGCGGGGTGCTCGCTTCCTTGACAGCCATAGCTTCCACCTTAGTTGCCGTTGGCGGTGCGGTTCTTGAGCAGGCCGGACAGGGCCAGGGCGGCCAGCACGATCACCGCGGCGCCGAAGTAGCGGGAGGTATCAATCAGCCCGCCGCCGTGCACCACGCCGAACCCGGCCAGCACCGCGGGCACGCCGAGCCCGAGGTAGGACACCACGTAGAGGAGCGAGACGAGGCCCGCCCGCTGGTGCGCGGCGGCCAGCGGGACCACCGTGCGGATGCCGCCCTGGAAGCCGCTGCCGAAGCCGACGCCGGCGATCGCGGTCCCGGCGAAGAACCCGGCCGCCGAGCCCAGGCTCACGGCCAGCACGGTGACTGCCACGCCGGTGATCAGGGCCACGATGCCGACCAGCATGACCGTGCGGGCCGCGGCCCGGCGCAGCGCGATGATCGCCACCACGGCCGCGCCCGCCAGCACGAACAGGCTCAGGGCACCCAGCACCACGTTGGCCGAGCCGGTCAGCGCGTGCACCAGGGCCGGGCCGAGCGCGCCATACAGGCTGGCCAGCGCCCACACCGCGAACAGCACGGGCACCGCGGTCAGCACCGGCCCGCGCAGGGCCCGAGGCACGGTGATCTCCGGCCGCAGGCTGGCCAGCGCACCCGGCGCCCGGCTGACCGTCTCGCGCATCGTGACAATCGCGGCCGCTTGCAGCGTCAGCACGCCGATCAGGGCCAGGTAGATGAGGTGGGTGGGGTCGGGCAGGAAGCGGATCGCCAGCGCCGACAGGATCGCGCCGCTCGCGGTGCCCATGCCGGGCGCCACCGCGTTGGCGAAGGTGCCGAGGTCACGGTCCATGTCCAGCATGGCCGCGCCGATCGCGCCGAGGGCGGCGCCGGTGGACAGGCCCTGGATCACCCGGGCGGAGAGCAACTCGGGCACCCCGGTGGCGGTGGCGAAGACGACCAGCGAGCCCGCGTGCACGGCGAGCGCGGTCAGCAGCACCGGCCGGCGTCCGACGTGGTCGGAGAGCTTGCCCAGGGTCAGCAGCGCGGCCAGCACCGCCAGCGCGTACACGCCGAACACCACCGTGGTGGTGATCGGGGTGAAGTGCCACTGGGCCTGGTAGATCGCGTACAGCGGGGTGGGGGCGGCCGAGGAGGCCAGCAGCGCCACGATCAGCGAGGCCAGCACGAAGACGGCCGGACGCCCGCTCAGCCGGCGACCGCGCAGCCAGGACGGGCGCGCGAACGGGTCAGCGGGAAGGGCGGCGGCGATCTCGGCAGGCGAGCGGCGGAGCGGCGGGGCCGGGAGAGACGCCACCCGTTCGGCCTGATTCATCTCTGGTTCCCACTCTCATTGAGTAGACAGGTCTGTTCAGTTCTTTGATAATAGACAGACTGGTCTACTCAGTCAAGGGACTGGCGACATATCTGGCCGACTGACCGGTTTCAGCCGGTATCAGGGGGAAGACCGACCGGATGGCAGAGTTCACCTTTTCCCCGCTGACGCCCGCCTCGTTTGCCGACCGGGCGGCCGCGGTCTTCGCCGGCCGGACCGCGATCGTCGACGGCGAGCGCACCTTCACCTACCGCGAGCTGTCCGATCGGTGCCGCCGCCTGGCCGGCGCGCTGGCGGCGCAGGTGGTGAGCCGCGGGGACCGGGTGGCCGCGCTGTGCGCCAACAGCCACGTGATGCTGGAACTGCACAACGCGGTGCCGATGATGGGCGCCGTGCTGGTGACGCTGAACACCCGGCTGTCGGATTCCGAGCTAGCCGCCCTGCTGGAGCACTCCGGTGCGTCGGTGCTGGTGGCGACGCGTGAGTTCGCCGATCGGGCCCGCGGCCTGGCCTCCCGGGCGGGCCTGGTGTGCTTCGCCGAAGGCGACTCCTACGAAGACTTGATCGCCGGCGCGGAAGCGGCGGAACCGGCTGTGGTCGACGAGCGCGACCTGCTGGCGATCAACTACACCAGCGGCACGACCGGGCGGCCCAAGGGCGTGATGTACCACCACCGGGGGGCATACCTCCAGGCCACGGCGATGGCGTACCACGCCCGCCTGGGCCCGGGCGCCAGGTACCTGTGGACGCTGCCGATGTTCCACTGCAACGGCTGGTGCTTCACCTGGGCGGTCACCGCGGCGGGCGGCACCCACGTGTGCCTGCGGGCGGTGGACACCGCCGAGATCTGGCGGCTGCTGCGGGACGAGGGGATCACCCACTTCAGCGCGGCCCCGACCGTGCTCACCATGATCGCCGAGGATCCCGCCGCCGGGCCGCTTGACCACGAGGTGCACGTGGACACCGGCGGGGCGCCGCCGTCGGCCACCCTGCTGGCGCGGATGGGGTCGATGAACCTCGCCGTGACCCACCTGTACGGGCTGACCGAGACCTACGGCCCGCTCGCGATCAACGAATGGCAGCCGGAGTGGGACGAGCTTGCGGACGAGGAAAAAGCCACGCTGCGCGCCCGCCAGGGAGCGCCCAACATCATCGCCCGCCCGCTGCGCGTGCTGGACGACGACGGCCGGGACGTGCCGGCCGACGGCGAGACCATCGGCGAGATCGCGGTCAGCGGCAACGACGTCATGCTCGGCTACTACCGCGACGACGAGGCCACCAGGGAGGTCACCCGCAGCGGCTGCTTCCTGACCGGCGACCTGGCCGTGATGCACCCGGACGGGTATGTCGAGATCCGCGACCGGAGCAAGGACATCATCATCTCCGGGGGCGAGAACATCGCCTCCGTCGAGGTCGAGAAGGTGCTGGACAGCCATCCCTCGGTGGTGGAGAGCGCCGTGGTCGGAATGCCGGACGAGCGCTGGGGCGAGGTGCCCGTCGCCTTCGTCACGCTCAGGAAGGACGACGTCGACGCGGACGCGCTGGCCGGGTACGCCCGGGAGCGCATGGCCAGGTACAAGGTGCCCAGGCGGTTCGAGTTCGGCGAGCTGCCCAAGACGTCCACCGGCAAGATCCAGAAGAACGTCCTGCGCGACCGGGCTCACGAGCTCAAGGAAGGCTGACGGCCGGCCCCGCTATAGCTTCTTCGCGCTGCCGCTGAGGACGATCTCGTGATGAAGGGCGCCGTCCTTGCTCGCCGACTGGATGGTGATCTCCATGGACTGGAAGTCCCGGGGATCGGCCGAGCTGGTCATGGGGAAGGTCCCGTTCCCGCTGGGCGGAACGGCGAACGTGCCGGCCGATACCGCCTGGCGGCCGTCGCGGCTGACGTACCAGCATTCGTACCACCGCTTCGGGCCGACGTCCTTGAGGTGACGGACGGTCAGGGTGATGTTCCAGCTGCCGGAGGAATCCTGGCGGGCCGTCGCCGAACCGGACGGCCCGGAAGCCGCCTGTCCCGATCCGCGGGGCGGGGCGAGCCGGAAGGCGAAGCTCGCCTTCTGGGCGCCGAGGCCGGGCACGACGAGCAGGATGGCGATCACCGCGGCCGCGACCGCGCTCGCGATGGTGAGCAGGCCCGTCCGGCTGCGCCAGCGGGGAAGGCGGATGACCTTGGCCAAGCCGCCCGGCTGCGGGCCGGCCCGGTCCCCCGCCATGCCGTCGGCCCGGGTGCCGGCCCGGTCCGCGGCGGCCGCGGCGAGGAGGCCCGCGATGGTGCGGGCTTCGAGCGCGGGCGGCGGCTCGGCGGCCGGCGGCAGCTGCCGGAGCAGCTGGCCGAGTTGGCCGAACTCCGCTACGGCGGCCTGGCAATGCGGGCAGCCCTTGAGATGGAACTGGAAGAGGACGACGTCGTCGGGCCCGAGGGTCCCCGTCACCCAGTCGGCGGCCTGCGGATGAGCCAGCTCGGCTTGGCCCTTAGGCGGCATGGATGCCTCGCTCTCCCAGCGCGCTGCGCAGGGCCCGCATGCCGTTGAAGGTCCGCGATTTCACCGTGCCGATAGCCAGCCCGAGCCGATCGGCGATCTCGGCCTGGGTGAGGCTTTCCCCGAGGATCAGCTGGAGCACCTCGGCGTGCGCCGGGCTCAGCTCGTCGAGGGCCTCGCGCAGGATGAGGGTGTTGAGGATCTGATCGGCGCTGTCGGGCAGCGGCGGCAGCTGATAGTCCTCGGCCTGGAGCAGCGGCCGGGACGAGGGGCGCTTGCGGATGTCGGCGGCGGCCGAGCGGGCGATCACGAACAGGAAGGCAGCGACGCTGCCCCGCCCGGCGTCGTATCGTCCGGCACTGCGCCACAGCCGCTGGAAGCTTTCCTGCACCATCTCCTCGGCGAGCCCGCCGTCGCCCAGCATCTGAACGCCGAACCGGTACAGGTTCTTGGCGTAGCGGCGGTACAGCTCCGTCATCGGCTGTTCGATGTTCCCGTCAGCGACCTGTGCAACCAGTTGCGCTTCCTGCGCGGCCAGGCGGGCCTCGGTATCGTCTAACGACAAACCAGACCCCCCAACTAGTAAGACGACGCCCTACCCGTCGCCGGTTCACTCAGCTGACCGATTTCGTGTTTCTGCGTGCGGTTCGCGAGCGGAAATACCGTACGGCATGACCGCCCTCGACCCGTGTCTTGATCTTGCCGCGTATCGGCGCGATAAACCTCACGCCGCCGGCATTCAGGTAATACCCTGGAATGGTATTCAGGATATCGTCTGCAAAATCACACCCATGGTATGTCGCACTACGAAGCGCGTCCTTTTCACGGGGCTATCACTGGAAAGCCGGGAGGATGTCGGTGGGGACGCCGACCGGGAGGATGTCGGTGGGAACGCCGGCCGGCAGGTCGGAGGGGTGGCGCGGGCGCGGCGTCGCGGCGGCGGGCTCCGGCGCGGGGCGTGACGGGATGGGGGGCGACGGGGCGGGGCGGCGGGGTGCGGCTGACCCTCCGGCGGGGGCCGGGTTGCTTCTCGTGGCCGGCCTGCTGGTCGTGGCCGACCTGCTGGTCGTGGCTGACCTGCTGGTCGTGGCTGACCGGGCGGCGGAGCCGGCCGCGGTCGAATGGGGAAGGAAGTCCAGGTGACGGGGGACGAGCATCAGGACGGCGATCGCGATCGCCGCGCACAGTGCCGTGACGAACCCGCCGGTCGCGGCGCCCATGGCGAAGGCGCGGCGCTCCCGGCTGTACTCGCTGCGCCGGCGCTCGCGCAGCTGCGGCGGCAGCGAGGCGCGGCGGGCGGCCCAGCTGTTGAAGGGCGCCGCGGCCATGCCGAGCACCGGGAACACGAGCAGCCCGGCCAGCAGCAGCCCGCTCTTGTGGGGGGCCTTGCTCAGTGCCCCGGCGATGCCGGCCGCGCCGAGCAAGGCCAGCATGGACTCGGCCCAGTTGGCCTTCAGCGCCTGCCACCACCGGGCGCGCTCGCTTGTCTTCGGGGTGCGCAGGAAGGCCGCCTTCCGGGCGAACAAGCCGAGCAGGGATGCCTTCGCCACGGTCAGCGAGGTGGACTGCCAGATAAACAGCGCGCCGATCGCCTCGCGCCAGGTCGCGCCGGTACCCCGGCGCAGCAGCGCCACCGCCCGCACCAGCCCGAGCGCGAACAACCCCGGCACGGTGGTGAGCAGGAGCGGGGTGAGCCTGCGGAACACCTGGCCGTCGCTGGTGGCCAGGTCGGCCGACCCCGCCAGCAGGAAGACGAAGAAGAACAGGCCGAGCAGATCGCCGTACCACTGGATCGCGCCGGCGAGGTAGGCCCACCGCTGCGCGGCCGTCAGGTGGTTGTGCCTCGACGTGCGGCCGGGGATCAGGGACCGCCAGTGCCTGCGCAGGATCTGGATCCCGCCGAAGCACCACCGGTAGCGCTGGCCCTTGAGCGCTTCGAAGGTCAGCGGCATGATGCCGTGGCCCCACGACTGATCCAGGTGCTGGCCCGACCAGCCGGCCCGCAGCAGCCGCAGCGACAGCTCCGCGTCCTCGGTGATGCACCACTCGTCCCAGCCGCCGAGTTCGTCCAGCACGACCCGCCGGATCAGGCCCATGGTGCCGGCGAAGATAGCGCCGTCGCGTTCGTTGCGGGCGGGCTGGGAGATGGAGAAGAAGTACCGGTACGAGTGGTACAGGCGGCGGTAATAGGCGGCTTGCTGCCAGCCGCGGTAATCCTGGGGCGCCTGGACAAAGCCGATCCAGGGGTCGGCGAAGGCCTGCGCGCAGGCCCGCAGGAACCCGGGTTCGAGCTGGTAGTCCGAGTCGACCACGCCGATCAGCTCGGCCCGGGGATCGGTCAGGTGGCGCAGCGCGTAGTTCAGCGCCCCGGACTTGTAGCCCGGCCACTTCTCGAGGTGGACGAACTTGACCCCGTGCCTGGCGCACCACTGCTGGACCGGACGCCACAAGGCCTCGTCGTCGGTGTTGTCATCGATCACGATGACCTCGTACCGCGGGTAGTCGAGGCGCACCAGGGAACGCAGCGTGTCGATGACCATGGCCGGGGGCTCGTTATGGGCGGGGACGTGCAGGCTGATCATCGGCAGGTCGCGGCGGGCCGCGGCGGCCGGCGCCTGGAGGGACGCCCGCCTGCGCCAGTGCCGCGTCCCGAGCGCTTCGCAGATCTCCCACAGGTAGGCGCACGACATGACGGCGGCGAGCAGTTCGAAGGCCCACAGCAACAGGCCGCCGACCGTGCCGGCGGTGCCCGACCGGCTGGCCAGGGTCTGCCGCAGCGCGACCGCCAGGTACACGGTGATGAGGAAGATGCTCGAGGCCCAGCACACGCGGGCCCGGGCCAGCCAGCGGCGGGTCGCGGGAAGCCAGGCCAGGTTCGCGATAACCACGCTGGCGATGCCCGCGTCCCGGTCGGGCCCGGAAATTCCGCGCAGCCGCAACGATATCGCTACCACCAGTGCGACTATCGAAATGGCGGCCATCGCCAGCACGAGCCGGCCGACTGCCGACCATCGCCCGCCCGGGCCGCGGGTGCGCCGCTTTACGGGCATGGCCAGGCCCGCGACGCTAAGCGGCGCCGTGACCAGGCCGGCCAGGAGCATGGTTGCGAGCATTATTGAACCCCCCACTGCATTGATGACGGCTCAAAAGCCTTTCGAGGCAGCGGAAAAGAGCGGGTCCGCCGGCCCCCGAGCTGACACATTCCGTAGCTGACGTATTTGGTCGTTAATAGGATTGCCGTGCCTTACCTACGACGGGAACTCGCGGAAGGTTCACTGCCCGACCCAACTCGGCCGGCCGGCCTCCTACCGGCCGGAGGGGGTCGCGCGGTAGAAAGGGCGCTAGACGATCAATCCAGGGAGCAGCTGATGGATGTCATCGAGTTCCGCCCGGAGCGGGACCAGTACGCGTTCACCTTCGGCGGCGTCGCGCCGGTCCGGAAGGTACAGCCGGGGACGATGCTGCGGCTGTGGACGGACGACGCGTTCTGCGGTGCCCTGCGGGATCCGTCCGACATGCCCAGCGCCAAGCTGACGATGCCGTTCGTCAACCCGCAGACCGGCCCGTTCTACGTGGAGGGAGCGGAGCCTGGTGACACGCTCGCGCTGCACTTCGTGGACCTGTCCCCGGCGCGGGACTTCGGGGCGTCAAGCACCATCCCCTTCTTCGGCGGGCTGACGGGCACGGACCGTACCGTCACGCTCCAGGAACCGCTGGAGGAGCGGACCTGGATCTACCAGGCGGACCGCGACCGGCGCACCGTTCTGTTCGAGGCCCGGTCCAGCGACCTGCGGCTCGAGCTGCCGATGGATCCGATGCTGGGCACGGTGGGGGTGGCTCCGGCGGCCGGGGAGGTTCGGTCCTCGCTGGTCCCTGACGCCTTCGGCGGGAACATGGACACCCCGGAGATGCGGGCCGGCGCTACCTGCTACCTGGGGGTCAACGTGCCGGGCGCGCTGTTCTCGGTCGGCGATGGCCACTACCGGCAGGGCGAGGGCGAGTCCTGCGGGACCGCGGTGGAGGGCGCGATGGACGTCTGCCTCATCGTGGACCTGGTCAAGGGCGGCGGCCCGGCCTGGCCGCGGCTCGAGACCGACGACTACCTCATGGTGGTGGGGTCGAGCCGGCCGCTCGAGGACGCCTGGCGGATCGGGCAGGCGGGCATGACCGGCTGGCTGAGCGACCTGTACGGGCTGGACTCACTCGACGCGTACCAGCTGCTCACCCAGGTGAGCGAGTGCCCGCTGGCCAACGTGGTGGACGTCAACTACAGCTCGGTCACGAAGGTGCGCAAGAGCCTGCTGCCTGCGGCCGACGCGCACGAGGGCATGCACCGGCGGCTGCGCGAGCTGGCCGCGGCCGCACGTTAAGGGAGGGAAGCACATGGATCTGGGACTCAAGGGACTGCGTGCCGTCGTGACCGGCGGCACCAGGGGCATCGGGCGGGCCATCGTGGAGACGCTGGCCGACGAGGGCGCCGCGGTCGCGTTCTGCGCGCGGACCGAGGCCGACGTGGCCCAGGCGGCCGTGGAACTGACCGAGCGGGGCGGCGTGGTGACCGGGTGCCGCGTCGACGTCTCCGACGCCGACGGCATCCGCCAATGGGTCGGCGACGCCGCGGCCGAGCTGGGCGGCCTGGACATCGTGGTGGCCAACGTCAGCGCGCTGGCCATCCCGGACGAGGAGGCCAACTGGCGGGCCAGCTTCGAGGTGGACCTGATGGGCACCGTCCACCTGGTGAACGCGGCGATGCCGCACCTGGAGCGCAGCCAGGCGCCCTCGATCGTGACCATCTCCAGCGTGTCCGGCCGCGAGATCGACTTCGCCTCGGGCCCCTACGGCACCATGAAGGCGGCGATCATCCACTACACGCAGGGCCTCGCCTACCAGCTCGCGGCCAAGGGCATCAGGGCCAACAGCCTGTCCCCGGGCAACACCTACTTCGACGGCGGCGTGTGGCAGAACATCGAGCAGAACAACCCCGAGCTGTTCGCCACGGCGCTGGGCCTGAACCCCACCGGGCGGATGGCGCGGCCGGAGGAGATCGCCCGGGGCGTGGCCTTCCTGGCCAGCCCGGCCGCCAGCTTCGTCACCGGCACCAACCTGGTGGTGGACGGAGCCCTCACCCGCGGCGTCCAGTTCTGAGCTGGAATGTGGGCTGGCTCCCCGCTGGCGAGGTTAGCCGGTAAGGCTCGCCGGCCACGTGAGCTGGGCACCGAGCGCGCCGGCCAGACGGGCGATCGCGTCCCGCGCGGGCGGCGTGCCGACCTGCTCGGGGAGCCAGGCACAGGCGACGCTGGCCGCGACGACGTTCGCCCTGGTGGTGATCGTGGTCAGGCAGTTCTCGATGTCGCTGCGCGAGGGACCGTGGCCGACCGGGAATCGCAGTCCGGGTACCTCGGCGCTGTCCATGATGTCGACGTCCACGTGCAGGTATACCGGCAGGTCGCCGAGTTCGGACAGCGCGGCTCCGAAGGCGGCGGGGGTGGCGGGGATGCGGCGGACCTGGCTGGCGGCGAGGGCATCACGCTCGGCGGGGTCGAGATCGCGCGCGTCGGCCAGCACGATGTTGTGTTCCGGTACCGGCCGCAGACCGAGCGGGCCTGCGAACAGCTCGGGCGCGCGGCCGGTCAGCATGGCCACCGGCATCCCGGGCAGATAGCCGGAGGTCGTGATGGCGGGGGTGTTGAAGTCGCCGTGGGCGTCCAGCCAGACCACGGCGATCGCGCGGTACCGCCGCTGAAGCCCGGCGGCTACGGCGAGGCTAGCGAGGCAGTCACCGGATAGCAGCAGCGGGGACCGGGAAGTCCTGGATGTGCTCGTCCAGGTGCCAGGGGGCCACGATCAGGTCCCACCTGTTCTTGCTGTTATCTGACATCGGCGTGTCTCCGTTTCCGCTGGTCAAGTACGTCACGGAGCCGCAGCAACTCCGCCGCCCCGGCCTGCAGGTGGATGCTGACCTGTGCCTGGGCCTGGGCTGGGGTACCGCGCAGCGCGTCGAGCAGCGC
>Ga0335083_10003668_pt1 | contig 19776 bp, 14 predicted proteins | sample Lox_Sample_42_FD_206716 | JGI IMG/M metagenome (GOLD analysis project Ga0335083, IMG submission 206716) | Soil microbial communities from Loxahatchee National Wildlife Refuge, Florida, United States - Lox_Sample_4.2 | ecosystem: Environmental > Terrestrial > Soil > Wetlands | place: USA...
TTTCAACTGCAGGCTCTTGTACTCGAGAAATTCCTCCAGCCCGTAGACGCCGGCCTCGCGGCCGTGGCCGGACTGCTTGAATCCGCCGAAGGGCGCGTTCAGGTTGAACGCGCCGCCGTTTACATCGACTTGTCCGGCGCGGATGCGGCGCGCCACCCTTTGCGCTCGCGCCTCGTCTTTCGACCACACTGCGCCCGCGAGGCCGTAGGGCGTGTCGTTGGCGATCCGGATCGCCTCCTCTTCGTCCTTGTACGGAATGATCGCGAGCACCGGCCCGAAGATCTCTTCCTGCTCGATGGTCGATCCGGGTCTCACGTTGCCGAGGACGGTCGGCCGCACGTAGTACCCGCCGGCGGGCACGCCGTCGGGCGCGTCCGGTCCTCCGGTGATGAGTTGCGCTCCCTCGGCAATGCCTTTGCGGATGTAGTTGCGCACGCGCTCGAGCTGCGTTTGCGAGGCGAGCGGTCCCAGCCTGGTCGTCTCGGACAGCGGATCGCCGAGCGTGAAGCCCTGAGCGATCTGGGCCGCGAGGCTCGCCGCCTCTTCGTGTCTCGACTCCGGAACCAACATCCGCGTGAGCGCCGTACAGGTCTGGCCGGAGTTCAAGTAGCAGCCGTTCACCGTGCCCTTCACGGCGAGCGCGAGATCGGCGTCATCGAGGATCACCGAAGCCGACTTGCCGCCCAGCTCGAGCGCCACACGCTTGACCGTGCGCGCCGCGATCTCCGAGATGCGCTTGCCGGCGCGCGTCGAGCCTGTGAACGAGATCATGTCCACCTGGGGGTGTTGCACCAGCGCTTCGCCAGCGGTCGAGCCGAAGCCGGTCACCAGATTGAACACGCCCTTCGGCAGGCCGGCGGCATCCATCACCTCGGCGAGGATGAACGCGTTGAAGGGCGCAATTTCCGAGGGCTTGAGCACGACGGTGCAGCCGGCGGCGAGCGCGGGCGCGACCTTGAGCGTGATCTGATGCAGTGGGTAGTTCCAGGGTGTGATGGCGCCGACGACGCCGACCGGTTCGCGCACCACCAGGGAGTTGGCCACGCGCTCCTCGAACTGGAACTCGCGGCCGATCTTCGCGTAGTTGGCGAAGTTGGCGATCGGCAGGCCGGCCTGGATGCGCGCCGAGAGCTTGATCGGCATGCCGACCTCCTGCGCGATCGTTCTCGCGAGCTCGTCCGCACGCGCCTTCAGGCCGTCCGAGATCTTCTGCAGGAGTCCGGCGCGCTGCTCCGCCGGGGTCGCACTCCAGCTCTCGAGAGCGCCGCGGGCCGCCCATACCGCAGTGTCGATGTCTTTCTCGGCGCCCGCGGGCACCGTTCCCATGACGGCGCCATCGCCGGCTCTGTAGACGTCGATCGTTTCGTTGGCCGAAGGCACGATCCACCGGCCATCCACGTAGAACTTGTCGCGAGCGAGCATTCGAGCCTCCTCGGTGAAGGCGAACATTTTAGCCGTATACTCCAGCGCACAGGAGAAGACGATGGCAAGAAGCGCTAAGGCGGTGATCTGCCGCGAGCTCAACAAGCCCGTGGTCGTGGAGGAAGTCAGGGTCGATTCGCCCAAGCGTGGCGAGGTCATGGTCCGGCTCGCAGCATGCGGCGTGTGCCACTCCGATCTGTCGGCGACCAACGGCACGATCGTGCTGCCCCCGCCGCTGGTGCTGGGTCACGAGGCCGCGGGGGAGATCGTCGAGGTGGGTGATGGCGTCACCGCGTTCGCGCTCGGCGACCATGTCGTGTCATCGTTCATCTACATGTGCGGGAAGTGCCGCTTCTGCTCCGCCGGCCGTCCCGTGCTGTGTCTCGAGCAAGGCAAGGCGCTCACCACGCCGCCCGAAGGCACGCCGCGCGTGCACGACAGCAGCGGCCGGCCGCTCGGCATCTTTTCCGGCTGCGGCGTGATGGCCGAGTACGCGACGATGAGCGTGGACAATCTCGTGAAGATCGATGCGAAGATCCCGCTCGACCGTGCCGCGCTCGTCGGTTGCGCGGTGACCACGGGGGTGGGCGCCGTGTTCAACACCGCGCGGGTCGAGCCGGGTGCGACGGTAGCGGTATTCGGTTGCGGTGGAGTCGGCCTGAACGTGATCCAGGGCTCCGCGATCGCCGGCGCTCAACGCATCATCGCGATCGACACGGTCGCAACGAAGCTCGAGATCGCCAAGCAGTTCGGCGCGACCGACGTCGTGCTCGCGAGCGCCGGCGAGGACCTGGTCAAGGGGCTCAAGAAGCTCACCGGCGGCGGCCCCGATTACGCGTTCGAGTGCGTCGGCGTGGGCGCGCTGGTGGAGACCGCATACCGATCGATCCGACGCGGCGGCAAGGCGATCGTCGTGGGCGTCGCACGCCCGGCGGATGCGACCGCGTTCAAGTCGATGAGCATGGTGTTCGAGGAGAAGACGCTGCAGGGGAGCTACTTCGGATCCTGCGTGCCGCAGATCGATTTCCCCCGCATGCTGCAGCTCAACCTGGCCGGCAAGCTGAAGCTCGACGAGCTGATTACGCGGCGCTACCGCATCGACGAGGCGCCGCAGGCGTTCGCCGACCTCGAGCTCGGAAGGAACGCGCGCGGCGTGATCGTCTTCTAGCGCGGAAGCCGCTTCTCGATCAGGCGCACGAAGAAGCTCGCACCGTAGGGCAGGGCTCGATCGTTGAAGTCGTAGGACGGGTTGTGCACCTCGCACGCGCCCTCACCGTCGCCGTTGCCGAGGTTGATGAAGCAGCCGGGCACCTCGTTGAGCATGAACGAGAAGTCCTCGGAAGCCATGATCAGCGCGGGATCGCGCTTGACGTTCCCGGCTCCGGCGATCTCGGCGCAGATCTCGGCGGCAAAATCCGCTTCCTTCGGGTCGTTCACCAGCGGCGCGAAGATGGGGCGGTAATCGACTCGCGCCGTAGCGCCGAATCCGGCAGCCACCCCTTCGGCGACGCGCACCAGGCCGCGTCCGATCAGATCCATCACTTCTCCGGAGAACGCTCGGGCTGTCCCGGAGAGGCGTGCGCGCTGGGGAATCACGTTGTAGGCGTCGCCCGCGTGGATCTGCGTCACCGACACCACGGCCGTGTCCACCGGGCGGACGTTGCGCGAGACGATACTCTGCAGCGCGACCGTCACCTGCGCCGCAGCGAGCACGGGGTCGATGCCCGCTTCGGGACGTGCGCCGTGCGCACCGCGCCCTTCGATGTCGATGTCGAAGAACGCGCCGCCCGCCATCATCGGGCCGGAGCGCACCGCGAACTTGCCGAGCTGCATTCCCGGCCGATTGTGCATGCCGAAGATCGCGTCGCACGGAAAGCGGCGAAACAGCCCGTCCTCGATCATCGCTCTCGCACCGCCGATCCCTTCCTCCGCCGGCTGGAAGATGAAGTGAACCGTGCCGTCGAAGCGCTCGGTCTCGGCCAGGTACTTCGCGGCGCCGAGCAGCATCGCGGTATGGCCGTCGTGGCCGCAAGCGTGCATCTTCCCGTCATGGCGGGAGCGGTGTCCGAAGGTATTCGCCTCGTAGATGGGCAGCGCGTCCATCTCGGCGCGCAACCCGATGCTGCGTTCCGAGGACCCCGCGCGCAGCACGCCCACCAGACCGGTCTTCCCGATGCCGCGATGCACCTCCACCCCGAACTCATCGAGCTTCGCTGCCACGACATCGGCCGTGCGGTGCTCCTCGAATCCGAGCTCGGGATGCGCATGGATGTCCCGCCGCCAGGCGGTCATCTCGCCGTGAAGCTCTGCGATGCGTGGAACGATCGGCATGGCGTCGGATAGCGGTTAGCGGGCTTCAACCATAGCACAGGAGTCGGCACGGCATCGCCCAAGCGCGGGCGCGCCGACATCAGGTCTGCAACATGCCATCCACGCAGGTCACCGCATGGCCGCCGAGCCAGATGCTGTCGTCATCGTCGAACTGCACTTCGACGCGGCCGTCCCGCCCCGTGCAACGGCCCTGGGCCGCGACGTAGCTTGCACTCCCTAGCAGCCGTTGCTGCCGCACGAGCGCCGCGACGCAGCCGTTACCGCTTCCGCATACCGGGTCCTCCGGCACGCCCTCGGCGGGCGCGAAGGAACGCACTTCCATCGCGGGCGACAGTCCGGGTGCTGCGAATCCGAATACGGTCACACCCACGGCACCAGCCGAGTCGAGCGCCGCGATGCGCGCCAGATCGGGCTGCAGGCGGCGGACGAGCTCGGCGTCGGTCAACTGCAGCGTGATCCAGGCTACGCCCACGTCGATGAGTGCTCGCGCCAGAACCGCATCCGGAGCGATGCCAAGCGCGGCGGCCAGCTCCTTGACCTGTGCAGCAGATACATCGCGCAGCACCGGCTTCGGAAGCGCCAGGAACAGGCGCTCGCCGTCGATGCGCAGACGGACCAACCCTTGACCGCATTCCTGGACCAGGAACCCCTCCGTCCTCGGCTTCAGGCCATGCCGCAGCACCGCGTGCGCGGAGCCGATGGTCGGGTGGCCGGCGAAGCGCAGCTCGCTCTTGGGCGTGAAAATCCGCAGCCGGTAGTCGGCTCCCGCAGTGCTGGGCGTACAGACGAAGGTCGTTTCGGACAGATTGGTCCAATTCGCGATCGCCTGCATCTGCTCCCCGGTCAGGCCATCGGCATCCAGAACTACGGCGACCGGATTGCCTCGGAACGGCACCGCCGAGAACACGTCTACTTGCTGGAACGGGACACGCGGCACGCTACATCACCCTCCGGCCAGGTCGGGGCACGCTCGATCGTCGGTGCCCAAGGTTCAACGGTGCCCGAACACCTCTTTGTTGACGACATGATCCATGTTGGGTTTGCCGTCGAGCGCATCGAGGAGATTGTTCGCCAGCGCGATCGCCATGCGATCGAAGGACTCCTTGGTGACGCCCGCCATGTGCGGTGCTGTGAGCACGTTGGGTAGGTCGAGCAGCGGGTTGTCCGGCGCGGTTGGCTCGCGATCGAAGACATCCAGTCCTGCGCCCCGGATGACCCCCGTGGTGAGCGCTTTGTGCAGCGCGGCTTCGTCGATGATGCCGCCGCGCGCCGTGTTGACGAGAAAGGCCGTGGGCTTCATTCGCGCCAGCCGCGCGGCGTTGAACATGCCGTTGGTCTCGGCGGTCTTGGGGCAATGGATGGTGACGAAGTCGGCTCGCGGCAACGCCGCGTCGAGGTCCGGCTCGTGCTTGCATCCGGCAGCCGCGATCGCGGCCGGCGCCACGTACGGGTCGTAGGCGAGCACGGTCATGCCCAGCGCCAGGGAGGTCTTGGCGATGCGGGAGCCGATGCGACCGAACCCGATCACCAGCAGCGTCTTGCCGAACAGGTCGACCGGCATGTCGACGCGGAGCCGCTCCGCCCAGCGGCGCTCCCGCACCATCGTATGGAAGGTCAGGCCGCGCTTGGCCAGCTCGAGCATGAAGTAGAGCGCCTGCTCTGCAACCGAGGGGGAGTTGGCGATGCCCGTGATCATCAGCGGGATCCTGTGCCGCGTGAGCGCCGGCACGTCGACCGTGTCGTACCCGACGCCGTGCCGGGCGACGACGCGCACGTTCGGCCCGGCCTTGATCTCCGCTTCGCCGAACGGCGTGAGGCCCAGCGCCACGCCGTCGGCGTCCGCGAGCAGCGTGTGAAAGGCCGCGGCCGGAATGTTAGGGTCGTACGAGATGGCTTCGACGTCGGCCCGCTTCTGCAGCACGTCCCATCCGGCTCGCGCCGTGGTCGCGGGTAACAACAGCTTCTTCTTGGTCGCCGGCATGCACTCCTCCTGTGGTTGGTCCCGGTGCCGCGTGCGGCTCGCACGCAGCCAGCCCGTAGAATAGCGGAACGAGCACAAAGGAGGGAGCATGCCGAGAGTCGGAGTGTGTGGCCGGGTGGGGCTCATCGCGACTGTTCTTGCGCTGTTGGCCTCAGGGGCGGCGGCGCAGGAGTGGAAGCCGTTGCTGCCTGAAGACCTGCGCTGGATCGAGCTGCCGTCGTATCCCGGCGTCAGGTTCGCGGTGCTGGCCGGTGGGCCGGCCGAACCGGGACCCTTCACCGTGCGTGCCAAGTTCCCGCCCAACTATCGTCTCGGACCGCATACGCACACCGACGACCGTGGGCTCACGATCCTGGAGGGAAGCTGGATGCAAGGCATCGGCGACCGGCTCGACCCCGCCAACGCCGTCCCAATGCCAGCGGGAAGCTTCGTGCTCATCCCGGCCAACCAAGTTCACTTCGACATCTCCGGGCCCGAGGGTGCGACGGTGCAGGTGACGGGCATGGGCAAATCGCTGACTCGCTATCTGGACCCGGCCGACGATCCGAAGACAAGGTACAAGTAGCACGGTGCCGTAGGACGAATTCGAGCTTGACGGGCGATTCTGCGGCGTGAAACCATGCCGCGCACAAACAGCAGACGCACGCCGCATGCAGTGAGGATGCGGCAGCACAGGGAGGAGGGTGCCGATGGGCTGGCGACGCGGCTGGATCAACTTGTTCCTGTTCACGCTCGCGATGATCAACTACGTCGACCGCGTGGCGCTCTCGGTCGCTTCCAAGCCGATCTCGCAGGAGTTCGGCCTCTCGCCCGTGGCGATGGGCTATCTGCTCTCCTCCTTTCTGTGGACTTACCTCGTCTGCCTCATCCCGATGGGCATCCTGGTCGACCGCCTGGGCACGAGGACGGTCAATGCGGCCGGCATCGCGGTGTGGTCGACGGCCACGATGCTGACGGGCGTCGCGTGGAACTACGTGTCGCTCATCGCCACGCGGCTCGCGATGGGCGTCGGCGAGGCGACGACGTTCCCCGCCGGCGGGCGCGTGGTGCGCGAGTGGATCCCCGCGGGCGAGCGCGGTTTGACCAATGCGATCTTCCTGGCCGGGACCCAGGCCGGTCCGGCGGTGGGTGCGGTCATCGTCGCGTGGGTCCTCAGCAGGGTCGGATGGCGCGGATCGTTCTTGGTGGTCGGTGCCGTCGGCGGCATCTGGCTCATTGCCTGGCTCATCTGGTTCGATACGCCCGAGCGCGTGACATGGCTGGACGAAGACGAGCGAGCCAAGGTCCTCGCGGAGCGCGACGCCGATTCCAAGGTGCTCGAGCAGAAGACCGGGGGCACGCGCGTGCTGGACCTGTTGCGAACGCGCACCATGTGGGGGCTCGCGCTGGCCGAAGGCTGCGCGGTGTATACGCAGTACCTGTTCCTCACCTGGCTGCCGAGCTATCTGCAAACGACCAGGCAGCTCAGCATCGTGAAGACCGGACTGTTCACGGCGGTGCCGTACGCCGGGGCTGCGCTGCTCGGAATCGCTCTGGGCCGTGTGAGCGACCGGCTGCTCCAGCGTCAAGAGGTGGGCGAGGGCAGGCGGCGGAGCATGGGGGTGGTGATGATGTTGTCCTCGGCGGTCATCCTGTTCACGCCGTTCGTCGACCAGATCTGGCTCATCCTGGCACTGTTCACGTTGTCGCTGACGGGAATGGCGACCGCGATCTCGCTCAACTTCTCGCTGGTGAACGACCTGCTGCGCAACCCCGAGGACAGCGGCAAGGCGATGAGCATCCTGATCGTGGGCGGCAACTCGTTCGGCATCGCCGCGCCGATCGTCACCGGGTACGTGATCCAATCCACCGGCAGCTTCAACTGGGCCTTCGGCATTGCCGGGCTGCTCCTCGTGACCGGCGCGACGCTGCTGCTGACGATGACGCGAGACCCGATCCGGATTCCACCCGGAGCCGGCGTGCCGAGCTCGCAAGCTTCGTGACGATGAGCGGAGGCGGCTGATGCTATTCGCACCCCCCAAGGACGTGGAGACCAGTGTCTTCGCGCGTCTGCCCGACGCGCTGAAGACCGCGGACGAGAACAACGAATGGGTCGCGGGCCAGCCGCTGGGGATGCCCGCGCGCTCGCTGCTGGAAGGGCCTTCGTTCGACCGCGAAGGCAACTTCTGGTGCGTCGATTGCCCGAACGGACGGGTGTTCAAAGTCACGCGCGACGGAACGTTCCAGGTGATCGCCGAGTACGACGGCTGGCCCAACGGGCTCAAGTTCCATCGCGACGGGCGCATCTTCATCGCCGACTACAAGAACGGCATCATGCTGCTCGATCCCGCCAGCGGGAAGGTGACGCCTTTCCTCGTGCGCGCCAACCTCGAGCGGTTCAAGGCGGTGAACGACCTGTTCTTCGCAGCGAACGGCGATCTGTACTTCACCGATCAGGGCTTGACCGGGCTGCACGACCCGACCGGCCGCGTGTTCCGCGTACGCGCCAACGGCAAGGTGGATTGCTTGCTGGACAACGTGCCCAGTCCCAACGGCCTGGTGATGAACCGCGACGAGACGATCCTGTTCGTGGCGGTGACGCGCGGCAACTGCGTGTGGCGCGTGCCGTTCCTGCGCAACGGCGAGGTCGCCAAGGTCGGCATCTACATCCAGCTCTCCGGAGGCTGGGGCGGCCCCGACGGCCTCGCGCTCGACGACGAGGGCCGCCTCGCCATCGCGCACGTGGGCCTGGGGACGGTCTGGTTGTTCGACCGCATGGGCGAACCGGCGTATCGCATCCGCTCGTGCACGGGGGCGCACACCACCAACGTCGCCTTCGGGTGGCCGGACCGCAACACGCTCTACATCACCGAGTCAGGGAGCGCCACCATCCTCAAAGCGGAGCTCGACGCGCCCGGAAAGCTCATGTACTCGCACATGTGATGCGGGGCAGACGGGCGCACAGCGTTCCCGTCACCCGGGACAGACAAGCTACCGTTCCCGCCTTGGCGGGGTCTCCGACGAACGCGCCGCGTCGGCGGAATTCAGTTCGCCGTCGCTCGCGTCTGCCGGCAGAGCCTCGGTGTTGCGACAGGCACGCGCGATGTGCCTCCGCAGCTCCCGCTCCGAGACGGGCTTGTGGAGCAGCGTTACGCCCAAGGCCGTCGCCTCTCGCAGCCGGTCGCGGCCGGTATCGCCGGTGACGAGCAACACTGGGATTCCATACCGATCGCGCGCGGTGCCGGCGAGGGTGGCTCCCGTCTCGCTGCCGCGCAAGCGCAGATCGGCCACCAAGATGTCCACCGCTCCTCGATCCAGTTCACGGAGCGCCGTCTGCATATCGCCTGCCGCCACCACCGAGCAGCCCCAGCTTTCGAGCAAGGTCTGCATGCCGTGCCGGATGGCCGCCTCATCGTCCACGATCAGCACGCGCAGGCCATCGGGCAAGCTGGCGGGGGAATCCTCCGAGTCGGAAGCAGCCGCATCGGGCTGATGGATCTCCGGTCTCGCGCGCGGGAGCGAGAGCGTGAACACGGAGCCCTCGCCCAGGCGCGAGCGCAGGCGCAACTCCACTCCCAGCAGCCGTGTGAGCCGCTGCACGATCGCCAGTCCCAGGCCGAGGCCGCGCGAGCGGTCGCGCTCGGGGTTGGAGACTTGATAGAACTCCTCGAAGATGCGCTGCTGCTCGTGCTCGGGGATTCCTTCGCCGGTATCGGTCACGCTGAGCTCCAGGCGACGGCCCACCACGTCGGCTCGCAGCGTGACGCCGCCCAGGGACGTGTACTTGACTGCGTTATCCAGGAGATTGCGGACGACGCGCTCCAGCAGCATCGCGTCCGTGCGCACGAAGACGCCCTCCACCGACTGCACGTCCAGCGCGAGCCCCTTGCTGAGCGCGATGGGGCGGAAGTCGGAGGCGAGACGCGAGACGAGCGAGTCGATGCTGAAGACCGTCGGCTCGGGATGCACCGCCTCCGCATCGAGCTTGGAGATGTCGAGCAGACCGTCCAGCAGCGAGCTCAGCGAGGCGATGCCGGTACCGATGCGTCCCGACAGCTCGCGCGTGCGCTCGTCTGTCTGGCGGACCGACAGCGCCGCGCTGTACAACGAGACGGCGTGCAGCGGCTGCCGCAGATCGTGGCTCGCGGCAGCGAGGAAACGGGATTTCGCGCGATTGGCTTCCTCTGCGCGGTCGCGCTCGCGGATCACCGCTTGCCGCTGCACCTCCAGCTCGCGGATCAGTCGCTCGTTCTCGTAGCGGATGTCGAAGGACTCGCGGAAGATGCGCTCGTTGTCGCGGACGAAGCCCGCTTGCAGCACGACGAACAGCACGATGAGGACGGCGACGCTCACGTGCTCGAGGCTGCCGCCCAGCCCCCACAGCACTACGAGCGGGCCCAGCATCGGGAGCACGTAGGCAAAATAGGTCGCCCTGTAGGCCGCGTTGACCGAGACCGCCGCCGAAGCCCAGCTCACCATCAACATCGTGAGGATTGCTTGTTCGGCGGGCTGCAGGCGCGTGAGGAACAGCAATGGCCCGATCCCCGCGACTGCGCCGCCGCAGAAGCTCAACACGATCAGGGTGCGCAGCTGCGCATCGACGTTCCCGCGCGAAGCCGGAGCCCAGCGCACCGAGTAATACCAGCGTGCGAAATTGACCACCGCGATGGCGCCCATCCAGGCCAGGATTTGCGCCAGCGGCACAGTTTCGTACACGACGAAGCCGATGCACGCCGCGGCTAGAACCAGCGGAATCCGCGCGCGGGTGGCCTGCCGGTTCAGGGCGTCGAGCTGAGTCTGCTTGAACCGCACGACGCGGCTTGCCTCCTCGGCCGTCGCGGCGGGCGGAGGAGCCGTGCTGAGTGGGGACGCCGGCGCCGCCAGCTCCTGCATGGGCGGATGCAGCTCGCTTCTCATGGCTAAGCTCGCCCGATGCGCAGGCCGAGGCGGGCGGCCGTGTAGACGGCCTCCGTCCGATTGCGCACACCCAGGACACGGAATGCGGCGGACAGATGAGCTTTGACGGTGGCTTCCGAGATTCCCAGCTCGCGGGCGATCACCTTGTTCGGCTTGCCCAGTACGGCCTTGTTGAGCACGTCGAGCTGGCGGCCGGAGAGCGCTTCGACGACGCGGTCGTGCGACGCAGGGATGCTAGGAATGGGCTCGGGGGCATCCGCCAGACCTCGCAGTGCCATCGGCGGCAGGTAGATCCCTCCGGCCAGGATCAGGCGCAAGGCGTTCAACAGCACCTCGGGCGTGGAGGCCTTCGGGATGAATCCGGCCGCGCCGGAATCGATCGCTCGCCGCACCTGGCGGGGATCTTCCTCCGCCGAGAGCACCACGATTCGCGTGCCCTCGAATGCCCCACGCAGCGCATCGAGAGCATCCAGCCCCTCCACTCCGGGCATGTGCAGATCGAGCAGGATGAGGTCGAAGGCTTGGCCCTGCTGGGCGACCGCCTGGCGGCAATCGGCGGCTTCCGAGATCACGAGCTCGTCGTCGAGATCGCGCAGCAGGAACTTCAGCCCTTCACGGAACAGCGCATGATCGTCGACCACCAAGATTCGCATGTAAGGCACTCGTCATCTGCCTCCGGTGGTGTCTCAAGACGAGCATAGACCACCGCGGGCGGGGTTCGAATTGTCCAGTCGGCTTAGACGATCGGCTGAGTCCTGCCCCCGGCCAGGCTCGCAGCCCGGGGGAGCCGATCCGCGACCCTCCTCGCCGGCCTCGGATGCCAGGCGCTAATGTACACGCCCCGCGCCTGCACGAAAACGTCTGCGCTACGAGCGTGCCTGACGTTGGGAACGTACGGCCGGGCTCAGCGGCCGCCGTGCGCGCCTGAATATGCGAAGATTCGACGCCTATCGCTTACACCGACCGCCAGCATCCCGCAGACAGGAGGACACCGCCTATGCATCCCAAGACCAAGTATCTGTTCATCGCCAGCATGGACGTCGAGCCGGACCGCGAAGCGCTGTTCAACGAGGTGTACGACACCGAGCATGTTCCGTTGATCCTCAAGGTGCCGGGGGTCCTGTCCGCGGTGCGCACGAGGGCCGAGCCGCTCACGATGATCATCGGCGGGCAGAAGAAGACGATTCTCGCCGAGGGCGAGCCGCGGTACAGCGCGATCTACGAGCTCGAGAGCGCGGAGGTGCTGCTGAGCGATGCGTGGGCCAAGGCGGTGGATCAGGGCCGCTGGCCCACCGAGGTGCGTCCGTACACGCGCAACCGCCGGCATGTGCTGCGCAAGGTGATCGCGGCGGAGTGATCAGGCTTCGGGCAGCGCCGCCGCGCCCGCGGCCATGTTCAGCGGTGGACCAGCTGCAGAAACTCTTTGCGTAGCTCCGGATTGGTGAGGAACGCGCCGCGCATCACGCTGTTGGTCATGTGCGATTCGTCCTTGACGCCGCGCCATTGCGTGCACAGATGGTCCGCCTCGAGCACGATCGCCAGCCCGTCTGGACGCAGCCGCCGCTCCAGCAGGTCGGCGAGCTGGATGACGGCCTCCTCCTGGATCTGGGGCCGGCGCATGATCCAGTCTGCGATCCGGGAGTACTTCGACAGCCCGATCAGGTTGGATTGCTCGCTCGGCAGCACGCCGATCCACAGCTTGCCCAAGATCGGCACCAGATGATGCGAGCAAGCGCTGCGGACGGTGATCGGCCCTACGATCATCAGCTCGTTGAGTCGCTCGGCGTTGGGGAACTCGGTCACCGAAGGCATCGGGTGATAGCGGCCTCGGAACACCTCGTGCAGGAACATGCGGGCGATGCGGCGCGCGGTGCCGCGGGTGTTGTGATCGCTTTGGGTGTCGATGACGAGCGTTTCGAGCAGCTCCTGCATACTGGCCGTCACCTCCTCCTCCAGCGCCTTCAGTTCTGCGTCGCCCTGGATGAACTCGGCGATGTTGTCGTTCGCATGGAAGCGGCGCCCAGCGGCCCGGATGCGGCTGCGGATGTGCTCGGAGACCGCAGAGCCCTGCGGCGGACTCTCGGCGGTCTTGGGCGTGCGCTTGGTGTCATTCATGTCGGTGCCTCTTCGAGCGGTTACATGGCGGGGTTGGTCCCAACCACGAACTATACGGGCTCGTGCCGGGGTGCGCCACACCGGCAGGCTCGCTAAAAGACGCCGTCGCGCACCTCGTATCGGGTGGGCTTGCCGTACACCGGCATGCTGCGCAGGATCCAGTCCGAAACCCAGTCGATCATCCTGGCGAGCGGCACCAGCGGGTAACCGAACAGCCGCTGTGCCTGAGACGTGTTGTTCACCCACGCACACTCGTGCTCCGTGCCCTCGTACCTCGGTCGCTTGCCGAAGCGCCGGCCGAACTCTTCCGCCACCGCCCGCACGCTCGTCGCCTCGGGCCCTCCGACGTTGAGCGGGGTTGTGGGGTTCGTGCAATGGAGCAGAGAGCGCAGGATCTGGGCGTTGGCATCGCCTTGCCAGATCACATTGGCATGGCTGGTCTGGATCGGGATCGGCGTGCCGTCCATCACCCAGCGCCCGATGTCGAGCAGCACGCCGTAGCGCAAGTCGATCGCGTAGTTCAGCCGGATCAGGCGTCCTAGCGTGCCCCACCTGCGCGAGCCATACTCGAACGCGCGCTCGCGGCCGACGCACGAGTTCGCGTACTCTCCCACGGGGTTGGGCGGCACGGATTCGTCGCAACCCTGCTGCGATACTGGCGCGAACGCGTACACGCACAGCGTGGAGAACGCGACGATGCGCGAGCGCTGGAACGCGTCGGCCACCAGCGCCGGTGCAAACGTGTTCATGGCCCAGGCGAAGGCGGGCTCGGTGCTGGTGCCGAACTTCTTGCCGGCCATGAAGATGGCGTTGGGCAGTTGCGGCAGCCTGGCCAGCGACTCGCGGTCCAGCAGATCGCACTGGAGCGTCTCCACGCCCCACGACTCCAACCGATCGCGCGTGCGAGGGTCGGAGAAGCGGGCCACGCCCAGCACGCGCTTCCGGGGTGCGGCACGCTTCGCCATGCGTGCCAGGGATGGACCAATCTTGCCGGCGACGCCGAGCACGATGATGTCGCCGTCCACCCGCGCCAGATCGTCGATCACCGCTTGAGTGGGCCGCGAGAGCAGGTCCTCGAGCGCCTCTTCTGTCTCGATTCGCGCGGGCAAGGTCTCGAAACTGAGCGGGTCGTCCACCGCTGCCATGCGTGCTCTCCCGGTTGAGCCGCGAACCGACAATCCGCGTTCGGAGCTACTCTACCCGACGCCTTGCCGGTGCGACAATCGCAGGCCCGCAGTTTGCTCGAGGCCACGGGACGGCGTGAGTGCCGTCGAGACGAGCGTGGCGGGCCGAGTCTGCCGCCGAGACGGTGGCCCAGGCCGGCGCGCAGGGCGTAAGATGGCCGCTCGCCAGTGTGAGGCGACACGGAAGCTCAGTCATCGCCGCGACGCGCACATTGGGCCGGGCGGCGCAGAAGCCGGCTTGGACAATGGCCCGTGTATCGCTGGACGGGCCGTTGCTGCGACATGGACTCATCGACGGGAGAGAGGCCAATGCCACGACATCGTGATTTTGTTCCGCAGGGGGTGATCCCGGCGGTGCTGCTGCCGTTTCACGACGATCTATCCATCGACGAGCGTGCCTATCGTGCACATCTGCGCGACGTGGCGGCGGTGGACGGCATCTCCGCGATCACTGTGAATGCGCATGCCTCGGAGGTTGCTTCGTGCTCGTTCGAGGAGCAGAAGCGCGTGCTGGCGATCTCCCAGGACGAGGTCGGCGGCAAACTGCCGCTCGTGAACGGCGTGTATGCGGACGGCAGCCAGGAGGCGGCGCGCATCGCGAAGATGGCGCATGACGGCGGTGCTTCCGCGCTGCTGGTATTCCCGCCCGGCGTGTTCACTTTCGGCCAGCGTCCCGAGATGGCACTGGCGCACTTTCAGCGCATCGCCGAGGTCACGGATCTACCGCTCATCGTGTTCCAGTATCCGCTGGCTGGCGGGCAGGGTTACCCGATGCACACGTTGCTCGAGATCGTCGAGGCGGTGCCGACCGTGCGCGCGATCAAGGATTGGTGTGCCAGCCCGCAGCTCCATGAGCGCCAGATTCGGACGTTGCAGCGGCTCGATCGGCCAGTGCACGTGCTCACAACGCACAGCTCCTGGCTGCTGAGCTCGCTGGTGCTGGGCTGCGACGGGCTGTTGTCGGGCAGCGGCTCGGTGATCGCGGAGCTGCACGCGGAACTGTTCCGCGCCGTCCAGGCCGGAGACTTGGCGACCGCGCGTGAAATCAACGACCGTATCTGGCCCACCGCGGAAGTGTTCTACGCCGAGCCCTGGGTGGACATGCACAACCGCATGAAAGAGGCTCTGGTGCTGCTCGGCAAGCTGCCGCGCGCAGTGGTGCGTCCGCCCCTGGTGAAGCTCTCGGCTAGCGAGATCGAGCGCATCCGCCAAGCGTTGATCGCCGCGGCGCTGCTGCCGGCGAAAGCGGTCGCACGCAAGACCGCATAACGCACAAGCTGCATGCAAGAGACACGGATCGCGGCCCTGCAACGCATGCCGATCTTCGGCGGCATCCGCGCCGACGTGCTCGATTTCCTGTTGGAACGCTCTGCGACGAGCTCGGTTCCGAGCGGCCAATACTTCTTTCGCGAGAGCGACAAAGCCCAGTCCATGTTCGTGCTCGAGGCCGGGCGGGTCGCCGTGCTCAAGTCTTGGGAGGGCGAGGAGCGCTTGCTCGCCGAGCTCGGGCCCGGCGACTGCTTCGGGGAGATGGCGTTGATGGACCTCTACCCTCGCAGCGCGAGCGTGCTTGCCCTCGAGCCTTGCACCGCACTCGAGCTGTCGGCGGACAGCTTCTTTCAAGTCTACGAGAAAGACCTCGAGCAGTTCGCTCTGATCCAGATGAACCTCGGGCGCGAAGTGAGCCGCCGCCTGCGGCTCGCCGACGAGCGCCTGTTCCACATCAAGATGGGTGCGCCGCATCCGAGCGCGCATCCGTCGTCGCCGTTGACCTAAGCGCGACTGCTGTGCGGCGCGCGAGCTTGCGCGCTTTGCGCAAGCGCTGCATACACGCACGATTGCGGTTGTAGGCAGCGTCTCCCTAGCATTGTTCCTTAGCGATTGCAATGTACAGATCAAAGGTGACGAAATTTCGTCACGGCGAGTCGGTGCTTGACATGGTTCGTTGCTATTTGGGATATTGCTAGCAAACTAGAATACCAACACAAAAGCATGGGATCCGCTCTTCCATGACGTTGTCAAGCTGGCTTCAAAGGGAGGCCGACGATGTATGTCCAGACCCACATAGGTGGCGATGTTAGGCTGCCTGCCCTCGGGCCGAAGGGAAACACATGGCTTCAGAAGTTGTCGGTGATGTTGGCCGCGGTGGGGCTTTGGCTTGCCACTTCCAACGCAGCGGCGTGGACGATCACCCGTCTCGGGGACGCAGATTTCAACGCCCTGGCGATTAACAACGGCGGTCAGGTTCTTGGCCGCTGCAATCAAGGCACCGGGACCTGCGTGTGGTCAGAGGACTCAGGCGTGGAGGATTTGAGGATCCCGTCCTTTTTGCCGATCGGCTTCAACAACCGTGGCCAAATCATCGGTCTGTCCGGTGTCAGCCCTTTTCTGTACGGGGTCCTATGGTCCAGTGGAACCCTTTGGGCGTTGCCGTGCACGCCCCCCAAGTGTGCAGGCCCCTGGCCATCCGGCATTAACGACAGTGGATGGGTTGCGGGGATGATGTGGACCGTTATCGACGACCCGGACATCGGCGTGCAGTACCAAGATTCGGTCGCAGCATTGTGGGCTGGGGGCGAGGCACAAAATCTGGGCTTGCTGCCGTACGGGTACTACAGCTGGGCGACCGCGATAAATAACAATGGCCAGGTCGTCGGTTATGGAAATTGGGTCAATTCGGATGACGGGTCGGCAGGCATATCCGCCCTCTTGTGGTCCCAAGGCGGCATGCAGAGCCTGGGCACGCTACCAGGTGGCACCTACAGCATCGCAACCGGCATCAACAACGAGGGTCAGGTCATCGGGTGGAGCGACGGCGTCGCTCCGAGCACTTTCCTGTGGTCTAGCGAGACGGGGATGCAGCCGCTTGCTCCGCTACCCGGTGGCAACAGTACCGGACCCTTTGGGATGAATGATTCCCGCCAGGTGGTGGGCTGGAGTAACGTCGAGGACCAATTTGACTCCCACGTTGTCCTGTGGACCGACGGGAAGATCGTAGATCTGACTACCTTGCCCGAAGTCTTGGGCGCCGGTTGGTCCCTTAGCGCTGCATCGGGAATCAACAACGCAGGCCAGATAGTTGGCATGGGCACGCTCATGGTGGGGGGCACCACGGGCGGAGAGCCAGCCTCCTTCCTGCTGTCGCCGGGTGAGGCGGGGTTGTCAGCCAAGACTGCAGGTCCGTGCCCGCCGGCGGGACAAGGAGCGACCGACGATCCAAATCGGCCCAATCGCTGTGACCCGGGCAATCCGATCAACGCAGCCACGGGCAACAAGTACCAGATCGAAACCGACTATGTTGGTGCAGGGGTGCATCCACTGATCTTCCAGCGCTACTACAACAGCGCAACGGGTTTCAGCACCGGTGTCATCGGCGCGCATTGGCGGCACAGCTACGAGCGTTCAATAATATGGCGCGGCAACACCGCCGTTGTGATGCGTCCCGACGGTAAGCAGTATGTCTTCAGGCAATCCGGACCGGACTGGGTCGGCGACCCAGATGTCATGGACAGCTTGTCACGGACCGATTCTAGTTGGACGTATACCACCGCTCCCAGCAACGAGGTGGAGACCTACGACGCCTCGGGGCAGCTAATGTCGATCTCCGATCGAGCGGGCATCACGCAGAGGCTGGACCGCGATCCGCATGGGCGCCTGCTCAGCGTTACGCATCTGCTAACGGGTGCCAGGCTCGTATTTGTCTACGACTCCCTCGGCGATATTGCGGCGATTAGCGATCCAGCAGGGAACACATTCACCTACGCGTATGAAGACAGCGATCTGACGAGCGTGACTTATCCGGGAAACATGCCGGCTCCTGCCGATCCCCCAGTCCGCACGTACATATACAACGAGCCGCAGAACACTGCCGGCCTCAACCGGCCTCACTATCTGACTGGGATCATCGACGAAAAGGGCAGTCGGTTTGCGACGTACCAGTATGACATCCAGGGACGCGGCATATCGACGCAGCACGCGGGCGGAGCTGGAGCATACACAATAGCGTACAACTCGGACGGAACATCATCGGTCACCGATCCCCTGTCGAAGACTAGAACCTACACGTTCCAGACCCTGTTCCAAGTTCCGAGGGATACCGGTCTGGACCAACCTTGCCTCACCTGTGGAATGGCCTCAGCGACCGCGTACGACGGGAACGGCTTCTTGTCCAGTGCGACGAACTTCAATCATGTGACAACTACATACTCGCACAACGCGCGCGGCCTGGAGGTCCGCCGGACCGAGGCCTCGGGAACCACATTGGCGCGATCCATCAGCACCGCGTGGCATCCGAGCTTCCGTCTACCCGTCCAGATTGCTGGGCCTCAGCGCATCACAACGTTCAGCTACGACGACCGCGGCACGCTCACCTCCAAGACCATCCAACCCACTAGCGATGCCGACGGCTCACAGGGCTTCAACGCCGCCGCTGCCGGCAGCGCTCGCACCTGGACGTACATGAACACCTACTCCAGCGTGACCCCGGGGTTGCTCATCCAGCAGGTAGTCGACGGGCCGCGTACCGATGTGGCGGATTTGACCACCTACGTCTGGGACGAGTTGGGCAACCTGATCTCGGTCACCAACGCCTTGGGCCAGACCAGCACGCTCAGCAACTACGACGCGCATGGCCGCGCCCGGCAGGTCACCGACCCCAATGGGCTGGTCACCACGCTCGCCTACGATGTGCGCGGGCGGCTCATCTCGCGCAACGTGGGCGGAGAGCTCACCAGCTACGCCTACGACCCCGCCGGCCAGCTCGTCCAGGTCACCGCGCCCGACGGCTCCTGGCTCGCCTACACCCATGATGCTGCCCATCGCCTTATCAAGATCCAGGACAACCTGGGCGACCAGATCGTCTACACCCTGGATGCCATGGGCAACCGCGTGCAGGAGCAGGTGCTCGACGCCAACGGCACGCTGGCCGTCGCACGCTCTAGTGCCTACAACAGCTTAGACCGCCTGGCGCAGAGCATCGGCGGGGCCAAGCCCGCCACCGAGGTCACCAGCTACGGCTACGACGCGCAGGGCAACCTCACCAGCGTCACCGACCCGCTGGGCCACCTCACCAGCAATCTGTACGATGCGTTGAACCGGCTGACCCAGGTGATCAGCCCGTCTGCATCGGGCTCCGCATCGGGGGCCACCGTCCAGTACCAATATGACGGTCTGGATCAGATCACCCAGGTCACCGATCCGCGCAGCCTCGCCACCCGCTACAGCCTCGATGGGCTGGGCAATCTCACCCAGCTGCAAAGTCCCGACAGCGGGGCCACCAGCAGCAGCTACGATGCCGCTGGCAACCTGATCTCCCAGACTGATGCGCGCGGGGTCACGGGGACCTTTCGCTACGATGCGCTCAACCGAATGACCCAGGCAGTGTACGCCCCGCCGGCGGGTTCCAATATTGCGGCGGTGACCCTGTTGTACAGCTATGACCAGGGCGCCTTCGGCATCGGGCATCTGACGGGCATGAGCGATCCCGGCGGCACCACCGCCTACAGCTACGACCAGCGCGGGCGGCTGATCCAGGACCAGCACGGCGTGGGCGGGGCAACCTATGCGGTGAGTTACAGCTACGACAGCTTCGGGCGCTTGAGTCGCATCACCTATCCCTCCGGGCGCACGCTGAACTACGGTTTCGATACGCTGGGCCGGGTGCGCCAGATCGACACGAGTTACCAGGGCACGACTCAGTCGGTGGTATCCAACGTTGCCTACCAGCCCTTCGGAGCAGCCGTCAGTTTTAGCTTCGGCAACGCGCAAGGTTACAGCCGCAGCTACGACCTGGATGGGCGGGTCACCGGCTACAACCTGGGAGCGAGCAGCCGCACGCTAAGCTACGAC
>Ga0335083_10003670_pt1 | contig 19773 bp, 22 predicted proteins | sample Lox_Sample_42_FD_206716 | JGI IMG/M metagenome (GOLD analysis project Ga0335083, IMG submission 206716) | Soil microbial communities from Loxahatchee National Wildlife Refuge, Florida, United States - Lox_Sample_4.2 | ecosystem: Environmental > Terrestrial > Soil > Wetlands | place: USA...
CGGCGTGAATTTGCCCGCCCTGACCGCCTGGAAATGAGCCTCGAACCGCTCCACAGACTCACCTCATCCTGAGGAGCGCGCCGCGCTCCGCGCGGCTCCTCAGGATGAGGCAGAGGCGGTTCCATCGCTTCGTGATGTGCTTTACGGTGCCCGCCCAAGGGAGGGCGAGCGCGTGACCGAGGCAGCCAAATTCGATCCGGCCGACCATCGCTTCGGCCCGACCCACTGGTTCGAGGACCTCAAGGTCGGGCAGAAGTTCTATATAAACTCGCGGACCCAGACCGAGTCGCTGTTCGCGGCCTTCCAGCTGGCCAGCGGCGACAACCATCCGATCCACTACGACCGCGAATATTGCAAGGCGCGTGGCCACCGCGACATGCTGGCCCATGGGCTTCAGGTTGCGATCCAGGGGGCGGCCGGCGCCGGCATCTTCCCGCATGTCATCGGCGAGTCGCTGGTCGGCTTCCTCGAGCAGTCATCGCGCTTCCTGAAGCCGGTCTATTGCGGCGACACGCTCTATCCCTTGCTGGAGGTGAGTGAGCTGAAGCCCGGCCGCACGACGGGCACCGTCACCATGAAGCTCACCATCCACAACCAGCAGGGCGTTCTGGTGTGCGACGGCGAGCACAAGTACCTTGTCCGCAAGCGTCCGCAATAAATTCGAGGAAACGACCATGCTCGGCGTCATCGCAAAGCTCACCATCAAGCCCGGCGCCAATGCCGATTTCGAAGCGACCATGAAGGCGCTGCAGGCCAAGGTCCGCGCCGACGAGCCCGGCAACAAGCTCTATGCGCTTCACAAGACGGCCGATCCCAGCGTCTACGTGATGTTGGAACGCTATGACGATCAGGCGGCGCTCGACGCCCATCGCTCGGCGTCGCATTTCAAGGAGCTCGGCCGCAAGCTCGGCGACTATCTCGCCGGTCGGCCCGACGTGCAGGTCATGCAGGAAGTCTGATGCCATGAGCGTCAATCGCCTGTTCGGCTCGGAGCTGTCGCCTTACTCGGTGAAGGTCCGATCGTACCTCCGCTACAAGGGCATCGCCCACGAGTGGCTGCCGCGCTCGCCCGCCAACCAGGCCGAGTTCCAGAAGTACGCCAAGCTGCCGCTGGTCCCAATGGTCGTCACGCCGGCGGGCGAGGGTGTCCAGGACTCGACGCCGATCATCGAGCGCTTCGAGGCCGAGCAGCCCGAGCCCTCCATCGTGCCGGACGACAAGGCGCTCGCCTTCCTCTCGGCGCTGCTCGAGGAATATGGCGACGAGTGGGGCAACAAGTGGATGTTCCACTATCGCTGGAACTACAAGGCCGACCGCTGGTCGACCGCCGAACGCATTGCGCTGCAGATGGCCGGCGCGCAGGGGCCTCTGGCCGTCGCCAAGGCGCGCGCCATGGTGGCCGACCGCATGACCGGCCGGCTGGGCTTCGTCGGCTCGAGCGAGAAGACCAAGCCGCTGATCGAGACGTCGTTCAAGCGCGTGCTCGGCTTGCTCGACAAGCATCTCGCCTCGCGGCCCTATCTTCTGGGTGGCCGGCCGGCGCTGGCCGATTTCGGCCTGTGGGGACAGTTCTACGAGGCGGCTACCGATCCGACGCCGGGCGGCAAGATGCGCGCCTCGGCGCCCAACGTCATGGCCTGGGTGGAACGCATGGTGTCGCCCAAGAACGAAGGGCCGTTCGCGAGCTGGTCGGTCCTGTCGGCGAGCCTCATGCCGTTGTTGGCCGAAGAAGTCGGGGCGTTCTTCCTGCCGTGGTCGGTCGCGAATGCCGCGGCGATCGCGCAGGGCGCCAAGTCGTTCGACGTATCGTTGGGCGGCGCGGTCTGGTCACAGGAGCCGCAGAAGTATCACGCCCGCTCGCTGTCCGAGATCCGCCGGAAATATGCGGCAGCCAAGGACGCGCCTGGATTGAACGAGGTGCTGGAGAAGACCGGCTGCCTGAAATGGCTCGTGGCGTAAGTCTCAGCGGCCGGGTGCATAAGGCGGGCGCGACCTGGATTGAAGGAAGGCCGCCACGTCCCACGCCTCCTGCAAGCTGACGGACGGTTTTGCAGGATCCACGCCGCGCGGCATGGTGCGGCGGACGAAGCCGACGACGTGCTCGTAGCGATCCATGCCGGCCCCGTCGTTGAAGCTGTCGGGACCCCAGAGCGGAGGAAACTCGTAGCCCCGCGTGGCGTCGGCGCTGCTGCGGCGCTTGCCCAGCCCATCGGATTGATGACAGGCGGCGCAGAGGCGACCATAGGCGTCTGCGCCACGAGCGGCATCGAGGCGCTCGGGCGCGCCGGGCGCGGGCCGGACGACGACGGCCTCGGGTGTGCCGATGTACTTGAGGTAGGCGAGGAAGCCTTCCTGCTCGCGCGAGCCTTCCGGCAGGCGGCGCCCGTTCATCGAGCGGGTCATGCATTCGTCGATGCGCTCGACGAGCGAGATGACGCGGCCACTGCGCGTCGAGAATTTGGGGTAGGTACGAAAAACGCCCACCAGCGGCAGGCCGAAGCGATTGGTGCCGGCATCGAGGTGGCAGCTCTGGCAGGCGAGGTTGTTGCCGGCGAGACGCAGTGCCTGGTCGTTGACCGAGGGCCCGATGACGGAAGGCGTGTCGGCGATCAGGCGATAGCCGTAGGCGACCATGTGCCCGTCGGGTGTAGCGGGCGGCACGAAGCCGGGGCCGCTGGGGCTGTAGTCGGGCCAGGTCGAGGGCCGCGCGACAGCCTCCCTGGGCAGATCGTCGGTTGGTGGCCTCGGCTCGAGAAAGGCGACCAGACCGGCCAGCACCGCGCAGATCCCGAGGGCGCCCGCCACGATGTTGAGAGGCCTCATGTCAGTCCGGAGATGATCAGGGACACGCCCGACACGGCCAGCATCGCCAGCACGATCTTTCGGAACTGCAGGTCGTTCACGCGGCCATAGGCCAGCAGCCCGAATCGCGTGCCGATCAGCGATACCGGAAGGCTTACCGCGGCCCAGAACAGCCAACGCGAGTCGAGCAAGCCGCTCACGGCCGCCGACACCAGTGCCAGAGCGAGGATCGCCATGTTGTAGGGTTGGTTGACGCCGCGCTGCTCGGTGCGGGTCCAGCCGCGAAGCTGCACCCAGGTCACGGGCACGGGCCCCGAGATGCTCGCCATGCCACCCAGCACGCCGCCGATGAAGCCCGCCACGGCATCGGCAATGCGGCCACCCCAGCGGCGAACGGCCGGCGGACGGCGGACGAAGAAGTTCCAGGAGACGTAGACGACCAGCAGCAAGCCCACGCCGAGCTTCAGCGGACTGGGCTGCACTTTCGTCAGCAACATCGTGCCCAGCGGTACGCCGATCAGCCCAGCTATCAGGAAGGGCCAGAGCCGTGGCCAACGCACGCCTTGCCAGATCTGAGGCAGCGCCTGCAGGTGCCCACCGACCGCGCATAGGCAGACCAGAGGGGCGGCGAAAGTCGGCGGCATGGCATGCAGCCAGAAGCTCATGGCCACGAGCGCATAGGCCGTGCCGGTCAATCCGTTGACATAGCCCGCCGCCAGCGCGCCGATGACGACGAGAGCAATGTCATCGGCGGGCGGCAGGATCACGGATCAGCCCGCGGCGGTGAACGCCTGGATGCCGGTGATGGCGCGGCCGAGGATCAGGGCGTGGACGTCGTGCGTCCCTTCGTACGTATTGACCGCCTCCAGGTTCATGGCGTGGCGGATCACGTGATATTCGTCCGATACGCCGTTGCCGCCGTGCATGTCGCGCGCGACGCGGGCGATGTCGAGTGCCTTGCCGCAATTGTTGCGCTTGATGATCGAGATCATCTCCGGCTGCGCCTTGCCTTCGTCCTTGAGCCGGCCGACCCGCAGGCAGGCCTGCAGGCCGAGCGCGATCTCGGTCTCCATGTCCGCGAGCTTCTTCTGGATGAGCTGGTTGGCGGCGAGCGGCCGGCCGAACTGCTTGCGGTCCAGCGTGTAGTTGCGCGCGCGCTTGAAGCAGAATTCGGCCGCGCCCATGGCGCCCCAGGCGATGCCGTAGCGCGCGTTGTTCAGGCAGCCGAACGGACCGCCCAGGCCCGAGACGTTGGGCATCAGGTTCTCGACCGGCACGAACACCTCGTCGAGCATGATGGCGCCGGTCACCGACGCGCGCAGGCTGAACTTGCCCTCGATCTTCGGGGTCTCGATGCCCTTCCAGCTCCGCTCCAGGATGAATCCGCGGATCGCACCGCCGTCGAGCTTGGCCCAGATCACCAGCACGTCGGCGATCGGCGAGTTGGTGATCCACATCTTGGAGCCCGAGAGCTTGAAGCCGCCGGGCACGGTCACGGCACGGGTCTTCATGCCGCCGGGATCGGAGCCGTGGTCGGGCTCGGTGAGGCCGAAGCAGCCGACCCACTCGCCGGTCGCGAGCTTGGGCAGGTACTTCATGCGCTGCTCTTCGGTGCCATAGGCGTAGATCGGATGCATGACCAGCGAGGATTGCACGCTCATTGCCGAGCGGTAGCCCGAGTCGACCGCCTCGACCTCGCGCGCGACCAGGCCGTAGGTCGTGTAGTTGGCGCCGGCGCAGCCGTACTTCTCCGGCAGGGTCGAGCCCAGCAGGCCGAGTGCGCCCATCTCGTTCATGATCTCGCGGTGGAACTTCTCGTGCCGGTTGGCCTCGATGACCCGCGGCATCAACCTGTCCTGGCAGTAGTCGCGCGCGGCGTCGCGGATCGCGATCTCCTCCTCGGTGAGCTGGTCGTCGAGGAAAAACGGGTCTTCCCAGTCGAACGGCTTGGCGTCGGCGGCGATGCCGCGGGCGGCGCTCTTCATCGGGGTGGCGGCGGTGGCCATGGCTGCTCCTCGTCTGTAACGGCCGCGTCTTATCAGGACGCGGTGGCCCCGCCAACCGCCGGCCGGCCCGTCAGGGTGCGGAAGATTTCGAGGCTGTACTGGCCGAAACGCTCGGCGGCACGCATCTCGACGGTACGCGGGCGGGGCAGGTCGATCCTGAGGTCGGCCGCGATCCGGCCGGGACGGGGCGACATCACCACGACGCGGTCGGACAGAAACACGGCCTCGCCGATCGAATGGGTGACGAACAGGACGGTCTTGCGCTTGTCCCGGCCGAGATCGCGCTCGCCCCAGATACGCAGCAGCTCGAGCGCCATGTCATCGCGCGTCATGGCATCCAGCGCGCCGAACGGCTCGTCCATCAGCAGTAGCGGCGGATCGAGGAGGAGGGCGCGGCAAAGCGCGGCGCGCTGCTGCATGCCGCCGGATAGCTCGCGCGGCAGCTTGTCGGCGAAGCCGCCCAGACCCGCCATGTCGAGCAGCTCCAGGGCTCGGCCCTTGAGCGAGGAGGTGTTCTTGCCCGCCAGCTCGGCCGGCAGAAGGACGTTCTCCAGGATCGAACGCCACTTCAGCAGGATCGGCGACTGGAACACCATGCCAATGTCGGGGATTGGCTTGGTGACCTTGCGGTCGGCGACAGTCACCGTCCCTTTCGTCGCCGGCCGCAGGCCAGCCACGATGCGCAACAAGGTGGACTTGCCGCAACCGCTCGGGCCCACCAGGGAGACGAATTCACCCGTGCCGACTGTGAGCGAGATGCCGGCGAGCGCCTCGACCGGGCCGCTCGCCGCCTCGTACGTCATGCCGACCCCGGCGAGGTCGATCAGAGCCAAGACCGCGCCCTTACTTGGGCATGTCGATCCTTGTGTAGAACTCCTTAGTGTAGGCGTCCTTGCAATCGACCTGTTTGGGCATCTTCATGTAGGTGTTCATCAGATCGACAGAGTGGCACATGCGTGCGTCGTCGATCGAGCCGATGCCGTTCTTGGCGTAGTTCTCGGTCCGCATCAGATCGAGGCCCATCTTCATGTTTTCCTTGATCGTGCCGAGGTCCATCTCGGGCACGTACTTCTTCTGGATCGCCAAGGCCGCATCGGGATCCTTCATGACGTCCCGCCAGCCCATGTAGGACGCCTCGACGAAGGCCTTCAGCTGCTTGGGCTTCTCCTTCATCGTCTTGGCGCTCGCCATGATCGACATGGCGTAGAGATCGAATCCGAAATTCGCCCAGGGCATCATGAGCACGTTGCCCTTGCCGGCGGCCTTCTCGTAGAGCGGCAGGCCGGTCGTGTAGTCGCTGACTCCGACCGTGCGCTTCTCGGACAATGCCGGGATCTTTGCGGCGGGATCGATGTTCACCCAGGTGATCTTGTTGGCATCGATGCCGGTCAGCTTGGCGAAGGCCGGGAAGACCTGGCGCTGCGCATCGCCCGGCGGCGAGGCCAGGGTCACGCCCTCGAGATCCTTCGGCTTGAGCAGCGGCTTTTCCTTCAGGCTGAAGATGTTGAGCGGCGTCTTGTCGAACACCATGCCGACGGTCTTGATCGTGCCGCCACGTGCGATGAAGGGGATGATGGCGGCGACATCGGCGAGACCGGCGTCGGCACGGCCGCTATCGACCTTGGCCATCGAATCGCCGGACCCCTTGGAATTCTCCAAGGTCACGTCGAGGCCTTTCGCCTTGTAGTATCCCTTGTCGAGGGCGACCCAGTAGGCCGCATGGTCGCCGACGGCGAACCAGTTGAGCGCGAATGTCCACTTCTCCTGTGCCGACGCGCTGCCGGTCACGGCGATGAGCGCGGCAAGCGCCAATGCGATCGTACGACTCATGAGCAACCCCTTTCCCAATTCCCCAAAAAATTCCTATTCGATGCCTTCCGCCCACGGCGCCCACAGGCGCGCCGCCAGAACGACGAGGCCGTAGAGCACGAGGCCCACGACGGAAATCCAGACGAGCGCCGCGAAGGCGAGCGGCGTGTTCATGCTGCTCTGGGTCGTCGTGATGACGTAGCCCAGGCCGCGCTGCGAGGCCACGAACTCACCCACGATCGCGCCCACGACCGCGGCTGTCGCCGTGATCTTGAGCGAGCTCAGGATGTAAGGCAGCGCGTTGGGGATGCGGATCTTGAGGAAGATTTTCCACTTCGGCGCGCTGAAGACACGGCCGAGGTCGAGCATGTCGGCCTCGACCTGGCTCAGCCCCACGGCGGTGTTGATCACGACCGGGAAGAACCCGATCAGCGCGCCCATCAGCATGTTGGGGAAGATGCCGTAGCCCATCCAGATCAGGAACAGCGGAGCTACCGCGACCTTGGGCAAGGTGTTCACGAACACCAGGAACGGCACGAGTGCGTTGGCGACCAGCGGCGACCAGGCAATGGCGACGCCCAGCAATACGCCGACGGCACCTGCGATGATGAAAGCACCGATGATCTCCCAGGTCGTCGTCCAGAGATGCTGCGCCCACGGTACTTCGGGATACCAGAGCGCGTTCCATACGGAGAGCGGCGCGGGCAGAAGATATTCGCGGATGCCGCTCAGGCTGACGGCGAGTTGCCAGGCGACGATCAGGGCGACGAACAACGCAGCTGTCGGCCAGTACCGACGACTCAAGTCGATCATTTTCGTGATAACGTGCTGCGCATTGCAGCGAGACTGACGAACACGGATTTGGCCGTCAAGGTAAGGATCATCGGTGAAGCTTTCCCTGTGCAATGAGGTGATCCGCGAGCTCGCTTTCGACCGGCAATGCGCTCTGGTGGCAGGCCTCGGCTATCGTGGTCTCGAGCTCGCACCGTTCACCTTCGGCGATGATGCATGGCGCATGCCGGCTTCCAAGCGTGGCGATATCCGGAACGTCTGCAAGGCGAACGGGCTCGAGGTGAGCGGGCTTCACTGGCTGCTCGCTGCACCCGCGGGCCTCTCGATCACGACCGCAGATCGCACGGTGTGGCAGAGGAGCGTCGACGTTCTGCGCGCCTCGGTCGAGCTGTGTGCCGATTTGGACGGTGCCTATCTGGTGCACGGTTCTCCGGCACAACGCCGGGTCGCCGATGCATCTGATGCCAAGCGCGCGGAGGAGGCGTGGGCGATCGCAGCTGAAGCGGCGCAGAAGGCGGGCGTCGTCTATTGCCTGGAGCCGCTTGCCCAGCCCGATTGCAACTTCATCAACACGCTGGCCGAGGCGTCGGCCATGGTCCAGCGCATCGGCAATCCCGCCTTCAAGTCGATGGTCGACACGCTCGCGGCGTCCTTGATGGAAGCCAAGCCCGTGGCCGATGCGATCCGCAAATGGATGCCGACCGGGCTGATCCGCCACGTTCAGCTCAACGACCGCAACAAGCGCGGACCGGGGCAGGGCGAGGACAAGTTCGCCGGCGTGCTCGCCGCCTTACGGGAGTCCGGCTATGACGGCTGGGTCGCGATGGAACCGTTCATCTACGAGCCCGATGGGCCGACCTGCGCCGCGCGCATGATCGGCTACGTGAGTGGATTGCTGGAGCAGGCGAAATGAAGGTGAAGCTGGAGGAGGTCGAGCGCTACGAACGGCCGATGAAGATGCGGCTCGCCTTCCGCTTCGGCGTCATCACCGTGACCGAAGGCGTGCAGGCCGTCATCCGTGCCCACGTCTCGGTCGACGGCCGCCGCAGCGAGGGCGTCGCGGCCGAAGCGCTCGCCGCCAAGTGGTTCGAGAAAAGCCCGGAGTTCACCGACGATCAGAACCTCGACCAGCTCCGGCAATCGCTCGCCATCGCCATCGAGCACTACAAGGCGCATGGCGCGGACACGCCGTTCGGTCTGTTCGCGGGCACCTACACGACGCAGCAACGCCGCGGCGCGACGCTCGGGCTCAATCCGCTGGTCGCCTCGTACGGGCCGGCGCTGCTCGATCGCGCGATCATCGATGCTGTCGGTAAGGCGACAGGCCAGTCCTTCTCGGAAATGATCGCGGCGAACGTAGCCGGCATCGAGGCGACGGAACTGACGCCTGACATAGGGGCCAACGAGATCGCCCCCTTTCTGGCGAAACTGAAGCCCGCCAGTTCGATTGATCTTCGCCACACGGTCGGCCTCGTCGATCCGCTGACGGCAGCCGACCGGTCCGCAGCGGATCGCGTCAACGATGGGCTGCCGGAAACGCTGGAGGAGGTCGTCGCCTACTATCGCGGTCGCTATTACAAGCTCAAAGTCGCGGGCGATATCAAGGCGGACCTCGATCGGCTCTCGCGCATCGCGTCGGTGCTCGATGCGATGCCGGACTACAAGGCGACGCTCGACGGCAACGAGCAGTACGACAGTGTCGAAGGCATCGTCGAGCTGTGGCGCAAGGTCGAGGAGCAGCCGAAGCTGGCGCGACTGGTCAAATCGACGCTGTTTATCGAGCAGCCGATCAAGCGCGGCGTGGCGCTCAGTCGGACGATCGAGCCGCTCGCCAAATTTCGGCCGGTGATCATCGACGAGTCGGACGGCGAATTGTCATCGCTCCCGCGCGCGCTCGAACTGGGCTATGCCGGCGTTTCGAGCAAGAATTGCAAGGGCTTCTACAAATCGATCCTGAACGCGCTGCGCGTTGGCAGGCTCGGCGCGGGTCACTTCATGTCGGCGGAGGACCTCACGACCCTGCCGGGCGCGAGTGTGCAGCAGGATCTCGCATTGGTGTCGCTGCTCGGCATGACGCATGTCGAGCGTAACGCGCATCACTTCGTCGACGGCATGTCCTTCGCGCCCGCGGGCGAGCAGAAGGCTTTCGCTGCTGCGCATCCCGATCTCTATGGGATCGACGATGGCCATCCTGCGCGGCTGAAGGCAACTGGCGGCAGGATCGCGCTGGGCTCGCTCGGTGTGCCGGGCTTTGCGGTCGGCGCGGAGATGGATTTCAAGTCCATGCGGACCATGGCCGGAGTGACGGTATGAGCCTTCCCAAATCGTTCGCGACGGTCGAGGCCGTCGAGGATTTCATGACGACGCCGTCGCAGGCGTTGATCGACGATCTCGGCCGCACGCCGGGCGATATTCTAGTGCTGGGCGTGGGTGGCAAGATGGGGCCGACCCTGGCGCGGCTGGCCAAGCGTGCGGCGCCGTCCAAGCGCGTTATCGGCGTGGCGCGCTTCAGCGAGGCCGGCGTGAAGGAAGGGCTGCAGAAGGCCGGTGTCGAGCCTATCTCGGCGGATCTTCTCGACCGCGCGGCGCTGGAGAAGCTGCCCCAGGCCGCGAACGTCGTGTTCATGGCCGGCCGCAAGTTCGGCGCGGCGGGCGACGTGCCCCTCACCTGGGCGATGAACGTGCAGGTGCCGGCGATGGTGGCCGAGGTCTTCAAGGACTCGCGTATCGTCGCCTTCTCGACCGGCTGCGTTTATCCCTTCGTGCCCGTCGACAGCGGCGGTGCCACCGAGGATATGCCGCCGATCCCGCCGCCCGGCGATTACGCGGTCACCTGCGCCGGTCGTGAACGCATGTTCGAGTACTTCTCCAGCAGGCTGGGCACGCCGGGCCGGCTGTTCCGGCTGAACTACGCGATCGACATGCGTTACGGCGTGCTGCACGACGTCGGCCGCAAGGTGCGCGACGGCGAGGCGATCGATCTTTCGATGGGCCACGTCAACGTGATCTGGCAGGGCGACGCCAACACCGTGGCATTGCGCTGCCTCGCGCACGCGACGACGCCGACCACGCCCATCAACGTCACCGGCCCCGAGACCATCGAGGTGAGCTGGCTGGCGCGTGAATTCGGCAAGTTGCTGAGCAAGACGCCAAAGCTCACAGGCAAACCCGCGCCGACAGGGTGGCTCAACAATTCGAGCCGCATGGTCAAGGAGTTCGGTCCGCCCAGCGTGCCACTCAAGGCGATGATCGAATGGACCGCCGATTGGCTGGCCCGGGACATGAAGACGCTCAACAAGCCGACGCACTACGAGGTGCGCGATGGCAAGTATTGAGCCGATAAGTCCCGACGACGCCGAAGCGGTTTGGCCGCTCTCGATCGAGGCCGGCTGGAACCAGAATGTCGCCGACTGGCGGTTCATGCTGGGTGCAGGCCGTGGCTTCGGACTCAGGAACGATAGAGGCGTCTGGGAAGCAAGCTCGCTCGTTTTGCCGCTCGGCCGGAACCTCGCCTGGATCAGCATGGTGCTTGTGACCAAGGCACGGCGCCGAGGCGGTGTCGGCACGCGCCTCCTGAAGTGCTGCATTGACGAAGTCCGCGCCAACGACGCCGTCGCCGGGCTCGACGCGACGGAGCAGGGGCGGCCGATCTATCTGCCGCTCGGTTTCCGCGATCTCTACAAGATCTCACGATGGCATCTCGACGGCGCGAGGGATGTGGTCGCGCCGCCAACGGGTGTTTCCATCCGGCCGTTCGAGATCGCCGATTTGCCCAAGCTCGCGACGTACGACCGGCCGCTCTCCGGCATGGAGCGTCCGAGTCTGCTGGCGCATCTCGCGACGCGGCAGCCCAGCCTGGCCTGGATCGCCGAAACGCCTTCCGGAAAGCTCGCAGGCTTCAGCCTCGGCCGCGAGGGCAGGGGCGCCAGCTCCATCGGCCCGGTCGTGGCCGACACCGAAGCCGTCGCATTGGCGTTGATCACCAAGGCAACGACGACAGCCAAAGGGTCGTTCATCATCGACGTGCCCGATGCGCACGGCGAGATCAGGGTCTGGTTGGAGAAACAGGGCGCGGTGACGCCGCGCGCCTATATGCGGATGACGCTCGGCACAGCGAAAAAGCTCGACGATCCGAGCCATGTCTTTGCCCTTGCCGGGCCCGAACTGGGATAGAATATCGCCATGCATTGGAACGATCTGCCGTCGCCGGTCCTGTCCATCCTGCGCCGTGGTGCCGTGATTCCCGCGCATCCATTGGCGCTCGGTCCCGACCGGCAGTTCGACACGCAATCGCAGCGAGCGCTCAGCCGCTACTACGTCGATGCGGGCTCGGGCGGCCTGGCTGTCGGCGTTCATTCGACCCAGTTCGCCATCCGGGAGGTCGGCCTCTATCGCCCGGTGCTCGAGCTCGCGATCGAGACGGCGCGCGATTGGACCGACCGGCCGCTGGTCATGATCGCGGGCGCCATCGGCAAGACCGCGCCGGCGGTCGAAGAGGCACAGTTGGCGCGCTCGCTCGGCTATCACGCGGTGCTGTTGTCGCTCGCGGCCTTCAAGGGGGCGAGCGAGGACGAGCTGATCGAGCATTGCACGGCGGTCGCCAGGGAAATGCCGCTGGTCGGCTTCTACCTGCAGACGGCGGTCGGCGGCATTCCGCTGTCGCGCGGTTTCTGGGCGCGGTTCGCGGCGATCGACAATGTCGTGGCGATCAAGGTCGCGCCCTTCAATCGCTACCGAACGCTCGACGTGGCCATGGGCATCGTTCAGGCGCAGGCAGAGGACCGCATCACGCTCTATACCGGCAACGACGATCACATCGTGGCCGACCTCGTGACACCCATGGTCGTGCGCACCGGCAATCGCGAGGTGACGCTTCGCTTCCAGGGCGGCCTGCTCGGCCATTGGAGCGTCTGGACGCGCGGCGCCGTCGAGATGCTGGAGAAGCTGAAGCTTTCGGTGTCCGCCGGCGCGATCCCGCCCGAGATCCTGGCCCTCGATTCCTTCGTGACCGACTGCAACTCCGTCGTCTTCGACGTCGAGCACGATTTCGCGGGCTGCATTCCGGGCTGCCACGAGATCCTTCGGCGGCAGGGGCTGATGACGTCCATCGAGTGCCTCGATCCGCACGAAAAGCTGAGCGCGGGGCAGAGCGAGAGCATCGACCGGCTCTACGCCACCTATCCGGAGCTGAACGACGACGCCTTCGTCGCCGCCAACCTGGCGCGCTGGCGGAACTGAGGTGGACGATCTCTTCGCGACGCACGACGCCTTGGGCGTCGCGCAGCTGGTCAAGACGCGTAAGCTCGGCGCCCGCGAGCTTCTCGATGGCACGCTCGCCAGCCTGCGCAGGCTCAACGCCAACCTGAACGCGATCACCGATTTCTACGACGACGCGCCTGCCGCGGCCGACGGGCCGTTCGAAGGCGTGCCCTATGTCATCAAGCAGCTCATGGCCGACTGCGCTGGCCATCCGACGACCTTGGGCTCCCGCTTCTTCGCCCAGCAGCCGGTTGCCGCGGCTGACAGTGCCGCCGTGGCCCGCCTGCGCCGCGCCGGCCTGGTGATCGTCGGCCGCACCAACACCAGCGAGTTCGGACTGGCGCCGACCACCGAGCCCGCGTTCGGCGGCGCCACGATCAATCCCTGGCGCAAGGACCTGTCTCCCGGCGGTTCTTCAGGCGGATCGGCAGCTATCGTGGCGGCACGCGGCCTGCCGATGGGCCACGCCACGGATGGCGGCGGCTCGATCCGCATACCGGCGAGCCTGTGCGGCCTGTTCGGACTGAAGCCGTCGCGGGGGCGCATCAGCCTTGCGCCGATTGGCGAGACGTTAGCAGGGGCGGGCGCGCAGCATTGCGTGTCGATTTCCGTCCGCGATTCGGCAGCGCTGCTCGATGCGACAGCGGGTAGCGAGCCGGGCGATCCCTATACAGCGCCGGCTGCAGGCTCGTTTCTCGAAGCGACGAGGCGCGCGCCGGGCCGATTGCGAGTTGCCTTCATGACCCGGCCGGTAGGTGGCAAGCCGCTCGACCCGGTGCTGGTGGCAGCGATCGAGCGGACCGCGAAGCTCCTGGAAGAGCTCGGCCATCATGTCGAGGAGGCGTCGCCCGATTACGACGCGGCCGCATTGAACAATGCCTTCTGGATGGTGATGAGCGCCAACACTTACACGAACATCCAGCTCCGGTCGGCCGGAAGGGTACCGGGTCTGGGCGATCTGGAGCCGGTGACGCGCCTCACCGCCGAGCGCGGCAAGGCGGTCAGCGCGAACGACTACATCCGTGGCGTCCAGACCTTCCATCGCACCGGCCGCCAGCTCGGCGCCTTCTTCGGGAAATACGACGTGCTGCTGTCGACGACCATCTCCCGGACCAGCCTGCCGCTCGGCACCGTGCGCATGGATGGCACGCTGGAGGCGTTTGACGAGCAGGTCGCGCCGATGACGCCGTTCACCGCTGTCTGCAATGCGACCGGCGTGCCGGCCATGTCCGTGCCGCTCGAATCGACCGATGACGGCCTCCCGATCGGGCTGCACTTCGTCGCGAAGTATGGCGCGGAAGAGACGCTCTATTCGCTCGCGGCGCAGCTCGAACAAGCAAGACCCTGGAGGAACCGCCGGCCATGATGATCTGCGACGCACAGGTCCATATCTGGGCGGCCAACACGCCCGAACGTCCCTGGCCGGCGCGCGCCGAGCCCCATCGCGCGCCGCTCGGCAAGGAGGAGCTTCTCGCCGAGATGGACAAGGCCGGCGTCGATCGCGTGATCATCGTGCCGCCGTCGTGGGAGGGCGACCGCAACGACGTCGCCAACGACGCCGCGACCAGCCATCCGAAGCGCTTCGCCACGATGGGCCGCTTCGATCCCGACGCGCCCAACGCCCGCGAGACGATCAAGGATTGGAAGAAGCAGCCCGGCATGCTCGGCATGCGCTTCACGTTCCACACGCCGGTGCTGCGTCAGCCTCTGCTCGACGGCAAGTTCGACTGGGTGTGGGGCGAGATGGAGACGCTAGGCATTCCGGCCATGGTGTTGTTCCATCACGAGTACATGCACCTCGCCGACAAAGTCGCCGAACGCTATCCCGGCCTGCGGCTGGTGCTCGATCACTTGGGCCTCAAGAGTGCCAAGGACGTGAAGCAGGCGGACAACTTCGCCACGCTCGACAATGTGCTGGCGCTCGCCAAGCGCCCCAACGTGGCGGCCAAGGTCTCGGCCATGCCGTGCTACGCCGACGACAAGACCTATCCCTTCAAGTCGGTGCATCCGCACATCCGGCGCGTGTTCGAAGCCTTCGGGCCCCAGCGCACCTTCTGGGGCACCGATTGGTCGCGGCTGCCGTGCAGCTACAAGCAGGGCGTCACCATGTTCACGGAAGAGCTGCCGTGGCTGAAGGGCTCTGACCTCGAAGGCGTGATGGGCCGCGGCATCTGCGATTGGCTCGGCTGGAAGTAGCTGATTGCGGACTTCCAGGTCCGCTTCAGAGCTTGCGCATCACCATCTGCGAGCCGCCGCCCCAGATCGGCAGGTAGGCCATCTTGTAGCCGGCGCCGCCGGTGACGATCGGATGGATGGCCTCGGGCGAGAGGGCGACGTCCTCACCCTTGTCGAACATGTATCGCTGCACGCGTTTGAGGTCCCAGGCGTCGTGCTTGGCGATCTTCTCGGCGAGCTCGAGCGGCAGGAGAAACACCTGCTCGCCACGGTCGTTCTTGCGGCTCTGGCTCGACATCACGATCTCGGCCTTCATGCCGACAATGACCGGATCGAGGATCGCCTCGGGCGTGGCGCCTTCACCGTCGCCCGGCAGCACCTCGGCCGTGCCGGAAATGCTCATGACCGTGATCGCATTCGCGCCTTTGCCGAGCCCCCGGCGTTCGGTGAGGGAGGGGAAGGGCCCTTCATCGCGCTCCGCGAAGCAGAGCGTGTACTTGGCGGGCTGACCCATGGTGGCCATGTCGCCCGTGTCTGATTTCGCGCCGCCGATATTGCGCAGGCAAAGCTGCAGGGCGCGGCCGATGCAGGCATTGGCGCGCGCACCGGGGCCGATGCAATTGGTGAGGGCATTGACGCCGAGCTTGTTCGCGATGGGACCATGCACGCAGAGCGCCACGGCGGCGCTGCCGGTCGTCGTGGCGACGCCCAGCAGATTGAATTCCGGCTCGACGATGGCCTGCGCCGCCATCAGCACGATCGGCAGTTCCGCAGGAAGTGCGCCGGCGATGACGCATTGGTAGGCGGCCGCCTCGGGCGTGATCTCGCCGAACATCGGCGGCATCATGCCAAGTGATTGAGCGCGGTCGGCGATGCCCGCGACCATGGCTTCGAGGCGTGCCTGCGTCGGCGGCACGAGTGGGAGGCCGTCGCTGAGCTCGGCCTCGATCAGGATCTTCTGGACTGCTTCCCAGCCCGTCGACTCGGAGACGACAGGCCAGCCGCACCATTCGGTCATCGTGCGATGCGGACCGAGGCGACTGTCGTGCCGCCGAAGGAGGGAATGAACGCGGAGTGCTTGCCGGGCCCACCGGCTACGGTGATGTGGATGTCATTGGGGCTGCGGCCGATTGGCAGCCAGTCACCGTCCGGCTTGTGGCCGGTGCTCTCGTAGGTCGCGAGATTTTCCTTCGAGACGCGCGAGAGATGGATGCGCGAACGCTTCCAGAGCTCCTCGCGGATGCTGTCGATGGTGAACCCGTCGCGCTTCAATGTCGCGGCATGCTCCGGACCGATGATCACGAACATCGGCCCCTTGCCGTACACCGTGTTGGCGCCCGGATTGGCCATGCCGCCGGCGAAGGTCGTCAGTAGTCCATCGCCCGTGGTCGAGCCGTGGTCGTTGAGATTGTGCGGGCCCTCGCCCGACATCACCGTCACCACGCCGTCGGTCGGCGCGAAGCCGCGCTGCACATGATAGGGCGTCCAGGGATTCTCTTCCTCGTTCTCGCCGAAGCAGAAGGTGTACTTGGCGGGATTGCCCTGGGTGGAGCGGTCCATCTCGCCGGGCTTGGCGCCGGCCACGTTCAGCAGCATCAAGCCGAGCGCACGGCCGATCGTGGCATTGGCCTGCCAGCCCTGGCCGAAGCAGTTGGAGCCGCAATTGATGTTCAGCTCTTTGCGGATCGGGCCGCTCACCATGACCATCGGCGCGCAGGAATGCGTCGTGGCGAGCGTGCCGTGGAGATTGTACTCGGGATCGAGCACGCCGCGCAGGGCTGCGGTTACCACGGGGAAATACTCGGGCTTGCAGCCCGCCATGACGGCATTGGCGGCGAGCGCCTGGATGGTCGGCACGATCTGGCGCGGCGGCACGGGCGGGTAGGGGCGGTTGTCGCCCCGTACCGTCTCGACGAACTTCGCGACCTTGGACTCGGTCGGGACGAAGAGCGGCATGCCGTCGCTCCAGCCCTGTTCGACCGCGAACTCGTTGAACGTCTCGACGTCCATGTCGTCGAGATCGATCACTTCCTGGTCGGCGATATCCTTCATTTCTTCGTCGCCTCGATCAGTCCCTTGGTCGCGGTCTCGATGCGTTCACGCAGCTCCTCGGCGTTGAGGCCGCCGACCGGGTGCTTCACGACGATCAGCTTGGGCTCGATCTTGCGGGCTTTCGCCTGGGCAAGAACCAGCGGCTTGAAGGTCTCAGTGGCGATCACGTAGGCCGTGATGCCGAGTTTCTCGAGTTCGATGCTGTCGTGGAAACTCCACGATGAACAGCTTCCTCAATCTCCCAGCGCTAGAAGCGCTGCTCGATACTTTCCGGCGACCTGCGCGATCTGATCCTTGGGCGCGGGCTGGCTTGCACTGTTCTTGGCGAGAAATTCGATGTTGTCGATCTTGCGGGTCGCACCGAGCTTTTCGCGAATGCCCATCAACAGCTCACGGGCGTTCGGCTTGGAATTGGACATCAGCGCGATCGCATCGGTTGCCCAGTTGACGGGCTTCAGCGCGATCGCCGGGCCACCCGCACCGGCAAGGCCGAAGGTCGGATTGTAGATACGCATGGAGGTTCCTCCTCAATTCTTCTTCAGCGCGGCGATGGCGGCCTTGGCGGCGCGCTGCCCGTCTGCAATGGCGTCCGACAGATGATAGCGCGTTCCGGCCCGTACGTCGCCCACGGCAAAGACCGTCGAGGCCGACGTCCGGCCTTCGGCATCGACCACGATATGCCCGGACCCGTCGAGCGCAAGCGAATCCGGCAGGAATTCCGCAGCGGGAGACTGGTCGGTGTAGACGAAGACCGCGCTTGCCGGAATCGACTTTCGCGCGCCGCTCGTCTCGATGGTCACGGACTGAAGACCCTGGCTGCCTTCCAGCGCCACGATGCGGCTCGGCCTCTCGATGACGGTCACGTCGCCCGCCAGGCCTTTCAACGTCTCGGCTTCCTGTCTGGCCCAGCCCTGGGCACCGGCCACCACGACAGGCAGGCCGGCGTAGAGCGGACCGTCGCAATGGGCGCAGTGGGAGAGGCCGCGACCTTCGTAGTCGCCCTCGTTGTCTAGGCCCAGTGTCCCTTTGTTGAGGCCAGTCGCGACTACGATCGCGCGAGCGGTATGCTGCTCGCCGTCCGAAGTCTCGACGGTCCAGGGGCCGTTGCCGGAGAGACCGGACACCTCGCCAAAACCGATCTCCACGCCGGCGACAGTGGCGTCATCTGTCATGCGCGAAGCCCAATCCGGGCCGGTGAAGCTCTCCTCGAAATCCTCGAGCTCGCCGAGGTTGATCAGTGCGCCGCCGGGAGCGAGCTTGTCGAGACAAAGCACCTTGAGGCCGGCACGGGCGGCGTCGGTGGCGGCGCTGAGGCCCGCGGGGCCGGCGCCGACGACGATGAGATCGTAGGTAGGCGTGTCCATGGCGCCGGATTAGCGCATCGCCGCCGCCCCGGCACCTGCTATTCGTGTGGTCCGCGATTTGCACGTGCTGCATGGATGGCCGCATGGCCGGCGCATTGGCGGCTTGCCAGCGCAGCGCGAACCGTCGTACGTCGCAGGCGGGGAGAGAAAGCAGGGGGCATGGCGTACTTCACGCAGCAGCTGGTCAACGCCGTTACCCTAGGCGCCATCTACGGGCTGATCGCCATCGGCTACACGATGGTCTACGGCATCATCGGCATGATCAACTTCGCCCATGGTGAAGTGTTCATGATCGGCTCTTTCATTTCCCTGATCGGGTTCATGATCTGCGCCCTGCTGGGCATCAGCTCGGCGCCCGTGGCCATCGTGCTGGTGCTGCTGCTCGCCATGGTCTTCACCTCGGTCTACGGCTGGTCGATCGAGCGGCTGGCCTATCGGCCGCTGCGCGGCTCCTTCAAGCTGGCCCCCCTGATCTCGGCGATCGGCGTGTCGATCACGCTCCAGAACTATGTCCAGCTCGTGCAGGGCGCGCGGGCCAAGCCCGGCGGACGCGTCGTCGAGGGCGGCTTCACGCTGTTCACGTCCGACGGCTTCGACGTCCGCGTGACATGGCTGCAGATCATCATCGTCGTCGTGACGATCCTGCTCATGGCGGGCTTCTCCTGGGTGATCGCCAGGACGCCTCTCGGCCGCATGCAACGCGCCTGCGAGCAGGATATGAAGATGGCGTCCCTGCTCGGCGTCAACGTCGACCGTACCATCTCGCTCACCTTCGTGATGGGGGCAGCGCTTGCCGCCGTCGCCGGCATGCTGTTCCTGATGTACTACGGGATCATCGATTTCTTCATCGGCTTCCTCGCGGGCATCAAGGCCTTCACGGCGGCGGTGCTGGGCGGCATCGGGTCGTTGCCGGGCGCGATGCTGGGCGGCCTGCTGATCGGCATCATCGAGGTCTTCTGGGCCGGCTACTTCTCGAGCGAATACAAGGACGTCGCTGCGTTCTCGATCCTGGTGCTGGTGCTGATCTTCCGGCCTTCGGGTTTGCTTGGCAAACCGGAGATCGAGAAGGTCTGACGGGATGGGGCCACGTCTGCCATCGATGCTGAAAGATGCCGGGCTCACCGCCTTCGTGGCGGCCGCGCTGGGCATCTTCGTGGTCGGCTTCCGCACTTACGACGCATCGGGTACGGGGCTCCAGTTCGACTACCAGTTCGTCGATCTCGGAATCGCGATTGTGACGATCTTCGTCGGCAGGCTGGGATTGCTGATGGCGGCGGAGGGGCAGCGCTGGCCGGCGCTCATCCTCGGCGCGGCGATGGGTGGGCTCGGCGCCTCGCCGGTGCGGCTGCCGTCCGAGTTCCTGCACTGGTTCATGGCGCTGGGCGGCGTGCTGATCATCGTCCGCACGATCTGGCCGTGGGCCAATCATCGCTTCCTCTCGGCCGGGCAGTCGCCACGCGGACGAATGCTTCGGACCGCCGGCACCAAGTGGTTCGGCTGGATGCTCATCGTCG
>Ga0335083_10003672_pt1 | contig 19771 bp, 15 predicted proteins | sample Lox_Sample_42_FD_206716 | JGI IMG/M metagenome (GOLD analysis project Ga0335083, IMG submission 206716) | Soil microbial communities from Loxahatchee National Wildlife Refuge, Florida, United States - Lox_Sample_4.2 | ecosystem: Environmental > Terrestrial > Soil > Wetlands | place: USA...
TCCTCGGGGTCGAAGCCCACCAGGCCGTCCATGTCGGGCGCGGTCATCAGCGCACCCGCGGTCGAATAGGTCCAGGAGTGATAGGGGCAGACGAAGGCGCGGACATTGCCCTCGCCGCGCGCCACGGGACATCCGCGATGGCGGCAGGTGTTGGCGAAGGCGCGCGCCTCGCCGTCGGCGCCGCGCGCGATCAGCAGCGGAACGGTGGCGACCTCGCAGGTGAAGAAGTCGCCGGGCTTGGCGATGCGATCGCTGCGGCCGACGAAGTTCCAGACCTTGCCGAACAGCTTCTCGACCTCGCGATCGAAGAAGCGCTTCGAGGTGTAGCACCAGGGCGGCAGGTTGAAGGCCTCGCCGAGGGGCCGGCGCACGTCGGCATAGTGCCTCGCCGCAAAGAGATCGTCGGGTTCATGCATGGTTGAGACCTTGAGCAAGCTCCTGCCAGCGATGACAGGCGACAGTGTGGCCCGCCGCGACCGCTTCGGGTAGCGGCTCTTCGCGGCGGCAACGTTCGTCCGCATGGCGGCACGAGCGATGGAAGCGGCAGCCGGGCGGCGGATCGGCGGGATCGGGCGTCTCGCCGCGCACTTCCGGTCGGGTGCGCTTGCGTTCGACCTCGGGATCGGGGACCGGCACGGCGCCCAGCAGCGCGTGCGTGTAGGGATGGCGCGGCTCGGCGAACAGGCGATCGCGCGGGCCTGCTTCCATCACCTTGCCGCCGTACATGACCACGACATGGTGGGCGATGTGCCGGACCATGGCCAAGTCGTGCGAGATGAAGAGATAGGTGAGCCCGCGCGTGCGCTGCAGCTCCATCAGGAGATTGATGATCTGGCCCTGGATGCTGACATCGAGCGCCGAAACGACCTCGTCGCAGACGATGAACCGCGGCTCGATCGCCAGAGCACGCGCGATCGCCACCCGCTGGCGCTGGCCGCCCGACAGTTCGTGCGGATGCCGCCGAGCCATCGCGGGGCGCAAGCCGACGCTGTCGAGCAGCGAGTCGACCTTCCGGCCGATCTGCCCCCTGGGCACGAGCCCGTGCACCGATACGACCTCGGCCAAAGTCGCGCCCACGGTCATGCGCGGATTGAGGCTGCCATAGGGATCCTGGAAGACCATCTGGCCGAGCCGCGGCATGTCCTGCCGGATCGCGGCGACGTCGCGGCCGAAATAGCTGACCCGACCGTTGCTCATCGGCGCCAGGCCCAGCAACGCGCGGCCCGTCGTCGTCTTGCCGCTGCCGCTCTCGCCCACCAGCGCCACTGTCTTGCCCATGGGGATGGCGAACGACACACCTTCGACCGCCCGAACGGTCCCGGTGGCCCGCCGCAAAATGCCGCTCCGAATCGGAAATCGGACGCTCAGATCCTCGACGACGATCTCCCCGGCGGGCTGCTCGGCGTCAGCCACACGCATCGATGCCGTCGTCGCAGCGGCGAGCTGCTCGCGGGCACGCCAGCAGGCGGCCAGATGATCGGCGGCCACCGCCTCCAACGGAGGCGTATCGGCGCCGCAGCGCTCGATGGCGAAGGCGCAGCGCGGATGGAAGGCGCAGCCTTGAAGCGGATGCGCCGGATCGGGCGGCAGGCCGGCGATGGGCTGCAGGGCGCCGGCAGGCCTGTCGAGCCGCGGCTTGGCGGCCATCAGCGCGCGGGCATAGGGATGGGCGGGCCGGCCGAACACCTCGGCGGCCGAGGCGCTTTCGACGATGCGGCCGGCATACATGATCGACACGCGATCGGCGACGCCCGCCACGACGCCGAGATCGTGGCTGATCAGCACCAGCGCCATGTCGAGCTCGCGCCGCAAGCGGTCGAGCAGGCGCAGGATCTGGTCCTGGATCGTGACATCGAGCGCCGTGGTCGGCTCGTCGGCGATCAGGAGCTTGGGGTGCGCGGCGATCGCCATGGCGATCAGCACACGCTGCCTCATGCCGCCCGAGAGCTGGTGCGGATAGGCAGCGAGTCGCGCCGCGGCGCCCGGGATCCCGACCTGCCCCAGCAGCTCCGTGCAACGCGCGAGCGCCGCCTCCTCACCCATGCCCTCGTTGAAGATCAGCGGCTCGGCCATCTGCGCGCCGACGGTCATGGCGGGATTGAGCGCGGACAAGGCGTCCTGCGGAACGAAGGCGAGGCCGCGGCCGCGCACCTGCCGCATCTCCCCGGGCGAAAGCGTCAGCAGATCGCGGCCCTCGAACAGGACGCTGCCCGAGGTCACGCGGCCGCCGCGCGCCAGCAGGCGCAGCACGGCCAGCATGGTCTGCGTCTTGCCGCTGCCCGACTCGCCCACGATGCCGAGCGAGCGGCCGGCGGCCAGGGTGAAGCTCACATCGCGCACCACGGCGACGTCGCCGTAGGCGACGGAGAGATTGCGAACCTCGAGCAGGTTCATTGCAGCTCGATCTTCGGATTGACGTAGGCGTAGAGCGCGTCGACGGCGAAATTGATCACGACGAAGATCAACGCCAACAGGAGTATGCCGCCCTGGATGAAGGGGAGATCGCGCGCGGCGATGCCCTGATAGAGCGCGAGCCCGATGCCGGGCCAGGAGAAGACCGTCTCGGTGAGCACCGCGCCCGAGAGCAGGAAGCCCGCCTGCAGGCCGATCACGGTGATGATGGGCGGCAGGGCGTTGGGCAGGGCGTGGCGCAGGATGATGCGCGCCTCGCCGAGGCCCCGGCTGCGCGCGGTGCGGATGAAGTCGCCGTCGATCACGTCGAGCAGAGCCGAGCGCGTCATGCGCGTGATCACCGCCATCGACCAGGCGGCGAGCGTCAATGTCGGCAGCACCATGTGGGCGGCGAGATCGAGCGCGCCGCCGCCGTCGATCGCCGAGGTCATGCCGCTGGTCGGCAGCCAGCGCAGCTCCAGCCCGAAGACCAGGATCAGGATCAGCCCCAGCCAGAAAGGCGGCATGGCGTTCAGGAACAGCACCGACGTGGACAGGCTGTGGTCGCGCAGCGAGCCCGGCTTCAGCGCCACCCAGGTGCCGATGGCGATGCCGCCCACGGACGAGATCACGATGGCGGCGACCGCGAGCACGGCGGTGTTGGCGAGACGGTTGGCCAGCACCGCGCCGACCGGCTGGGCGAAGACCAGCGACTGGCCGAGATCGCCGTGCAGCAGGTGCCACATATAGGTGCCATATTGCACCACAAGCGAGCGATCGAGGCCCATGGCCGCGCGCAACTGCCGGCGCGCCTCCTCGGTCGCCGTTGGCCCCAGCAGCACGTCGGCGAGGTCGCCGGGCAGGATCTGGGTCAGCAGGAACGTGACCAAGGTCACGCCCAGGACGACAGGGATGGTCTGGAACAGACGGCGGACGGTGAAGGCGATCACGGCTGTTCCCGCCGCATCCGCGGATCGAGCAGATCGCGCGCGCCGTCGCCCAGCAGGTTGAAGGCGATGGCAAGCAGCACGATGGCGAGGCCCGGAATTGTCGAGATATGCGGCGCCACGGCCAATGCGGTGCGGCCGCTGCTCAGCATCTGGCCCCAGTCGGGCGTCGGCGGCTGCGGCCCGAGCCCCAGGAAGCTGAGGCTCGCCGCCAGGATCACGTTGCGGCCGGTCTGGAGCGTGGCATAGACGACGATCGGCCCCAGGATATTGGGCAGGATGTGGCGCGCGGCCACGCGCCAATGGCTGTAGCCCAGCGAGCGCGCGGCCTCGACATAGAGTTCCTGCTTGGCCGCCAGCACGCCGCCGCGCACGACGCGGCCGAAAGCGGGGATCGTCACCACGACCATGGCCACGATCATCGAGCCCAGCCCCGCCCCCAGCGCCGCGCCGATGCCCAGCGCCAGCAGGATGCCGGGAAAGGCGAACATAACGTCGAACAGGCGCATGGTGGCGCCATCCCACGCGCCACCGGCATATCCGACGGCAAGGCCGATGACGCCGCCCAGGATCAGCGCGATCATCGTCGGCAGGACGGCGACCAGCAGGGCGAGGCGAGCGCCGAACAGGAGACGGCTCAGGATGTCGCGGCCGAGTTCGTCGGTTCCGAGCCAGTGGCCCGTCGTGAACAGGCCGAGATTGCGCCGCGACGGATCGGCCAGCAGCGGGTCGTGCGGCGCCAGGACGTTCGCAAACACCGCGACGACGACGATCACGCCGAGCAACGCGAGACCGGCGACGATGCCCGCGTTGCCTCGTCGTTGCGTCATTTGACGCCGAGCGTCGCGTAGTCGAAGTAGATGGAGGGAGCCGCCACCACGCCGGTCACGCGCGGCCCGAGCAGGCGCGGCAGTCGGTCCTGGTAGAGGAACAGCCACGGCGCATCCTCGGCGATCTTTTTCGCCGCCGCGCGATAGAGATCGTGGCGCTTGGTGTCATCCGGCTCGCCGCGGCCCTTGTCGAACAGCGCGTTCACGTCGGGATTGTCGTAGTAGCCGCGATTGACGCCGCGCGGCGGCTGCTGGCTGCCGCTGAACATGCGCTCGAACCAGTATTCGGCGTTGGCGCCCGTGGTCCAGCCGTTATAGGAGCCGTTCACGCCCTTGTAGCCGCCCGACTCGGCCGAGATCATCGCCGTGAAGTCGAGATATTGCGGCTCCACGCCGACGCCCACCGCCTTCAGGTCCTGCTGGATCAGCTCGAACACCTGCCGCGCCATGGCATTGCCCGGCCCGCTGATCGGCACCATGAGCTTCAGCGTGACCGGCTGCGCCACGCCCGACTGCGCGATCAGCGCCTTGGCCTTGGCCGGATCGTAGGCATAGATCTCGGCGAAGCCCTTCTGGTAGATCTCGTTGCCGCGCGGCACGGGACCGTATTTCGGCGTCATCTGGCCGCCGACGAGCGCCGAAATGGCGTCGCGGTTGATGGCGTAGTTCAGCGCACGGCGGAAGTCGGCATTGTCGGTCGGCGCGAGCTTGAGGTTGAAGCGGATGAAATAGAGGTTGGCGGGCTCGGGATACTGGACGGTGACGCCTTTCTGGCCCTTGAGCTGCTCGATCTGCTGCGAGCCCGCGCTCGCGATCATGTCGACGGCACCGGTCTGCAGCTCGGTCGCCGCGGTCGTCGGATCGTAGATCGGCCGGAAGACGATGCGGTCGAGCTTCGGCCGCCCGCCCCAGAAGTTGGGATTGCGCACCAGCTCGACCTGGCCGCCGTTTTCGAACTTGGCGATGCGATAGGGTCCGCTGCCGACCGGATGCTGGGCGAGCTCATCGCCCTTGTATTGATCGAGCGCAGCGGCGCTCACGATCGACATGCGCTGGTCGGTCAGGAGACGCAGAAGGCCCGCGAAGGGCTGCTTCAACTTGATCACGAAGGTCCGCGCATCCGGCGCCGCCGTGGACTCGATCAGCGCCGTGATCAGCACGAGGCTGCGTGCGGCGCGCTCGTCGTAGACGGGCGAGCTCTTGTCCATCAGGCGGTCGAAGTTCTTCTTGACCGCCGGCGCATCGGCCGCGCTGCCGTCATGGAAGGTCGTGGTGCGGATGGTGAAGCTGTACGTGAGGCCGTCGGGCGAGATCTTCCAGGACTCCGCCAGCGCCGGCTTGATCTCCGGCGCACCCGAGGTCTCCTTGGACATGTCCTCGCGCACCAGCGGATCGAAGATCGCATCGACGATGCGCAGCCCGATCGTGCCGGTCATGCGGTGCGGATCGAGCGGCGGCGTGGTCGCTTCCGAGACGATCACGATCACCGACGACGCCGTCGTTTCCTTGCGGCCGCCCAGCCCCATGCCGTAGACGACCAGTCCGATGCCCGCGACCACTGCGAGGCCGGCGAACAAAAGAGCCCTGCGGCCCGCGCGTGTACGTGCGAACATCAATTCCGTTCCCCGGCCAATCGGCTCCCCGGAGGGAGCCTAGAGCGTCAGGCGGACTGGCAGCAAGGTCTGGCAGCAAGGTCTGGCAGCAAGGTCTGGCAGCAGGGACGCATGCCGCTATGATCCACCGCGGAGGAACCCATCATGCCGCTCGCGACAAAATACCTGTTCATCGTCAGCATGGACGTGGCCAAGGACAAGGAAGCGCTGTTCAACGAGGTGTACGATACCGAGCATGTGCCCCTGCTCATGAAGGTGCCGGGCGTGAAGGCCGTCACGCGGCTCGCGACGGTGCCGGCCGCCTTCAATATCGGCGGGGAGCGCAAGACGCTCGATGGCGCGGGCATGGCGCACTATGTGGCGCTGTACGAACTCGACAGTCCGGACGTGCTCTTGAGCAAGGAATGGGCGGAGGCCGGCGAAAAGGGCCGCTGGCCCAAGGAAGTGCGGCCCTACACGACCAATCGCAGCCATGTCGTGCGCAAGGTGATCTAGGCAAACCTCATCCTGAGGAGCGCCCCCTCATATTTCGTCGGGGGCGCGTCTCGAAGGATGGGAACGAGCACTGTGCCTGAGGCCCATCCTTCGAGATGCATCGCCACGCGATGCTTCTCAGGATGAGGTTCTCACCCGGTGTCCCAGGGGAGAACGAGAATGGAGATCGGCTTCAACCTGCCCAACTCGGGCCCGCTGTCGGCGGGCGATCTGATGGCGAAGATCGCCGTCGAGGGCGAGAAGATGGGCTACGACTATCTCACCGTCACCGACCATGTCGTTCTGCCGGACACACGTGTGCCGGGCTATCCCTATTCCGAGAGCGGCGAGTTCTACGAGGATGCGCCGACCGAACGGCACGAGCAGCTGATCGGCATGGCGTGGATCGCGGCCAAGACCTCGCGCATCCGCCTGGTGGCGGCCGTGCTCGTGGTGCCGCATCGGCCCGCGGTGCTGGCGGCCAAGATGCTGGCGACGCTGGACGTGCTGAGCGGCGGCCGGCTGGTGGTCGGAATCGGCGCCGGCTGGCTGAAGAGCGAGTTCGACGCCGTCGTCACCACGCCCTTTCCCGATCGTGGCGCGGTGACCGACGAATATATCGACGCCTTCCGCGCCCTCTGGACGGAGAGCCAGCCGAAATTCGAGGGCCGCTTCACCAGGATCAATGGCATCGTGCTGGAACCCAAGCCCGTGCAGAAACCGCATCCACCCATCTGGGTCGGCGGCGAGGGCCCGGCGGCGTTGCGGCGAACCGTGCGCGCGGGCAATGCCTGGTATCCGATCGGCTCCAACAACAAGCATCTGCTCGACACCTTGCCGCGCCTCGAGGCGGGCATCGCGCGCCTGCGCAAGGCGGCGGCGGCGGCCGGACGCGATCCGTCATCGATCGGCGTCAGCTTCCGCGTGAAGCGCTACGGCTCGACCGTGCCGCCCAAGGCCAATGACGGTGAGCGGCGGCTGTTCTCGGGCAGCGAGGCCGATCTCATCGCCGACTTCCGCGCACTGAAGGCGATGGGCGTGACGGCCATCGACATCGACTTCGGCCGGCCCAACCCCAAGGCCGACGAGTTGATCGCCGAGATGGGCCGCTTCCGCAAAGCCGTGATCGACAAGATCTGATGAGCGACACGACCATCCCCGTCATCGATCTCGGCCCCTATCTCGCGGGCGAGCCGGGCGCATTGGATCGGGCGGCGGACCAGCTGCGGCATGCGCTGACCGAGATCGGCTTCTACTTCATCGTCAATCACGGCGTGCCGCGGCCGCTGGTGCGCCGTATCTACGACGAGGCGGCGCGATTCCATGCCCTGCCGATGGACCGGAAAATGTCGGTGCGCATCGACAAGCACAATGTCGGCTACCTGCCGATGCGCGGCGACACCTTGCGCACGTCGGTCGTGCAGAAGGTGACCAAGGCCAACTTCAACGAGGCGCTGTTCATCGCCCGCGACCTGCCGGCGGACCATCCCGATGTGAAGGCCGACAAGCGCTTCCGCAGCGCCAACCCGTGGCCTTCGGACCTGCCCGGCTTCCGCGAGACCGTGGTCGAGTATTGCGACACGATGGAGCGGCTGGTGCAGAGATTGATGCGGCTCTACGCCCGCGCGCTCGGCCTGCCGGTGGAGTATTTCGACATCCCCTTCCGCGACCTGCAGTACAAGCTCCGCATGACGCACTATCCGCCGCAGGACGCCGTCGCGGACGACGAGTTCGGCATCGCGCCCCACACCGACACGAGCTTCCTGACGGTGCTGGCGCCCAACGAGGTGCCCGGCCTCGGGGTCCGCACGCAGCAGGGCACGTGGATCGACGCGCCCGCGATCCCCGATGCCTTCGTGGTGAATGGCGGCCAGCTCCTGCTGCGCTGGACCAACGACCGCTTCCTGGCGACGCCGCATCGCGCGATCAACCGCACCGGCGGCGAGCGCTATGCCCTGGCCTTCTTCTGCGACGCCGCTATCGATTGGCCGATCGCCGCGGTGCCGACCTGCGTCGGACCCGACAAGCCGCCGAAATATCCGACGACCTACTACACCGACTACATGGTGCAGTATCAGAAGCGGACCTACGACCTGCTGGCGTCGGAGAATTCGTAACTCCGTCGGACGACGGGTTACTCCGCCGCGACCTTGGCCTTCTTGAGGTCGGTCGAATAGCGGTAATGCACCGGCGCGTTCGATTCGAACGGGCTCTTGAGGTCGAGGCTCTTGGCGATCTCGCGCAATGCCGGGAAGACCTCGGTGCCCATCAGGCGGATGCAGGTGAGCGAGTCTTCCTGGCTCACACGTCCGTCATTGCCCCACAGGGCGAGGATGCCGGGCCGCGTCTCCTCGAGGATGCGCTTCAGCTTCGCGACCACGGTCTTCGGGGTGCCGGCGATGATGCGCAGATCCGCCATCTGCTGCTCGAAGCTCGTGTTGCCACGCGGATTGATAGCGCGGCCGGCGGCGAACTCCACGAAGGCGCGGCGCGCGGTCGGCGAGCCGTAGCCCGAGGGCGTGCTCCACACCGGATGGGCGAGACCGGTGAACTCGCCCTGCATCCAGCGGAACTGCCTGGCGTTCTCGATCGCCTTCTCCTCGTTGTCGGAGATATGGACCTGGATCAGGTAGCCGCGATTCTCCGGCCCGCCGACATAGCCCTGCTGCAACGCGACCTGGTCGTAGAGCTCCCAGATCTTCTTGGTCTGCTCGATCGAGGTGTTGAGGGCGATGTAGGGGTAGCGCTGTTGCGCGGCCCACACGATCGTCTCCTTGCTGATCACGCCCGGGATCCAGACGCGCGGATAGGGCTTCTGCAGCGGCACCGCCCAGGGATTCACCACGCGGTGCTGGTAGTGCGTGCCCTCGAAACGGAACGGTCCGGGCTGCGTCCACGCCTTGACGACGAGATCGTGCGCCTCCTCGAAGCGCTCGCGATTGAAGGCGGGATTGACGCCGGTCGCGAGCTGCTCCTGGCCGCCGCCGCGCACGAAGCCGGACACGAGCCGGCCCTTGGAGATCATGTCGATCATCGCGAGCTCTTCGGCGAGCCGCACGGGGTTCTCCGCGAGCGGCAGCGGATTGCCCAGCATCACGATCTTGGCCTTCTTGGTCATGCCGGCCAGGATCGCGGCGAAAATGTTGGCCTTGGCCTGCATGCAGAACGGCGCGTTGTGGTGCTCGTTCAGCATGATGCCGTCGACGCCGACCTCCTCGGCCAGCATGTATTGCTCGATGTAGTTGTTGTAGAGCCGCGAGCCGGCGACAGGATCGAAGTTGCTGTTGGGGAACATCAGCGCCGTCGCGCCGAAGTCGCGGCCGGCCTGCTCGGAATAGGCCGACATCGGCTGCTCGGTGAAATACATCAGATGCATGACCGCTCCTCCTAGCCGATGAAGTTCAAGACGAGTTTGGCGAGCGTCTCGGGCTGCTCCATGTCGACGCAATGGCCGCAACCCTTGACGATCTCCAGCTTCGCGTTGGGCAGCGCTTCCACGTAACGCTTGGCGGCACTCTGCGGCACGACCCGATCGTCGTCGCCCCACACGACCAGCGCCGGCGCGTGCACCGAGCGCAGCAGGTGCGGCAGGGTCTGGCTGTACATGTAGGGCTTCCAGGCGATACGGAAGCTCATCTCGCGGCAGATGTCCCACATTTCGAGCTGGTCGGTCGTGGGCTCCGCGCCATAGACGCGGTCGAATGCCTTCTGGTCGTGGAAGCCCGCGCGCGCATAGTCGATGTAGCCGGTGATCGCGAGATCGAGGATGTCGCCACCCTTGTCTCCATGGGGCGGCTTGATGCCCATGGCACCGACCAGCACCAGCTTCGACACGTCGGCAGGCGCCATGCTCGCCATCTCGGCCGCGATCCAGCCACCGAAGCCCAGGCCTACCAGCGCCACGTCCTTCAATTTCAATTCGCTCAGCAGCCCGCGATAGACGACGGCGATGTCGCGCACGCTCCGCATCCAGTCGGGCCGCGGCGAGCGGCTGTAGCCCGGATGATGCGGCACCAGCACGTCGTGCTTGGCCGCAAGCGCGTCATAGAAAGGGAGCTCGTCGAGTGTGCCGGTCTCGTGATGCAGCACCAGCACCGGACGGCCGCGTCCGGCGCGCCTCACATGCAGCTTGGTTCCGGCGGCCTCCATCGTGGAGCCGCTCCAGCCTGCATCCGCCATTTGTTTCCTTCCCTCGCAGCGCGACGAAGTCGTCGCGCCTTAGTCGTCGCGATGGTTGCAACGACAACTGAGGGAGTCAAACTTCGGCCGTTTCGCCGAGCGGTGCTACTCCGCCGCCATCTTGTGCGGCGCCGCGTCGAGCGCCTCGGAGATCTTGGGCGGCGAGAGCGGCAGGTCGACCATGCGGATGCCGGTCGCGCGCGCGACGGCATTGCCGACGGCGGCGACCGGCGGAATGATCGGCACCTCGCCCACGCCGCGCACGCCATAGGGATGCGTCGGGTTCGGCACCTCGACCAGGACCGTCTCGATCCGCGGCAGGTCGGAGGCGACCGGCATGCGGTAGTCGAGGAAGCCCGGGTTCTGCAGCAGGCCCTTGGCGTTGTAGATGTACTCCTCGTTCAGCGCCCAGCCGATGCCCTGCACCGCGCCGCCCTGGAGCTGGCCCTCGACGTAGGACGGATGGATGGCGGTGCCGACATCCTGCGCCGCCGTGTAGCGGCCCACGGTGACGACGCCGGTGTCGCCGTCGACCTTGAGGTCGCAGACATGGACGCCGAAGCCCGGGCCTGCGCCCGTGACGTTGAGCTGGGCATGGCCGTTGATCGGCCCGCCCGTCTTGCCCGCCTGCGCGGCAAGAGCCGCGATGGAAAGCGGCTCGAACTCGCCGACATTGGAGCCGGCGGGCTTGGCCATGCCGTTCTCCCAGATCACGCCTTCCGGATCGACGTTCCAGATCTTGGCGGCGCGCACCTTCAGCTCGCGGATCAGGTCGCGCACCGAGTTCACGACGGCGAGGCCCGTCGCGAAGGTGACACGGCTGCCGCCGGTCACGAAGTTGAAGCCGATCGAGGCCGTGTCGGCGATCACCGGCCGGACCTTCGAATAGTCGACGCCGAGCTCCTCGGCCGCCATCAGGGCGAGCGAGGCGCGGCTGCCGCCGATATCGGGATTGCCCGAGATCACCGTCACCGAACCGTCCTCGCCGACATGGGCCGCGGCGCTCGAATCGGCGCCGACGTTGAACCAGAAGCCCGCGGCGACGCCGCGCGCGTAGCCCGGCTTCACCGGCGTCTTGTAGTGCGGCGAGTTCTTCGCCGCTTCCAAGGTCTCGACCATGCCGATGCGGCCGAAGGTGACTCCGTAGGCGGTCTTGGTGCCCTGCTTGGCGGCGTTCTTCAGGCGGAGATCGATCGGATCCATGTTCAGCCGCTGGGCCAGCATGTCGATCGTCGATTCGACGGCCCAGGCGGAGATCGGCGCGCCCGGCGCGCGATAGGCCGCCACCTTGGGACGGTTGCTGACGACGTCGAAGCCCACGATGTGGACGTTGTCGATGTCGTAGCAGGCATAGGAGCACATGCAGGCCGGACCGACCGGCGAGCCCGGGAAGGCGCCCGCCTGCATCTCGACCGTGCACTCGGCGGCGACGATGCGGCCGTCCTTGGTGGCGCCGATCTTGACCTTGACGTTGCCGCCCGGCGCGGGACCGGAGGCGCGGAACACTTCCTCGCGCGTCATGGTCATCTTCACCGGCTTGCCCGACTTCTGCGACAGGCGGATGGCCAGCGGCTCGAGATAGACGACGGTCTTGCCGCCGAAGCCGCCGCCGATCTCGGTCGGCGTCACGCGGATCTGCGAGGTGTCGATGTTGAGGAGCTTGGCGCAGAAGCCGCGCACCTGGAAATGGCCCTGCGTCGTCGACCAGACCTGGACCTGGCCGTCTTCGGCCGCGGTGGCGAGCGCAGCATGCGGCTCGATATAGCCCTGATGGACGGCCTGCGTGGAGTAGTCGCGCTCGATCACCACCTCGGCCTGGGCGAAGCCCGCCTTGGTGTCGCCCTTGTTGAACTCGATGCGCTTGGCAATGTTCGACGCCTTGGTCGCCGGCGGATTGGCGCCCTCGGTCATCAGATGTTCGTGCAGGACCGGCGCATCGGGCTTCATGGCGTCGGCGACGTCGATCACGTGCGGCAGGACCTTGTAGTCGACCTTGATCAGGGCCAGCGCCTCCTTGGCGACGGCTTCCGAGACGGCGGCAACCGCCGCGACGGGATGGCCCTCGTAGAGCGCCTTCTCGCGCGCCATGATGTTGCGCGTGATGTCGCGCAGGTTCACCTGCATCTCGCCGGTCGGCACGATGAGGTTGGCCTGCTCGGGGAAATCCTTCGCCGTCACGACCGCCTTCACGCCGGACAGCGCCTCGGCCTTGGACGTGTCGATCGACTTGATGATCGCGTGCGGATGCGGGCTGCGCAGCACCTTGCCGATCAGCTGGCCGGGCAGGCTGAAGTCCGCGCCGAAGCGGGCGCGGCCCGTCACCTTGTCGGCGCCGTCGGGACGATCAGGACGCGTGCCGATCCACTTGTACTTTGGATTGCTCATTTGGCGGCCCTCATTTCAGCGGCCACGTCGAGGACCGCGGTGATGATCTTGTCGTAGCCGGTGCAGCGGCAGAGATTGCCCGCGAGCCAGTAGCGGACCTCGGTCTCCGTCGGATTCGGGTTCTTCGCGAGCAGCGCGCGGGAAGCGACCAGGAAGCCCGGCGTGCAGATGCCGCACTGGAGAGCCGCCATCTCGACGAACTTCTTCTGCAGCGGATGCAGCTTGTCGCCGTCGGCCATGCCCTCGATGGTCTCGATCTTCGCGCCCTGCGCTTCGGCGCCGAGCACGAGACAGGAGCAGACGAGGCGGCCGTTGACGGTGACGCTGCAGGCGCCGCAGTCGCCCGAGCCGCAGCCTTCCTTGCTGCCGGTCAGTCCCAGCGTGTCGCGCAGGACGTCGAGCAGGGTCTGGTTGGCATCGCACAGGAACTCGGTGGGCGCGCCGTTGATGGTCGTGTTGACGTGAATCTTGGCCATGTGTCGTTCTGCCTTCTTACGCCCAGGTTTCGTGCATGTGGTGTTCGACGCCCTTGACGCGATCGCGAGCGATCAACGCCACGCGCTTCAGCAGCACGCCGGCAATCTTGGTGCGGTACTTGATGGTGCCGCGCTTGTCGTCGATCGGCTTGCAGGCCGCCGAGCAGGCCGCCGCCGCGGCATCGAGCGCCGCGTCGTCGAGCTTGGAGCCGACCAGCGCCTTCTCCGCCTTCTCGACCCGCAGCACGGTCGGCGCCACGGCGCCGAGGCCGACACGGGCACCGACGCAGGTGTCGCCCTTCATCGTCAGGCTGACGCCCATACCGACGACGGCGATGTCCATCTCGGTGCGCGGAATGAGGCGCCGATAGGCATCGCTCGAATTCTTCGGCCGCGCCGGCAGGGTGAGCGACACGACGATCTCGCCGGGCTTGAGCGTGGTCTTGCCCGGACCCGCACAGAACTTCTCGACCGGCACCGAGCGCTTGCCCTTGGGGCCCTGCACATTGACGACGCAGCCCGCCGCCACCAGCGCCGGCACCGAATCGGCCGCGGGCGAGGCGTTGCAGAGATTGCCGCCCATCGAGGCGCGCCCCTGGACCTGTGTCGAGCCGATGAGGTTCGCCGCCTCGATCACGCCGGGCCAGGCCTTCTTCAGCTTCTTGTTCTCGCCCAGCACCGCCGCGGGCGTGGCCGCGCCGATGGTGAAGCTGCCCTTCTTTTCGACGATGGTCGTCATCTCGGGAATCTTCTTCACGTCGACGATGACGCCCGGCGATTTCAGGCCGCTCTTCATCTGGACCAGAAGGTCCGTGCCGCCGGCGAGGACCCAGCCCTTGCCCTTGGCGGCCTGCATCATTTTTACCGCCTCTTTGACGTTCTTGGCGGACATGTACTGGACTTCGCTCATGTCTCGGCGCTCTCCCGCTATTCGCTTTTAGGACAACGTATCTGAGCCGACTGCACGCCCGAGAGCAAGCCGAAGCGCCCGCCAATGGACAAAAACAGCCCTTGTGCGCAGACTATTCGGCGGATTGGGGGAACAAAGATGTCCGAAACGACGATGGATTTTCCGCCTGCCGGACAGACAGTGGGCCAGGCGGCCGGCATCCGGCGCCGCGCCATCATCTCGAGCGCGGTCGGCAATTTCGTCGAATTGTACGATTTCATGATCTACGGCTTCTTTGCCGCCCAGATCGCCGCCAACTTCTTTCCCACGGGCAACGACACCATCGATCTGCTGAAGGCCTTCGCGGTGTATGGCGTGGGCTTCTTCATGCGGCCCATCGGCGCCATCGTGATCGGCGCCTATGGCGACCGGCAGGGGCGCAAGAACGCCCTGGTGCTGACCGTCGGCCTGATGGCCGCCGCGACCGCGCTCACGGGCCTGATCCCGTCCTACAGCAGCATCGGCATTGCAGCCCCGCTCCTGCTGCTGCTCTGCCGCCTGGCGCAGGGCTTCTCGACCGGCGGCGAATGGGGTGGGTCCGCGGCCTTCCTGGTCGAGTTCGCTCCCCCGGGCAAACGCGGGCTGATCGGCAGCGTGCAGCAATTCAGCGTCGGCCTCGCCCTGATCGCGGCCACGGTGACGGCAGCCGTCCTGAACGGGGCGCTCACCAAGGACGCGATGGTCACCTGGGGCTGGCGCATTCCGTTCCTGATCGGCTTCGTGCTGGCGCCGATCGGGCTCTATCTGCGGTCGAAGGTCTCGGAAAGCCCGGCCTTCAGTCGCACCGTCGAGAAGAAGCAGGTCGCGACCAATCCATTCGCCGACGCGCTCACGACGCATCGCCTCCCCGTCCTCGCGGCGTTCGGCTTGTCCGCCATCGGTACGGTCGGCAACTACACCTACAATATCTGGCTTCCCGCCTTCGCCTCGGGCCAGCTCAAGATCCCGGGCAGCACGGCCTACACTTCCGCGACCGTCGCCGCCGTCGTACTCACCGTGCTCACGCCGGTCATGGGCTGGCTGTCCGACAAGGTAGGACGCAAGTCGATCCTCCTGGTCTCGGCGGTGGCCTATGGCCTGCTCTCCTTCCCACTCTTCAGCTACCTGTCCGGCTCGCCCGACGGGACCAAGCTGATGATCGTCCAGTCGATCTCGGCAGTATTGCTTGCCATGTATGCCGGGCCGCTCTGCGCCATCCTGTCCGAGCTGTTCCCGACCAAGGTCCGCTTCACCGCTCTGTCGATCGGCTACGGCATGTCGGTGACGCTGTTCGGCGGCTTTGCGCCCTTCATCGCGACCTGGCTCACCAACGCCACCAAGAACCCGGTGGCGCCCGCCTACTTCCTGGTGTTCGCCGCAATCGTGAGCGCCGGCACCCTGTTCTTCATGAAGGACCGCACCAATGCTCCCCTCGATTGAGAAGGAGAAGACCGGCAACGCAGCGGCCGGCAACCATACCTGCGATCCGGTGACGCTCGAGATCGTGCGCGGCGCGATCCGGGCGGCGCAGGCGGAAATGGAGGCGCTGATCGAGCGCACGGCCATCTCGGCCTTCATCCGCGAGAAGAAGGATTTCTATACCGCCGTGTTCGACGAGAACGGCATCATGGCCGTGGGCTCGAACCTGCCGGTGTTCGGCGACATCTGCGGGCCGGTGTTCAAGGACTTCCCGCCCGACTCCATGAAGGAGGGCGACCTCTACTGGTACAATGACTGCTACGGCTCGCGCGGCGCGGTCTCGCATTCCAACGACCAGGTCCTGCTGGCACCGGTATTTCACGAAGGCCGCCGCTGCGGCTTCGTCATGGGCTGGGCGCACTTCTCCGACATCGGCGGCATGCGCGCGGGCTCGATCAGCCCCGATGCCTCCGACATCTTCCAGGAAGGCATCATCATCCCGCCGACCAAGCTGATCGACGCGGGCCAGACCAACGAAGCCACGCTCAAGATCTTCTTCCGCAACTCGCGCTTCCCTGAGCAGAACGTGGGCGACATGCGCGCGCTGATGGCCAGCACCTCGCTCGGCGTGCGCCGCATCCAGGAGATCGTCGCCCGCTTCGGCGCCGACGTCGTGGCCGACGCGCTGCGCCAACTCCTCGCCCGCACACGCAGCCTCGTCCGCGCCAAGCTCGCCGAGACCTTCGACTACGGCACGCATCGCTTCACCGACGCGATCGACAGTGACGGCCACGGCAACGGGCCCTTCCATCTGCGCCTCGCCCTGACGCGCGAGAAGGGTCCCGACGGCGAGGATCGCTTCATCTTCGACGCCACCGCGACGGACGACCAGTCTGCCGGACCGGTGAACCTGCTGATGAATCCCGACGTGCCCGGCACGGCGCTGTCGATGTTCTATCTCGGCGGCGATTCCTCGCAGGTGGTCAATGCCGGCGGCGCGCAGGCGCTCGACGAGGTGCGGCTGCGCGAGGGCTCGCTGCTGTGGCCCAGGTTCCCCGCGCCGCTCGGCATGCGCGGGTTGACGCTGATGCGTTTCCTCGCGGCCGTGAACGGCTTGATCAACGTTGCGGGCGGCCAGGCGCCGGCCGCGCACTCGGCTTACGTCATCGGCTTCATGCGCGGCACCTACAGGACCGACGAGGGCAAGATCGCGCCCTTCCTGATGTCGGACGGCATCGGTGTCGGCTGGGGCGCGCGCTCCTACGCCGACGGTACCGACGCCGTCTATTTCGTGGCCCAGGAGAACTATCCCGTCGAGTTCCTCGAGGTCGGCTATCCGGTGCGCTTGAGCACCTACGGCATCCTCACCGACTCGGGCGGCGCCGGCCAATATCGCGGCGGCTGCGGCATCGTGCGCGAGTACGTCGTGCAGGCCGAGGAGGCGATGATGGCCATCCGCATCGACAGCGTGAAGAACCCGCCCTGGGGCATGTCCGGCGGCCAGGCGGGCGGTACCGGCCGCATCGTCGTCAATCCCGGCACCAATCACGAGCGCCAGCTCCAGCCCTTGAGCGACGGCAATATGCTGAAGAAAGGCGACATCCTGCGCATCGAGACCGGTGGCGGCGGCGGCTTCGGCCATCCCTTCGACCGCGCGCCCGAGAGCGTCGCTGAAGACGTGGCCGGCGGCTTCGTCAGCCCCGAGCAGGCCAAGCGCCTCTATGGCGTCGCGATCGACGACGGCGTCGTCGATGCCGCGGCCACGGCGGCGCTGCGCCGCAAGCGTCCCGAAGTTCGTGCTTTCCATCGTCACGCGTATGTCGACAGCCTCGCCTAGCTCCAATCTCGCCGTCGCCGTCGATATCGGCGGCACCTTCACCGACATCGCCCTCTACGACGCCGCCAGCGGCAGGGTCTGGCGCGCCAAGACACCGAGCGTGCCGAGCGATCCCAGCCAGGCCTTCCTGACCGGCGTGCGGTTGGCGCTGGCCGATGCCCAGCGCGAAGCGCCGACGCTCGGCCGCGTGCTGCACGGCACGACCGTTGCCACGAACATGATCCTGGAAGGCAAAGGCGCGAAGACCGCGCTCCTGACCACGGCGGGCTTCCGCCACGTGCTCACCATCGGTCGCCAGGACATCCCGCGCCGCGAGAACTATCTCGCCTGGGTGAAGCCTGCGCGGCCGGTGCCGGCCTCGCGCGTGCTCGAGGTGAAGGAGCGCATTGGCGCGGGCGGCACGGTGATCGAGCCGCTCGACGAGGCGAGCGTGGCCGAAGCGGCCGCACGCTGCCGCACGCTCGGCGTCGAGGCCGTGGCGATCTGCCTGCTTCATTCCTTCGCCAATCCCGCACACGAGCGGCGCGTCGCCGAGCTTCTGCGCGCGGCATTGCCGGGTATCTCGGTGACCGCGTCGTCCGACGTGCTGCCGGTCGTGCGCGAGTACGAACGCTCGCTCGCCACGGTGCTGAACGCTGTGGTGATGCCAGGCGTGTCGACCTACGTCTCGCGCCTCGAGAAGCGCCTCGCAGATGAGAAGGTCGAGGCGCCGCTGCTGCTGATGCAATCCAATGGCGGCGTCGCCGGCGGCGCCACCATCCGGCGCGCCCCGGCGCTGACCGCGCTCTCCGGCCCGGCGGCCGGCGTCGTAGGCGCCCGCGACGTCGCGGCGGCTTGCGGCATCAAGGACATCCTGACCGTCGACATCGGCGGCACCAGCGCCGACATCTGCCTGATCAAGGATGGCCGCATCGACCTGACGCAAGGCGGCCATGTCGGCGACTGGCCGTTGCCGCTCCCCATGGTCGACATGGTGACCATCGGCGCCGGCGGCGGCTCGATCGCCAACGTGACGGCCGGCACCCTCACCGTCGGCCCGCAGAGCGCCGGCGCCGAACCCGGCCCCGCCGCCTATGGTCGCGGCGGCACGAAGGCCACGGTCACCGACGCGCATGTCGTGCTGGGCCATCTGCCGACCAGCCTGCTCGGCGGGCGCATGGCGCTCGATGCCGCGGCGGCGCGCAACGCGGTCGAGAGCAATGTCGCCAAGCCACTGGGTCTCCCACTGGAAGACGCGGCGCGCGGTGTACTTGCCATCATCGACAACAACATGGTCGGCGCCTTGCGCGTCGTGTCGGTCGAGCGCGGCCACGATCCGCGCGATTTCACCCTGGTGCCGTTCGGCGGCGCGGGCCCGCTGCATGGCTGCGCGCTCGCCGAGCTTCTGGGCATCACGCGCGTGCTGATCCCGCCCGCGCCCGGCGTGCTCTGCGCCGACGGCCTGCTCGCCGCCGATCTCAAGGCCGATTTCAGCCGCACGCTGCCGAAGGCCGGTGCGATCGACCTCGCGACGACGCGCACGATCTACGACGAGCTTTCCGCCCAAGCCGACGCCTGGCTCGCCGGCGAAAAGGTGGCAGCGGAGAACCGCCATCAGATCCGCGTCGCGCTGATGCGCTATCACGGCCAGGGCGGCGAAGTCCCCGTGCCATGGATCGACGACACAGCCAAGGTAGAGGCGGCTTTCAACGCCGCGCACGAAGCACTCTACGGCTTCAAGCTCGACTCAGCGGTCGAGCTCGTGACGTTGCGCGTCGAGGCGACCGGCCGCATGCCCGCGCCACCCAAGCCCTCGCTTGCCGGCGGCACGGGCGCCAAGCCGCAAGCGCGAGCCCACGTACATCTCGCCACAGGCGCGACCGACGTGCCGCTCTACGACCGCGCGATGCTCGGCGCCGGCGACCGGCTCGCCGGACCGGCCATCGTCACGCAGCTCGATGCCACGACCCTCGTGAAGCCCGGCTGGACCGTCGAGGTGCAACCCTCCGGCGCACTCATGCTCTCGGCAGGCTAAACCATCAATCGTCGCTGCTGGAGCGGCTTCCGGTCAGATGGGGCCGCTAAAGCGGTTCCATCTGACCGGAAACGCGTCGATCGAAGCGCTTCGACCTTCGGCACATTCCGCTCGGCTGGTTACAGCCGAGCGGAATATGCTCTTGGCAGCACGATGACGATCGAAAGGCCGCCGCCCGGCCGATTGGAGGCGCTCACCCGACCGCCGAGCGCCTCGACATGGCGACGCGCGATCCACAGTCCCAATCCCGAATGCGGCGACTGGCCTTCCTCCTGCTC
>Ga0335083_10003674_pt1 | contig 19763 bp, 17 predicted proteins | sample Lox_Sample_42_FD_206716 | JGI IMG/M metagenome (GOLD analysis project Ga0335083, IMG submission 206716) | Soil microbial communities from Loxahatchee National Wildlife Refuge, Florida, United States - Lox_Sample_4.2 | ecosystem: Environmental > Terrestrial > Soil > Wetlands | place: USA...
CACGAAGAGAACGGCCGCGAGCGCAAGCTCGCTCGCCCGACGCGCCCCGCGTCGTGGGTCACTCCCGTCCCATCGCGACACTGGAGCGATTCTATCGAGAGCGTCGGGAGGCGGCCGTCGCGACGAACCCTCGGGTCGGCGAATCGCGCCGCGATTCCCGCCTCCGGTTGAGCTCTCGTTCAGCCGCCTCCGGAGCGCTTCCCCTGCCTCCCGGCCGCCGCCAGGGCCACCGCCGCCGCGGCCGGGGCAATCCACCAGTCGCGGGCCTCCATGGCGAGGAGCGACACGCCCGTCAGCGCGGCCCACAGGACCGGCGCCGCCATCAGGAGCCACCGCCGGCGCACGCGGGCGAGGAGCAGGATCCCGAGCGTGCCGACCGCCGTCGGGTCGGGCGCCGCCGCGAAGAGCTCGACCCCGCGCCAGTTGCGTCCGAGGAGCGTCGGCCCGATCAGCGGCTCGACGAGAAACGCGAAGAGAAAGACGGCGAGGCCGATCCGCCCCGCCCCATCCGAAGGCCACGCGAAGGCCGCGCGCCTCGACAGCGCGAGCCGGAAGAACAGCGCCGCCTCGAGGCCGAACAGCCAGGCGAAGTAGACCGCGCCCCAGTTGATCGTCGCGTAACGCAGGGCATGGAAGCCGATCCCCGACCAGAGCCACGCCGCCGCCAGGATCGCCGCGATGGCGCGGCCCTGCGCGCCGCCGCCCCGCCGGAGCAGCACGAGCACGACGGCGCCCAGCGCGAGGGCGAGGAACTGCGCGGGCCAGATTGCCGCGTTGTAGAGCTCGAAGAGCCGGAAGTACGTGCGCGGGGCAAAGAGGAGGAAGTTCGAGAGATGGTAGGTCCACCACTCGGACATCAGAGCTTCGCCACCTCGGCCGCGATGCGCTGCCGCGTCGCCTCGTCCGGCAGCCGTCCGTACGAGGCGCCGACGTTCTGCTTCACGTGGTCGACGCGCGACGTCGCCGGGATCGCGCACGCCACCGCGGGATGCGCGACGATGAACTTCAGGAGCAGCTGCGCCCAGTTCTCGCAGTCGACGTCCCGCGCGAACGCCGGCAGCGGCGCCTTCGCCGTCCGCGCGATCAGCTCGCCGCGCCGGAACGGCCGGTTGCAGATCACGGCGATCCGGCGCTCGAGCGCGAGCGGCAGGATCCGCGCCTCGACCTCGCGGTCGGCGGCGTTGTAGGTGACCTGGACGAAGTCGATCGGCTGCGCGCGCATGATTTTCTCGATCTCGTCGTGGCGGCGGCCCTCGGACGTCGTGACGCCGACGTAGCCGAGCTTCCCGGCCTTCTTCAGCGCGAAGAGCGTCGGCAAATGCTCCTCCCAGGACATCACGTTGTGAACTTCGAGGAGCGAAAAGCGCGGGATCCCCCACTTCTTCAGCGACTCGTCGATCTGCGCCGGCCCCTTCGCGCCGGAGGAGATCCAGACCTTGTCGGCCGCGAAGAGCCCCGGCGGGTGCCCGAGTTTCGCGAGGCCGTCGCCGATCGTGTCCTGCGACGAGCCGTACATCGGCGAGGAGTCGATCAGCCGGCCGCCGCCGGCGAAGAAGGCGCGCATGACTTCGGCGCACGCGTCGCGCGCGGCCGGGTCGTCGCCGACGTTGAAGGTGATCCAGCTCCCGAGGCCGACGAGCGGCAGGCGCTCGCCCGCGGCGCTCGACGGGATGGGGCGCGTCAGGATCGGGCCCGGACGAGGCCCCTGGAGCGCGGGATGTCCGAGCGCGCGCGGCGGACGAACGGCCGCCGCCGCTCCGGCAGCGGCGACCGTCGCGAGAAACCCGCGGCGCGTCAGCGTCCTTCGCATCGCCTCGCGATCCCGAACCGCGCGCGGGCGCCCCGCATTCCGCGCCGGAGGCGGTTTACGAGGCCCCCTCGTGTTCGGTCTCGGTTCGACGTCAGTCCCCCTCTCCCCCCGGCGGGGGGAGAGGGTTGGAGTGAGCGGGCGACGCGGCGCTCGCCTACCCTTTGCCGTTCACGCCGGCCTTCGCCTTCGCGCGCACCCAGGCGTAGTTGACGTTCGGCAGCGAGTTGAAGTCGGCGGCCTTCCGGCAGGCCTCCGCGGCTTTCGCCGCGTCGCCTTTGCCCTGGTACGCCACGCAGAGACGGTAGAAGTCCTGCGGGTTCTGCGGATTCGCCTGCGACAGCTCGGCGATCGCCGCGTCGTAGTCCTTCCGGGCGAGCGCGACGATCCCGTCGAGCTCGTGCGCGTTCTTGACCTGGTTCGGATTCTTCGACGCGGCGGCGCCGTCGCGGAACGCGTCCGCCTCCGTCTTCGCCGCGGCCCAATCCCTCCTCGCCGCCGCGACCCGCGCGAGGTTGTAGTGGAGGAGCAGCGCGGCGTTGGCCTTGAACTCGGCCGACAGGTTCGACGCCTGAACCAGCGTGTTCGCCGCCTCGTAGCTCGCCCTGGCCTGGTCGGGCTTGCCCATCTCGAGAGAGATCGTCCCCATCAGGTTCTTGTCGAACGCCATCGCGGCGATGTCGTTGGATTTCTCGCCGAGCGCGTACTGGGCCTGCGCGTCCTCGAGCGCCTTCGGGAGCTTGCCGGCGTCGATGTGGACGACGTTCCGCGCGAAGAGGCCGGTCCGCTTCTCGTTGTCGGTGCGCGCCTTCTTGTCGATGTTCGCGAGCTCCGCCGTCGCGCCGTCGGCGTTGCCCTGATACAGGAGCGCCATCGCGATTCCCTGGTGCGCGTTGACGAAGTTCGGGTCGATCTCGAGCGCCTTCCGGTACTGCGTGATCGCGTCGTCGAAGCGCCCCATCTTCAGGAGCAGCTCCGCGTAGGAGTCGTACGGGTTCGGATCCTTCGGGATGAGCTCGACGTAGCGCTGGAAGGCCTTCTCCGCCTCGGGATAGTTGACGTTCTGGCGGTACGCGTAGCCGAGCAGGTTGAACGCCGACGCGTAGTTGGGATTGATCTCCGTGGCCTTCTTGTACTGCTCGATCGCCTCCGGGAACTGCGTCTGGCCGAAGTACCAGCCGCCGAGGGCGAAGTGCGCGCGCTCGTCGTTCGGGTACGCCGCGACGAGTTGATCGAGGCTCTCCTTCACGCCCTTGACGTCGCCGTTGGCGCCGGCCTGCGCCGAGACGATCAGGAGCTTCTCGCCGTGGGAGACCTTGTCGACGAGCGCGACCGCCTTGTTCAGGTGCTCGAAGAACTCGGTGCCGTTCGGCGCCGACCCGGAGAGCGACAGCTCGGCGAGCGCAAAGTTCGGGTCGAGCTCGAGCGCCTTCTTGAAATGAGCCTCCGAGTCCGTGATCTGGAGGTTGTCGACGAGGGTCCGGCCCTGCAGGTACTCGGCCTTCGCCGCCTCGGACGACGTCGTGATGGGGATCTTCCCGTCGCCCGCCGGGCTGGGCGCCGTCGCGGCGACGGAAGCCGCCGGCGCCGGCGCTTCCTTCTGCGAGCAACCCGCGACGACGGCCAGCGCCGCGACGACGGACGAAAGGGTCAATAACCGGGACGTACGCATTTCTGTCCTCCTGCTTTTCATGACGATTGCGTACGGACGCGCCCGGCCGAGGTTGCAGCGCCCGAACGGGCCATCGCGGCGCCGGCCGTTCGACGGCGGCGCGGAGTCCCGGGAGCCGGCGCGACAACCTGGCGCACTTTCGCGGATACGATGACGGCGGCCATGCGCCAGTACGTCGCGGCGATCGACCAGGGCACCACCGGGACGCGCTGCATCTTCTTCGACCTCGACGGCGTGCCCGTCGCTTCGGCGTACCGCGAGCACGAGCAGATCCTTCCGCGGCCGGGCTGGGTCGAGCACGACCCGCTCGAGATCCGCGAGCGCGTCGACGAGGTCGTCTTCGAGACGCGCCGCGCCGCGCCGCCCGGGCGCGTGCTCGCGGTCGGCGTGACGAACCAGCGCGAGACCGTGGTCGCCTGGGACGCGCGCGACGGCCGCCCGGCCGCGAACGCGATCGTCTGGCAGGACACGCGCACAGCCGACCAGTGCCGCGAAGCGATCGCCCGCGGCTGGGAAGACGACGTGCGGCGGCGCACGGGCCTCCCGATCTCGACCTACTTCTCGGCGACGAAGATCCGCTGGCTCCTCGACCACGTCCCGGGGGCCCGCGCGCTCGCCGCCTCGGGGCACCTGCTCCTCGGCACGATCGACACGTGGGTGATCTGGAACCTGACCGGCGGACCGCGCGGCGGCGCTCACGTGACCGACCCGACGAACGCCTCGCGCACGCTCCTCTGCAATCTCGAGGATCTCGCGTGGGACGAGATCCTCTTCGAGCGCTTCCGCGTGCCGTGGCGCGCGCTCCCGGCGATCCGGCCCTCGATCGCGCGCGAGCCCTACGGTTTCACGGCCGCCGACGGTCCGTTCGGGGAGCGCGTCCCCGTCTGCGGCGACCTCGGCGACCAGCAGGCCGCGCTCGCGGGCCAGGGCTGCTTCGCGCCGGGCGAAGCCAAGAACACCTACGGCACCGGCTCGTTTCTCCTGGAGCACGTCGGCGCGCGGCCGGCCGCGAGCGCCTCGGGACTCCTCGCGACGGCGGCGTGCTCGGGTCCCGGCGAGCGCGCCTACGCGCTCGAGGGCTCCGTCGCGGTCTCGGGCGCCGCCGTCCAGTGGCTCCGCGACGGCCTCGGCCTGATCGGGTCGGCCGCCGAGACCGAGGCGCTCGCCGCGAGCGTCGAAGATTGCGGCGGGGTCTACTTCGTGCCCGCGTTCTCCGGCCTCTTCGCGCCGCACTGGGACATGAGCGCGCGCGGCGCGATCGTCGGGCTGACGCGCTACGCGACCCGCGCCCATCTCGTCCGCGCCACCCTCGAGGCGATCTGTTTCCAGTCGCGCGAGGTCGCCGACGCGATGGCGGCCGATTCCGGGCGCCCGCTCTCCGTGCTCAAGGCCGACGGCGGCGCGAGCGCCAACGACTTCCTGATGCAGCTGCAGGCCGACGTCCTCGGCGCGCCGGTCGTCCGCCCGGTCGTCCGCGAGACGACCGCGCTCGGGGCCGCCTACGCCGCCGGTCTCGCCGCCGGCGCGTTCGCGTCGACCGACGCGCTCCGGCGCCTCTGGAAGGCCGACGCCGCGTTCGAGCCGCGGTGGAGCGAGGACCGGCGCGCCTCGGCGTACCGGGACTGGCGGCGCGCCGTCGAGAGGACGCGGGGCTGGGCGGAAGAAACGCCGGGCGCCTGAACCGCCGCCTCCGGATGTAGCCTGTCGCCATGGCCAAGACCGACGCTCCGGACGCCTGGCCCGCGATCCCGCTCGCGGCCTGGACCGACACCTACGCCACGCTCCACCTCTGGACCCAGATCGTCGGCAAGATCCGGCACACCCTCTCGCCGCGACTCGCCCACTGCTGGAGCGACACGCTCTACGTGACGGCGACCGGGCTGACGACGTCGCCCATTCCCCATGGGACGCGCGTGTTCGAAATCGACTTCGACTTCGTCGACCACCGCCTGATCGTCCGCACGGCGGACGGCTCGGTCGAGACGCTGGCGCTCCAGCCGCAGTCGGTCGCCGCGTTCTACCGCCGGCTGTTCGCCGCGCTCGCGCACCTCGGCCTCGACGCGCGCATCGTCAAGAAGCCCAACGAGGTCGCCGAGCCGATCCCCTTCGACGAGGACGAGAAGCACGCGTCGTACGACGCCGACGCCGCGCACCGCTTCTGGCGCGCGCTCGTCCAGGCCGACCGCGTCTTCAAGCGCTTCCGCGCGCGTTTCCTCGGCAAGAGCAGCCCCGTTCACTTCTTCTGGGGCGCGCCGGATCTGGCGGTGACGCGCTTCTCGGGCCGGATCGCGCCGGTCCATCCCGGCGGCATCCCCAACCTGCCCGACAACGTCACCCGCGACGCCTACTCGCACGAGGTCTCGAGCGCCGGATTCTGGCCGGGCGGCGGCGCGGCCGCGGAAGCGGCGTTCTATTCCTACGCGTATCCCGCTCCGGCGGAATTCGCGCAGGCGCGCGTCGAGCCCGCGGCCGCGTTCTACAGCAAGGACCTCGGCGAGTTCCTCCTGCCGTACGAGGCCGTCCGCCTCTCCAGGGATCCCGACGAAACGCTCCTCGCCTTCCTGCAGGCGACCTACGAGGCGGCGGCGAACCTGGCCCGCTGGGACCGCGCCGCCCTCGAGCGCCGCGCGCCGTAGCGGCTTGCGCGCTCAAAGAAAAACGCCGGAGACCTCGCGGCCTCCGGCGTCGTCGATTCGGTGGGCTGCGAACTACTGCTTGTCGTAGTACGCCGTGTTGTTCAACGACGGGGCGTCGCCCGTCGTGACGACCGTGCGCGACTTGCCGTCCGGCGCCACGGTGACCTTGCCGGTGGCGACGACCTTGCCGCCCTTCTTGATCGTCATGCTGAGCGAGTGCTTGCCCGACGCGATGTACGAGCGCGAGTCGTAGTCCGCGCCCGTCACGGGGTAGTCCTTGCCGTCGAACTTGCCGGTCCACTCGGTGTGCGAGGGCTTGCCGGCGCCGTCCGTGCCGTCGGTCGTGACCTTGACCATGTTGTCGCCCGCCGGCGCGTAGACGACGGTGGTGTTCTTGGTGGCGCCGGGACTGAACTTGGACTTCGCCTCGTTCAGCTTCCAGGTGCCGAGGTTGGCGGACTCGTCTCCCGCGAGACCCAGGGCCGCGCCGGCCAGAACGAAAACCAGGGACGCCAGGATGGTGCGCGTCTTCATGATCCCTCCTCTAAATAGATGTGAAACGAAGTTTCGAAACTGCGCGGATTCTATACCCCGGCGCGGGACGGAATGCCCGGTTCTTCTCGACGCGCCCGTCAAGGCGGCATTCCGGGCGATCCGCGGGTTTGCGATAGGCTCCGGCGCAACCGGAAACGATCAACACGGAGACCCGATGCCCACGAGCAAACCGCCCAAGCCGGACCCGATGCAGGAGCTGACCCCGAGGCGCATCGCCGAATTCGCGCTCGAGGAGTCCCGCCTGTCGAACGTGACCTACCGGTTCCAGCTCGTCCCGCGCGAGCGGGTCTGGAAGAACTGGGACCGCACCGAGTTCGAGCCCAACCACTATCGCGTCGTCGGCCTCGCCGGCGTCTGCCTGGAGCGTGACGAGGTCGAGAGGGCGCACCGGATCGCGTCACGGGCGCTCGAGGAGCTCGACGGAATCCTCTTCGTCGTCGAGGAGCCGGCCGACTCGATCATCGTCCGCGGCGTCACCGGGACGATGGAGTTCGTGCGGACGCCCACGCTGTGCGCCGAGATCATGGCCGGCACCTCGGCCGCCTTCGACCGCGCGCTCGGCGCTCTCGGTGCCGCGTTCCCCGGCGAGCGCGTCGCCGGCAAGATCGTCTCGGAGGGTCGCGAGTGAGCCTCTTCGAGCACCTGGCCGGCCAGATGGCCGACCTCCGCAAGGCCGGCACCTACAAGGAAGAGCTCGTCCTGCAGTCCGCGCAGGGACCCCGCGTCAAGGTCGGCGGCCGCGAGGTCGTCATGCTGACCTCCAACAACTACCTCGGCTTCGCCAACCACCCGCGCATTCGCGAGGCGCAGAAGAAGGCGGTCGACCGCTGGGGCGCGGGCCTCGGGTCGGTCCGCTTCATCTGCGGCACGCAGGAGCTGCACAAGGAGCTCGAGGCCGAGATCGCGTCGTTCTTCGGCTGCGACGACGCGATCCTCTACATGACGTGCTGGGCCGCGAACGAGGGCCTCTTCGCCGCGGTCCTCGAAGAGGCCGACGGACTCTACTCGGACGAGCTCAACCACGCCTCGATCATCGACGGCGTGCGCCTGTCGAAGGCGAAGCGCTTCCGCGCGCCGCACGGCGACCTCGCCGCGCTCGACAAGATGTTCGCGGAGGACAAGACCTCGCGATACAAGCTCTACGTCACCGACGGCGTCTTCTCGATGGAAGGCGAAGAGGCGGACCTGCGCGAGTGCGTCCGCGTCTGCGAGAAGAACGGAGCGGTCCTCGCGGTGGACGACTCGCACGCGACGGGCATCCTCGGCCGGACCGGCCGGGGCACGGCCGAGGAGCAGGGCGTCTTCGGCAAGATCCCCGTCACGACGGGCACGCTCGGCAAGGCGATGGGCTCGGCCGCCGGCGGCTTCGTCACCGGACCGAAGGCGCTCGTCGAGACGCTCCGCCAGCGCAGCCGCACGTACCTCTTCTCGAACTCGCTGCCGCCGGCCGTCGCCGCGGGCGCGCTCGAATCGTTCCGGCTGCTGAAGGAAGACGCGTCTCCGGTCCGCAAGCTCCGGGACAACGCGGCGTACTACCGAAAGGCCTTGACCGACTCCGGATTCAAGATCCCCCACGGGACGCACCCGATCGTCCCGGTCATCGTCGGCGACACGGCGAAGGCGCTCGCGATGGGCAAGGCGCTCTTCGAGGAGGGCGTCTACGTCTCCGGCTTCGGCTTCCCCGTCGTGCCGCAGGGCCAGGCGCGCCTGCGCTGCCAGGTCTCCGCCGCGCACGAGCGCGCGGACCTCGACAAGGCCGTCGACGCGTTCAGGAAGGTGGGGAAGACGTTCGGGGTGATCTAACCGCGGGCGGGGACAAGCCCCGCCCCTGCGGTAGGGGCGGCCCTTGCGGCCGCCCGAGCCTCACGCGTCCAGCTTCTTCCGCGCGTTGCTGACCAGCAGCCAGCACAGCACCGCGAAGACGGCCGCGCAGAGGATGTCGCCGCCGGCGCCGTTCTTGAACGCCGGATAGAACTTCTGCCCGAGGTCGAGCCTCTCGATCAGCGTCGGGTTCTCCATGTGGAGCACCGAATCGCCGACGAACGCCACGAGCGCGATGAGGACCCCGCCGAGCGAGCCTCCGGCGACGAGTCCCGTCGAGTAGAGCATCCCGGAGGACAGCTCGCTCTCCTCGCCCGTGCGGTGCGTCATCTTGTCCGCGAGCGCCTTCATCATGCCGCCGATCCAGATCGGGAACGTCGTCGAGAGCGGGAGATACGCGCCCACCGCCCAGGACAGCGCGTGCGCGCCCGCCATCTGCGCCATGAACGCCAGCGCCACGCCGACGAGCACGGGCGCCCACGGCAGGTTGTTGGCGAGGAGACCCTTGATGATCGTGGCCATCAGGGTCGCCTGCGGCGCGGCGAGCTTCGGTCCACCGATGCCGTGCGGCTCGCCCATCGCGTAGGTCTTGTCGAGCAGGAAGAGCGTGCCGCCGATGACCAGCGTCGACGTCAGCACGCCGATGATGAAGCCGATCTGCTGCCGCCGCGGCGTCGCGCCCACGAGGTAGCCCGTCTTCAGGTCCTGCGACGTCGCGCCCGCGTTGGCGGCCGCGACGCAGACGATCGCGCCGACGCAGAGGGCGACGGACTGGTAGACGTCGCCGGTGCGGCCGAGCGCGACGAAGACCACGCAGGTCGCCATGATCGTCGCGATCGTCATGCCCGAGATCGGGTTCGACGACGTGCCGATGATGCCGACGATGCGCGAGGAGACCGTCACGAAGAAGAAGCCGAAGACGACGACGAGCAGGCCCATCATCAGCGAGCCCGGGAACGGGCCGTGCGGGAAGTTGGGGAGCACCGTGATGATCAGCGCGAGCACGAGCGAGCCGAAGACGACGAGGCCCATGCCGAGGTCGCGCTCGGTCCGGACCGCGTTGTCGGCCTGGCCGCCCTTGCCGAACGACTTGACCGACTCGCGGAACGCCGAGACGATCGTCGGCAGCGTCTTGATGAGCGTCATGACGCCGGCGCACGCCACGGCGCCCGCGCCGATGTAGCGCACGTAGGCGCGGTAGATCCACTCGGCGTGCGAGTGGCTCGCCATCCACGCGTCGGTGAAGCCGAGGTTCTTCAGGTCCTGGACGATCCGCCCCTCGGCGACGAAGATCGAGATCAGCGGAATCAGCGCGAGCCACGACAGGACGCCGCCCGAGGCGAGCTCGCCGGCAATGCGCGGCCCGATGATGTAGCCGAGGCCCAGGTACTCCGGCGTGACGTCGCAGTTGAGCGTCGCGTCCGGAATCTTGCCGTCCTTGCCGGTCTTGAACCACGTCGCCGTCTCGTTCCAGAGGCCGAGGATGCCGTAGAGGAACTTGTAGAACATCGCCGCGCCGACGCCCTTGAACACCATGCGCGCCAGGTCGCCGCCCTTTTCGCCGGCGATGAGGACGTCCGCGCACGCCACGCCCTCGGGGTAGCGCAGGTTGCCGTGCTCCTTGACGATCAGCGCGCGGCGCAGCGGAATCATGAAGAGCACGCCCAGCGTGCCGCCGACGGCCGACAGCACGAAGATCGTGACGTACTTGAAATAGGTCGCGCCGTCGCTCAGGAAGAGCAGGGCGGGCATGGTGAACACGACGCCGGCCGCGACCGACTCGCCCGCGGAGCCGATCGTCTGCACCATGTTGTTTTCGAGGATCGTGGAATTGCCGATCTTCTTGAAGACCGCGATCGCGAGAACCGCGATCGGCACCGACGCGGAGACCGTCAGGCCGGCGCGCAGCGCGAGGTAGACCGTCGCGGCGCCGAACAGCACGCCGAAGAAGATGCCGAGGAGAACCGCCTTCAGCGTGAATTCGGGAATGTCCTGCCCGGGCGAGACGTAGGGACGAAACTCCGAGCCGGACGAGGCGTCGTGCGCCATGCAACCTCCGCTTTCGCGTCGTTCTGACGTGGTTTTCTGAGCCGGGATTATATGTTCGCGCCCCGCCGGGGCGCGTCAGACTCCTCAGGTGCCCCCGAAACCCACCGTGACCTTCCCGTTCTCGAGGATCACGGGGACGTCGCGCCCTCCGGAAAGTTGGATCATCCGGGCGAGCTCGTTCTGGTCGGCTTTGACGTTGACGTACCGGACCGAGTAGCGGCGCTTCGCGTAGTCCTCACGGGCCGCGGTCGTGTAGGGTCAGGTGTCCTTGCCGAAGATCTCGACGCGTCGGGATTCCATGGCGTCCTCCGTTCGAGGCCGATGATAGCGGCGGGCGCCGCGCCCGGGCCAGCGCGGAATCCGAGTTATTCTTTTCGGGAGCCCCATGCGCATTTTCTGCGCCGCCTCCCTCGCTCTCTCCACGGCCCTTTCGGCGGCCGCCGCGACGCTCTCGGGCACGGTGTCCCTCGTGGCGGACGGCCAGCCGCGCTCGGACGCCTCCAACGCCGTCGTCTGGCTCGAGGGAGCGCCGCGCACGGGGAAGGGCCCGTCGAAGGCGGCGATGAAGCAGGAGTCCAAGCGCTTCCAGCCGAAGGTCGTCGCCGTCGAGAAAAACGCGACCGTGGACTTCCCCAACGAAGACCCCGTCTACCACAACGTTTTTTCCGTCTCTGCCGGCAACCGGTTCGACCTCGGCCTCTACCGGAGCGGCTCGTCCAGGTCGAAGAAGTTCGAGGACGTCGGCATCGTGCGCGTGTACTGCAACATTCACCCGCAGATGGTCGGCTTCGTCGTCGTCGTCGATTCGGACCACGTCGCCATCACGGGCCCCGACGGCGCGTTCCGCTTCGACGACGTGCCTCCCGGCAGCTACGTGCTGAAGACCTGGCACGAGGAGAGCGGCGAGACGTCGCAGCCGATCGTCGTGCATGGCTCCGGCGACGCGCCGGCCTCGGTCGCTCTCGAGGTCACCGGCTTCAAGCCCGAGGCGCACAAGAACAAGTACGGCAAAGACTACCCGCCCAACGCCGCCGCCTCGACCGATGAGCGCTACTGAGGCGCCCGGCGGCGCCGCGCTCACCTCGGGCGAGCTGCGCCTGAAGGGCCTGAAGCTTCCCCCGCCCGAGCCGCCGAAGCTCTCGCTGACGATCAAGATCTTCCTGATGGCGGCGCTCCTGATCTTCATCGCCGTCGGCGGCGCCGTCGTGGTCTCCGCGATCCGGTCCCGCGCCGTGGCCGACGAGAAAATCGCCGAAGACCTGAAGAAGTCGGGCCCCGCCTGGGAATCGTTCCAGCAGACGCGCTACGCGGAGCTCCAGCGCTCGCTCGCCGTCGTCGTCAACAGCGCCGGGACGATCTCGCTCCTGACGACGCTGGCGCCCGAGACGGGCAAGCCCGACGCCGCCACGGTCTTCGACACGCTGAAGCGCGAACAAGCCTCGGCGACGCGCGCCGACTTCCTCGTCGCGACCGACCCGAAGGGCGTCGCGCTCGCGCGCACGGACCGGCCGCTCCCCTACATGGCCGACCTCTCGGGCGTGCCGACGATCGCGGGCGCGCTCCAGGGCGACCAGACCGAAGGAATCTGGCTCTCCGGCGGCAGGCTCTACGACGTCGTCGCCGCGCCCGTGCTCGAGGGCGGCTCGCGCCTCGTCGGCGTCATCGCCGCGGGCTTCCAGGTCAACGACGAGGTCGCGCGCAACCTCGAGCAGCTCCTGAACACACAGGTCGTCTTCCTCGCCGACGCCGGAAAGCCCGGCGAGCCGGCGAAAGCGGCGCTCGCGGCCTCGACGATGGGACCGCTCGGCGCGGCCGCGCTCTCGGCGATCGAGAAGCGCGACGACCTCGTCCAGGCGGTGCTCCGCCAGGGCAAGACGATCGGCCCGCTCGCGCTCGACTTTTCCGGCGACACGTACCTGGCGTACCTGTTGCCGCTGCGCTCGTCCTCCGACCAGCTCGTCGGCGCGGCCGTGGCGCTCCGCAGCCGCGACCGCGAGCTCGCCGCCTTCCGCCAGATCCAGAAGACGCAGATCTTCGTCGGCCTCGCCGCGCTCGTCGCGGCCTTCGCGGCGTCGTTCTTCCTGGCGCGCCGCATCACGGGCCCCGTCGCGCGTCTCCTCGCCGCGACCGAGCAGGTCCGCGTCGGCAACCTCGACACGCCCGAGCTGCCGGTCGAGTCGAAAGACGAGATCGGCATCCTCGCGCGCTCCTTCCGCGCGATGCTCGAGGAGCTCAAGGAGAAGGCGGCCCTCGAACAGTACGTCGCCTCGCTGAATCTCAAGATGTCGTCCTCGGAGGCCGAGACGGCGGCGCTCTCCGCGGCGGCCGCGATCGCCGGCGGCGAGCCGCGCGTGGGCGAGGTGTTCGCCGCCCGCTACGAGATCCTCGGCGTCCTCGGCCGCGGGGGCATGGGCGTCGTCTACCGCGCCCACGACAAGGACCTCGACGACGCCGTCGCGATCAAGACGCTGCGCGGCGAAGCGCTGTCGGCGGACCCGTCGCTGCTCGACCGTTTCAAGCAGGAGATCCGCCTCGCCCGGCGCATCACCCACCCGAACATCCTGCGCACGCACGACCTCGGCGAGACCGGGGGCCTCCGGTACCTGTCGATGGAGTTCGTCCGCGGCCTGACGCTGAAGCAGCTCATCGAGTCGAGCGACGTGCTGCCGACGCCGGTCGGCCTGCGCATCGCCAAGCAGCTCTGCGCGGGCCTCGCGGCGGCGCACGAGGTCGGCGTGATTCACCGCGACATCAAGCCGCAGAACATCATCATCGAGGCGGCCGGCGGCCTGAAGATCATGGACTTCGGCATCGCCCGCCTGAAGGAGGAGCGCGGGATGACGGCCGAGGGCACCGTCGTCGGCACGCCCGACTACATGTCCCCCGAGCAGGCGCGCGGCATCGCCCTCGACTTCCGGTCCGACATCTACTCGACGGGCGTCGTCCTGTACGAGGTCTTCACGGGGACGCTCCCGTTCGAGGGCGACACGCCGCTCGCCGTCGTCCTCAAGCACATCCAGGAGAACCCGCCCTCGCCGCAGGCGCGCAACCCGAGGGTCGACCCCAAGATCTCGCAGATCGTCCTGAAGTGCATGCAGAAGGACCCGAAGGACCGTTTCCAGAGCGTCAACGACCTGTACGAGGCGCTGACGAAGGTGACGGCGTGAGCCTTGCGGGAAGGATCGGTCTGCCGGTCGCCATGCTCGCCCTGAGCGTCTCCCTGCCGTCGACGGCCCAGGAAGCGCCCCCCCGCTACTTCCAGGAGTCGGACTCGAAGCTCCACCTGGAATTCCAATGGGACGCGCTGGCGTGGTACGACAACGTCGAGCACTGGAAGTACTACCCGCCCATCGACCGCGGACGCTTCGAGTTCCGTCCCCAGGTGGATCTCGTCGTCTCGCCGACGCTGCGTTTCGGCGTGCGCGGCTCCTTCAACTACGGCACGCTGCCGAACGAGTACAACGGCTACTACGAGGACAACTGGCTCTCGCGCGCCGCCTACGTCGACCGCTACTTCGTGCAGTGGACGCCGGGCGCCTGGACGGTGCAGGGCGGTTCGTTCGCCCTTCCGGTCGCCGCGAGCCCGATGCTCTGGGACAAGTACAACATCCAGACACCCGGCGCCTCGGCCTCGTACGCGACGTCCCTGTCTCCGGAGTCGAGCCTGACGTTCACCGGCGCGGGCATCTACAGCGCGCAGCACGGCCCGGACGAGTCGATTCTCGGCGTCGGGCAGGTCCTCTGGAAGGCCGGCGACGAGAACCGCTTCGGCGTCCAGGCTTCGCTCGCGTACTGGAACATGGACATGCGCCACGTCGCCCCGGAGTACTACCGCGAAAACGAGATGACCCTCGTCGACGGCCAGCCGGCGTACCGCTCGAAGTTCGAGCTGCTCGACAGCCTGGTCCGGCTGCAGTTTCCGGTCGCCCGGCTCCCGGTGACCGTCAGCCTCGATTTCGTCCACAACTTCGGGCGCGTCGGGAACGCGGGCGCGAACGCGTGGGAGACGGGTCTCCTCGTGGGAACGGTCGGGACCCCGAGGACTTTTCGCGCTTTCGTCTTCTATCAATACATCGGCCGCGAGGCGCTCGTGGGCGCGTACAACACGGACGAGTGGTGGTGGCACACGTGGGCCAAGGGCTATCGGTTCGGCGTCGCCTACACGATCCTGCCGCTCGTCTATCTCGAGCCGGCCATGGTCGTTCAAAAGCGTCTCGACCTCGACTACTGGCTCACGCGGGTCACCGTCAGCCTCGTCAAGATGTTCTGACGGGCACATCGGCGGGCCGGGGTCGGATACAATCAGCCGGTCCATGAACAAGAGCGTGATCGCTTCCGTGGAAGACCTCTTTTTCCGCTCGAAGATCGAGGCGACCGCGCGGCACTTGAACGTGCCGGTCCGTTTCGTCGGCGCCAAAGAGCTCTCCAGGGCCTGTGGCGAAAAGGGCGTCGCGGCGGTGCTGCTCGAGCTGTCCAACGGCGGCTCGCTCGACGCCGTGCGCGAGTTGCGCCAATCGCGCGGCTCGGAGCTTCCGCTGATCGGTTTTCTCTCGCACGTGGACAAGGAGCTCGCGCGCCAGGCCGAGGCCGCCGGCGTCTCGCGCACGATGGCACGCAGCGAGTTCTCCGAGACGCTGCCCGACCTGCTCATGGACCTGCTCGCTCCCGGAACCAAGCGCGAGGTCCAGGAGGAGCCGGAGCTTCCGGACGAATAGGTGGTTCCTGGTTCGCCGGTTTTCTCGAAGCCCTGAAACCTCGAAACCCGGAAACCTCCCGCTCCCGAAGAGGCGCACAATAGTCGCGACATGCCCTCTCCGGCTCGCGCGCTCTCCTCCTGGTTCATCCGCATCCTCACCACTCCCCGCAAGCGCTACCAGCATTTCGTCGAGAACGTCCCCGCGACCCTGAAGGCCACGGTGCGGCCGGGCGACGTCATCCTCGTGGAGGGGGACCAGCGCATCTCGCAGGCGATCAAGTACCTGACGATGTCGTCCTGGTCCCACAGCGCGCTCTACGTCGGCGACGCGCTCCTGCGGCGCGACGCTTCCACCCGCGCCGACATGCAACGCCGGTTCGGCCGCGAGGCCAAGCACCTCCTCGTCGAGGCCCTGGTCGACAAGGGCGTCGTCGTCTCGCCGCTGGTCAAGTATCTCGACCTGAACCTGCGCATCTGCCGGCCGGTGGGCCTGAAGCCCGACGACCTCGCGACGGTCCTCGACTACGTCATCGCACGCATCGGCCTCGACTACGACCGCCGCAACTTCTGGGACCTCACGCGCTACCTCCTGCCGTTCCACCTGATCCCGTCGGCACTGCGCGAGGACGCCCTGCACTTCGGCAGCGGCCGCGAGACCGAGACGATCTGCTCGTCGCTTCTGGCCGAAGCCTTCGGCAAGGTCGGCTTCCCGATCCTGCCCGTTCCCCTGCGCCGCAAACCGCACACGCTCGGGGCGCGGCTGCGCCAGCAGGTGCTCGGGCGGCCGACGCGGCGGGCGTACAGCGGCCTGCTGCGGGCGCGCCACCCGACCCTCTGCGTCCCGCGCGACTTCGACCTGTCCCCCTACTTCGAGATCGTGAAGTTCGACCCGCGCTCCGCGGCGGCCTTCGACTACCGGCGCCTGGAGTGGGAGGGCGAGCGCCGGTAGCGAGCCCCTTCGCCCGGAATAGAATCTCCCCCGATGTCCAGGAAGGAAAAGGCCGACGCGCCGAAGGACCGCTCCGGCATGACCCGCCTGGTCCGGGACCTGCTCCGTCCTTACCGCGGCTGGCTGACCATCATCTTCCTCGCGATGGTCGTCGAGACCGCGATGAGCCTCGCGGGGCCGTGGCCGCTGAAGATCGTGCTCGACAGCGTCATCGGCCACCATCCGATGCCGCACTGGGTCGCGCACCTGATCGGCCCCGGGCTCGCCGATCACAAGATGGGGCTGGCGGGGGTCGCGGCCGGTCTCATCGTGCTCATCGCCGTGATCGGCTCGGCGGCGTCCTACGTCGACAACTACTACACCGAGAGCGTCGGCCAGTACGTCGCCAACGACCTGCGCATGCGGGTCTACCACCACCTCGACCGGCTCTCGCTCGGCTACTACGACAAGCAGCAGACGGGCAACCTGCTGTCGACGATCACGACCGACATCACGACGATCCAGAACTTCGCCTCGGGCGCGACGCTCGGCATCCTCGTCGACATCCTGACGATCGTCGGGATGCTCGGACTCATGTTCTGGCTCAACTTCGACTTCACGCTCATCGCCGTGGCCGTCACGCCGTTCCTGCTGCTCTTCGTGTCGCGTTTCAAGAAGGCGGTCAAGAAGGCGACGCACGAGGTCCGGCACCGGCAGAGCGACATCGTCGCGGTCGTCCAGGAAGGCCTCGAGTCGATGCGCGTCGTCAAGGCCTATGGCCGCGAGCAGCTCGAGGAAGAGCACCTCAAGGACGCGAGCCAGGCCGCGGTCGACGCGGCGCTGAAGGCCCGCCGGATCAAGTCCCTGCTGACCCCGGTCGTCGACATCGTCGTCTCGCTGTGCACGGGGTTCGTCCTCTACCGGGGCGCCCTTCTGATCCTGGCCGAGCGGATGACGATCGGCGCCCTGACGGTCTTCCTGTCGTACCTCAACAAGTTCTTCAAGCCCGTGCAGGATCTGGCGAAGATGACCAACTCGATCGCGCAGGCGGCCGTCGCCGTCGAACGGGTCCAGACGATCCTCGCGGCCGACGAGATGATCCCGGAGAAACCCGACGCCCACGAGCCGAAGGACGTCAAGGGCGAGATCACCTTCGACAAGGTGGCCTTCGCGTACAAGCCCGATTCGCCCGTCCTGAAGGAGATCACCTTCAAGATCGAGCCCGGTCAACTCGTCGGCTTCGTCGGCGCGACCGGCGGCGGCAAGTCCACCGTCGCGAGCCTGATCCCCCGCTTCTACGACGCCAGCCAGGGGCGGGTCCTGATCGACGGGATGGACGTCAAGGACCTGAAGCTCAAGCCGCTGCGCGACAAGATCGGCCTCGTCCTGCAGGACACCGTGCTCTTCGCCGGCACGATCGCCGACAACATCGGGTACGGGCGGCCGGGGGCGACGCGCGAGGAGATCGTCGCCGCGGCCAAGCTCGCCAACGCCGACGAGTTCATCGCGAAGATGCCGAAGGGCTACGACAGCGAGGTCGGCGAGCGCGGCATGACGCTCTCGGGCGGCCAGCGCCAGCGCATCGGCATCGCCCGCGCGATCATCCGCAACTCGCCGATCCTGATCCTCGACGAGCCCACCGCCGCGCTCGACACCGAGTCGGAGAAGCTCGTCATGGAGGGCCTCGAGCGGCTGATGAAGGGCCGCACCGCCATCGCGATCGCCCACCGGCTCTCGACGATCAAGGACGCCGACAAGATCGTCGTGTTCAAGGACGGCTTCGTCCACGAGCAGGGCACGCACACCGAGCTGCTTCAGAAAAACGGCCTCTACGCCGAGCTCTACCGCATCCAGTTCCCGTCGGAAGCCCCGGCCGCGCCGGGGACCGCCAGGGCCTGACCAGGAGGAGTCGATGCCTTCCCGTTCCCTCATCGTGCTGCCCGACGACGCCGCCAAGCCGATTCTCGACGCGATCGCGGGCGCGAAGAAGTCGCTCCGGATCAAGATGTTCGTCTTCTCGGACCCGGCCCTGCTCGACGCGGTGATCGCCGCCCACGGGCGCGGCGTCAGGACCCAGGTGATGTTGAACCCCGAGCGCCGCAGCGGCGAAGAGGACAACGAGGTCACGCGGAAAAAGCTGGCGAAGGCCGGCGTGACCGTCAAGGACAGCAACCCCGCCGTCGACCTGACCCACGAGAAGTCGATGGTCGTCGACGACGCCACGGCGTTCGTCAAGTCGCTGAACTGGGCGACGAAGAACCTGACCGAGACGCGCGACTACGCCGTCGTCACCGACCACAAGCACGAAGTGGCCGAGATCGTGGAGTGTTTCGAAGCCGACTGGGAGCGCGGCAAGTTCTCCCCCGGCGCGGAAGCGCGGCTGATCTGGTGCCCGATCAACGGGCGCGACCGGATCGCCGAGTTCATCGACGGCGCCAAGCACACGCTCTTCGTCCAGAACGAGCGCTACCAGGACGCGGTCATCCTCGAGCGGCTCGTGCGCGCCGCCGAGCGCGGCGTCAAGGTTCACGTCATGGCCCGCCCGCCGCACTCCCTGAAGAAGGAGAAGCTGGTCGAAGGCGTCGGCGGCCTGCGCATCCTCGACGACGTCGGCATCAAGATCCACAAGCTCAAGGGCCTGAAGCTCCACGGCAAGATGCTCCTCGCCGACGGTGTGGTCGCGATCGTGGGCTCGATCAATCTCGCGCCGGGAAGCTTCGACAGCCGCCGCGAGCTCGCGATCGAGGTGCGCGACGACGACGTCGTGGACCGCCTGCACCAGATCGCCAGGCGCGACTGGGAGAACTCGCACCCGCTCGACCTCTCGGACGAAGGCCTGCTCGCCGACCTCGAGGACCGTGAGGAAGGCGCCGCGGAGGCGCTCGCCATCCCCGGCGGGAAGAAGAAGAAGAAGTCCAAGGGAAAGAAGGACAAGGGCAAGAAGATCAAGAAGGCCGCCAGGAAGACCGGGGCGAAAAAAGCGGCGAAAAAGAAGAAGAAGGCGAAGAAGAAGTAGCGGCGCGCGGAGCGACCCCGGCCAGCCCGGGACCGGGCCTTACGAGATGGACCGGCCGCCCGACAGGATGCCGTTGACGGCCTCGACGCGACGCTCGAGCACGCGGCGAAGCTTCCCCATCTCGGCGTCGGTGGCGGCAATGCGCACGGTGTCGCCCTGGAACTCGAAACGAAGCACCGCGTCGCGATCCTCGGGCACGAGCCCCAACATCCCCGCGCGGTAGGCGCGCATCCACTCGGGCGAGGGCTCGCCGTCCAGACGAATGCGGAAAAACGTCTTCCCGTCGGGAGCGGTCTCGCGCAGCGGCTGATCGGGAGACAACCACACGCGGTGCGTGGCCGGAGCCTCGCCGGGGCGGCGGCGCATGGGACGTCGATGCTGGGGGCGTCTCATCTGGCGGGGGATTCTTTCACGTTGAAGGCGAAACGCAAGTCACGCCCCGAACGTGCCCGCGCTGACGACCGTGAACGCCTCGGGCCGGACCCGTCGGGCGAAAGCGGCGTCGGCCTCGGCCTTGGTCACGGCCGCGACCTTCCCGGGAAACTCGTCGAGATAGGCCACGCCGAACCCGTAGTAGATGGCG
>Ga0335083_10003675_pt1 | contig 19762 bp, 13 predicted proteins | sample Lox_Sample_42_FD_206716 | JGI IMG/M metagenome (GOLD analysis project Ga0335083, IMG submission 206716) | Soil microbial communities from Loxahatchee National Wildlife Refuge, Florida, United States - Lox_Sample_4.2 | ecosystem: Environmental > Terrestrial > Soil > Wetlands | place: USA...
CCGACGCTTCACACGCGAAGTTGTGTCCATTATTTCGGTCGTGGACACTTTCCACCTTCAGGTTACACTCCCCAAAGGCTGACACGGCTGCCAAAAGCCGGGAAGGCGGCCGTTCTCGGAGGGATACCCCCTTCACGCTCTGCATGGAGTGCAACGCGCCCCTGCGGGCCATCGACAGGGCATTGGTGCTCGATCGACTACCGCCGTCGGTGCAAGCCGGTTGCGACCGCTTTACAACTTGCGATCACTGCGGTCGCGTCTTCTGGCAGGGCTCTCATTGGCGGCGAATGCGCGCGCAGCTGGATGAGTTGGTGCCACAGCGCCTCGCTGCGCTGGGCGATAGCCGAGCAGGGGCACCGTAAAGACTGGCCGCCGCCAGCAGCAGCCCGGCGACATAGCCCCGTCGGCCTCAGCAGAACCCAGTCCTCCTTCCGGGATACAGAAAGGGGCTTCGTCTTCGGTGGTTGCGTTGGTACGATTTGTGTCTGCAGAACGTCGCCGCCATTCGCGTCCGCTACGGAGAACGAGACCACTTCGACTGAGCGACCGTCACGGGCGCCTTTCTGCCGCTCCCATTTCCAACCGGATGAGAGCCGAGGGACATGCCAACATCCACTTTTCCAGGACCTGCGAGCGCGTGCGGCCAACTGCGGTTCGGCCGGTAAACTGCGCAGCGTCACACGCCCAGACACTCTGGCTACACCCTGAGGTGCGGCCCAGCGCCAAGCCGGGGTTAGGTTGTCGGACCGCTCTGGTTATGGGCCGGCAGAAGCCCCAATTTCTCGACCAATGTTCTCGGCAGAGTCAGCTCAATGCTCATACCGGCGCTTGTGCATGCAGCCTTGAAAGGCCCCCCTTCGAGCCGAACACTCACGACCTCTAACCCTGCGCACTCGTCGAGCCAATCAGTGAATAGGTGAAATCCAACACCCGTGGTGGTATCATGATCGTGTTTTAGCGTGCAACGTGTGCTCATCGGCGGCTCCAGAAATTGTAAATTAACTCCGATTTCTTTTCCTCAATATGAGAATCGTAGCCTATCGCGGCCACAGTTGGAGGCCGAAAGGGGTTTACGGTCAGTGCGCAGGTTGATCAAAACAACTTAGATGATGGGGTAACCAGACCGTAGGCGGCTGACTGGTTGTTGCTCGAGAAGGTCGGAGGATTTTGTATGAACCGCCAACCGGCCGTGATATATTAGCTGTGCGTCTTTTATCGCATAGCAGAGGATACTAAAATGCCAAAAGGACAGCAGCGCAGTAACCGAGAAATTAAGAAACCAAGAGCAAACAAACTGGCTGTACATACTGAAACGCCAGTTTCAATCTCAAAGAAAATTACGCCCCCGGAGATCTCTCCGAAAAAGAAGGGTTAAGGAGGCGATCCTACCGACCCCAGGGCTTTAATGGGGCCTCTCGCCCGGCCGATGGTTTGGCAAATCGGTGTAGCCGGCGCAGCTTATCGCATTTTGACTGCGCCGGCGTATTCGGCCTGCTGACGTTTTAATCCTCTACGGCATTATCGGATTTGTCTTCTACCAATGCCAATGTCAGCTCTTCAGATTCACTCGGCAGGACAGTGTCGCCTTTATCAGCCGCCTTGCGGCCACGCTGTTTCGTGGGTTTTGTCTCGGCCGATTCTGGCTTCGCAGCCTTCGTCTCGGCGGCAATCTTTTTCTCAAGCTGTGCTACCTGTGTTTCCAACTCAGCAATGTGAGCTGCGGCTGCTTTGGCAGCGCGGACGGCTTCGCGGCTCTTAGCACGCAACGTCGCGACAGTATTTTGTGCTTTTTCTAGCTGAGCCCGCAATTCGTCCTTGCTGATCACCGGCGCTCTGACAGCGGCTGGTTTCTTTACTGGAGCGGCCGGCTTAACTACTTTTGCCGGCTTAGCGGCTGCAGGTCGACCTGGCTTTGCAGCTTTGGTTCCGGGCTTGGTGGTTTTTTTTTGTGTGGCTTTCGCCATGGTTAGGCATTCCTTTATTGGAAAAAACTATCTGTATAGTCCGCCGAATATTTAAAACAAAATATCGGCCATCATAATCCTTACAATAAATGAAACCGTTAGGGAACGCACTGTAAAGAGTCCGTTACTGGAGCAATCTCACAAGAAGGAATTAGATCTCGTTTTATACAGGTGATGTGCTCCGGTCGGCTGCACCATGTTCGCCTAACCACGTCTTTACCAGCCGCTTGCCCGCCAAATTTCCGCACAGGCTGAAGAGAGCGGAGAATATTCACGCTCTTGTTTGGAGCTCCAGGCAAACAACATGAAAAAGATCAAGCTAAAGAAAGAAAAACTGCCTTGGTGAAATCGCCCAGTATAACCACAACGGACACGCGAGACCTGCCGCGCAAAACTATCGGGCTCCTCACCAGCGGCGGTGACTGCGCCGGCCTAAATGCGGTGATCCGTGCCGTGGTTACCCGCGCCGTTCAGGGTTATGGCTGGCGGGTGTACGGCATTCACCAGGGAACTATGGGGTTGCTGCGAAGGCCAGTCGAGTTCACGGAGCTTGACCTGAGCGCTTCAACGACCAACATCCTCCGCTTGGCCGGCACCATCCTGGGCACGACGAATAAGGGCGATCCTTTCGCTTTTCCCATGCCGGACGGCACCCTGATGAACCGGTCGGCGGAGGTCGTCGAGGCTGTGCGCCAGATCGGGCTGGACGCGCTGATCGGCGTTGGCGGCGACGGCAGCCTCGCAATTCTGCGTCGGCTTGCGCAAGAGGGAGGTTTCAACCTCATCGGAATTCCCAAGACGATCGACAACGATGTCGGGGTCACGGAAACCTCGGCCGGCTATGACACGGCGGTGATGGTGGCCACCGAGGCGCTCGATCGGCTGCAACCAACCGCGGCGAGCCACGACCGGGTGATGATCCTTGAAGTAATGGGCCGCGATGCCGGACATATCGCCCTCGCCGCCGGAATTGCCGGTGGCGCCGACATCATTCTCATTCCTGAGATTCCCTACACGCTGGAGGCCGTGGCCGCGCATATCCACCAGCTGCGGCGGCGGGGACGGAATTTTGCCCTCGTCATCGTCGCGGAGGCTGTCCCCGATCTCACCGGACAGGGCGTATGGCAGTAACACACAGGCGGCACGGCGACTTACGGCGGCATCGGCCATAGTCTCGGCAAAGCGATTGCCGGCCTCACCGGCGCCGAAACGCGCGTCACCGTGCTTGGTCATGTGCAGCGCGGCGGCCAGCCGACGTCGAACGACAGGCTCATCGCCTCGGCCTTCGGCGTCCACGCCGTCGACCTCATCGCCGCGGGGAAGTTCGACCGCATGGTCGCTTGGCAAAATCGCTGCGTTGTCGATGTGCCGCTTGCCGTGGCAATAGAACGTCCAAAGTGTGTGGATCTTGCAGGCACTTTGGTGCGCACGGCGCGTGGCCTCGGTATCAGCTTTGGCGATCCGTTCTGAGCGCCTTTATTTTTTACCGAAGTCACGCGCAATTTTCGTTCAAGCCGGGTGCTTTGACAAAACAGCCTGCAAGGATAGGCCCGATCGGCGAATCCGCAGGGCAGCGTGAGGTCGCTCATCATAGTTCGAAAGTCATTTCTATCAGCACCGGCTGCAGCCAACCCCAGGGCCAAGTCGGCAACAGGAGCCGGATATTGGCAACTCTGCGTTCAGGCGCCCGATGTTCGCGGCGCCACGCACGGAGGTCAATGATTTGCGCGCTCATGACATCACCTCGAGTCCCAGCCTAGCACACAGCGCGGCGGTCCTTACATCAAGCGGAATGGCAAGCATGGAGATGGCTATTTCGTTCCGGCGATTTAAAATCGTGGTTGGTAGACCTTAGTTTTGGGCGTACGCCACATATTGTGGCCGGATATTGCCGGAGAAGAGGAGAAACTATGGTCCGCAACGAACGGGCGACAGCGAGCGGCCACCTGGCGGTGGTCGACATTGCCCTCGCTCCAATTACGCTAACGTTCGGTAGGCGCCCAGCACCCGACCGATCGCTTTTAGGTCAACGGCTTCCATGCCCGCTGGACTTCCGAGGTGGGCGACGTGCCCGCCGCAATCGCTGTAGATCGGCGCTAGCCTATGACCCCACGAAAGGACATAAAATCAATATTGTATCGTGCCGTCCCGCGTCGGGACCCCACGCCTAGTTGCAGCTTGAATTCAGAAGAGTCCGAAAAAATAGACAATTTAACCGATCGAACCGCGTGCACCCTTTCATAGTTGATGGGTGATTGATAGCCGACGGCGGAATGCCGGTAGCCAAATCCAATGAAAGCTCCAACCAGAGCTAAAACAAAATTGGACAATGTCTTCCGAAAGCGGCTTTTCAACGCTTTCCTCAAGTCAAACCAAAATCCCGCAGAGCAACCCGCAAAGCGGCCGCGTCGGTGAACAAATACCCTGCCAACCCAGCCGCAACGGCACCATCCACATTGGCTTTCGAATCATCGATGAACAAAGTTTCTTCAGGCCGACCGCCTGCCGCAGCCACACAGCGCAAATACACTTCCGGGGCCGGCTTTGCGACGCCGAACTGCGCCGACACATACGCGTCGTCCCCGCACAGAGCAAAAAGCTCCGGAAACAAAACATTCAAATGCTCTCGCACGAGCGTATGATTGTTGGTGAGCACCGCCACCTTCACCCGGCTTTTCAACTCCGCCATAATTGCCAAAACCTCCGGCATCGGAACCATCGCCAGCTTGCGGTTGGCCACCCATTCATCCAGCGTAATCGGGTAGCCCAACCGCTCCCCGAAACCCTTTAAATACGCCACGCTGTCCAGCTTCCCGGCATCCGCCTTGGCTTCAAAGCCCGCTCCCCAAATCGCCTCAAAAATCTCGTCCGTCGATTTCCCCGAAATCCGCGCCAAGTCCTCAAGCCGCTTCGCCTGATCAAACCGACAAAGCACGTCATGCATATCAAACAGCACGAGCGAGATCTTTTGCATTGCACAATATTGTCGCTAGACAACTCATCCGCGCAAATAAAATTTGATCGCGGCCACCCTTGAACAAGCCTCAAATCATCGAAATAACTATCTATGAGTTTGGCTGCTCATTGGAGGCTTGCCACCGCTCTAGATCCAACAATGGGACGACTGCTTTCAAGCACCATGTGATGGTTCGGGAACGACGGACATGGGCGCGAAGCAGTAGTTGCGGGGCGGGTGTCCAAGGTCCCGTTTAGCCCTTTTACTGCCGGGTGAGGCGTCGACTATCTGAAATCCCGAGTCTTTACCTTGATCGATCCCGCGCGAAGATCTTGGATCTGAATATCTCTGCTTTTATGGTTTTTATGGTCGACGGCCTCATGTGCATTGAGGCTATCAGCAACTCCGCTCAGGACGTCCCGATCATACGCCCCTAGCGTCTGAGCCTCTCGATTCCCGATACTTGCCAATTCACGAGACAGGTCGACAATCCGATGGGCGACGAGATGCACGACCTCACCCTCCCGCTGGATGCGACCAAAGGCGGCAATCATGCCGGCGGAGAGAATGACCCGCCGGTGCTTCTCATAGACCGCAGGCCAAATCACCAGATTGGCGATGCTGGTCTCGTCCTCGATGGTGATGAACATCACCCCCTTGGCCGAGCCCGGTTTTTGCCGGACCAGCACGATCCCCGCCGTTTCGAGCCATTTGTTGTCTGGTGCCTGCATCGCCGCGCCACAGGTGACGATTTTCTGGAGGCGCAGATCAGCACGAAGGAAGGAGACGGGATGCGCACGCAGTGTCAGGCCAAAATGGGCATAGTCCTCGACCACCTCACCGCCGCTGGTCATCGGTCGCAAGGCGATCGCGGGCTCGCCATGCTCCGGAATGTCACCCGCCGTGTGGCCTGCGGCGAATAGCGGCAACGGTTCATCCCGCAATGCCTTGATCGCCCAGAGCGCCTCGCGCCGGGCCAGTTTCAAAGATGGCCGGAAAGCATCAGCCTCGGCGATCTGCACAAGAGACGCCACGGGCACACCAGCGCGCCGCCAGAGATCATCCACCGAGGCAAAAGCCTGATCCGCCCGCGCGCCGATCATCGTGGCGGCATGGGCATTGGCTAGCCCCTTCACCAGGCGGAGGCCAAGCCGCACGGCGAACCGGCTGTCATCATCGGTCGGCTCCAAGGTGCAGTCCCAGCGCGAGGCGTTGATGCACACCGGCCGGACCTCGACCCCATGATTACGAGCATCGCACACAATCTGCGCCGGGGCATAAAACCCCATAGGCTGGGCATTGAGGAGGGCGGCGCAAAACACGTCCGGGTGGTGGCATTTCAGCCAGGAAGAGGCATAGGCGATGAGGGCGAAGGAGGCAGCATGGCTTTCCGGAAAGCCGTAGCTGCCGAACCCTTCCAGCTGCTTGAAAATCCGTTCGGCGAATTCCCGCTCATAGCCATTGGCGAGCATGCCGGAGACCAGTTTCTCCTGAAACTTTGTCACGCTGCCCGTATGCTTGAATGTCGCCATCGCGCGGCGCAGCTGATCGGCCTCGCCGGGGGTGAAGCCCGCGCATTCGATGGCCACGCGCATCGCCTGCTCCTGGAATAGCGGCACGCCGAGCGTCTTGCCCAACACCTTTTCCAGTTCCGGTGTTGGGTATTCGACCTTCTCCTTGCCCTGGCGGCGGCTCAGATAGGGGTGGACCATATCGCCTTGGATGGGGCCCGGCCGCACGATCGCCACCTGAATGACCAAGTCGTAGAAGGTCCGTGGCTGCATCCGCGGCAACATGGACATCTGCGCCCGGCTCTCAATCTGGAAGGTCCCGACCGTGTCGGCGCGGCAGATCATCGCATAGGTGCGCGGGTCTTCGGCCGGGATGCTGGCAAGGTCGAGCGCGATGCCCTTATGCCGGGCGAGAAGGTCGAAGCCGCGCTGCATGCAGGAGAGCATGCCGAGCGCCAGGCAATCGACCTTCATGAATTTGAGCGCGTCGATGTCGTCCTTGTCCCATTCGATCACCTGCCGGTTGTCCATGGCGGCGGGCTCGATGGGGACCAACTCGTCAAGACGGTCGCGGGTAAGGACAAAGCCGCCCGGATGCTGTGAAAGGTGGCGTGGGGTGCCGATCAGCTCGCGGGCCAGATCGAGCGCCAGTTTCAGCCGCCGGTCGCCAAGGTTCAGGTTCAGTTCAGCGGCCTGCTCCGGGTCGATCCCGTCTTCCGACCAGCTTGAAACCTGTGCATTCAGCATGGTGATGAGGTCTTCCGGCAGGCCGAGCGCCTTGCCGACATCGCGCAGCGCCCCGCGCGTCCGATAGCGGATCACCACGGCACAAAGTGCTGCATGGTCGCGGCCATAGGTATCGAACACCCATTGGATGACGGTCTCGCGCCGCTCATGCTCGAAATCGACATCGATATCCGGCGGCTCCCGGCGCTCCTCGGAGACGAAGCGCTCGAACAGCAGATCGTTGCGCGCAGGGTCGATGGAGGTGATGCCGAGTACGTAGCAGACGGCGCTATTGGCGGCAGACCCTCGGCCCTGGCACAGAATCCCCTGGCTGCGGGCAAAGCGCACGATGGAATTCACCGTCAGAAAATACGGCGCGTATTCCAGCGTCTCGATCAGCTTCAGCTCGTGCTTGAGGATCGCGACCACCTCATCCGGCACGCCATCCGGGTAGCGTTCTTGTGCGCCGTCCCAGGTGAGCTTCGCCAATGCCTGCTGCGCCGTGAGGCCGGGGAGCAGGATTTCCTCGGGATATTGATAGGTCAGCTCGTCCAGCGAAAAGCGACAGCGATCGGCGATCTCCACCGTGCGGGCCAGGGCTTCCAGGTAGCGGGCAAACAGCCGATGCATTTCGGCTGGCGGTTTGAGGTATCTGTCCGCATGGCGCTCGCGTCGGAAACCGGCATCGTCGATGGTGCAGCCGTGGCGGATGCAGGTGACGACATCCTGCAGGATGCGCCGGGACGGCACATGAAACAGCACGTCATTGGTGACCACGGTTGGAACCCGCGCCTGCGCCGCCAGGTTCGACAGTTCAAAGAGCCGCAGCTGATCGTTCGGCCGGCGGCGCAAAGTCAGCGCCATATAGGCGCGGTTGCCGAATGCCTCGGACAATCGCCGCAAACGGAAGGTGCAAAGATCGTCCGCCTCATCGGGCACCAGAATGGCGATCAGCCCCTCGCCGTAGGCAACGAGATCAGACCAATCGAGCTTGCACTGCGCCTTGCCCCCGCGCTGTTTGCCGAGCGAGAGCAGCCGGCACAGCCGCGCATAGGCCAGGCGATCGGTTGGATAGACCAGGACCGCCATGCCATCAGCGAGGTCGATCCGGCAGCCGACGATAAGCCGGATCCCAGCCTCCTTCGCCGCCACATGGGCGCGGACAATGCCCGCCAGGCTGTTGCGATCGACGATCGCCATTTCCCTGATGCCGAGATACGCGGCCTGGGCGAACAATTCCTCGCAAGAACTGGCGCCGCGCAAAAAGCTGAAATGCGAGGTGCATTGCAGTTCGGCATAGCGGGGGGCGCTCATCCGAAAATGCCATGCAGAAACCAGCGGTGCGAGCCGGTCGCCGCATCCTCGCCGTCACCGGCGCGGTAAATCCAGAAGCGCTCGCCGGCCTCATCCTCGACCCGGAAATAATCCCGCACCGTCGCCAGCTCGGCGTCGCGCTTCCACCATTCGCCGAACACGCGCTCCGGCCCGTCGGCGCGTTTCACCCGGCGGCGGATGCCGCGCCAGCTGAAGCTGACCGGCGGATGATCCGGCAGCAGCGCCACGGTCTCGATCTGCTCCGGTACTGGCAGCAGCCGCGCCGGCCGCGGCCATTGCTCAAGCCAGTCCTGCCCGGTGCGGGGCGCGGTTGGCGCCACCCGGCACGCGGAGCGTTCCGGCACATCGCTGGCGACCGGAGCGAAGCGATAAATCCGCGCCTTACCCACGCGGTTGGCAAGGATGTCGATCAGACCAGAAATATCCGGCTCCGGTTCTTCCGACAGCAAGGAGGTTCTGATCTGCTTGGTCTCGAACGGTTCCGCGAGCGTGGCGCACAGGCTCATGATCTCGACGCCAAACCCCGGATCAATGGTCTCGATTTTATCGCAAAGCAGCCGGGTCAAACGTTTAGCATTGCGCACCGGCGCTGCGGTGCCGACGCGGATCGCCTGCATCTGGCTATCGACCCGGTGGAAAAGCAGGTCGAGCCGACGCGCACCGAGCCCTTTGGCTTCCAGCATCTCGCACAGCACCACCACCAGTTTTTCCGTATAACGTGCCAGCGTTTCCGGCGCGCCGATGGGCTCGGCAAACAGCCGCCGGACTTCAAGCAGTTCCGGCGGCCGAACCGGCTCGATGGGCTCACGCAACCGGCCCATGGCTTGGTCCAAGCGCCGATGCAGCTCAGGGCCGAACCGCAAGGCCAGTGGGGCTCTGGGCTGATCGGCCAGATCGCCAATCCGCTCGAAGCCAAGCCGCCGCAGATGGGCCACCATGTCGGGCGGCAAGCGCAACGCCCCAATCGGCAGGCGCAGCATCGCCTCAGCGCTTTTGCCTTCTGGCACGACAAGCATTGGCCGGGTGATATAGCGGGCGATGGCATGGGCCGTGCCCCAGCTATCGGCCATCGCAGCACGGGCATTGAAACCGGCGGCTGCCAAGCGGCCCACCAGATCATCGAGCATGGCCGCCTCGCCACCATGCAGGTGCGAGGCCCCGGTGGCATCGATAACCAGCCCGTCCGGCGGATCGGCGGCAACGATCGGCGAATATCGTTGCAGAGCCCACACTGCGAGCTTCTCCAGCCCCTCGGCATCGGCGGCTGGCTCGGCATCCCTGATGACGAGACCGCTCACCAGCGCCTGCGCCTTGGTCACCGCCATGCCGATGCGCAGCCCGGCTGCTTGCGCGGCTTCATTCGCCGCAAACACCACCCGGCAGCTGCCGGTCCGACTGCTCAGGACCAGCGGCACCTCAACCGGCGGCGCTGCCGCGCCCAGCCGCCGGAAAAGCCTGTCGGTTGGCCAGGCCGGCAGGAAGACCGAGACGACCCTGGGCATCACATGCCTCCACTTCAAAATTCGCGCTTTCGCCAGCACGGCAGCGGATCAACTCCACCAGCCAGCGCGGCCGCCCGACACCGGGCACCGGCAAGGGCGCCGAGGGCAACACCGTCACCCGCCAGCGTGTCGCCGAAGCCGTCGGCTGGCCGAAATCCGCCGCGTCGCTCTGGCACCGCCAGCGGCGCAGCGCGATGCCGATCGTGCCGGAGCTTTCCGCCGCCAGTTGCAGCCGCCGCGAATTGGTCATGCCCAACCGGCCAGTCTCGGCGACGACGCTGCCGAGCCCGCCATGGCGTAATCCCTCATCAAAACAGGCCAGCACCGCCTTCTCATCCTCTGCCTCCGCGTAAACCACCCGATCAGGCGCCAGACCGGCCTGGGCGAGGGCTGGGGCAAACAGATCCTGCCGGATCACGCACCACAGCACCGGCCCCTTGCTGCGCGCGGCAATCCCGGCAGCGAACAGGGCGGCTGCGGCGCCATCAATCGCGCCATTGCCGCCGCCAGCCACTTCGTGCAGCGCCCCCAACGCCAGTCCGCCGCCCGGCAGGCGCGCATCAATCGCCGGCAGACCGAACGGCAGCACCGCCGCCGCGTGGCGGTTACCGGCTTCAATCCGCTGGATTTTTTCGCGCAGAACGGCAATGGCGGGAGGTGATCCCACGGCAAGGGTGTCCTCAAAATCGGGTTGGCCTGTTCCTTTTTTGTTCTCCCGTGCAGGGGAAGAGTCAAGCGCAGAATCAGCCAAGTCCCGCCGCCAAACTGGCAGCCTGGATGAAAATCCAGGAAAAACCCCTTGCGAACAAAACGGGAAAATCGGAAGCTGGCCACCCCTAAATTTTTTTGAAAGTTTCTGCGGTGACGGCCTCGGAGGCGTACCTCTCCAAACTCAACCCTGAGCAGCGGCAGGCCGTCGAGTACGGCGTTGGCGCGGGAGACGCTGGCCCGCTCCTGGTCATCGCCGGCGCCGGCTCGGGCAAGACCAACACCCTGGCCCACCGTGTTGCCCACCTGATCGTCAACGGCGCCGACCCGCGGCGCATCCTGCTGATGACCTTCTCGCGCCGGGCGGCGGCGGAGATGACCCGGCGGGTCGAGCGGATCTCAGCGCAGGCCCTGGGCGACAAAGCCGGGGTCATGACCGGCGGCCTGAGTTGGGCGGGCACGTTTCATGGCATCGGCGCCCGGCTGCTGCGGGATTATGCCGAGCAGATCGGCCTGGACCCGGCCTTTACCATCCACGACCGCGAAGACTCTGCCGACCTGATGAACCTGGTCCGCCATGAGCTCGGGTTCTCGAAGACCGAGAGCCGCTTCCCGGCCAAAGGCACCTGCCTCGCGATCTATTCCCGCTGCGTGAACACCGAACAGCCGCTCGACCAGGTGCTGCCGGACGCCTTCCCCTGGTGCGCCGCCTGGGAAGCCGAGCTGCGCCAGCTGTTTGCCGGCTATGTGGAGGCCAAGCAGCGGCAGAACGTGTTGGATTACGACGACCTGCTGCTCTATTGGGCGCAGATGGTCTCCGACCTAGGGTTGGCCGAAGACATCGGCGGCCGGTTCGACCATGTGCTGGTCGACGAATACCAGGACACCAACAAGCTGCAATCGACGATCCTGCTGGCGCTCAAGCCCACCGGCCAGGGCCTGACCGTGGTGGGTGACGATGCGCAATCGATCTACGCCTTCCGGGGCGCGACGGTGCGCAACATTCTGGACTACCCGCAGCAGTTCAGCCCGGCGGCGCAGATCATCACGCTGGAGCGGAATTACCGCTCGACCCAGCCGGTCCTCGCCGCGGCCAATGGGGTCATCGGTCTGGCCTCCGAGCGGTTCACCAAGGATTTGTGGACAGAGCGCACCAGCACCGACCGGCCCTTGCTGGTGAATGTGCGCGATGATGCCGATCAGGCCCGCTACATCGTGGAGCGCGTGCTGGAAAACCGCGAGGCCGGGACCATGCTGAAGCAGCAGGCGGTGTTGTTCCGCACCTCCAGCCATAGCGGCGCGCTGGAGGTCGAGTTGACCCGGCGCAACATTCCTTTCCTGAAGTTCGGCGGCCTGAAATTCCTGGACTCCGCGCATGTCAAGGACATGCTGGCGCTGTTGCGCTGGGTGGAAAATCCGCGCGACCGGGTGGCGGGGTTCAGGGTGCTGCAACTGATGTCCGGGGTTGGTCCGGCCTCAGCCGCACGCATCCTCGACCACATACTGGCGGCATCGGATCCCATCGCCGCTTTGCGTGAGTCCCCAGCCCCGCCCCGCGCCAGCGAGGACTGGCCGAACTTTGTCGACACGGTTCAGGCCATCAAATCCGGCCGTGCCACATGGCCGGCCGAACTGGGGCTGGCGCGGCTCTGGTATGAGCCGCATCTCGACCGCAACCACGAAGACGCCATCACGCGGCGGGCCGACCTGCTGCAGCTGGAGCAGATCGCCAGCGGTTATCCGTCACGTGAGCGCTTCCTGACCGAGCTGACCCTCGACCCGCCGGATGCGACCAGCGATCAGGCCGGCGTGCCGCTGCTCGATGAGGATTATCTGAACCTCTCCACCATTCATTCCGCCAAGGGCCAGGAATGGAAATCCGTCTTTGTCCTGAATGTGGTCGATGGCTGCATGCCCTCCGATCTCGGCACCGGCCAGTCGCACGAGATCGAGGAAGAACGCCGCTTGCTCTACGTCGCCATGACGCGGGCCAAGGACGATTTGCACCTCATGGTGCCGCAGCGCTTTTATACCTACGGCCAGAATACGATGGGTGACCGCCATGTCTATGCGGCGCGAACACGGTTCATTCCCAACGAGATTCTGAACCTGTTCCAATGCACGGCCTGGCCAATTGTCACCGCCACACCAACGCAGACTGCCAGCGGTGGCCCGCGGGTCGATGTTGCTGCGCGTATGCGCAACATGTGGCGGTAGGGCAGCGTGCGATGTGCAACCTCTACAGCGTCACCAAGGGCCAGCAGGCGATCCGGGAATTCACCCGGGCCCTAACGGATACGACCGGCAACCTGCCGCCTCTGCCAGGCGTTTTTCCGGACATGCTGGCGCCGGTCGTCAGAAACACCGCCGATCAGGGCCGGGAACTGACGATGATGCGCTGGGGCATGCCCGGCCCGCCGCAATTCGGCGGGGCACCGATTACCAACATCCGCAATACCAGCAGCCCGCATTGGCGCCGCTGGCTTGGACCACAAAGCCGCTGCCTGGTGCCGGCCACCTCTTTCTGCGAGTGGGAAGACACCAAGCCGAGGAAGACGCCCATATGGTTTGCCCTGGATGGAAGCCGACCCCTGTTTGCTTTCGCGGGCATATGGACGGTGTGGCATGGCACACGAGGGACCAAAGCAGAGCCGGTCGAAGGTGAACACAAGCTCTACGGATTTCTGACGACCGAAGCCAATGGCGTTGTTGGTCGCATTCATCCGAAGGCCATGCCGGTAATCCTCACCACGGCTGAAGAAATGGATGCCTGGATGCGCGCGCCATGGGGCGAAGCGGCCGCGTTGCAACGTCCGCTGAACGACGATGCCGTTGGCATTGTTGCCAGAGGCTCAAAACTCGATGAGGGCGACATTTCGACCCGACAATAACAAGAGGCGCCTGAAGAGCAGTAGACTCTACAAGCTTATCTGATTTGGGCCGAAAGGAGAATGGCGGGTCCGGGGCGTCCGAGGCTGGAAACCTGCCATTCGATTGGCGTATCGTATATTGGCTGGTTTTGATCCGATTAGCGCATGGGCAGACCCAGGAGATGATCTCCCGAGCCGATTTTGGGCACCGTCAAGTGCCGACAGCAAGGTGTCCCCGGCTTAGGCTTGGACGCCATTCACAGATTAGTTAAAAATGGTTAACGTTATCTACAAGAACCGATCTGGCGGTCCTATTGAACAACTTGCATCCTTCTGAGTTTCGCTAATGGTCAGGTTGAGGAGGAAGTGATTTGAGCGACAAAACAATCAATACAACGATTATAACGTCGTACACGCTTCGCGGCACAGCACTCACAATCACCAACACTGGCGAAATCGACGCCGCTTCCGTTACCACAGCGATAAGCAACGGCCAACAAGGGGCCGACGCCGTTTACGTACCGAAGTCTCTTACCTCGGGCATGGTCCAGAATGCTGGCACCCTTATCGGCGGCAATGGCCCTACCGAGGGCGGAGGCGCCGGCGTCTATCTCTATGGCCATGACCAGATGCTCAATAGCGGTTTTGTCGTGGGCGGCTATTCCACAGGATTTAACGGCGGGGGCACCGGGGTTTACCTGGCAGCACAGGAAGGAGCCAGCCTCACCAACACCGGCACGATCGCCGGCGGCAACGGCGAGAAGTTTGGTGGTACCGGCCTAGTCGTGGGATCCGTTGGCAACTTCCAATTCTATCCTCAAGATTTCAGCGCCAATTCAACGCTCGCGGCGGAGGTTACCAATAGCGGCCTCATCGTCGGTGGCACCGGCGAATCGCAGCAGTCCGGTTCCTTCGGCGGAGGTGGCGGCACCGGCGTTTTTCTGGGTGAAGGCACGCTGGATAACGAGGGCATCATTCTTGGCGGATCAAGCCGCCAAGCCGGCGGCTATGGCATCTCGGTGTTCGGAACATTCGGTGCCACACTGATCAACGACGGCACGATTTCCGGCGGCCACGACTCCGGCGGAACAATCACCGACGCCATCATGTTCAACGCCGCCACGGTTGCCAGCACGCTGGTGGCGGACCCCGGCGCGGTTTTCATCGGCGCCGTCGTCGTCGCCGGGACAGCCCCTGATACACTTCTACTCGGAACCGGAACCAAACAAACGGCGGGCACGCTCGACATGGCCGGCAGTTTTTCCGGCTTCAACAGCATTGCCTTTGATCCCGGCGCGGCATGGAGGCTGGGCGGCACCACGGCCGAGCTGGCGGCGGGCCAGACAATTTCGGGCTTCAGTTCCGGCGATACGATCGTGCTCGACGGCTTTGCCGCTACATCGGACAGCTTCGTAACCGGCACGGGGCTGGTGCTAGCCAACGCTGCAGCGAGCGATACGCTTGATTTGGTCGGGAGTTTTACCACTTCCGATTTTGTCGTGAGTACAATAGGCACCGGCACCCAGATTGAACTTTCGGCCCCTTGCTTTGGTGCCGGTACGCGCATTGCCACGTCACGCGGGAGTTTGCCGGTAGAGTGCTTGCAAATCGGCGACATGGTGCGCACCGCGAACCGGGGCTTCCAACCCATTCGCTGGATTGGCAGGCGCAGCTATGACGGCCGGTTTATTGCAGGCAATCACCTGGCGCTGCCTGTCAAAATCCGCCGCCATGCGCTGGGCTTTAACGTGCCGTCGCGGGATTTGTACGTTTCGCCGGACCACGCGTTGTGCGAGGGAGGCGTGCTGGTGCAGGCCCGGTTGCTGATCAATGGCGTTTCCATCACGCAAGCCCAAAGCGTGGCGAGGGTGGAGTATTTCCACATTGCCCTCGAACGTCACGAGGTGATTTTTGCAGAAAACACGCCAACGGAAAGTTTTTGGGACGCCGATTGCGTGCACCGGTTCGCCAATGCGGCGGATGCCCCGCCGGACTTGCCACTGTCACCCTGCCTACCGCTGGTACAAGACGGGTACTATTTGGCACGACTGAAAGCATGCATAGACGCGCGAGCCGGTATTCCGCCCGCGCCCACCCTGACCGGACCGTTGCGTGGTAATATTGATAAAATTGGATTGCGGCTTTCAGGTTGGGTGCAGGATATTATGGCGCCGGAAGTGCCGGTGGAGCTGGAGCTGGTTTGCGAAGGGCAAGCGGTATGCCGCTTCCTCGCCAACCGCTACCGTGATGATTTACGCAATGCCGGACTGGGCTCCGGATGCCATGCTTTTGAGCTAAAACTTCCGCCCCTCACGGGCAGGCTGACGGTCCGTCGCATAACTGACGGGGCTATTCTCGGAACGGCTCAACAGAAGGCGGCGTGATAGCAAGGGGCACTGATCGCTCGCTCCCACTTTGCCCTTCACCGCAGCGTTTACGCGAGTGACGGGTCCTGCGTGTTACATGGGGAATGTCCGCTTCGGAGGGTGTTTTCAAGATGAAGCAATGGCCCTGATGGGCGCTAACGCGTCGGCGGCAGCCGCCAGCCAATGTCCGCAAACTGGCTGGCTCACATGGCGGTCCTATGACTTGCTTGGGTCCTGCCTGTGTAAAAACGCCTAGTTCTGATAGAATCGGCTGGCTGCAGGAGGGCCAGTCGTGGGGCGTTTCGTTGAGGGTGAAGACCGACGACAGCCGTTGTTGTTGCCGGAATCGCTGGACGATTATGTGACCGAGGACAACCCAGTTCGCGTGGTCGAAGTCTTCATCGACGAGCTGGATTTGGGCACGCTCGGCTTCGAGGGGATGCAACCTGCGGCGACGGGTCGGCCCGCCTATCATCCTTCGACGCTGCTGAAGATCTACCTCTACGGCTACCTCAATCGCGTCCAGTCGAGCCGCCGACTTGAACGGGAAGCGCAGCGCAATATCGAGTTGATGTGGCTGACCGGGCGGCTGGCTCCGGACTTCAAGACCATCGCCAACTTTCGGCGGGACAATGGCGCGGCGATCCGGGCGGTGTGTGCGCAGTTCGTGGTCCTTTGCCGGCAGCTGGGCCTGTTCACGCGGGCGGTCGTCGCGATCGACGGCAGCAAGTTCAAGGCGGTGAACAACCGCGACAAGAACTTCACGGTGACCAAGGTCGCCAAGCGGATCGAGCAGGTCGACGCCAGCATCGCGCGCTACCTGGCAGCCCTGGACCGGGCCGACCGCGACGAGAGCGACCTCGCCGAGGCCAAGACCACCCGCATCAAGGATAAGATCGCCGGTCTGCGCCGGCAGATGCAGGCGTTGAAGGCGATGGAGCAGACGGTGCAGGACGCGCCCGACCGGCAAGTCTCCCTAACCGACCCCGATGCGCGTTCCATGGCAACGAGCGGGCGCGGGACGGGCATGGTCGGCTACAACGTGCAGACCGCGGTCGACGCCGAGCACCATCTGATCGTGGCCCACGAGGTGACCAATGTGGGCCACGATCGAACCCAACTGGAGCCCATGGCTCTGAAGGCGCAGGAGGCGACCGGGTGCGAGGTGCTCACCGCCCTGGCGGATCGCGGCTACTTTAACGGTGAGCAGGTGCTGGCGTGCGAGGGAACCGGCGTTCTACCCTGTATTCCCAAGACATTGTGGCCCAATGAGCGCGGCTTCTTCACCCGCCATGACTTTGCCTACGATGCTGAGAACGATCACTACACCTGCCCAGCAGGCGAGAAACTGACGAGAGGCTCCATGCGGTCAGATCGAAAGGACGATATCGATCATTACCGCCATCTGACCGCATGCTTCACCTGTTCGCTCAAGCCGAAGTGCACCCCCGACAAGCTCAAGCGACTTAAACGCTGGCGGCATGAACACGTCCTCGACAGGATGCAGGCCCGACTGGACCACATGCCAGACGCCATGGGCGTGCGCCGACAAACCGTCGAGCATCCGTTCGGCACCCTCAAATCATGGATGGGAAGTACCCACTTCCTGACCAGAACCCTCGAAAAAGTCCGAACCGAAATGAGCCTCCACGTCCTCGCCTACAATATGAAGAGAATGATCCAAATCTTCGGTGTCGGACCGCTCCTTGAGGCCATCAGAGCCTGATCACGCCCAACGATCCGGCGCGAACTCTCAACCCAACAACGCAGTGCGATCATTCAAACCCAACCGGGCCAACCATACCTAGATCAGCACTCGCGTTTTTCCACGGCCTCGGTCGCTTGCAGCCGGTCAGCGCGGCTCCCGGCTCTGATGGGCTGCCTCGAGCAAAACTGTGCCTTCAGGCTTGCGAAGCCCCGCAGAAGCGCACACCTATTCTTTCGCTGTCGCATCCATCCCCTGCGCGTGCCGAGAACGTGCTCGGTTTGAGTCCGGCCGCAGAAACGGGAGAAACTCGCATGAAATACATGATCACTTGGATGGAGCGTCCGCAAGGTTCAGCAATAGAGTACGAGAAAGCGCAGCAGCGTATACTCGATGTATTTCGCCGGTGGGAGGCGCCTGTCAATTTCAAGATCGAGCTTTTCGTCATCCGCGTGGGTGACTGGGGAGGCTACATGCTCGCGGACTGCGACGATCCGGTTACGGTGCACAAATTCTGCTCGATGCTCCCCGCATTCGAATTCCAAGCTAGACCTGTCATTCCAATCGAAGACGCTGTGCGCGGCGAGCTTGAAGTCATGGCTTGGCGCGATGGTCTGAAAATCGACTGAGGCGCGGGATCCTCCGAAACCCGAAACTTTAAACCGAGACGTTACCCCATTCTGGCTGAACTGGTTCCGGCGAGTGGGATAGGTATGGTTTTCGAGCACGGGAGCACCGAAAACCACACCTAGACGGCCGCCAGAACCAGTTCAGTGGCGGAAGGTGAGCGCCTTGCCGACGGGCTCACCGGGCACCACGCCCTCGAACATCACCACATTGCCGCGGATGATGGTGGCCATCGGCCAGGCGGTGCATTCGGTGCCGGCGAAGGGCGTCCAGCCGCACTGGCTGGCGATCATGCTGTTCTCGATGCGGCGCTTGGCCTTCATGTCGACGATGGAGAAATCGGCATCGTACCCGGCGGCGATGCGTCCTTTGCCCACCGCGCCATAGATGCGCGCAGGGCCAGCGGACATCAGGTCCACGAGCCGCAGCAGCGAGAGCCGCCCGGCATTCACCTGGGAGAGCATCAGCGGCAGCATGGTCTGCACGCCAGTGAGGCCGGAATGGCAGGTCGGCCAGGGGCGTTCCTTGGACTCGGAGGAATGCGGCGCATGGTCGGAGGCGATGGTGTCGGCGGTGCCGTCGGCGATGGCGGCCCAGGCGGCATCCTGATGCTCCTTGGAGCGGATCGGCGGGTTCATCACCGCGTAGCCGCCTAGGCGCTCATAGGCTTCCGGGCCGCATTGCAGCAGATGGTTCACCAGCACCTCGCCGGTGATGAGGTCCTTGTGCTCCTTGATGAAGGCGAATTCCTCCAACGTGGAGACATGCAGGATATGCGCGCGCTTGTTGGTCTTACGCGCCAACGCGGCGATACGCCGGGCGCCGCGATAGGCGCATTCCGGGTCGCGCCACTCGGCGTGGCTGGCATATGGGTCACCGGCGGAAAAGCGGGGCTTGCGCTCGCGCAGGCGGTATTCGTCCTCGGCATGGAAGGCGACGAGATGGCGCGAGGAGCGCAGCACCCGCTCGATATTCTCGTCATCCTCCACCAGCAGATCACCCGTGGAAGACCCGGCGAACACTTTTACCCCGCAGACGCCGGGCATTTCTTCGAGTTCACCAACATGGTCGGCGTTCTCCTTGGTCGCGCCGACGTAGAAGCCGAAATCGCAATAGGTGTGGCCGGGGATGTACTCGTACTTCGTCCGCACCGTGGCGGCGTCCACCGTGGGTGGCTTGGTGTTGGGCATGTCCAGCGCCGTGGTCACGCCGCCCAGCACTGCAGCCAGGCTGCCGGAGCGCATGTCCTCGACCCCCGGAATGCCGCCCTGCCCGCCATCGCGGAAATGCACATGTGGGTCGATGATGCCCGGCAGCACATGCAGCCCGGCGGCGTTGAACTCCTCCGCCGCCCCGCCAAGGCTTTTGCCGATGGCGGCGATCTTGCCGTGCTTCACGCCGATATCGGCCTGCACCTCGCCCCAGGGGAGCACCACAACGCCGTCACGGATCAGAAGATCAAAACTCATATCTGCCTCAATGTCGAAAACAC
>Ga0335083_10003676_pt1 | contig 19762 bp, 17 predicted proteins | sample Lox_Sample_42_FD_206716 | JGI IMG/M metagenome (GOLD analysis project Ga0335083, IMG submission 206716) | Soil microbial communities from Loxahatchee National Wildlife Refuge, Florida, United States - Lox_Sample_4.2 | ecosystem: Environmental > Terrestrial > Soil > Wetlands | place: USA...
AACCGGCGAACCGTGACGGCGAGCGCCTGGGTCCCGGCATTTCCCCCCATCCCGGCGATGATCGGCATCCAGACCGCAATCGCCACCGTGTGGCTGACCGTGTCCCGGAACAGATAGACCACGGCCCCGGCCAGGAACGCGGTGGCGAGGTTGACGTAGAGCCAGGGTAACCGGCTCCGCACCGACTGGGTCCAGGGGGCCGCCAGGTCTTCGTGGCCTGGGACACCGCCGAACCTGAGCAGGTCCTCGGTGCCTTCCTCCTGGACCACATGGATCACGTCGTCGAAGGTCACCTGCCCCAGCAGGCGCATCTCGGCGTCCACTACCGGAACCGCGGGGAGATTGTAGCGGGAGAGCAGACCGGCGACTTCTTCCTGGTCCACTTCGGGGTGCACCACGTGCGCGGGGGGCTGCATGAATTCCCGGACCGGCCGATCCACCGGGCTCGCTACCAGGTCCTTGAGCGGAAGCACGCCCTGGAGCCGCCGGTCGGCGTCGGCGACGAAGATTTCGTAGAAGTCGGGGACCTCTTCCCGCTGGCGGCGCACCTCCTCGATCGCGACGCCCGCGGTGGCGACGTCGGGAACGGTCACCACCTGGGTAGTCATCAGGCCGCCGGCGGTGTCTCTCTCGTACTTGAGCAGCCGCTCGACGTCGGCCCGGTCCTCGACCTCCGAGAGGATGCGGGCCTGATCCTCGGGGTCGAGCCCGCCCAGGATATCGGCCGCATCGTCGTCGGGCAGCTCGTCGAGGATATCGGCCGCCTGCTCCGTGCCCAGCGCGACCAGCGTCTCCTCGGCCTGGGCCTCGTCCGGCATCGAGACCAGCGCCTTGCTCGAGAGTCGCTTGGGCAGCGCCTGCACCACCTCGAGCCGCTGCTCCTCGTCCAGGGAAGCCAGGACTTCCCCGACGTCGGCCGGCTCCGCCCGTTCGGCTCGGGCCAGGAATCCTTTGAGATTGCCCGCCCGGATCAGCTCGAGCATCGAGCTGACCAGCGGAATTCTGCGGCTCACGACCTGGTGCCGGTCGCGGGCGACTTCCCGGCGGCCGGTGGGGCAAGCGTCACCGGCGCCACCGGCCCGGGACGAACCAGGACGCGCTCCACGCGAGCGGGAGTCGCCTGGAGCACGTCGAACTCGAGATGGCGGACCAGGAACCGCTCACCCGCGTTGGGAATTCTTCCCGCCAGCTCGGTCAGCAGTCCGCCCACCGTGCTGTTCCGGGCCCCCGGCAGTTGGATCTCGAACCGCTCCTCCACCGCCGCGATCGGGGTGGACCCGTCGATCTCGAGCAGGGCCCCGCCGCCGAGTCCGCTGGCGCCCCGCGCTTTCACCGCCTCGTCGTGCTCGTCGAAGATCTCCCCGACCAGCTCCTCGAGCAGATCTTCGAAGGTCACGATACCGAGGGTACCGCCGAATTCGTCCAGCACGACCGCCAGGTGACGGCGCTCCCGCTGCATGTCGAGCAGCAATTCGCCGCAGGTCCGGCTGGGCGGCGCCGCGGTGACGGGACGAACCGGGAGCGGATCGCCGGGTTTGAGCTTGAAGAGATCGAAGGCGTGGAGCATCCCCACGATCTCGTCCATCGTACCCCGATAGACCGGTATCCGGCTGTACCCGCTCTGCGCAAAGACCTGCGCGATGTCCTCGAGGGAGGCGTCCTCCGGCAACGCGACCAGATCGGTGCGCGGGGTCATGATCTCCCGCACCGGCCGCTCCGAAAAGGTCATTACCCCGCCGACCATGAGCAGCTCTTCATCGGTCGAGATTCCGCCGGCGGTCCCTTCACGCCAGAGGGCGCGCAGCTCGCTGGGGCCGACTGTGGGTCGAGCCGGGAGCAGCAGCCCCACCAGTCGGGACCAGAGCCGGAGCGCCGGGGTGACCTGGTGACGCACCGGCTCGGCGTAGAACCGGGCCACCCAGCGGGGCACCAGGTAGCTGCTGAAGAGCACGAAGGGGACGGCCACCAGGACCACGAAGACCGCGAGATAGCTCAGCGGGTCGCCGCTGAAGACCGACGGGACCGCCGCCCCCAGCAGGGTGACGCCCAGCGACGCGGTCGCCGTGGCCACCGCCAACTGGGTCTCGGTCTCGGCGAACCACTGGAGCGAGCCGGGACCACCGCGGAGTTGATGAGACACCGCACGGGTCAGCTCCACCCGGCTGACCGAGACCAGCGCCGTAGCGGAGACGGCCCCGAACGCGGCCAGACCGAGACCGACCAGGAACACGAGCCAGATCATCCCTCGCCCTCCCCTGCTCCCTCTCCCGTGGAAGCGGTTTGGGCCGGCACCTCCTGGACCGAGACCCGCCGCACCCGCCTCCGCGTGATCTGGTCCACCACGAAGTGATAGCCGTCGAGATCGAACGACTCCCCGCTCTTGGGCACCCGCCCGAACTCGGCGAGCACCAGGCCACCCACGGTGGACACGTCCTCCCGTCCGAAGGTGTGGCCCAGCACCGATTCCAGCTCGGAGAGCGGCACGCTCCCCTCCACCCGGAGCTGAGAGTCATCCTTCTGAATCGGAACCACCTCCTCGGTGTCGTACTCGTCCTGGATCTCCCCGACGATCTGCTCCAGCACGTCCTCGAGGGTGATCAGCCCGGCGGTGCCACCGAACTCGTCGACGACCACCGCCAGATGGCTGGGTCCCCGCTGAAAGTCCCGGAGCTGGCGGTCGAGCGTCTTTCCTTCCGGCACGAAGGCCGCGGGCCTGATCAGGGTCTGCCATGGGGGCGGCTCGGTCTCGCCCGAGGCGGCCTGGGCCAGCATGTCCTTGGCGAAGAGAACTCCGGTCACGGTGTCGGGGTCCCCGTCGTAGACCAGCAGGCGGGCGTGCTCGGAACTGCGAAGGGTGGCGACGACTTCTTCCTTTGAGGCGGATGAGTCCACGGCCACCACGTCGATTCGGGGCGTCATCACCTCGGCGACGGTGGTGTCGGCCAGGGAGAAGAGGCCCAGCAGCATGTCCCGCCGGGCCGGGCCGCTCTCGCGACTCTCCGGTGCTCGTGGCGCCTGTCCCTTGCGATCGGCCCAGCCGACCAGGCGCAACAACGGCCGGAACGGGCCCAGTGTACGGAGGGCCGCGGGCTGAACTACCTGAGGCAACTCCGGCGCGACGTTGGCGAGCACCCGGGGCAGAATGTCGCCCACGATCCAGACCAGTCCCACGGAGAGGACCAGGCGCCAGAGCGACATCACCGGGGACCAGGCCCACCAGGAGACGGCCGTTCCCGCCGAGGCGCCGGCCAGGACCAGCAACGCGAGATGGGCGACGTGGAAGGCGCGGAGGGGGGCGAGCCGTCCCTGTTCGGGAGGCAGCTGCGCGGCGAGGACGCGCGGGAGATCGGCGTCGGCCTCGGCGGCGAGGGCCAGCCAGCCGGCCCAGATCGTGAAGCCGACGGTGGCGAGCGGGGCCAGCCAGAGATGCAGGGCTTCGCTCATGCCAGCTTCCGCACGTAGCGCTCCTGCCGCCGCCACATCTTCGAGGCAGTGCGACGAGGACCGGTCGGATGATCGTAGCCCAGCACGTGGAGCACCCCGTGTACGATGAGCCGGGTGACTTCCTCCCGCTCCGGGATCCGGCGCGCCTGCGCCTCCCGGGCCGCGACCGCGCGGCAGATGTACACGTCTCCCGCCAAGCCACCGTCGGGACCGAGGAGCGGGAAGGCTAAGACGTCGGTGGCCCGATCGTGCCCCAGGTAGCGGCGATTCAGCCGCCGCATCGCGGTGGGGCCCAGGAAGGTGATCGACACCATGGCCCGGCGGCGCTCACCGGCCAGGACCGCCTGCGCCACCCGTCGAATCCGGCCCGGCGGCAGCGGCAGCACTCGCCCGCCCACCATGACCGAGTCTCCGGCCCCGCCGCGCGAGCCGATGCGGCGGGCCGGCCTCGTATGCCGCGTCATCAGCCGTTCTGATCCTCGGCGTAGGCGCGAATGATGTGCTTGACCAGCCGGTGGCGCACCACGTCGCCCTCGTCCAGATAACAGAACGCGATTCCATCGATCCCCGGCAGGATCCGTTCGATCTGGATCAGCCCCGAGTCTTCCCGGCTCGCCAGGTCGATCTGGGTCTTGTCGCCGGTAACCACGGTCTTGCTGTTGAGACCCAACCGCGTGAGAAACATTTTCATCTGGGCCCCGGTCGCGTTCTGCGCCTCGTCCAGGATGATGAACGCATCGGAGAGCGTGCGGCCCCGCATGTACGCCAGTGGGGCGATCTCGATCACGCGATTCTCCAGGGCGCGCTGCACCCGGTCCTGCGGCATCATGTCTTCCAGCGCGTCGTAGAGCGGCCGCAGGTAGGGATCCACCTTGGCCTGCATGTCCCCGGGGAGAAACCCGAGTGACTCACCGGCTTCCACGGCGGGGCGAGCGAGAATGATTCGCCGCACGCGCTTGCGGGCCAGCGCCTCGACCGCCTTGGCCACCGCGAGATAGGTCTTCCCGGTTCCCGCGGGCCCGATGCCCACCACGATGTCGTGGGTGGCCATCACCTCCACGTAGCTCCGCTGACCCTGGGTCTTGGGCATGATCACGCGACGCATGCCGGGCAGGACGATGCGGAGATCCTGGGCCCCGCCCCCGGACGGCTCACGCTCGCGGCCCTCGCGCGAATGCTCCGAGATCAGCCGGCTCACGTCGTCGGGACTCACCGCCTCGCCCATCCGCGCGAGATCGATCATGCTCTGCAGCACCGGCATCGCCCGCTCGACCTGCTCCACCGTCCCGCCCAGGTTCACCGTGTCGCCGCGCAAGGTGGCGCGCACGCCGAGGCCCCGCTCCAACTCGAGCAGATTGACGTCATTCACCCCGGCCAGGAGCAGCGGATCGGCGCCTTCGGCCGATACCCGGTGATGGACGGAATCGGGCACGTCAGGTGTTCTCCCCTCGTTCACGAATGACCTGGAGATGGAGCCCCCGGAGATCGGCGTCGTTGACCGGGGTGGGCGCCCCTTCATAGAGCGCTCGAGCGGTCGTGGTCTTGGGAAAGGCGATCACGTCCCGCAACGATCCCCCACCAGCCAGCAACATGACCACGCGGTCGAACCCGATGGCGAAGCCACCCATGGGGGGCGCCCCACTCTGCAGGCCGTCGAGCAGGAAGCCGAACCGGCGGCGTTGCTCCTCGACCGGTATGCCCAGCAGCTGGAATACCCGCTGTTGAAGCGCGGGATCGGTGATACGAATCGACCCGCTTCCCAGCTCGTTCCCATTGTAGACCGCATCATAGTGCAGCGCCCGGCAGCGGTCGGGGTCGCTCTCGAGAAAAGGAATGTCCTCGAGATGGGGCGAGGTGAACGGGTGATGCACGAAGACATGCTGCCCTGTCACGGGATCGTGCTCGAACAGCGGAAAGTCCACCACCCAGAGGAAGGCGTGCGCCGTGGTCGGCGCCAGATTGAGCCGCCGGATCGCCTCGAGACGAACCGCATGCAGCGCGGGAGAGGTGATGCTGTCCTGCCCCGTCACCGCGAGCAGGAGATCGCCCGAGGCCGCACCCAGCCCGTCGAGCAGCGAGGTCCCTGTCGCCTTGACTCCCTGTCCCTCCCAGGCTGCATCGCCCCGGCGGGCCCAGATCAAGCCGCCGGCCTTGGCCTGCTTTGCCTGATCGGTGAGTGCGTCCAGGTCCTTTCGGCTCAGGCGCGCGCCGCCCGGAATGACCAGGCCGCGGAGCCGCCCGCCCTTCTTGAGCGCCTCGTGCACGAATGGCGCCGCCTCGGACCCGACCGATCCGCTCAGGTCCCGAATCTCCAGACCATAGCGGAGGTCGGGCTTGTCGACGCCGTATCGCTCCAGTGCTTCGCGATAGGAGAGATGCTGGAACGGACGGGCGATCGTGTGGCCACCCTCGTCCCACAGATCCACCAGCACCTGCTCCACGAAGCCGAGCACATCGTCCTGCGAGACGAACGACGCCTCGATGTCGATCTGGGTGAACTCCGGCTGGCGGTCCGCCCGCAGGTCTTCGTCCCGGAAGCAGCGCGCGATCTGGAAGTAGCGGTCGAAGCCGGCCACCATGAGCAGCTGCTTGTAGATCTGGGGCGACTGCGGCAGCGCGTAGAATTCCCCGACGTGAATCCGGCTGGGGACCAGGTAATCCCGGGCTCCCTCCGGCGTGGGCTTGGTCAGAATCGGGGTCTCGATCTCCAGGAATTCGAGATCGGACAGCGTGCGACGGGCGCGCTGAAACAGCCGGTGCCTTAGCATCAGGTTTCGCTGCAGCTCGGCGCGCCGCAGGTCCAGCACCCGATACTTGAGCCTCAACTCCTCGGCCGGCAGCTCCTCGCCCTCCTTTCGGGAGACGGGAATCGCCGGGGTCACCGCGGATCCCACCACCTGAAGCGTCTTGACCCGCACCTCGATGTCCCGCGTGGCGAGCGTCGTGTCCCGGGCCGACTCGGGCCGGGCGGCTACTTCCCCCGACACCAGCAACACGGTCTCCTGTCCGATCTCGCCGGCGCGATCCAGCACTTCCGCCGGAGTCCAGGAGGGGTTGAGCGAGAGCTGGACCAGACCGTCCCGGTCCCTGAGGTCGATGAAGATCACCCCGCCCAGGTTCCGGATCCGGTGGACCCAGCCACCCAGGCGAACCGCGGTACCGATCTGCGCGATGGTCAGGCTGCCGCACCGGTGAGTACGGAGCGCGGTGACCGCGGGCGAGGATTCAGCGCTCTTCGGCGGAGACGATCGTGTCGTGGAACTGCTTGGCATCCGTGGCCTTGAGTAGAGCTTCCCTCACGTTATCCCGTCGCACCAGCCGGGCGATCCGGCTCAGCGCCTTGACGTGCTGCCCGGCCGCCGATTCCGGCCCAACCAGAAGAAAAAAGAGCCGCACCGGCTCGGCGTCCAGCGATTCGAACGCGATCGGTTCGGGGCTGGCACCGCAGACCAGGCTCAACTGACCGATGGTGGGCGACTTGGCGTGGGGGATGGCGATCCCGTGCCCGATCCCGGTGCTGAGCACCGACTCTCGCTCCTTGACGGCGGCCAGGATGTCGTTGAGGTCACCGCCCGATTGCTGGACCAGCAATTCGGTGAGTTCTCGAAGGACGCCGGCTTTGTCGCGGGCCCGCAAGGGCACCCGGATCCGCTCCGGGGTAAGGAGGTCGGAAAGTAGCACAGGACTCCGTGAAGAAGTGTCGCGGAAAGCTAACGCTGGCTAGGGGTTAGCGGCTAGGGGTGGGCGCGTTACCTTTCCTGCCATGAGTTCCCGCGCGCACCCGGAAGGGGCCACCCTGCTGGACCTTACACCCCCTCTGGCTCAGGCCCGGTTGGAGGCCTGGGCGGGCTCCAAAGGGCTCCCCTCCTACCGGGTTCGCCAGCTTCTGCCCCGGCTCTGGCAACGGCCGGTCGCGGCCTGGGCCGAGGCCACCGATGTGCCGGCAGCCATCCGGTCCGAGCTGGACGTCGCCTTCCCGATCCCGAGGCTCGAGCTGGACCGCGAGCAGGTGTCCAGCGATGGCACCCACAAGTTTCTCTGGCGGTTGACGGACGGGGAGCGGATCGAGTCGGTACTGATTCCGAGCGGGAGCCGTCGGACCCTTTGCATCTCCTCGCAAGCCGGGTGCGCCCTGGGCTGCGTGTTCTGTGCCACCGGGAGAATGGGATTCCAGCGCAACCTTACGCCCTTCGAGATAGCGGGGCAGGCGCGGGAGATCGTGCTGCGCCATCCCGAGCTCAAGCCGACTAACGTGGTGTTCATGGGCATGGGCGAACCGCTGCTCAACTGGCCGGCGGTGAGCGTGGCGCTGACCATTCTCAATCACGCCGACGGTCTGAGAATCGGGGCCCGACATATCACCGTCTCCACCGTGGGGATCGTTCCCGCGATGGCCGAGCTGGCCCGTCGGCCCGAGCAGTTCCGGCTGGCCATCTCACTCCACGCCCCCACCCCGGAACGCCGCCGGCCCCTGATGCCGATCGAACGCAAGTACGATCTGGCCCAGGTGCTCAAGGCAGCCGAGGCGTTCAAGAAGCGCATTACCTTCGAGTATGTCCTGATCGCCGGGGCCAACGACACCGATCGGGACGCCGACGCACTGGCCAAGCTGGCCCACCGGATGGGGGCCCTGGTGAACCTCCTCCCGCTGCATCCGGGAGGCGCCCCCGATCTCGCGCCGACACCGCCGGAGCGGATTCGAAAGTTCGCCGACCGGCTGAGGAATCAGGGGGTGGAGGCGGTGGTGCGGAGGAGCCGGGGACTGGACATCAGCGCGGCCTGCGGCCAGCTCCGGGTCGAGGCCGATCGGCAACGGGCTTCCGTTCGGGACCATTGACGGCTACCATGGATGCCAAGCGACTGGAAGCGTTCAGCGACGGGGTGATCGCGATCATCATCACGATCATGGTGCTGGAGCTGCGGGCCCCACATGAGCACGAACTGACGGCCCTGCGCCCACTGTTCCCCGTCTTCTTGAGCTATGTCCTGAGCTTCATCTACCTCGGGATCTACTGGAACAACCACCATCACATGCTGCACGTCACGCGGCAGGTGAGCGGAGCGATCCTCTGGGCCAATCTCCATCTCCTGTTCTGGCTGTCCCTGATCCCCTTCACCACCGCGTGGATCGGGGAGACCACCGCCGCGCCGACGCCGACCGCCCTCTATGGGGTCGTCCTCCTGGCGGCGGCCATCGCCTACACCATCCTGCAGTACGCCATCGTGGCCAAGCACGGACGGCGATCGCTCCTGGCCTCCGCGATCGGTCGAGACCTCAAGGGCACCGCCTCGCTCCTCATGTACGGGGTGGCCATCCCCGCCTCGTACTTCAACGTCTGGATCGCCAACGCGCTCTATGTCCTGGTGGCCCTCATCTGGCTGGTCCCCGACCGGAGAATCGAGCGCGCCCTGGCTGCGGAGCAATCCACGCAGCACGAAGCGGCCTAGCCCATTCGTCTCGCCGGCACTACCTCCACCACAAATGAGTGCACCCATGCGCCCTCGCCACGCGTATGCCTGGCTGGTTCCGATGGCCCTTCTGAGCTTCGCCTCTCTTGCGCGGGCGCAGGAGGCGCCCACGCCGCTCGTGGTGTTCAACGCCGGGTCGCTGGGCCCGCCGTTTCGTGACCTAATGAGCGCCTTCGCGGCGGCCAGGGGCAACATCGTCCCCGCCCAGGAAAATTCGCCCAGCATCGAAGCGGTCCGAAAGCTGACCGAGCTGGGCAAGGTCCCCGACGTCCTGGCGGTGGCCGACTACAGCCTGCTTCCCACCCTGGTCCTCCCCAGGTACGCCTCCTGGTACGTGCTGTTCGGGTCCAACGCCATGGTGCTCATCTACAGTAATCAGTCGGTCGGCGCGGAGGAGATCACCACGGAGAACTGGTACCAGGTCCTGCTCCGCCCCGGCGTGCGGGTCGGCCGGTCGGACTTTCACGTGGATCCCAGCGGGTACCGGGCCTTGATGGCAATGCAGCTGGCGGAGCGGTTCTATAAGCAGCCGGGGCTGACTGAGAAGCTGGTGGCGGCGGCCCCGGACAAGTACATGCGGCATTCCGAGAGCGACCTGGGCGCACTGGTCGCGGCCGGCGAGCTGGATTACGGATGGACCTACGAATCCCTGGCCCGGGCCCACCAGCTCAAGTTCGTCCGCCTCCCCCCTGAGCTCGACCTGAGTGAGCCGCGCCTGAGCGACTGGTACGCCCAGGCCAGCGTCCGGATCCCGGGTGCCCCGGGGCAGGATTCGCTGACGCTCAAGGGGGAGCCGATCGTGTTCGCGGCCACGGTCCCCACCAACGCGCCGCATCGGGCCGCCGGCGAAGCCTTCATCAAGTTTCTCCTGGGCCAGGAGGGCAAGGCGATCCTCGACCGGTCAGGCTTCGAGGCCCTTCCGGCCCCCGTCTTCCGCGGTGACGCCCCGGCTTCGGTCAAACCCTGAAGCCAGGCGCCGATGCGACTAGATTTCGGCTCCACCCTCGACTGAGGACGAGCGCCGAATGACGAAGCGTGAAGATCAGCGGATTGCCGCGTTGGCCAAGAAGAACGCCGCCAAGGAAAAACCCCCTGCCCAGGACAAAGCCGCCCAGTTCGACGATACCCTGCGCATTCAGCCGCCCGAGCAGGATGCGGAAACCAAGCGCCTGTTCAAGGCGATGAAGCGCCGGGAATTCTGATCCAGTGTCCATCGAGTCCGGCTCCAGTCGAGACCGCCCGCTCACCCTGGGCGAGGAGATCGCCAACTCCCTGACTCACGGGGCGGGGCTCCTGGGAAGCCTGATCGGCGTCCCCTTCTTGATCCTCGCCGCCGCCCGTCACAGGGACGTGCTGGTGTTGGTGGGCAGCATCGTCTTCGCGGCGACCCTGATCACCCTCTACGCCGCCTCGACCGTCTACCACGCCCTGCCACCCTCCCGGGCCAAGCGGGTCCTCCGGGTCATCGACCATATCGCGATCTACCTGTTGATCGCGGGGACCTACACCCCCTTTACCATCGGTGTGCTCAAGGGAGTCTGGGGCTGGACCCTGTTCGGAATCGTGTGGGGCCTGGCGGCGTTGGGCATCCTGCTCAAGACCATCCCCCTTCCCTCGTGGCCACTCCGGTCAACTGCGCTCTACCTGCTCATGGGATGGCTGGCGGTCTTCGCGCTGCAACCGCTGGCCGCCGCCCTACCGGGGCCGGCCATCGTGTGGCTGGTATTGGGAGGGCTGCTCTACACTGCGGGAGTGGTCTTCTTCGTCTGGGAGCGGCCTCGATACAACCACACCATCTGGCACGTGTTCGTCCTGGGCGGGAGCGGCTGTCACTTCGCTGCCCTGTTCCTCTACCTCGCCGCGTCGGGAACCTGAGGCGAGCACCCACACCCCCGACTGGCACTTCGCAGCACCCCTGTACACATTGTGGCGCGGAAGGGCATGGAGCTCGGCGCCGTCTCGACTTCTTCTTCCACCCAATAATGTGAGAGGCTACGCATGACCGTGTCCCACCGGCCCGCCGTGGCGACTCCAGCCGCGGGGGGCGTCATGATCCTCGCCGTCGCCGGGCTGTGTTCGCTCGTGAGCTGTGCGCCGCCGGCCAAGCCCGAAGGCGCCGCGGGGCGCCCTCACGTGAAGATCACCTCCACCGAGAGCTTCGACGCCAGCAGGATTCCCGCCTACTCGGGGACCCACGATGCGATCTACGCCTACATCGACGCGCATCAGAGGGAGCACGTAGCCGAGCTCCAGCGCTGGCTCCGGCAGCCCTCGATCAGTGCCCAGAACAACGGGATCACCGACATGGCCAACCTCCTCCGCACCGACCTGCTGCATCTGGGGTTCAAGGAGGCGGAGCTGGTGCCCACCTCGGGGCACCCCGGGGTCTGGGGCTACTACGACGCGGGCGCGCCCAAGACACTCCTGGTCTACCTGATGTATGACGTGCAGCCGGTCGAGGCCAGCGAATGGAAGGTCCCACCCTTCCAGGGCGCGATCGTGGATCACGACCTGGGCAAGGTGATCATGGCCCGCGGCGCCACCAACCAGAAGGGACCGGAACGGGCCTTCTTCAACGCCGTAGCCTCGATTCTCGCGGTGGAGAAGAAGCTGCCGGTCAACCTCATGGTGGCCGCGGAGGGAGAGGAAGAGCTGGGTTCGCCCCACTATCCGCAGGTGGTCGACAAGTACGAGTCGCGGATGAAGCAAGCCAGCGGCGTGTTTTTCCCCTTCAACAGCCAGAGCCCCGACGGATCGATCGGCGTCTTCCTGGGCGTCAAGGGAATTCTCTACTTCGAGCTGGAGGCCAAGGGCGGCGGAGCCCACGGCGGCCCCGGCCGGGCGGAGATTCACGGGTCCTACAAGGCGATCACCGACGCGCCGGCCTGGCGGCTGGCTCAGGCCCTGGCCACGCTCACCTCGCCGGACGGCAACACTATCACCGTCCCTCACTACTACGACGCGATCCGCCCACCCAACGCGGAGGAGGAGCGGCTGGTCAACGGGATGATGTCCAACTGGACCACCCAGGAGCAGTTGACCGCCAAGAGCCTGGACGTGCCCCGCTGGCAGGACAGCCTGACCGGCAAGGACCTGCTGGCCCAGCTGCTCTTCACCACCACGCTCAACATCGATGGGCTGGTCTCGGGCTACACCGGTGAAGGCACCAAGACGATTCTGCCCAACCGCGCGCTGGCCAAGGTGGATTCGCGCCTGGTGCCCAATCAGACGCCCGATGAGGCCCTGAAGCTGATTCGGGCCCATCTCGACGAGAAGGGATTCGGCGACATCGAGATTCACCAGCTGAGCGGCTACCCGCCGGCCCAGACTTCGGTCGAAGCCCCGCTGGTCCAGGCGGCGATCGGGGTCTACAACAAGTACGGCTTCGTGCCCACCGTCGCCCCTCGACTGGCCGGCAGCGCTCCCTACTACCAGTTCACCGATCGTCTCAAGCTGCCGATGATCGCGGGCGGGCTGGGCCACGGCTCCGGCGCGCACGGTCCCAACGAGTACATGGTGATCGAGCCCAAGCCGGGATCGAAGATCGCGGGCCTGGCGCAGGTGGAGAAGTCGTATGTGGATCTGTTGTATGCGTTGTCGGAGGCCAAGTAGGCACTCGGCACTCGGCGCTCGGCGACGCATTGGGGTGTCCGCACTGAAGCATCGATGAGGAGCGCAAGGTGATCACGATCATGGGGGCGACCGGGAACACCGGGCGCCCCGCTGTCGAGCAGTTACTGACTTTGGGGGAAAAGGTGCGGGTGCTGGGCCGCTCGGCCGACCGGCTCAAGCCTCTCGTAATGGCCGGGGCCGAAGCGAGAGTGGGAGATCCCACCGATCCGGTGTTCCTGAGTCAGACCATGCAGGGGACGGAAGCGGTGTCGGTGATGATTCCCCCCGACTACCAGGCGCCTGATGTCCTCGCCTACTACGATCGTGTGGGGATTGCCGCGGAACAGGCGATCCGGCGAAATCGAATCAGGCGCGTGACCTTCCTCAGCAGTGTGGGGGCCGAATTGCCCTCAGGGACCGGCCCGATCGCCGGGCTGGGGCGGCAGGAACGGCGGCTTTCCGCCCTGGGAGCCGACGTCTTGTTCCTCAGGCCCAGCTACTTCTACGAGAACTTCTACAGCGCCATCCCGATGATCCGTCACCTGGGACTCATTGGTGGCGCCATTGCGCCCGACGCCCCGTTCCCCATGACGGCCACCCGGGATGTCGGGATGGCGATCGCCGACGCCCTACACCGGCGAGATTGGAGCGGCGTCAGCGTTCGCGAGCTGCCCGGCCCGCGTGACTACACCATGGCGGAGACTACCGCGATGATCGGCCGGGCGATCGGAAAGCCCGACCTCAAGTACGTGCAGTTCCCCGACGCCGACTTTGTGAAAGGTCTCTTGCAGGCCGGCTTCTCGGAGAACGCCGCTGGGCTCTTCGTCGAGATGGCCCACGCACTGAGCGACAAGACGATTCACTTGCTCGAGCCCCGAAGCGCGAAGAACACGATGCCGACGAGTTTCGAGAGTTGGGTGGAGGGATTTGGAAAGGTGTACGAGGCTGGAGAGGGGCACTAGGCACTCGGCACTCGGCACTCGGCACTCGGCACTCGGCACGGGGCAAGGGGCAAGCGGCAGGAGGCGGTTGGAGAAGGCAATCGGCACTAGGTACTCGGCAATCGGCAATCGGCAATCGACTCCTCAGTCCTGCACTACCCCGTAGCGCCGAACCCTCCCGAAATGCAGTTGATCGACAGCAGCAACGCCGCCAGGTGATCCATCCGCTCCTTCTCGTCCTTGGCGGCCCGCACGCGTCGCAGGAGCTCGATCTGGGCACGACTCACCTGATTGATCGCCGGTAGTCTCCGACCGAGCCGTCGCCGGAACCGCGGGAAGCGCTGAGCCACTTCGCGGGCGCCGCTGACCTTGAGGACGGCAGCTACGGTGCGTGTGTACTCCTCCTCGATCCTCCCAAAGACCCGATCCCGGACCCCCGCGTCCGGGACCAGGGCCGCGTACTCCCGCGCGATCCCCAGATCGACGTACGACAGCATCTTCTCCGCTTCGTCGATGATCAGCCGGAACAGTCGGGAGTCGGCGTACATCCGCTGGAGCAATCGGGAACCGCGGTCGCCGCGGACCTGGAGAAAGGTCTCGAGCCCGCTGCCCAGGCCATACCACCCGGTGATAAAGTGCCGATTCTGGCTCCAGGCGAAGACCCAGGGGATGGCGCGAAGGTCGGCCAGGGTCTGGGCCCCGAACCGGCGGGCCGGACGCGAGCCGATGTTCAGGAGGGTCAGCTCTTCGAGCGGGCTGGCCGCCTGGAAGTAGGTAATGAGGTCGGGATCCTCGACCAGTCGGCGATAGGCCGCCTGGGCCGCGCCGGAGAGCGCTTCCATCGCTTCATCGAATTCACCGACGGGCAGCAAGGCCTCTTCCCGCTCCGACTTGAGTGTGTGCTCCAGGACGCTCGCGGCCAGCAGCTCGACTTGATAAGCGGCGGTCCCCCGGTTGGCGTACTTGAAGGAGACCACTTCGCCCTGCTCGGTGATCCGCATCCGGCCCTTGATCGAGCCGGCGGGCTGAGCCGCAATCGCGCGCCCGGTGGGTGCACCGCCACGGGATACCGAGCCCCCGCGGCCATGGAAGAAGGCGATCGGGATTCCCAGCTCTTCGCCCAATCGCGTCAGCCGGGTTTGTGCCTTGCTCAACTCCCAGTTGGACGGGAGAAAACCGCCATCCTTGTTGGAGTCCGAGTAGCCGATCATGACTTCCTGGATTCCACCCTGGGCCCGGATGCTCCGCCGGACCACCGGGATCCCGAGTAGCTCCCGCATCATGGTTGGGGCGCGTCGCAGGTCTTCGATCGACTCGAAGAGAGGCACGATCGGGAGGGTACAGCTCTCGACGCCCGCGGTGTCGGCGAAGAGTCCCGCTTCCTTGGCCAGCAGATACGCGGCGAGCACGTCGCTCACGTTCCGAGTCATGCTCAGGATGAAGCTCCCGAAGGCCTCGCGGTCGAGCCCCTCGCGGGTGCTCCGCACCACCCGGAACATCTCCAGCGTCTCGACTGTTTCCGGCGCGATGCCGGTCCACCGCCGCTGGCCCGCCAGCGGCCGGGCCAGCTCGACCAGGATCCAGTTCCTCCATTCTTCCGAACCGGTCGGCGGTGGCGAGGCTCCTCCCTTCCCCTCCGACACCCGCCAGAGATCGGCGAGGGAGTGATTCAGGGTGGTTGAGTTGTCCCGAAGGTCGAGCCGTACGGTACTGAACCGGAACGACTCGACCTCCCGGATCACTGGCTTGATCAGGGCGTGGGCCAGGTTCTCGCTCCGCGCCCCGACCAGGCCGCGCTCCAGGATTCTGAGATCGTTGAGCAACGCGTCCGCGGTCGGATATCCGGTCTCGGCCGGTGCCGGCTTCCCCTGCTGCGCGGCGGCCACCGTGGCATCCATGCGCTTGGTCATGCAGGCCAGGTACTGGCGGAAGACCTCGCCCGGATTCCGGGTCGCGATCACGGCCCCCTCGCCGCTGGCCTCGAGCGCCCTGGCCAACTCGCGCCGAAACTCGTCGCTGACCGGGACCGCGCGCTCCGTGATGCTCAGGTTCTTGAGCTGGTCTACCAGACGCTGCCGATAGCGCTGCACCGAGGCGAGCCGGTTTTCGTTGAGCGAGAGCCGAGTGACCTCGCCGGTCACGAAGGGATTTCCGTCCCGATCACCGCCGATCCAGGAGCCGAACTGGAAGAAGGGCGGCACCTCCAGGCGAGTGCCGGGATACTCGTGCTGGAGCGCGCGCTCGAGTTTTTCCAGGAGCTCGGGGACCGCTTCGTACAACGTCTCGTTGAAGAAGTGGAGTCCCCAGTGCACTTCCTGGGGCACGGTGGGCTTCTCCAGGCGCAGCTCGCCGGTGAGCCAGAGCAGATCGATCTCGTTCCGCAGCGACTCGGTCAGCGCGAACCGCTCCCGCGGCGTCCACCGGGGCGACTCGAGGTCTACCAGTCTCCGGTAGATCCGGCGGTGTCGCTCCAGCACGGTCACCCGTTTGGCCTCGGTGGGGTGGGCGGTGATCACCGGTCGGATCCGGAGGGTCCGAAGCACTTCCCGCAGATCGTCTATCGGGATCTCCATGACCTTCGCGTCGGCGATCACCTGGGCGAAGGTCCCCTTCACCTGCTCCAGCCCCCGCTCGCTCTCGGTCTGCCGCCGGCGGCGCATCGCGGCATTCTGTTCCGCGATGCTCAGGAGCTGGAACCAGATCCCCTGCACCTGAAGGGTTCGAGCCAGCAGCTCGGGCGCGGTACGGTGGTCCAGCTCGGCGCCCAGGAGGATCGGCTCGACTTCAGGCTGTCGAGCGCGGACCACCTCGAGGAGCAGCTTGAAGAGAAGCTCCGCCACCTCGGTCGCGTAGGCGGCCGCGGAGGCCGCCAACGGATCCGCGGAGGGCGGAAGCGATTCTGATGAGAAGGGGTGAAGCGAGTCCTGCGTCACACCACGCGGTCGCGGACCGGTTGGCCGGCAAAGAAGAGCTTGAGGTTCTCGATCGCCCGCATCCCCATGGCCACCCGGGTCTCGGTCGTCGCACTGCCCAGGTGGGGGAAGAGTACCACGTTCTCCATGGCGAGGAGCTCCGGGGGCACGGTTGGCTCCCGCTCGAAGACGTCGAGCCCCGCCCCGGCGATGGTGCCGGCTTGCAGCGCCTTGACCAGGGCCGGCTCATCGATCACGTCGCCCCGGGCACTGTTGACGAGGAAGGCGCTCTTCTTCATCTGGCCCAGTCGCTGAGCGTTGATCAGATGGTGGGTCTCGGGCATGGCCGGACAGTGAAGCGAGATGAAATCGGCTTCGCGCAGGACTTCGTCCAGCGTCTGCTTCTGCTCCGCGTCGACCGCCTTGACGTCCTCGGGCTTGGGCGGAAACGGATCGTGGAAAATGATCCGCATTCCGAACCCGTGCCGGGCCCGCTTGGCCACCGCCTTGGCGATCCGCCCGAAGCCCACCAGGCCCAGCGTCTTCCCGGTCACCCTGGTGGCCAGCATGTGGGTGGGGCGCCAGCCGGTCCACGACTTGGACCGCACGTGGCGCTCTCCCTCCCCGGCGCGCCGAGCCACCATGAGGAGCAGGGTCATCGCGATGTCCGCGGTGTCGTCGGTCAGCACGTCCGGCGTATTGGTTACGGTCACGCCCCGGGCCTTGGCTGCCTGGATGTCGATGTTGTTGAAGCCCACGCCGAAGTTCGCGATGATCTTCGTGCGGCGCGGCTCGGTGGCCAGTACCTCTGCCGTGATCTTGTCGGTCACGGTCGGGAGCAGGCCGTCGCAGTTCTTGAGCGCGTCCTTGAGCTGGTCGGTGGTGAGCGGGACGTCGTCCTTGTTGACGACGGCATCAAAGAGCAGCGACGCCTCCGTCTCGCAGGGGGCGGGGATCTTCCGGGTGATGATGACGCGAGGCTTTGGGCTCATCGGGCCGCGAGTCGGCGCTTGGCGGGTTTCTTCGCCAGCGCTTCCGCTACCGCTTTGCCCAGCTCGGCCGGGCTGGGCGCCACGTGCAGGCCGGCCGATCGCATGATCTCCGCCTTTTCCGCGGCGGTATCTCCGAAGGCGGAGATGATGGCGCCGGCATGTCCCATCCGCCGGCCCTTGGGCGCGGTGAGACCGGCCACGTAGCCGATCACCGGCTTGCTCATGTTCTCCTTGACGTAGAGCGCCGCCTCGGCTTCCTGGGGTCCGCCGATCTCGCCGATCATCATCACGGCCTCGGTCTCCGGGTCCTGCTCGAAAAGAGCCAGGATGTCGAGGAAGCTCGAGCCGTTGATCGGATCGCCGCCGATGCCCACGCTGGTCGAGATTCCGATCCCCAGCTCCTTCATCTGGGAGCCGGCCTCGTAGCCCAGCGTCCCCGAGCGGGTCACCACGCCGACTTTCCCGGGGAGATAGATGTGCCCGGGCATGATCCCCAGCATCGACTTCCCGGGACTGATGATCCCCGCGCAGTTGGGCCCCACCAGCATGGTGCGCTTCTCCTTGGGATACCGGCGGAGATAGCGCTTCACCACCATCATGTCCTGGGCCGGGATTCCGTCGGTGATGCAGCAAACCAGCCGGAGCCCCGCGTCCGCCGCCTCCATGATCGCGTCGGCGCAGAAGGCGGCCGGGACGAAGATGATGCTGGCGTCGGGGTAGATCCCGTCCACCGCTTCCTTCACCGTATTGAAGACCGGCAGCTTCAGGTGGGACTGCCCGCCCTTTCCTGGCGTCACGCCGCCCACCACCTTCGCCCCATACTCGATCATCTTCTGGGTGTGGAAGGTGGCCTTGTCCCCGGTGAATCCCTGGACCACGATCCGCGTCAACTCGTTGATCAGGATGGCCATGCTTGTCCTCGGGTTATCGGCTTCAGCGAAGCTCGGATCGGTCAGTCCCGCCTTGCCCGGTTCTTACTGACGCGCCGCCTTCTTCCAGGCGGCGACCACCTTGTCCGCCGCCTCGGCCAGCGATTCTGCTTGAATGATGGGCAGTTTGGACTCGTCCAGGATCTTGCGGCCCTGCTCGACGTTGGTACCGGCCAGCCGCACCACCAATGGCACGTTGACGCCGACCTCCTTCACCGCCTGCACCACGCCTTGGGCCACCCAGTCACAGCGGTTGATCCCGGCAAAGATGTTGACCAGCATCGCTCCGACCCGGCGGTCCTGAAGCACCAGCCGGAAGGCGGCCGCGACCCGCTCGGGTGAGGCGCCACCGCCCACGTCAAGGAAGTTGGCCGGCTGGCCCCCGGCGTGCTTGATCATGTCCATGGTCGCCATCGCGAGACCGGCCCCATTGATGATGCAGCCGATCTCTCCCTCGAGGCCCACGTAGTTGAGGCCGTATTCGGCGGCCTGCGCTTCGCGCGGATCTTCCTCGGCGTAGTCGCGCAGCTCGCTCACGTTGGGCCGGCGGAAGAGCGCGTTGTCGTCGAAGGTCATCTTGGCGTCGAGCGCCAGCACCTGGCCATCCGACGTGGTCACCAGCGGGTTGATCTCCACCATGGTGGCGTCCAGGTCGCGGAAGGCGCGATAGCAGCCCAGCAGGGTGGTCGCCATCCGGGTGACCAGCGCGGGCTCGACGCCAAGCCCGAAGGCGATCTCCCGGGCCTGGAAGGACTGCATCCCCACGGCAGGCTCCATCACTTCGCGGAGAATTGACTCCGGCTCCCGTTGGGCGATCTCCTCGATCTCCATGCCGCCGTGCGGGTGCGCCACCAGGTTGATCCGCTCGCTCTTCCGGTCGAGCACGAAGCCGATGTAGATCTCCCGCTGGATCGCTACCGCGCCCTCGATGTAGAGCCGGTGGACCACCCGTCCCTCGGGTCCGGTCTGGTGAGTCACGAGGCGTTTCCCCAGCAGCTCCTTGGCCGCGTTCCGGACTTCGTCCTCGGTGGTGCAGAGCTTGATCCCGCCGGCCTTGCCCCGGGCGCCCGAGTGGATCTGCGCCTTGACCGCCCAACGCGTCCCGCCGATCTCCGCCGCGCGATAGACCGCCTGCTCGGCGCTATACGCGACCCCGCCTCGCGGAATCGCCACGCCGAACGCGCTCAGCAGCTCCTTGGCCTGGTATTCGTGGATGTCCACTTGCTTGGCTCTCCGGTAGGAAGGAGGTCAGGAAGCAGTCACAAGTCACAAGTCGCAAGCGGGATGGGCGGGGCGGTCTCCTGGCTCCCAGCTCCTGGCTCCCGGCTACTTCTTCTCTATCGCCTTCGCCATCTCCACGATGTTCTGCGCCATCCGCGCGGAGGCGGCGTCGATCATCCGGCCGTCGAGTTGGGCCGCGCCCTTGCCGTCCCGGGCCGCCTCGTCGAGGGCCACCAGGATCC